>JACKQG010004004.1_pt1 | contig 17475 bp, 16 predicted proteins | sample 8237621 | NCBI WGS metagenome assembly JACKQG01 (sample SAMN15677084, study PRJNA649215) | marine metagenome | biome: marine; feature: Black Sea; material: saline water; isolation source: suspended particulate matter (SPM) from the Black Sea western gyre | collected 2013-06-09/2013-06-10 | depth...
ATCACCCGGAGCAGTTTAAGGATTCACCGTTGGGAAAAATTCCCAAAGAGTGGCAGTTTGGATCAATCAACAACCTTGCTGTAAACCACGATAGCCGGCGAATTCCACTCAAACAAGCTGACCGCGACAAACGGCAAGGGGACTATCCATACTATGGAGCTTCAGGTATCATTGATTGGATTGATGAATATCTTTTTGACGGCGACTACGTATTGCTTGGTGAGGACGGCGAGAATATAGTTTCCCGTGAACTTCCGTTGGCGTTTCGTGTGTCGGGTAAATTTTGGGTTAATAATCATGCTCACATTTTCGATCCATTGCCTGGAGTGGATATTCAGTTTTTTACAGAGCTGTTGGAATATACTGATTATAACAAGATAGTCATTGGTTCTGCTCAGCCAAAGTTGACACAAGAAGGCCTGGGAAAATTGTTGTTCAAAATACCGACGCCAAGCGAACAAACGAGGATTGCTGATATGCTTGAGGCTCACGACACCCGCATCAGCGCCGAAGAACAATACCGCGACAAGCTCAAACTCCAGAAAAAGGGCCTGATGCACGACCTGTTAACCGGCAAGGTCAGGGTTAAGGTGTAGGCTGTCACGGTCTTATTATTGTATGCTTATCAGCTTTAAATATTTCATTGCTAACTCAAATCATTGACCTCAACCGACCGAAAGTATATATTGATTTGTAATTTCTTACTTTAATTGCGAAATAGAGGAATAAGCCTATATATTATCCTCAAAAGGAGATTTTGCCATGGCTACCCAAATTCTGAAAGAATTGATAGAAAAAACCGAAACTCTCAGCACTGAAGAAAATTTGGAGCTGATCGCTCATTTGGTTGGAAAAATTCGGAAGGATCATGCCGGATCCGGCCGGCATCGCAAATGGAGTGAAATATGCGGTGCTGCACCGTATCCGCTCGTAGGAGAAGATGCACAGGCCTGGGTAACGCGGGCACGGCATGAATCAAACGCCCAAAGAATGAATTAGGGGAGATCATATTGCGTATCTATATAGACACTTCGGTGATCGGCGGTTGCTGCGATGAAGAATTTGCAGAGTGGTCTTTGCGGTTGATGCAGGAGTTCCGGGATGGGCTAAAGATTGCTGTTATTTCGGATATTACGCTCCAGGAACTTGAAATCGCCCCGGAAATCGTGAGATCACAATTAAAGGAATTACCGCCTGCTTGCCGGGAGTATATTATCCTCGATGACGAGGCGATGCAGTTGGCACAAGCTTATCTTCGTGAAGGTGTGCTCACTGACAAATATCTGTTGGATGCGCAGCATATTGCGATGGCGACATTGAACAGGGTTGATGTTATGGTGAGCTGGAATTTCAAGCATATCGTCAACTTAAATCGAATCAGACTTTATAATTCCGTAAATCTGAAGCTTGGATACCCTATGATCGATATCCGTTCGCCAAGGGAGGTATTGTATGAAGAGCTTTGATGCTGTGAAAACGATGCGTGATATTCGCGCTCAGTTGTCGGAACGTTATCGGGAAGATGCAAAACGACAGACAGATGATTTGCGCCGAATTCGCGAAAAATATAATATGTACTCGTCACAACCGACCGTTGAGCAACCCAAAGTAGCCGAGAATGAAGCCAAATACGGGGACACTGATTCCCAACCCGGAAAAGCCGATTGAAGAAGCAAAGAGGACTTGTGCGACTCTGGCGTAAATCCTGATTTGTCCGGGAGCCGAAGGCATTGCCCATCCCTATCGTTGTACTGGAAGTTGTCGCCCCATGTGAAATATAGGTTTAAAAGGAACCTTATGTCACCGCTGCCCCATGAAAAGACCTACGTGGAAATCCCTTTTATCGAGCAATTAAAGCAGATGGGCTGGGCTCACATCGAGGGGGATATCGACGTGCCGTATCTGACGGAACGGGAGAGTTTTCGCGATGTCCTGCTCACCGGAAGACTGCGGGCCGCGCTGAAAACGATCAACATTGATGCTGCGGGCAAACCGTGGTTGGATGACGACCGCATCGATCAGGTGGTCGGCCGGCTGGAACGCATCAGTGCGCCTAAATTGATGGAAGCCAACCGGGAGGTCTTTGATCTGATCGTAGGCGGTGTTGAAGTCGGCGGAGATGCAGGCGCCCTTCACGACAGGGACCGCACGGCCGCGGTTATCGATTTTGAGAATCCCGCAAGAAACGATTTCCTGGCCGTCAGCCAATTCCGGGTGGAGGTTCCCGGCGGCAAGCATTTTATCGTTCCGGATATCGTGCTTTTTGTCAACGGCATCCCCATGGTGGTGGTGGAATGCAAAAGTCCGAAACTGACCAATCCCATGGAAGAAGGGATCAACCAGCTTTTGCGATACTCCAACCTGCGGTCGGAAGTTGAAGAAGACGAGGGGTGCGAACGGCTCTTTTACCACAACCAGTTCATGATCAGCACATTCAAGCAGAAGGCTAGGGCAGCAACGGTCGGGGCCGGGTATGAACAATACATGGAGTGGAAAGATACCAGCCCGGTTCCCATGAGCAAAGTTGCCGGATCGCTGGACAAACATCTGCGGGAAGACAGCTCCAATGTGGTTTTCACCATGGTACAGAAATACCAGGAAAAAGCGCCGGATACCGACGACTATGAAATTCCCAAACCCCACATGCTGAAGGCGGCCGCCCCTTCAGGCAAAAAGCCGGGCAAACACAAACTTCCTGCCAAGCCGATTCTGTTTCCGGTCTGGAACTCTTCCGAAAAAATACTGGTGCTGGTGGACGAAGCCCATCGGTCGCACACCAGCATGCTGCATGCCAATATGATTCAGGCCCTGCCCAACTGCGCCAAGATCGGTTTTACCGGAACGCCGATTATCGCCGGAAGAAGCAAAAAAAGAACCCATGAGATTTTCGGCGATTATATCGATCAATACACCATCGAGCAGTCCCAAAAGGACGGGGCTACGGTCAAGATTCTGTATGAGGGGCGCAAGGCCGAGGCAGCCGTGGAAGACGGCCGGACCCTGGATCAATTTTTTGACGATATGTTCCGGTCACGAACCGAAGAGGAACGAGAGGCCATCCGACGCCGGTACGGCACCGTGGTCCACATTCTGGAAGCCAAGGATCTCATCCAGGTCAAGGCCGAGGATATGCTGCTTCATTATGCCGCCAATATTATGCCCAACGGATTGAAAGCCCAGGTTGTGGCGGTCAGCCGCCGGGCGGCAATCCGGTATTATGAGGCCTTCAAAAAAGCCCAAAAAAAACTGCTAAGAAGGCTTGATTTGCTCGATCCGCAACTTTTTAATTTGTCATTGGATGCGCAGAAAGACCTGGATGAAGAAACCCGGTTTTTGATCGTTGCCAGGAAAAACAAAGACACACTGAAAAAACTTGAGTTCGCCGCCATCATCTCCGGCGATCATAACGATCCGCCGTCCTACAAGGCGCATACCGACAGGGCCAAACACGAAATCCTGGTGGGCAAGGACGGGCGTTTTAAAAAGCCTCTGGCCCAGGATAAGCTGGCCCTCATTATTGTCAAAAGCATGCTGCTGGTCGGATTTGACGTGCCGGTGGAACAGGTGATGTATCTTGATCGCTTTATGCACGGGCATGAGCTTTTGCAGGCCATTGCCAGGGTCAACCGGCGCTATCCGGGTAAAACCCGTGGACTGGTGGTCGATTATTACGGTGTGGGCGACCGGCTGACCGAAGCCCTGGAGATGTATTCCAGTGTTGATATTCAGGGTGCTCTGGTTAACATTAAAGATGAACTTCCCAAGCTGGATGACCGGCACCGGAGGGTTATCGAGCTGTTTCGTTCTCGGGGGATCGATGATATTGCGGATATCGACGCCTGCGTGGATGAGTTGAGAGATGTGAAGCTTAGGGCGGAGTTTATCGGCAAGTTTGCTGAATTTATCGAAAGCATGGATATTATCCTGCCGCGTCCCGAAGCCCTGCCGTATATCTATGATATGAAGCTTTTAGGGTTCATCAACAAGACCGCAGCCAACCGTTACCGGGATTCGCAGCTCAATATCGCCGGGGTGGGCAATAAAGTTAAACAATTGATCGATGAGCATGTTATTGCCCAGGGCGTTGATCCCAAGATTCCGCCGATTTCGATTCTGGATAAAAATTTTGAAAAACAAGTGGGTGCCGTTAAATCTAAGAAATCCCAGGCCCTGGAAATGGAGCATGCCGTCAAATATTATATCGAAAAGCACCATCAGGAAGATCCCGCGTTTTATAAAAAGCTCAGTGAACGCTTAAAGGCGATCTTGGATGCCTTTTGCGACAACTGGGACACGCTGGCCGAGGAATTGCGAAAATTTATCCGTGAAGCCAGGAAAGGCCGGGAAGAAGACCAGACCGGCTTAGATCCAAAGACCCAGGCACCGTTTCTGGGAATCCTGATCGAAGAATACGATAAAAAGCCGGATGAGCAGACAATGAAGAGTTTCTGCGAGGCCGTGGTTGATATGGTGGATCATATCCGGCAGGAAATCCGGGTCGTCGACTTCTGGCGCAGCCGCCATGCCCAGGACATGTTGCGATTGTGGATCATCAATGAAGTGGATGATCTTAATCTGATTCCTTTTGAAAACCAGGAAAAGCTGGCCGATCGGTTTATGGAACTGGCCAAAGCGCTGCGCCTTTGGCAGGGTTATTTTGAACTCTTGGAAAGTGAAAAGTCCAAGGGAAGAGAGCATTTTGTATTCTGGTACAGAAAACAGCTTCAAAGGCAACTCAAAGGCCGCATTCCTCGTTATGATAAAAGAATCGGGGTCGCCGTAAAAGGGTTCAGAATTTTAGATCTGGGCCACCGCTGGGCTTCCTGCGGCCGCAACGGCGTAATCAGTTTTAACTGGCGTTCAATAATGGCACCGATCTGGGTTTTTGATTATATCCTGGTTCATGAAATGGTTCACAAGATTGAACGCAGGCATTCAAAAAAGTTCTGGAGTCTGGTGTCCCGTGTGATACCCGACTATGAAGAACATGCCCGCTGGCTCAATGAAAACGGCGCAAACCTTGATTTATAATTATGCAATAGGAGATGCCGGTGAAATATTAACTTTTTATTTTGAATGGAATTGCAAAACTATAACAGGAATGAATAACAGTCCTATTGAAAGAGGTGCCCAAAAAACCGGATTGGTTCCGGATTCGGATCAGGCCCGCTGGGCCATAGGTGAAATCAAGGCTATCCTCTACTCCTATATGAAATGGGTTCACAGTCTGGTGATGTTCGGCAGCTACGCCCGGGGGCAAGCCGGACATTATTCCGACGTCGATTTTTTAGTCTTGCTGAAAAAGGGTGAACAGCTTAGAAAAATTAAGAGAATTTTATTTGACTTTACGCTGAAACTTAACAGGAAAAACACAGACCCGGTTAAAATTCAGATCGTATCTTTTGATGAGAAGCAGATTGAGTATCTGTTCGAGCTTGCGACGCCACTGGCACATGCAGCTCGCCATGGTGTGGTTATCTGGGATGACGGCTGGTTTAAAACGCTCCTTTCCCGGCCATATCCCAAATGGCCTACCAGAGAAGGGGCGGTGGAGGCGTTTACACGTTGGATCGTGTGGATGTATTTTCGCTGTGCCATCGATTTAAAACGTGAGATGCTGAGGGATCATGGGCCGGAGGGGCTATGCACGCAAGAGAAAAAGTGCATGGGCCACTTTAGCGGGGACATTTTAGCGAGGGTAATTTCAAGAATGCTTTATGTGACATTACCCGCAAGGGGCTTTCTGCCGCTTACTAAACCCGAAGCCATAAAAATGGCATTAGAGGCGTATGGCAGGAGTGCCTGCAGACCGGTTGCGTTGGCGATGAATGTTCTCAGAAAGGAGCGGGGCATCAGCTATCACGAGTTTCAGGTACTTTTTCCATTTGCGCGCAGGTTATTTCGTGAATGCGTCAGAGCTTGTGGCCCCAAAAACCCAAAGGTTATTGAAGCGTTATGGAGTAATGCTAATATTTATAAGTACCTTAGGAAAGGCGGTTAATGAACACGGCGGTTTCGGAACGTGGAAGTGGGAGGTGAAAAAAATGAAACTTTTTGGAGGGGTTGCGTTCGCACTGCTTTTTGGGGTCGTCCAGCTATATCCTTCGGCATGCCTGGGAGAAAAGATCCCGGTGGTGGCCAGCATTTTTCCGGTGGCGGATATGGTGCAGTCCGTCGGCGGGGAGCATGTGGATGTCAGCTTTATCCTGCCGGCCGGCGCCAGCCCGCATACCTTTGAACCCAAGCCCAGCCTGGTAAAAACAATTACAGCGGCACGGATCTTTTTCATGGTCGGCGCCGGGTTGGAATTCTGGGCTGAAAAATTTGTCAAGCTGGCAGGACCCGGACTGACAACGGTCGTATTGTCCGAAGGGGTTGCTCTGATCCATAGCGCCGGTCATCATCATGAAAATAATGCCGGAAGCCCATATGGAAAACCGGGCGGTTCAGACCACGAATCGGGCATTGCCAATCCCCACATCTGGCTGGACCCGGTCACCGCCAAGTCGATGGTCGCCAAAATTGTTTTGGCCTTAAGTCAGATCGACCGGCAGCATGAAGCGTTTTATCAGGAACAGGGCCGAAAGTACCTGGTGGAGATTGATCGACTCGACAAGCGGATCAAAACGACCGTGGAAACTTTCAAAATCAGAAAATTTGTTGCCTTTCACGCTTCCTGGGATTACTTTGCCAGGAGCTACGGCCTTGAATCTGTCGGTGTCATCGAGGCCGCCCCGGGCAGAAACCCGACCCCGATTCAGATTAAACATATCGTGAATCAGATCAGACGGCATCGTATTCGGGCGGTGTTTGCCGAACCCCAGCTCAATCCCAGGGCCGCAGAGGTTATTGCCAAGGAAGCAGGGGTGAGCGTTCTGCTGCTGGATCCTTTGGGCGGTCCCAATCTGAAAGACCGCAGCACGTATATTGATCTGATGAAATACAACCTGAAGGTTATGCAGGAGGCCATGCAATGAAGGCTGCGGCGATAGATACTGAGAATGAAAAGGCCGTCTATGTGGATCTGCATGACGTTTGGGTGGCCTTTGACTCAAAATGGATATTAAAGTCGATATATTTCAAGTGCTATGCCGGTGAAATTTTCGGCATCGTCGGTCCCAACGGCGGCGGCAAAACAACCCTGTTAAATGTGATTTTAGGGCTTGTGCGGCCTGCCAAAGGGAGTGTGAAACTGTTCGGACAGCCCCCGGGCAAAAACAGCCGGCTCGACATCGGGTACCTGCCGCAGATTTCGCGTGCGGACCGCACCTTCCCGGTAACCGTGCTGGATGTCGTGCTGATGGGGCTATATAACCGGCTGGGATTTTTTACCCGGCCGGACCGCAAAAGCAAAGAAGTCGCCATGGAGCTGCTTGCTCAGGTACACATGGCCGAGCATGCTCACAGACCTTTCGGGGTACTGTCCGGCGGGCAGCAGCAGCGGGTGAATATCGCCCGGGCCCTGGCCGCGAAACCCAAGCTGTTGATCCTTGATGAGCCTTCGACCGGGGTCGACAGTGTGGCCCAGGAAGACTTTTATGAACTTTTAGCCAAACTCAGGGATGAGCAGGGCGTATCCGTCATCATGGTGTCCCATGATATCGGAATGGTTACGTCGCAGGCCGACCGCGTGGCCTGCCTGAACACGCAGCTTCACTACCATGGTGAACCCGATTCCTGTTTTGCAGCTCAAATACAGGAGAAAGTTTATGGAAAAGACATGAAGGTAATGGTCCACGACTCAAAATGTGCTACCTGCTACCACAGGCACGAAAACCATGATTGAAATGTTCAGTTTTGAATTTATGCAAAATGCCTTTATGGCCGGGGCTATGCTGAGTCTGGTGCTGGCGGTGGTCTCTTTTTTTGTTGTTTTGCGCCGGTTGTCATTTATCGGTGTGGGTGTCGCACACTCGGCTTTCGGCGGCGTGGCTCTGGGCGCACTGCTGGGCATTTCACCGACCCTGACGGCCATCGGCTTTGCCGTGGCGGTTTCCAATGCCATCGGCTATATCGGCAAACAGGGGAAAATGAGTACGGATACCGCCATCGGCATCTTTTTTTCGCTGGCCATGGCCCTTGGGGTTATCTTTGTCGGCATGTCGGATCACTACAACGTGGATCTTTTCGGTTACCTGTTCGGAAACATCCTGGCGATCACCCGCACGGATTTGATCATTATTGCCGTGTTGAGCGCGCTGGTGCTTTTATCGATAAGTATCTTTTTCAAGGAACTGCTGTTTGTGGCCTATGATCGGGAAGTCGCCTTTGTCAGCGGGATGCCGGTGACCTTTCTCGATCATTTCTTTTTGACGATCCTGGCCCTTGCGGTCGTCATCAGCATGAAGGTTATCGGCATCGTGCTGGTATCGGCGCTTCTGGTCATTCCCGGGGCGGCCGCATCCCAACTGACCCAGCGTTACGTTTCCATGATCGCCGTCGCCGTCGTTATTGCGTTGGTATCCACTATCGGCGGCCTTTTCATTTCTTATTATGCCGACCTTGCTTCCGGCGCCACCATTGTCACCTTGGCATCGGCCATTTTTTTCCTGACTTTTGCCGTCGGCCGATTCCGCAAATGAGACGCCGGGCTCAGCCCGGATAAGCTGTAAAAGAAAAAGATTTCTTATCACGAAAGCGCGAAAATACGAAAACACGAAAAAAATAACATTTCGCGTTTTCGTGATTGATATAAATTTTTAGACAGAAAAAGCACAAACCTCGAAACTAAGGGACTAATTCAGACCTCGTTAAATGATCAATGTGGTGATTGGTTAACCGGTTGTTATAATTACCGAACTGTCAGCATGTAGGATTTGACGGTCGTGATCGGATGATAGGATTTTTTGGCCCTGGCAAGACCCGGAATGTTCATGTCGCTTTCTTTGTTGATGTAAGTATATCCTTTAAAAAGGCGTTTGGCACATTCACTGTCAAAATATTGGTATAGCCCTTTTATGCTTGCAAACGCCTTTTCAAAATGAAGAACCCCCATATTCGCGGTAAGACGAGAGACGATTCCAAAGGCGCTGACCTCACCGTCGATACGCAGCAGAATGCCGTTCACTTCAAAAAGGTCTATGTTCTCGATCGTGTTGATGGCGGCCTGTCTTTCACAGAAAAGAACTTCATCCTCGTCCATGTCGCAGTTGCGCTCTGCACACCATTTGTCCAAAAAATCGATACATTCAGATGCAAAAGAAGGTGTAATATCTTCTATCTTAACCCCGCCACGGTAAAGATACGCTCGTTTGAACTGGTGGATCAGGTTCCTTTTTTTGGAATATTTTTTGCCTTTAAGCCGTGCCAGATCATCAACGGCATAAATGTAATCTTCAAAATCTTTTTGTTCATTAACCTCAAAAAAGTCTTCGACCAGAGCTGTTCCGTATTGCTTGATATAATCCTCGGGAACAAACCAGTATTTTTCAAACCCGAGATCTACGGCAAGATTGCGCAGCTCTTCCGGCGGATATTCCTTTGTCGGTGATACAGGCAGTATCAAATGCCGGTTTTCTTTGCGGGTGGCAAATTCACCGCTTATTATCAGAGACTCCCCGTCAATAGCGGCATAAGGATGGAATTTGTCGTTTTGCCAGGCAATAATGGCAGGGAGTGAATAGACCGAAAGTCTGAATCGCTGTCGGAGAAAGAATTTCTTTAATTTTGGAAAATCTGATGGGACGATCTGTTTGAATTTCATGTTGTGATTTTCAGCATCGGCACGGAATCGGGCATCTTTTTAAATCCGAATTGCCTGTAAAAGTTATGGGAACCTCGCTCTGCAATCAGGCCGATCCACTCTATACCGTCTTCGGCAAGACGTGACACCAGCGCCTTGACGATGCCACTGCCGATTTTCTGCCCCCGATATCCTTTTTTTGCAGTAATATCCTGGAGGTAGGCGTCACTGGCCCCGTCGCTGATGGCCCGCCCCATGCCGACGATTTCGTCTGCAATCGTTGCAATGACAAAGCAGTGGCTGCCCGCAACGATCCTGATCACATGGTCAGGATCATAGGGTTCTATTGTCCACCACCCTTCCATTCGGTAGAGACCAATTATCTGTTCGATCTGATCGGGGGTCGGGTCTACCAAGTAAGTAAATTCTGGCATCGCGGTTCTGTTTATTACCTGCAGGATTTCAGGTACTAACCCGGATTTTTCACGCCCCTGAGGTGTTCATTTGCAAGGCATTTAAGGACGTAGCCGTAATGTTCTACTGCAAGTCCTTAATCCGCCTTCGCCGCGCTTCGGCGGGACACGTAACGCAGCTCGAAGATCCCGTTGAAAACGGGGAAATGGGCACCTCAGGGAGCGCCTGGATGGTGAAATCTTTTTAGCTTTTAAGTATTTCCGCCTGGGGTACAGTTTGTCACCTTCGATTTTTTACCATTTTGCATCCAAACCATATGGAATCATTTATTTATTAGTTATCGATGAAAAGATTTCATGAAATATTCGGGTTAAGCTTGTTCGGCAAACAAGGAGGAGACTTTGTTGCGGCCGGCCAGTTTTGAAAGATACATTGCTTTGTCAGCCCGTTGGATAAATGTTGTCAGCTCTTCTTTGTTGCAATATTCGGTAACACCGACACTTATGGTGACATGTTGGGGTTTATCCGGTTCCGGGAAAAAAATTGCAGCTTTTACTGCGTTTCTAATCCTGTGGGCAACCGTTTTGGCCTCTTCACCGCCGGTTTCAGGCAGGATAATCGTAAATTCCTCTCCGCCGTATCTATAGGCGGAGTCCATTGTGCGCAGACATGATCGAATGATTTGGCCAAGCCTGATCAGCACCTTGTCGCCTTCAAGGTGCCCAAAGCTATCATTGTAAACTTTGAAGTGATCAATGTCTAAAAGCAGAAGCCCGAGTGAATGGCCGTAACGGTTGGACCTGCCGACTTCAATTTCCAGTTGGTTATAAAAATGCCTTAAATTGTAGAGCGTTGTGAGGCCGTCGGTGATGGCGAGTTTTTCCAGCTTCCCTAATATCTGGACGCGCTCTTTGGTGAGTTGACGTTCTCTCAACACCCTTTTTAATCTCAGCAGCACTTCTTCGAAACGTACCGGTTTAAAGACAAAATCGCTTGCGCCTTTACTGATGGCCTCTTCATAGGAATAATTGCCGCTGTAGCCAGTCATGACGATGACATCAATATTATATTTTTTTTTAACCGCGTCGGTAAGCATCAGGCCGTCTTTGCCGGGCAGAATGATATCTGTGATAATGACTTCTACAGAATTTGTTTTTAATAGTTGGAGCGTTTCTTCCGCACTTGAAGCCGTGAAGGTGTTGAATCCGGATCTCTCCATAAACTGCTGCATCGAGTCTCTGATAGCGGCATCGTCATCAACGATTAATATATGATCTGCCATTGCTTTGTTGTCCGGCCAATTCCCTTGGGTAAAAACACACATGATGGCTCTGAAGCGCCGGGCTTGACACGCTCACAGGCGATCTGATACTAAATCAATTTTTTTATTTAATTAAATAATATAGCTGGAAAGGCTGATTGTGTCAACCGACTTTTAAACCTGTGCGGCCGGCTGTGACGGCGGGTACACAGCCACGATGATGCGTATCGGTGCGCAAAATAACCCGGGTTGGGGTTTGCGTATTTTTCCTCACAGCAACTTGCCCCTTGACAAGATCTAGAGTAAATATGAGTGTATTACCCTGATTGAGCGATAATGCTCAATTGGGAGTTGCTTGTTATCCGTCATTCGTTATTTTAGGCATCGTTAAATCGTCGATTGGTTGGGTGGATATTATAACACCGAATATTACCAAACAGAGCGACAATGGAACACATACGTAACTTCAGCATTATTGCGCATATTGATCACGGCAAATCGACGCTCGCTGATCGTCTTATTCAGGCGACCCATGTTGTCCTGGATCGAGATTTTAAGGATCAGATTCTCGATACCATGGATATTGAGCGGGAACGCGGCATTACCATTAAAAGCCAGACGATCTGCCTGCCGTATACCGCCAAGAATAATCAAACCTACATGTTGAACCTCATCGACACCCCGGGACATGTGGACTTTACCTACGAAGTTTCCCGGGCCCTGGCTTCATGTGAAGGTGCGCTGCTTCTGATAGATGCCAGCCAGGGCGTGGAGGCCCAGACCATCGCAAACCTCTATCTTGCGCTGGAACAAAATCTTGAGATCATTCCAGTGATCAACAAGATAGACCTGCCGTCGGCGGATATTGAACGGATAAAACAGCAGATAGAAGAGGATTTGGGACTCGATCCGGAGGCGGCGATATTAACATCGGCGAAAGAAGGTATAGGGATTGAAGAGGTCTTTGAGGGGATTGTAAACCATCTGCCGCCGCCGGCCGGCGACCCCGAAGCACCACTGAAAGCGTTGATTTTTGACTCCCACTATGATTCCTATCGCGGCGCCATTGTTCACATACGCATCTTTCAAGGGAAAGTAAAACCCAAAGATGTTATTACCTTTATGTCCAATGACGCCGTTCACAAGGTCGAGGAAGTCGGTATATTTCAAATTAATCAGATTCCGCAAAAACAGATTGCAGCAGGCCAGGTCGGCTATTTGATTGCCGGTGTAAAGACGGTCAGCGACATTCGCTGCGGGGATACCATCACGTTAAGAGACCGGCCGTGCGATAAGCCCATGCCCGGTTTTAAAGAGGCCAAACCGGTGGTTTTTTCTTCGATCTATCCGGTGGCCACGGATGAATATGAAGAACTGGTGGCCGGCCTTGAAAAACTCAAGCTCAACGACGCTTCCCTGATCTATGAAAAAGATTCTTCAGTGGCTTTGGGTTTTGGTTTCCGCTGCGGCTTTCTAGGGCTCCTTCATCTTGAAGTCGTGCAGGAAAGGCTTGAGCGGGAGTACAACCTGTCTTTGATCATGACGGCGCCCTCTGTGCGCTATCGGTGTATTATGAGTAACGGTTCATTGTTAAACGTCGACAATCCGGCTTTATATCCGGATCCGACAAAGATTGAGCGCACACTGGAACCGTTTATCCGAGCTTCGATCATAACTCCCAGTCGCTACATGGGGCCGATCATGAAACTCTGCCTGGATCGTCGGGGCACGAGTGTCAACTATCAATATCTTACCAGCGATCGCCTGGAAATGATTTTTAAACTTCCCCTGGCCGAAGTTATTTACGATTTTTACGATAAGCTTAAATCAATTACCAAAGGATATGGTTCATTTGACTATGAACTGGTAGATTATAAAGAGACAGACCTCGTAAAGCTGGATATTCTGGTAAATGGAGAACGGGTGGATGCCTTCTCACAACTGGTCCATAGAGACAGGGCGGTCGAGCGGGCAAGACGCGTATGTGAAAGACTTAGAGATGAAATTCCCAGACAGATGTTTAAAATTGCCATTCAGGGAGCTATCGGCGGCAACATTATTGCCCGTAAGACCATCTCGGCCTTTAGAAAGGATGTCACTGCAAAATGTTATGGCGGTGATATCACGCGGAAACGCAAGCTTTTGGAAAAGCAGAGAAAAGGAAAAAAGCGCATGAAAATGGTCGGCCAGGTCATGATTCCCCAGTCGGCATTTTTGTCGGTGCTGCAAACAGACACCGATTAGAAGTTAAAAGTGAGCTAAAGTTTGCCCGTGTGCCTGTTCGCCGGTTCGCCCGTTTGGGTCGGTTGAAGTCATTGCGGGTTCAACGGGCTAACGGGCCAACCGGCTCAAGGCGTTGATGTAAGGGATTTTGCCGTTGGTTTACAAAATCTTTTTAGGAACTTGTTTGGTTCCGGTTTATTCGAATTAGGAGGATTTATGGGTCGGACCATCGCTGAAAAGATTTTTGACGCTCACCATCTGGACAGCCCCTCGGAAGGTATTCATGTCCTGCGCCTGGATGCTGTCTTTTGCCATGAAATTACTACACCAGTCGCGATCAACGACCTGGTCGGCCGGAACAAGGACCGGGTGTTTGATCCGGCCAAAATCAAAGCCGTGATCGACCATGTTTCGCCGGCAAAGGATTCAAAGACCGCCCTGCAGGGTAAAATCCTCAGAGACTGGGCCCGGCGCCACAACATTCGGGATTTTTTTGATATCGGCCGCAACGGCATCTGCCATGCCCTGTTTCCGGAAAAAGGTTTCGTACGTCCGGGCTATACGGTCATCATGGGAGACTCTCATACCTGTACCCATGGTGCCTTCGGTGCCTTTGCCGCCGGTGTCGGGACGACCGACCTTGAGGTGGGAATTCTCAAAGGTATTTGTGCGTTTCGCTATCCCGCAACCATCAAGATCAACATCTTCGGCCGCTTGGCTGAAGGCGTTTATGCCAAGGATGTGATCCTTTCTATCATCGGTCGTTTGGGCGTCAACGGCGCCACCAACAAAGTCATAGAGTTTAGCGGACCGGTTGTGGATGCCATGAGCATGGAGTCCCGCATGACGCTCTGCAATATGGCGGTTGAAGCCGGGGGAACCTCCGGGATTTGCCGGCCGGACATGACAACCGTTGAATATCTCTGGGAATTTATTAAGGACGACTATTCCACGCAACAGGATGCGCTTCAAGCCTTTCAGACCTTTTCTTCCGACCCGGATGCCCGCTACGACCAGGTGATCGATCATGATATCAGCAGCCTGGAACCCCTGGCGAGTTTCGGGTACAAACCCGACCAGGTCAAACCCGTTAGAGAGATGGAGGGTCTTAAGGTTGATCAGATATATATCGGTTCATGTACCAACGGCAGGATCGAAGATCTCAGGGTTGCCGCCCGGGTGCTTGCAGGCAAAAAAATTAGCGATCAGGTCCGGGGTGTTGTTTCGCCGGCTACAACAGAGGTCTTTCGCCGGGCCATGGCAGAAGGTATTTTGAAAACGTTTATGGATGCAGGCTTCTGCGTCACCAATGCGACCTGCGGTGCCTGTCTGGGCATGAGCAACGGTGTGCTGGCTGAAGGTGAAGTCTGCGCGGCAACTACCAACCGGAATTTCAACGGCCGGATGGGCAAAGGCGGGATGGTGCACCTCATGAGTCCGGCCACCGCCGCCGCCACCGCCATTGCCGGTTATATTACGAATTCCGAATTGTACAAGAAATCCGGTTAGTTAATGGAACACAGATGACACGGATTTTACAGATATTAAAAGCAAACATGTTAGGTGAGGAATAATCGTGAAAAATTTCAATGGAAACGTACTTTTTCTGGATCGATCGGATATCAATACCGATGAAATCATTCCGGCCAAATACCTTTCAGAAGTATCCAAGGAGGCGCTCAAGCCCCATCTGTTGGAAGATATCAGACTCGATGGGTTTACGCCCGCAGGGGATCTTGAAGGGAAAAGCGTTGTCATTACCAGGGCCAATTTCGGATGCGGGTCTTCCCGAGAGCATGCCCCCTGGGTTCTGGAGGTCAACGGCATCAACCTGGTCATTGCTGAAAGCTTTGCCAGAATTTTCAGGCAAAATATGTTCAATTGCGGCATGATGGCCGTGGAGCTGCCTGGACCCGTTATCGATCGTTTGTTTAAAGACTTTGCCGGCCGGGATACCCACGTAGAAACGGACCTTGAAAAAAACGTTTTTACATTTTCAGCCGATGGCCGCAAAGAGGATATTTCTTTTGCAATCTCCGACTTTGACCGTGCCCTGGTGGCGGCGGGCGGATGGGTGGATTATGCCGATGCAAACTACTAATGGTTTCAGATTTCCAGTTTCGTTACAACTTCGTTGATAATCGAGCCGATCTTTTCGATGCGGCATTCGACCACGTTGCCGGGTTTCAGAACCACCGGCGGATTCCTGAAGATTCCTACTCCGGCCGGCGTTCCGGTAGCAATGATGTCACCCGGAATCAGGGTGATATCTTCGCTGATGTTTTCGATAATGGTGGGGATATCAAAAATCATATCCTTTCATAAGGTCCGTTTAAGGCATTCGGCGTTTTACAGAAAATCAGCGGTGTATCAGGTTTTTCGAATCCGCCCTCTTTGGCATGTTCGGCGTAATTTTTACCAAGGCAGATGATTTTGAATGGCCGAACGACCGGGCACCCCGGGCGTTCTTGACGTTTTTGCCCCGGATCTTTGACTTGGGAAACCTTTGCGAGCCAGCCTTCTTGAAAAAAAGCCTCACCGATATCGGGAATCCGGGGAAAGATTTTTGTCAAATCCACGATGTTGCCGGCCTTCCACAGCCCCGGCTTTTCCTTTCCTTTTTGACCGAAACGAATCAATTTCACAATTTAACGCCTCGTAAATTCTACAACTAATGAAATAATCACTGCTGTCCGGTTTAAATTTTTGATAATCTTATAACATATAGGAATCATACAAAATATAGTTATTTTCGAGAGGGATCGACTTGAAATCGCCTCCGTTTTAATACGATAACTTACCGCCCATTCGCTGCGCTCATTAGAGCCGCAAAGAACGCAGAGGTTATTTATTTTATTGTTTTTCGTTGACCCCGCTTTTAGCGGGACAAGGACGCCGAAAAACAATAAGAAGCATGCCCTGCGGGCCTTTAGAGCCCAAAACTATCGCGTAGCGATTGATTTTTTTCTTTTGCCGTCCTCTCAACGGCAAAAGAAAAGTATCTTTTCTTTGCGCTCTCTGCGTCTTTGCGGTGAAAATGGAAAACTTTGATTTTGTTCTGCCCGGCACTCCCCTTTTCCATTAGTCCAACCAATTGTGAGCGGAGCCAACTCACTTGTTATTGTTCGTTTCTTGGCGATGAGGAATCCTGTCCCGTTTTGAGTCCCTTTTCATAGCAGTTGCGACCGTACCAGTTAATCTGCCGGCAAATGCCCCGGATAATACTGACTTCTTTGGCCTGGAGCTTCAGGCGGGTAAAAAAATGGCGTATTCTGTTCATCCAGAAATCAGGATTCTCAAGGCTGATGAAGCTGATTTTGACGAGAACATCTTTGAGCTGTTCATACATTCCGTCAAGTTCATGCCGGTCGGCAAGACGGGGGACGAACTCTTCGGCTTCTTGAAGGCCGGCCTTGAAAATTTCGTAACACATGATCATTACGGCCTGGGCCAGGTTCAGGGAGGAAAAGTCGGAAGCCGGGATGGTCGCTAGTTCGTGACAAAAGCGAATATCTTCATTGGAAAGGCCTTTGTCTTCCGGTCCGAAAAGGATGGCGATGCGATTTTCAGCGGAAAGTTTGACAAGCTTTTCGGCGATTTTTGACGGCGAAATTGTCAGCTGCCGCTGTCCCCCCAGGCGGGCCGTAGTCCCGACAACATAATGGTACGGGGAAAGCGCTTCTTTGAGCGTTGTATGAAAATGGATGTTTTTAACAATATCAATGGCGACATGGGTCGCCAGTTTCAAAACCTTTTCAAGATCGTAGTTTTGCGGGTCAACCACGACCAAGTGTTCGATTCCCATGTTGAGCATGGCCCGGGCGGCCGCGCCGATGTTCTCCGGATATCGCGGCTGATGCAGCACAATGGCGATGTTGTCAAGACGGACTTTTGA
>JACKQG010004006.1_pt1 | contig 17467 bp, 19 predicted proteins | sample 8237621 | NCBI WGS metagenome assembly JACKQG01 (sample SAMN15677084, study PRJNA649215) | marine metagenome | biome: marine; feature: Black Sea; material: saline water; isolation source: suspended particulate matter (SPM) from the Black Sea western gyre | collected 2013-06-09/2013-06-10 | depth...
ATCCAATATCCAACCCCAGTGTAATAAAAAAAAGAAGATTACACAGGGGCAGGCATGGAATATCCAATGTCCATATATCTCAGTGTCCTGTCTGTCTCGGCGTCCTGTCGGGGCGTCCTGTCAAGTCGTAATGAAATGGAGACTGAAGCGTAGCGAAGACTGAAATGAAATGAAGACGGAAGAGGAGTACGGCTTTAGCCGGGAGGTGTGTAATATCAAATCCGACAGCTGGCGGATTGAGTATCAGAAATTAATATTTCATATAATCATCATAAATTTGTTAAAATTCCTCAAAAAAATCACAAAATTCCGATTTCACTTGACAACCAACATGCGGAGTTCTTACGAGCACACTAAATTTTTCTGATTGATAAAATCATATGAATATTCATGAATGTCAGGCAAAACAGCTTTTCAAAAATTACGGAATAACAATCCCTCAAGGTAAAATAGCAGAAACATCCGAGCAAGCATTAGAAGCAGCCCGGGAGATCAACAGCGAAAAATGGGTAGTCAAAGCCCAGATACATGCCGGGGGTAGAGGAAAAGGCGGCGGAGTAAAGATCGCTTCCTCGATCGAAGATGTAAAAACAATCGCAGAGAATATGCTGGGTATGAAATTGGTCACCCACCAGACCGGTCCCAAAGGCAAACTCGTTCAAAAGATATATATCGAAGAAGTTGCACCCATAAAAAAAGAATATTACCTCGGACTGGTTCTTGACCGCACAGCAGAAATGCCCGTTATGATCGCATCTACCGAAGGCGGAATGGAGATCGAAAAAGTTGCTGCAGAATTTCCCGATAAGATCATCAAAGTTCGCATCGATCCTTTGATCGGCTTCCGTAATTTTCACAGTGCAGAGCTTGCAAACGGGCTGGGATTGGATAAAGTCCAATCACGTGATTTTGCAAAATTTACACGAGCATTATATAAGCTTTACAAAGAAAAAGATGCAAGTCTTATCGAAATAAATCCCCTTGTCTTGAAGGATGATGATACCTTCATTGCACTGGATGCAAAGATCAATTTTGATGACAATGCACTGTTCAGACACGAAGACATTCTGGAGATGCGCGACCTCACTGAAGAAGAGCCAACAGAACTGGAAGCAAGCAATTTTAACCTGAACTACATCAAGCTCGACGGTAATGTCGGATGTATGGTCAACGGCGCCGGTCTTGCGATGTCCACTATGGATATCATCAAAATCAAAGGCGGTGAGCCAGCAAACTTTCTCGATGTAGGTGGCGATGCTTCTGCTGAAACCGTAGCAAAAGGTTTTGAGATCATTCTGAGAGATAAGAATGTAAAAGCGATCTTCGTGAACATTTTTGGCGGGATCGTTCGCTGCGACCGCATTGCAAACGGCATTCTCGATGCTGCAAAAGAGACCAATATTGTTGTTCCTGTCATTGTACGATTAGATGGGACAAACGCAGAAATCGCTGCGGAAATCCTACAAAAAGCACACATTCCAAATATCATTACTGCGACCAGTCTTGCCGATGGAGCTCAGAAAGCAGTTAATGCAGCACGGGGAGTGTGATCATGGGTATTTTAGTAAATAGAAATTCAAAAGTAATAGTACAGGGTTTTACCGGCAAAGAAGCTACCTTCCACGCAGAACAATGCATTGAGTACGGAACTAATATTGTTGGTGGCGTTACTCCCGGCAAAGGAGGTCAAACCCATCTTGATCGACCTGTTTTCAGTACAGTTAAAGATGCGGTTGAACATACCGGAGCTGACACTTCTCTGATCCTTGTTCCCCCATCATTCGCTGCTGATGCAATAATGGAAGCTGCTGATGGCGGCATCAAAGTCATAGTCTGCATTTCCGAAGGCATTCCCACACAGGATGTCATGTATGCAAAAATGTATGTGGCAAAAAAAGGTGCGGTGCTTATCGGACCGAACTGCCCGGGTATCATCACAGCAGAAGAAGCAAAGATCGGTATTATGCCTGGCAATATCTTTAAAAAAGGAAATGTGGGAGTCATCTCAAAATCCGGAACCCTCACTTACGAAGCAGCCAATCAGGTTGTGAACGCAGGACTGGGAATTACTACAGCCATTGGTATTGGTGGTGATCCGATCATCGGCTCGACATTTATAGATTTACTGAAACTTTTCGAAGAAGATCCCGAAACTCATGCAGTTGTTATGATAGGCGAGATCGGCGGAGACCTCGAAATCCAGGCAGCTCATTATATAAAAAATAATATGACAAAACCTGTTGTTGCCTTCATCGCAGGACAGACTGCTCCCAAAGGAAAACGAATGGGACATGCAGGCGCTATCATTGCAGGCAGCAAGGGAACGGCTCAGGAAAAAATGTCTGCATTGGAACAGGCAGGTGTGCGTGTATGCAAATCTCCTGCAGATGTCGGGCAAGCAACAAAAGAAGTATTATCATAAGGTAAAATATTATGAACCAAACAATACACAAAACCAACAAATTAATATTGAACAGGATATTATTCTTAAATCCTTTTTTCGTGTTTTTCGTGGTTAAATTTTTTTTAGGAGTTTTTAGTGAGAGAAATCGATGTAAATGAAATCATTCCCATTGTAAAAAAACTGTGTATCGATGCCAATTATTACATTGGTGAAGATGTTTTGGACAAGATCAAGGAATTCTACGAGAAGGAAGAGTCCGCAACTGCAAAAGAAGTGCTTTCCATCCTTTTGGAAAACTATGAACTTGCTGCAAACGAAAAAATGCCGTCATGCCAGGATACAGGTGTGGCTGTTGTTTTTATTGAGCTCGGACAGGATGTTCATCTTTTCGGTGGAGATTTCTATGAAGCTATCAATGAAGGTGTTCGTCAGGGCTACAAAGATGGCTATCTCAGGAAATCCATTGTTAACGATCCGATCATTGACCGCGTGAACACAAAAGATAATACCCCTGCACTCATTTATACTGATATTGTACCCGGCGAAAAGATCAAGATCATTGTCGCACCAAAAGGCGGCGGCTCAGAAAATATGAGCGAAGTGAAAATGATGAAAGCTGCCGACGGCATCGAGGGTGTAGTTGATTTTGTTGTTGACCGCGTAAGCCGTTCCGGTGGAAATCCCTGTCCTCCGATCGTTGTAGGTATTGGTCTTGGTGGTAACTTTGAGCAAAGTGCACTTCTTGCCAAAAAAGCTCTTCTCCGTCCTCTTAATGAATCTCATCCTGAAGAAAAGTGGGCAAGGATAGAAGAAGAAATTCTGGAAAAAGTAAATAAACTTGGTATCGGTCCCCAGGGATTCGGCGGCAGAACAACTGCCCTTGGCGTGTCCATCATGTATAAACCCTGCCATATTGCATCGATGCCCGTTGCAGTGAACATTCAATGTCATGCTGCACGACATAAAAGTGCGGTTATCTAAGAAGGAGCTCACATGCCACAAACAATACGATTAACAACTCCTTTTACTGATGAAGATGTTTCCAAACTTTCTATCGGCGATAAAGTACTTATTACCGGAACGATCTACACAGGTAGAGATGCAGCACACAAACGCCTGGTCGAGCTTGTCGAAGCAGGAAAAGACCTTCCTTTTGATATAAAAGGACAAATAATTTATTATGTCGGTCCGGCTCCGGCACCTCCCGGAAAACCAATCGGCTCTGCAGGTCCTACAACGAGTTACAGAATGGACCCTTATGCACCTGCGCTCATGGATGTCGGACTTAAAGGCATGATCGGCAAAGGACCTCGCAACCAAAAAGTTATAGATTCCATGAAAAAAAATAAAGCAGTCTATCTCGCTGCAATCGGCGGTGCTGCAGTGGTTGTTGCCAAATCGATAAAAGAAGCAAAAGTAATTGCTTATGACGATCTTGGCACAGAAGCGATCCGTGAACTCAAAGTTGAAGATTTTCCATGCATAGTTGCAAATGATATTTATGGAAATGATATTTATAAAGATGGTGTTGAAAAATACAAGGTTGAAACTTGATACTTGAAATTCGAAACTGGGTTAAATAAATAAAATATGAAAGAATTTTTTATGAAATTTGATAAAAGACTCCAGGCAAAATATTTCACATTTCAAATTTCACATTTCAAATTTCAAGTCTCAAATTCAAGGAGTTTTTAATGAGATTTTGGGAAAAACCATTTGGGAAAGAAAAACCCAAAACAATATGCGGAGAGATCCATATCATCGATGACAGATGCAAGGGATGTTCTTTCTGTATCGAGTACTGTCCGAGAGATGTACTTGAACTTTCCGAAGATTTTAATAAAAAGGGATATCATCCTCCTGTTATAGCAAAACCGGACATGTGTACTTTTTGTGGCTTATGTGAAATGATCTGTCCTGATTTTGCAATATTTGTAACCGAGAAGGAGGAGTAGTGTTTAAAAAATCACGATTAATAGGTGAATTTTTCATGCAGGGCGATATCGCTTGTGCAGAAGGGGCAATCGCTGCGGGCTGCCGTTTCTTTGGCGGCTATCCCATCACTCCAGCATCGGAAATCGCAGAACGTATGGCATTGAGACTACCTCTTCTTCAAGGAGTATTTATACAATATGAAGACGAGATCGCTTCCATAGCAGGCATACTCGGTGCTTCATGGGCGGGTGCAAAATCTATGACCGCAACATCCGGACCGGGTATCTCGCTTATGACCGAGAATATCGGACTTGGTATGATGATGGAAGCCCCATGCGTTGTGGTGAATGTTCAAAGAGGTGGACCTTCGACCGGACTTCCAACATCCTGGGGACAATCCGACATGATGCAAGCTCGCTGGGGTTCGCATGGTGACTATGGAAGTATCTCTCTTGTACCAAATTCCCCTCAGGAATTCTTCGATCTGACAGTAACTGCTTTCAATTTTTCAGAGAAGTACAGATTGCCTGTATTCCTTATGGCAGACGCACTTGTCGGACACATGACCGAAAAAGTTGTCATTCCTCCAGTTGAAGAACTTGAAATCATAAACAGAAAATATACTACAAAAAAACCGGAAGATTATCTCCCTTACGATTACGGTAAAGATCTCATCCCGGATTTCGCAAAAGCCGGCGATGGATATCGCTATCATACTACAGGACTAACCCATGACAAACGTGGCTATCCGGACATGAGCTTCGAATGCCAGAACGAGCTCGTACCCCGTCTTGTGAACAAGATCAAAAATCATATTGATGATATTTCTCTTACTGAGGAGTATGACATCGAGGGCGCTGATGTGATTGTCATTTCCTATGGAATTACATCGCGAACCATACTTCCAGCGCTCACAATGGCAAAGAAAAAGGGAATAAAAATCGGTTATTTACGCCTGAAAACAGTATGGCCCTTTCCAGAAGAAAAAATCCGCAAGCTCTCTGAAAAAGTTGCAGGTTTCGTAGTTCCGGAAATGAATCTCGGGCAGATATCACTCGAAGTGGAACGATGTGCACATAATGATTCTATTGTCAAACTCGTTCCCCATCCCGGCGGAGGCATACATAAATTTGAAGACGTGCTGCACGCAATTGAAGAGGTCGCACATGGCAAATAATACAGCTCAATTACAAGAAAAACCTCATCCAATGGAAGATATCCTGAGGATGGATAGAATGCCTCATATCTGGTGTTCCGGATGCGGGCTTGGTTCTGCAGTAACATCCTTTGTGGAAGGTTTGAAAAAAGCAGGTGTATCTTATGATAAAACAGCAATAGTCTCAGGCATCGGCTGTACCGGTCGAGTTGCCGGTTATCTACGTCTTGATTCCTATCATACGACACATGGAAGAGCGATACCCTTTGCAACAGGGCTAAAACTCGCAAACCGCGATCTAACAGTGGTTGTATTTTCAGGTGATGGTGACCTTTTTGCAATCGGTGGAAACCATCTCATCCATGCAGCGAGAAGGAATGTTGATATTAATGTGATTTGCGTGAATAATTTTATATATGGTATGACAGGCGGTCAAAATGCCCCGACCACTCCGCTTGGAGCATACAGCTCTACAGCTCCCTTTGGCAACTATGAGATGCCCTTCAATCTGGTAGGACTTGCTGCAGCATCCGGTGCAAGTTACGTGGCACGTTGGACCACCATGCATGCCCGTCGTTTGACAGATTCCATTGCAACTGCTGCTAAGAAAAAGGGATTCTGTTTCATCGAGATCGTTTCTCCCTGCCCAACAGTTTTTGCCAGAAAAAATAAAGGTGGAACAGGACTTGATATGCTCAAAGAATTCCAAACTCGCGCCATCATAGATCATGATGCAGACCCCACAAAGATACCTCTTAACATGGACAATGAGATTGTATGCGGTGAGTTCGTAAATGAAGACAGGCCAACTTTCTGGGAAAATGTCCAATCCGGTATTAAATCTCGGGTAGAAAAATTTACGGACTGGGAAGAGATGCAAAGCAATTCCAAAAAAATTCACCATAAAACATTTCTAAAATATACAGCAAGTAGAGAATCGTAATTTATCAGGAGCAATACATGAGTGAACTCAGAGTTAAAATATCAGGATTCGGCGGGCAGGGTATTATCCTCTCTTCCTTCATTATTGGAAAAGCAGCTTCAATATATGACCGGCAACACTCTTCTATGACCCAGGCATACGGACCGGCAGCACGTGGCGGCGCCTGTAGCTCGCAGGTAGTTATTTCATCCGATAATGTTGAATATCCGCTTGTCGATACTGCCGATGTTCTCATTGCCATGTCCCAAGAAGGATACGATACTTTTCTGCCGATCCTGAAAAAAGGCGGCATCCTATTATATGATACTGATCTTGTGGAAAAATTACAGTCACATAAAGATTTTATTGCAAAAGGAATCCCTGCAACACGTCTCGCTGAGGAACTTGGCAAAAAGATCGTTGCAAACATTGTCATGCTGGGATTCGCAACAAAGCAGGCAAAGATCGTTTCCCCCGAAGCAATGCAGGAAGCCATCGCAGATTCTGTACCCAGCAAATTCATTGACCTGAACATGAAAGCTTTTCAGGCAGGTTTTGATTATAATGAGGAACAATAATGAGTTTAAAGATCACTCGCGAAAGAATAAAAAACTCTCTTGTTGATAAAATTGAAGATATCTCAGGACAGAATGTGTTTGATTGTTATCAGTGTGGGATCTGCTCTTCCGGCTGCCCCGTCACAGATTACATGGACTACTCTCCAAACCAGGTCATACGTCTTATTCAACTCGGTTGTGTGGATGAAATACTTAATTCAAGGACTATCTGGATCTGTTCGACATGCCTGCAGTGCTCAGCACGCTGTCCAAAGGGTATCGAAGTTGCAAAAGTTATGGAAGCACTTCGCACCATCAATCTTCGTCAGCGCGAGGGCACTCTTAAACCCGAAGATATAAAATCAAAAGACCTCAAAGACCTCCCGCAAATTGCATTGGTCAGTGCATTTCGTAAGTTAACAGGATAAATTTATGAGAATACAGAATACAAAATACAGAAGTCAGAATGATGGCAAGCCGGCAAGAAGCTTTCAAGAATTAGTTGTATGGCAAAAAGCACACCAATTCGTCTTGTCGGTATATAAATTTACATCCAATTTTCCGAAAATGGAAACCTATGGATTGACTTCTCAATTTAGACGAGCTGCAATATCTATTCCCGCTAATATCGCAGAAGGCTTTAAGAAAAAAGGAAAAAAAGATAAAGTCAGGTTCTTTAATATAGCTCAAGGATCACTTGAAGAATGTAGATATTATTTAATTCTATCAAAAGATCTTGAATATGGAGAAAATAGTGAGATGTCTGATCTGCTTATAGAAGTTAGCAAATTGCTCTCAACTTACATCAAATCAATTCAAACCTCATTATCAAAAAACAAATCTCCTGATTCCTGACTTCTGTCTCCTGACTTCTATTAATATGAAATTTAAAAGGAATATAGTATGAAACTTGGATATTTTCCGGGCTGCACATTGAAGACAAATGCCAAGCATTTCGAAGATTCTGCTATGCAAGTTATGGAAGTTCTCGGTCATCCTCTCGAAGAAATGGAAAACTGGATCTGCTGTGGTACTGTGTTCTCGATGACGACTGACGATCTAATGCTCCAGCTTTCTTCGATCAGGAATCTGCTTCGTGCTGAAAATCAGGGATATGATGAACTTGTAACCCTATGCAGTATGTGCTACAATACACTGAAAAGAGCAAAGGAATTCATTCTTAATGATGAAGAAAATCTGCGCAAGGTCAATGACTTCATGTATAGGGAAGAAGCAAAATTCAAGGGAACGACCGATGTAGTACATCTTCTCAGTATTCTTAAAGACAGAATAACCTTTGATGAAATAAAGAAAAAGGTCACAAAACCTCTTAAGGACCTGAAGATCGGCGCTTACTATGGCTGCCTTCTCGTGCGTCCCAAGGAACTTGCCATCGATGATTTTGAAGATCCGACTATAATGGAAGAACTTGTGGATACAATTGGCGGTGAAGGAGTTGTATTTCCCTATCGGCTGGAATGCTGCGGTGCCTATCAAACCATTACTGAAAAAGATATTACGGTCAAGAGAACCTTTGAGATAATAAATTCTGCACGCAATGCAGGATGTGAAGCGCTTATCACAAGCTGTCCTCTCTGTGCGTTTAATCTCGATCAGCGACAAAAGGAAACATCTGAAGAATTTTTAGAATTTTCAACCATGCCTGTATTCTACTTTACCGAACTTATGGCTCTTGCCCTCGGGCAGAAGTGGAATAAAGAATGGAAGAAACTGCATTATATCAATCCCGTGCCCCTGTTAAAAGAAAAAGGTTTAATATAGAGGATTATAATGAAAAAAATCGGCGTTTTTATCTGCCATTGCGGTATAAATATTAAAGGTGCTGTTGATGTCGAACGGCTCACCGAAGAACTGGCAGACTATCCGGGTGTTGCCTATATAGAAAATTATATGTTCATGTGCTCCGATCCCGGACAGAATCATATACAAGATGCAATACGCGAGAATAAACTTGGTGGTGTGGTCGTTGCTGCCTGCTCTCCCACCTTGCACGAATCGACATTCCAAGCTGTGCTTAAGGAATCCGGTCTTAATGAATATCAAATGGAAATCGCAAATATCCGCGAGCAATGTAGCTGGGTTCATACTAATATAGAACAGGCAACACACAAGGCAAGACTTATCATTAAAACAGCGATTGAAAAACTTAAACTAAACGAATCTCTATATCCGGTTTCTGCACCGGTGACAAAGAAAGCCCTTGTTATCGGTGGCGGCATTGCAGGCATCCAGGCAGCGTTGGATATTGCAGATGCAGGTTTCGAAGTTATTATGGTTGAAAAGAAGCCCTCAATTGGTGGGCACATGATCCAGCTTTCTGAAACCTTTCCGACACTCGACTGCTCTCAGTGTATTCTCACTCCGAAAATGGTGGCTCTCAACAAACATAAAAATATTAAACTCTATGTTAATAGTGAGGTGGAAAGCATCGATGGATATATCGGGAATTTCAATGTAAAGATCAAGCGAAAAGCTCTGTATGTCGATCCTCATAAATGCAATCTCTGCGACGACTGTACAGAAGTATGTCCGGTACTTGTGCCAAACGAACAGGAAGAAGGGCTTTCGTGGAGAAAGGCAATATATATTCCTTTCCCTCAGGCAATTCCGGCGACCTATACACTCGATTTGGAAAATTGCCTTGGTCTCGAACCTATTGCATGTGGCAAATGCCGTGAAAAATGTACTGCCGAAGCTATAAATTATGATGCAACAGATATGATCATTGAAGAAGAAGTCGGCGCAGTAATAATAGCAACCGGCTTTGACCTTTATCCTGTTGAAAATATTCCTGAATACGGATATGGTAAATATCCCGACGTGATCACGAGTTTGCAGTTCGAGCGAATCCTCTCTGCAACCGGTCCTACAGGTGGTGAAATATATCGACCCTCTGACGGCAAAGTTCCCAAAGAGATCGTTTTTGTTCAATGCTCCGGCTCGCGTGACCCGGAACATCATCTCTCATATTGTTCAAAGATATGCTGTATGTACACACTCAAACACGCTAAACTCTATAAACATAAAATTCACAACGGACAGCCATATATCTTTTATATAGATATTCGAGCAGGAGGTAAGCGTTATGAAGAATTTGTCCAGCAGGCAGTGTCCGAAGAAGGCATCTTGTATATACGCGGTAAAGTTGCTAAGATATATAAAGAAGGCGATAAGATGATCGTCATGGGTATGGACACGCTCAGCGGCAAAAAGATCGAAGTAAAAGCCGATCTTGTTGTACTTGCAATGGGAATCGTGCCGAGTGAGGGCTCTCATGATCTCGTGAAAACCTTGAAGATCAATACGGATGACAAGGGATTCCTTTCTGAAGCACATCCCAAACTGCGTCCAGTAGAAAGTTTACAGGCGGGATTTTATCTTGCCGGCACTTCGCAGGGACCACGTGACATTCCCGACTCTGTATCCCAGGCATCAGGAGCTGCTTCCAAAGCTCTTATTCTGCTTTCCAGCGACAAGATATATCACTCACCAATTATAGCTTATGTAGATGAAGACCTGTGCTCCGGCTGTACGATATGTGTGGGAACCTGTCCCTACGGCGCTCGTGAACTGAATGAAGTTTCCAAAGTGGTAGAAGTTAATGAAATACTCTGTGAGGGCTGCGGTGCCTGTATCAGTGCATGCCCGTCCGGTGCTGCGCAGCAAAAAAACCTGACTGATGACCAGATCGATAATATGATCAAAATAATTGCGAGCGGCAAATAGCTCGCCCAATATACATGTGGGGTAGGAAATCGCATGAAAGATTTTGAGCCAAAGATTGTCTGTTTCTTGTGTAAATGGTGTACATATTCCGGCGCAGATCTTGCCGGTACATCACGAATGAAGTATCCGCCAAACGGTGTAGTTATTAAGACACTATGCTCATCACGAGTGGACCCGCAGCATATACTTCTTGCATTTAGCAAAGGATGTGACGGTGTGTTCATCGGCGGATGCCATCCCGGTGATTGTCATTATCAAAGTGGAAATTATAAGACAAAAAGAAGAATAATTTTACTTAAAAAAGTATTGGAACAATTAGGTCTGAATACCAATCGTCTTCGCCTTGAATGGATCTCGGCAAGCGAAGGAAAAAAATTCGCCAATACTATGAAAGAATTTACAGACCAGATCAAAAAATTGGGTCCTATTCCAAAAATTAATTGTGAATGAATACGAAATGAAAAGTGAAAAGTTCTTGTTTGAATTAATTTTTAATAATATTAGGAGGAATCATAATGCCTAAGAACGTTCCCATGATGAAAGTATATATTTTAGGGGAAGGTTTTGATGTGCCCGAAGGATCAACCATAATCAGTGCAATGGAATATGCAGGATTCCAACTTACCGTTGGCGTGGGCTGTCGCGAAGGTTTCTGCGGCGCCTGTGCAACCCTGTACAGAGAAAAGGGAGATTACAAATTGCAGGCAGGTCTCGCATGCCAGACAGTTGTAACGGACGGTATGAACATCGCACAGATACCTTTTGTTCCTGCGGAAAAACCAATATACGATATAAACAAGGTAGAACCTGACATCGAAGCTTTCAAAACACTTTATCCAATCCTGTTCAGATGCGTGGGATGCAATACGTGTACAAAGGCATGCCCTCAGGATATCGAGGTGATGGATTATGTGCAGGCACTTATTCGTGGCGATATCGCAAAAGCGGCTGACCTTTCTTTTGACTGTATCCGCTGTGGGTTATGCGCTCTGCGATGCCCCGCAGAGATCGTGCAGTATAATGCTGCCATCCTTGCACGCCGTCTCACAGGAAAGTATCTTCTTCCTAAAAGCCCAGACCTTGAAAAGCGAGTCAAAGAAATTGCAGAAGGCTTTTATGAAGAAGAACTTCAAAAACTTACAAAATCAGATAAAGAAACCGTGAAGAAGCGATACTATGATCGCGATATCAAAACAGGATAAATTTAAAAGTTTAGGAGAATAGATATGTATCCAGAATATATGCGCAAATCGATCAAAAAGGTCGAAAAGACACGACCTGAGCGATTGAAACTTGCACGTTCAGGCAAGGCGATCTTCCCGATGATGTCTGAAGAAGAACGACAGGAAGTACTTGATAACTTCCACCCTGACTATAAGAAAGATGCTCGCAAAAAAGTGCGTATCGGACCTAACAAAGGTGAGAGTATCACAACTGAGGTTGTTGATGAACTTGAGGCATACTCAAGGATCAAACCGGAATATTTCGATCTGAAACATCCTGACTATGAAACTGATGTTCTTGTTATCGGAGCTGGCTCAGCAGGATTCTCTGCATCACTTCTTGCTGCGGAAAACGGAGCTGATGTACTACTTGTCACGAAACTTCGAATTGGAGATTCCAACTCAATGATGGCTCAAGGTGGAATTCAGGCAGCAGTTCTTCCTGATGATAATCCCGTGCTTCATTACCTCGATGTGATCGGCGGTGGGCACTTTGATAATAAACCCGATCTGGCAAAGGCACTCGTCTCGGAAGCTCCGGATGCGATCCATTGGCTTCAGGAACTTGGAGTTATGTTCGATAGAAATGAAGATGGAACAATGCTTACAAAATCAGGCGGGGGAACCTGCCGTCCACGTATGCATTCAGCCCGGGACTATACCGGTGCAGCAATTTGCCGAACTATTCGTGACGAAGTGCTAAACCGACCCGACAAGATAAAGATACTCGAACATCAACCAGTTGTAGAACTTATCAAAGATAGTAACGGAAATGTTGCCGGTGCAGTGCTCTACCATCTTGAAAATAGAAATTACTACACGGTCAAAGCAAAAGCTACTATTATTGCAACAGGCGGTTTTGGACGTCTTCATATAAAGGGCTATGAAACCACCAATCACTATGGTGCAACTGCAGACGGACTTGTGATCGCATATCGTGTCGGAGCAAATCTGTTGTTTATGGATTCTGTGCAGTATCACCCGACAGGTGCTGTGTATCCTCCACAAATCCTTGGATTTCTTTGCACCGAAAAAATTCGCGGGCTTGGTGCACAACCCGTAAATAGCAATGGTGAATTATTTGTTCATCCACTTGAACCACGTGATATTGAAGCATCCGCTTTCATCCGTGAATGTACAGAACGTGGCATGGGTATCGATACACCCGGTGGACAGGTCGGTATCTGGCTTGATTCCCCATTAATTGAAAAATTAAGCGGACCCGGCACAATTAAGAAAAATCTGCCTGCTATGCTCCGTCAGTTTGAGCGTTTTGATGTCGATATAACCAAAGATCCCATTCTTGTATTCCCCACACTTCATTATCAAAATGGTGGAATTGAAATAAATGATCATTGTGAAACCAGTGTGAATGGTCTTTTTGTGGCAGGTGAAGCTTCAGGCGGCATTCACGGTCGTAATCGTTTGATGGGAAATTCCCAGCTTGACCTTATTGTGTTTGGACGTCGAGCAGGTATCTATGCTGCACAGTATGCGAAGAAAGCAAAAACCGTCGCACTTACCCTCTCTCACATCACTGAATATGACAAAGAAGTTGAGAAGATCGGAGTAGATAAAAAACACATCTCACCAATGATCCTTCCTGATTACACACCTGCATCCGTCAAAGAACGTCAACATACGACAGATTATCAAGGAACATTAAGATAAGAAACCACAATGAAACCACGGATTAACTCGAATGGACACGAAAAATAACAAAATGGAACTTATTTATAAAGACCTTTCATATAAAATTGTAGGGCTGGCAATGCAAGCTCATAGAGAATTGGGACCTGGATTCTTGGAAAAGGTATATGAAAATGCTTTAATGGTGTTGTTTAGAAATGAACAAATTCAAGCTGAACAACAGAGCTCGATTAAGGTTTTCTTTCAAAATGAAATCGTTGGTAACTATATTGCAGATATTCTTGTAGAAGATAAGATAATATTAGAGCTTAAGACAGTTGATAAAATTACTGATGTTCATAAAGCTCAAGCGATCAATTATTTGAAAGCAACTGGATTACACTTGGCAATGATATTTAATTTTCATTCTCAAAGTTTGGAATATGAAAGAATAGTGTTATAATTTGAAAAAATTAAGGAATCACCCGTCTTCTCCGCCAGTTGGCGAATACGACGTGGCAAGCGAATTGTCACGAATGAGCACGAAAAATGACAAAAAGAAGCTTATTTATAAAGACCTTTCCTGTGGAATTGTTGGACTGGCAATGAAATTTATTTTTTATTCTCAAAACTGGGAGAATAAAAGAGTAGTTTTATAATTCGAGAAAATTAGTGTTAATTCGTGGTTAAATATTTGGAGGTTTAATGGCAAAGCCGAAAGTTGCCTTTTATTGGTGCGCATCATGTGGTGGATGTGAAGAAGCGATCATCGATCTGCATGAAGATATATTGAAAGTTGCAGAACTGGTTAATATAGTATTCTGGCCCTGTGCCATGGATTTCAAAACTGAAGACGTGAAAAATATGCAGGATAATGAGATTACTGTGTGTTTCATAAATGGAGCCATCCGCACAGGCGAGCAGGAAGAGATGGCAATACTTCTTCGGAAAAAATCGCAGCTCATCGTGTCTTTTGGTGCATGTTCACAGCTTGGTGGAATTCCCGGGCTGGCAAATTTCTGGGACAGAGAATCGATCTTTGCTTCATCCTATGGCGGCAAATGTCCTTCTGTTGATAACCCTGACGGCGTGGTTCCTCAAGAGGTTTCGGAAGTTCCGGAAGGTGAGCTGTATCTTCCCAGATTCTATGATACTGTCAAAACAACTGATCAGGTCATAGATGTTGACTACTACCTTCCCGGCTGTTCTCCGGCTCCTTACCTTACCATGCAGGCAATTACCACTATTTTGAGTGGAGATCTTCCTACAAAAGGAAGCGTGCTCGCTCCAAACAAAGCACTCTGCGAAGTGTGCTCCAGAAATGATTCAAAACCCGAAAAATTATCAATAGATAAAATAAATCGTGTCTCATTAGTAGAAATCGATCCTGAAAAATGCTTTCTTGCTCAGGGCATTATCTGTATGGGACCTGTTACACGCTCGGGTTGCAACGGCGAGAATGACGGACGCTGTATTGCAGCTAACATGCCGTGCAGGGGCTGTTATGGACCTCCTTCAGAGGTGCATGATGTGGGCGCAAAAATGATCGCTGCCCTGGCTTCTGTAGTCGGACTTGAAGGCGAGGAGGACATGAGTGAAGCTGATGTTCAGAAACTGCTGGATCAGATAGTCGATCCTGCCGGCTTATTCTACCGATTCTCTCTTGCAAAATCCCATTTTCGCAGAAAAATTATGACCGATTCAAAAGAGGAGAAATAATCTATCATGGGTACAAAAGTTACTATAGATCCTATTACCAGACTGGAAGGTCATGGTAAAATAGAAATATTTTTGAATGATGACGGCAATGTGGAAAATGCCTATCTGCAAATTCCGGAATTGAAGGGCTTTGAGCAATTCTGTATCGATCGACCAGTCGAAGAGCTTCCACGTATTACACCACGTATCTGCGGTGTGTGCCCAATGGCTCATCACATGGCTTCCACGAAAACTGTCGATGCAGTGTATAATGTTCAACCCACTGAAACAGCAAAGAAATTGCGTCAGCTTGTGTATAGTTCCTACATCTTTGAAGACCACATGCTACACTTTTTCTTTCTTGGCGGACCGGACTTCGTGGTCACACCTTCTGCTCCCAAAAAGGATCGCAATATCCTCGGCGTTATCGCAAAAGTCGGTCTGGAAATTGGAACCAGAGTCATAAAAAACCGCAGGCAGATAAGAAATATCGTTACATATCTTTCAGGAAGGATCATCCATCCGGTTGGTGGACTTCCCGGCGGTGTATCAAAGGGATTAACTGAAGAAAAAAGGAAGGAATTCCTCAAAATTGCAATAGATGCACGGGAATTTGCAAAAGAGAGCATCGAGATCTTCAATAATATCGTGCTTGGCAACAATGCCTATGTTGATCTCATTTTGGGAGATATTTACAAACACAAAACCTATTATATGGGCTTGGTCGATGAAAATAATAAGGTGAATTTCTATGATGGTAAAGTACGCGTGGTCGATCCTGACGGCAAGGAGTTCGTAAAATTCGGACCTGATGAATATCTGAAACAGATTGCAGAACACGTCGAGCCATGGAGTTATATGAAATTCCCCTTCCTCAAAAATATTGGTTGGAAGGGCTTCAAAGAGGGGAAAGAGAGCGGAATATTCCGCGTGGCACCCCTCGCGCGTCTTAATGTTTCCGACGGAATGGCAACCCCTTTTGCCCAAGAAGAATACGAGCGTATGTATGAAACCCTCGGCGGAAAGCCTGCACATAACACCCTTGCTTTCCACTGGGCTCGTCTTATCGAAGCTTTATATGCAGCAGAACATATTGTTGAGCTGCTCGAAGATAAGACGATCACCTCTCCCGATATCAGAAATATCCCCACAGACACTCCAACCGAAGGCGTCGGCATAGTTGAAGCTGCGCGCGGTACACTGATTCATCATTACAAAACTGACGAGCAGGGAATGGTGACAGCAGTGAACCTCATTGTTGCAACTGTTTGCAATTCAGCAGCAATGTCCTTGTCTATTGCAAAAGCTGCTAAGGCACTTATTAAGAACGGCAAGGTTGATGACGGCTTACTCAATATGGTGGAGATGGCATTCCGCGCGTACGATCCCTGCATGGCATGTGCGACCCATTCTTTGCCCGGTTCTACTCCTCTTATCATAAACGTTCACGATAAGGATAATTCGATAGTAAAAACCATTCGCAGAGACTGAGTGTGAAAACCATTGTTCTTGGACTTGGTAACACTATCCTCTCTGATGACGGAGTAGGTATTCACATCGCAAGGCAGATAAAAGAAAAGCTGCCTGATATTGACGTTATTGAAGCGAGTGCAGCCGGATTTCGTGTCGTAGATGAAATAATCGGATATGACAAGCTGATCCTTATTGATTCTATTAAAACAAAGAACAATCAGCCAGGAACATATTACAAGCTTGGAATTGAGGAATTCAAAACCACGCTTCACCACAGTTCACCACACGATATGAATATGTTCGATGCACTCGAGCTCATGAAAAAGCACAATGCCCATCTTCCGAAAGAAATTATCATTTATGCTATTGAAGTTGAAGATACATTTACCTTTTCCGAGCAGTGCACAGAGAAAGTTGCACGAGTTATCCCCGAAGTGATAGCACTGATCCTGAAAGAGCAGTTCCGACAAGACAAAATTTGACATAAAAAACCGCACATAGATTTTACGCAACACGTGGGGCTATAGCTCAGTTGGGAGAGCATTTGTCTGGCAGACAAAGGGTCACGGGTTCGAGCCCCGTTAGCTCCACCAGTCTTCGCTTGGAGCGGAGCGACAAACGAAGACTGACACGCCGTCCTGTCACGTCGTAACAAAAGTAAAGACGGAAATGAAATGAAGGCGGTCTCATAATTTTAAATCGACTAATATTATTTTGCTCCAA
>JACKQG010004007.1_pt1 | contig 17466 bp, 10 predicted proteins | sample 8237621 | NCBI WGS metagenome assembly JACKQG01 (sample SAMN15677084, study PRJNA649215) | marine metagenome | biome: marine; feature: Black Sea; material: saline water; isolation source: suspended particulate matter (SPM) from the Black Sea western gyre | collected 2013-06-09/2013-06-10 | depth...
CCCATGAACCAGACATTAACTGGCGGAGACAATCCCGATTGAGTGAAGTTTGGTTAGTTAATACGGTTAAATAAAAAGTGTTGCAGGAAGTAATAATATTTATTAGCTTTCATGCGAGGGATAATGGTGCTGTTTTCTCTCTTTCATTGAATTAAAAGAGAGATGGGCACAGAAATATTTGGAGTAATACGATGAAGAACGGTCGCAGTAGAATTACACTAGTTTTATACTTGATGTTGGTTGGTTTGTGTCTGAATGCGGTAGATGCTTCAGATAGAGATAAACATATTTCATTTGTAGGAGGAATGGGTATCCCGATTGGAGGATTAAACGAATGGTATAACCTTACTCCAAGTATTGGTATTCAAACAGCCTATTATCGTACACCTGAGTCTAAAGTTGTATTTTCCTTTCATTTCCAAAAATTTATTGATGGTTCTATTAAAGATAAAACATTTCAGTGGATGATTGATTATGAGCAGTATAATTCTCCCAAAGCAGATGCATTTATGATTTGGAATGATTTTATTGTAAAGTTTCAGAAAACTTTACCACACTTAACATTTTCAGTTTCTGGCAAAACATTTTCTACATTTTCCAGTCTCGGGTTTGGCTTCTATAATTATACACATCATGTGAGTGGATTAATTTATCCGGGGCAACCGAAAGCTCCCTTGGATGAAGATTTTCTTATGGATCCGATTAGCGACCGTAGAGTTGCATGGGGAGCTTGCGCAGGAATCGGGACAGAGCTTCCAATTTCCGAATTACTCAAAGTATCAGTTTTATTAGAGTATAATTCAGCGATTGGGTTTATACGGGCATTTGAGGATTGGGGATTATACGAAGTCGCTCCCTTGCAATTTCTCAACTTAGGAATTGGAGTAGCTTATCTATACTAATATTAACATAAATTTAACTTGAACGATAAACGGACAAGTTAATAACAAAACGAAAGAAAAGGAAAAGAAAATGAAACGAATGATAACAACATTGATGGTGTTGACTGTTCTTTCTACGGGTGCTTTTGCCCAATGGAATGAAACGTTTGACACAGATGCAATGCCCAATGCATACGCTCAATTGACATCTGACTACACATGGCAATGGTGGGGTTGGGGTACAGCTTATATCGTCGGTGGCGATTTGGTTTTGCAAGGTGACTATGCAAATGTAGCAGATCCATTACAACTGGAAACGTGTTGGATGCAGACAGATCAAGGAACTGACCCGGATGTTCTCTTAACTCCGTCAGATTTTGAAGTGTATATCAGAATAAAATTTTCTGACACAAGTCCGAGTGAGGATGATCAATTTCATATCGGCATGTGTGCAGATCCTAACTTCTTGTCTAATTTTGCTGCTAATACTGTTGCAATAAGCCCGGCTGGTGGAATTGTTGGAACATACAGTTTCCAAACGGATGAATTCAGCCCAGCCGTGAATGCCGCCGTAGTATATAATGAATACTTTTGGATTAAAGCAACATTAGTAGGTGGAACAACGATTTCAGCATGGGCTTTCCCTGATGGTGGATCTCCTGCTGCAACACCGGATGTGGTAACCGAGCAAACCACTGTTGATCCTGAAGCTTTACTTCCGGCTCAAATGTTTATTGCGAAATCAAATGATGAAAATTCATGGGTGTTTATCTCAGATTTTTATTATAACTCTGCTCCGGACTTGAGCATCGGTGATAATACTCTTATGGCGACCGAGTATACGCTAAAGCAAAACTATCCGAATCCATTCAACCCTGTCACAAATATTCAGTTCAGCATTCCTGAGCAAGGCATGGTTACATTAAAAGTGTTTAATGTTGTTGGTGAGGAAGTTGCTACTCTTGTGAATAATACTTTACCTGTAGGCACTTATACAAAAGCATGGGATGCCTCTGATATGCCATCAGGTGTTTATCTTTATCAACTTGAGTCTAAGAATTTTACGCAGACAAAGAGATTGGTACTGATTAAGTAACCTAATTACAGAAAACGCCGGCAACAGCCGGCGTTTTCTGTAATCTTAAATACCATTAATCACACATTTTATGATAAAAATTGTGGATTTCTCTATCGTCCTTAGTCTCTGAAGGCACATAAACGAACCTAAGGATTCTCTGTGACTTTGACCCCTCTAAACAAAGGTATTTTCTCATGAAAAGAATTACGAAGACTTCTATTCTTATCTTGTTTGCATTTTTCACCCTAACTAAAACGTTTGCCGGGGTAACCGGAAAAATACAGGGAAAGATTATGGATGCTGACGGAAACCCTCTGCCGGGCGCAAATGTTATGTTGCTGGGAACCAACAGAGGTACCTCAGCAGATGCACAGGGGGTATATTTCATTCTTTCAGTCACTCCGCGAACCTATGATATTAAGGTTCAGATGATGGGATATGGGACACTAACCAAAACCGGAATAATCGTAAGTCCTGATCGAACAACTCTCCAAGATTTCAAACTGAGTTTAGAGGCAGTCAGCATGGAAGAAGTCGAGGTGATTGCCTCCCGCGCAAAAGTTGAGACAGATCGGACGTTCAGCGAATACATTGTGACTTCCGATGATATTAAACAATCTGTAATGGTAAAAAGCGTGGCAGATGTTATATCACTTGAACCGGGAATGGACATTCACGGACGGGGGAATATCCGCGGTGGAGATATGAATAGTATTGCGGCAGATGTTGTTTATTATGTTGATGGTATACGAATGGTTAGTAGTGACGGACTGAGTTTGAATAATTTTACGGGTGTTGGAAAATATGACATTGAATCTATTTCGATTATTACAGGTGGGTTAAGTGCGGAATATGGAAACGCACAGGCCGGCGTGATAAATATTGTTACAAAAGAGGGGGAAACAGACTTCCACGGAAATTTCGAGATGACAAACACTTTTCCGGGTTTACATCATTGGGGCCCAGATTATTACGATTCACCAACACACCGGGGTCACATGAAATGGGATGACCCGGAATGGGTAAACGAAGTAGATAGTTTGGATGTCGTGGAGATCAATTCCGCAACCGGTGATACAACATTTCGTTTAGTACACGAAAAAGTGGATTACTCACAATTTTGGGGTCAATCTATGCAAGGAAATTTATCCGGACCATTATTAGGTAAATATCTATCTTTTTATCTGGGTGGGAGATACACCCATGATGCGATTAATAACATTAGCCCACTTACACACTCACCCGATAATTACAATCTCACATGGAAATTGGCAGCGAATTTACATCCGAGTATTATGCTCAAAGTTGGTGGAGTATATTCGAATAGCCGCGGGTTGAATGCAGGTGCATCTGTCGGGGGTATACGTGGAATGGGTGATAGCGGAAAAAATGTATTTTTACCTATGAATGATGCCGCTGGAGGTTGGACACATAGCGTCAATAGAATGGAATACCTGGCGCTTACACACATGATTACACCTATGATGTTTTATGAATTGCGATTATCAAATTCAATAACAAGTCAGATACCGGAAGAAATTCCTGATTACACAACAGCGTATCGTAAAGATAAGGATGACTGGTTTAATCTCCCAAGAGATGTACTTTCTTATAATGCGACGGAGAGAAAACGATTTGGAGTTAAGTTTGATTTTTCCACCCAAATTGGTCAACATCATTTTATTAAGACCGGATTTGATTTTATTGATTATAGTGCATGGGCTCTCAGCTATAGTGATATAAAAAATAGCAGGTCAATCACGTATTTAGGACAGGGATATTCTCTCCCGGATTCTGTAATATTGGACACGGCAATGGCCGGGAATCTATATCATCTTTTCCGGGAAGATGACTTGATGCGTCCTGTAACGCCCAAACAATTTGCGTGGTATATTCAAGATAAGATGGAATATGCCGGGCTAGTCATCAACGCAGGGGTACGCATGGATTATTTTGATCCGAACATAGAATATCCTAAGACAGCAGCCATGGGAGCTTCCGATTATTTTTTTAACACCTTCACTCGTTTCGATTACGATCGTCTGCGGGAAATGAATTTGTTGAAAAAATCAGAACCAAAAATTGTTTGGGCGCCGCGTTTAGGAGTCGCACATTCTATCACCGATCGTTCGATGATTCATTTTTTCTACGGACATATTTACCAGTTACCCAGTTTTTATACCATGTTTGCCACGCGATGGGATAACCCGGGAGACCCGGATGAAGATATCAATGGAAATGGTTATATTGATCCCACAGAACGCTACAACAGACTGGAAGAAAATTTCTTCGGAAATCCTGAATTAGAATTTGAGAAAACGATAAGTTTTGAATTGGGGCTTGATTGGAATTTTTATAAAGATTATGTGGTTTCTATGTCATCATATTACAAGAGCTCAAGTAATCAAGCCACCAGCCCGGGGGCTGTTCAGCTTCAATGGTGGGACCCGAACAAGGGAATGTTCGATTTTCAATTTACCCATATGGCAGGGAATGGTATTCATGAGGACATCCAAGGAATTGAGTTCAGTTTAAAGAAAAGTTTCAGCGATTATTTTTCCTTCAATATTGCCTATAATTTGCAGTGGGCTATGCAGGGAGAAGCCGGGATGGGCAGTCAGTTCTGGGTTCCAGATTCGGCTTTTGTCATGGATGGAAATTTTTGGACGGCCTACTCATCCAATGAGGATGGTTCTGAAGAACCATCCTCTATGATTCCTTTTTGGTTGGTAGGGTATGCCAGGAGTGCAAATAATTTTTTAGATTCCCTTCGATCGCTAGGGATGGAAATGATTCCTCTAGACTCAACCGGATTGTACAGAGTTGAATTTTGGGGAGGAGAAGAAGAAGAACCAAAACCTGATCTTGATATCCGAAGTTTTGGAAAAGCACAAGTGTTTCTCGCCACACCGAAAGGGTTTGGTCCTTGGGGATTATTTGGAGATGTTACTTTCAATATGATTTATCGCATGTCAACAGGGGTTCCTTATCTCTATTCTCCCATTGGTAAACCTGCTGAGTGGCGCAACGCCCCCTTAGCTACACGAACGGACTTAAGTTTGGAAAAAGTGTTGTTCAAAAAGAAAGATATTCGAGCAACATTTTATATAGAGGCATCCAACCTGTTTAATCAGAAAGATGTGATTAATAGTGGGGGATTCCTATCTGCCTACGGTCCGGGTGAATATGTTAGGTGGGGAATGGAGTCACCGCGACCGGATAATCAAGATTATTTAGAGTATGGTGACGCTTATGCTAATTCGCGCTGGTATGGTGCACCGCGAGAAATTAGAATTGGGTTTAGATCCTCCTTTTAACAATTAAACAAATAAATCCTATGAAAAGTAACCCTCTGACTTGGTGCATACTATCCCTAACCTTGATTTGGTTTGTCAATACCGGTTTATATGCCCAGGAAGACCCTGTAACCGGGTTTCAGCCACGTTTGCTTACACGCGGTAAGCTTTGGTCCACTTACAGAACGAATGGGATGCACGGAGGCGGAAATCAGGCCAAATATCAAAGCCATGATCAAACAACATTAGAATACCCCGGTAATGTAGGAAGAGGATCAGACTTTATGGAATATTGGTTGGATATTGCAGCTGTGGTAGCAGGGGCTCCAAATATCTTAGATGTTGCCAGGGTTTGTAATCCTCAAAATTCAAAAGGGGAAGGTGTCTGGGTTATGGGAATCTCCGATGGCGTGGATACATTGGTTTCATACAGTGGACCCAGGAATGTATCCGGTGACATTATTAGAAAAGTATATCCTATTACGAATCCAAATACTCTTGAACATAATTTGGGAGATTCTACGTACGAAAACTCTCAGCGATCTAACTGGTATCCTTATGAATCAAGCATTACAGGAAATGAACCTGTAGAGATTCATAATTATCGCTACGGAGATTATATTCCAAACGATGAATTTCCGGAAGAGATTATCTTGAGTCAATGGGCAAATGAACTTGGTGTGACAGTAACAAGAAAAGCGTACGCCTGGAGTTATCAGGATTACGACGACTTCATATTAGAAGAGATGATTTTTGAAAATACTGGGAGTCATCTTCTTACCGAAACATTTTTTTCGTTTATGAATACATTCAGTGTTAGTAGCGCAGGTCATCAATGGCCAAGAGGAGGTGGCATGGGCTGGGGAGACTGGCGTTCGTGTGAACTCCCGGCACAGGATGATTGGTTTTTATATACAGGTGCCCCGAATTACAAAGCGGATAACCCGGATAGCACGAATGCATATAAAGACTTAATTTTATGTTACCAGCGTGATGATGATTGGCCAGGGTCTTCGTGGGATGACACAGGACAGCCGTTTAAAAACACGTACAAAAGTGATAACTATAATGAATTTCAGGGACAAATTGAAAACCAGTTGATGGGATATCCATACATAGGGTTCGGTCCTGTGGACTTTGTTCCTCCGTTTGTTGGAGATGATAATGTGTACGTGGGGCCTGAAAATACCGAAGGTCCATATACATTTAAATGGTGGCATTGTGGTAAAACTCATTCCGGAGATTACGATGAACCGACAGCGACGCGACATACAGATACCGAAATGTATCGAATGATTATCGATCCGGATTTATCAGGAGTCATGATATCTGAGAATCCTGACACATCGACATTAGTAACGCATGCTCTTACCTTTGGGCCATATACGCTTAATCCCGGAGGGAAAGCAAAAATTGTTATCGCCTATGTCGCCGGATCCGGTGCTGACTGGCACAATATGGATGAGTTGGAATGGTCTAAAAGTCCAGAGGCTAAATTTCAACTGAAGGACGGAGAACATTCAATAGTCAGAAACTTTAAACGAGCGAAATTCGCATATGAAATGGGGTATGATTTACCGGATCCTCCTCCGGATGTATATGTAAGATTTCAAAACAGTGATCTTGGTCAAACAATTTTAAAGTGGAGTGATGCTGCTGATGCTGCTGAAGATCCGGATTATACGGGCGAAGAAGCCAAAGATGTACGCGGGTATAAAGTCTATCGATCGTGGCCACCGTCATTTGACTGGCATTATGGCCCCTGGGAATTTGTAGCGGATATTCCGGTGGAAGATGCTGACCATTATAATGCGGAAACTCACGAATATACTTATGTTGATGAAGAATCATTTACGGGATATAATTATTACTATAGTGTGAGAACGTATGATTCCGGTCATTCGAATTGGATTGATCGCTGGGGAAACCCCCATGGAACGATTCCTCCACTTGAAAGCGGGTACGCGTCCCCGGAGCAAAAAAATATGATTGCATTTACGCCATTTCAGGTATCCGCACCCATCTACAATAGAATGGAAGAAAAAATTCGAGTTGTACCTAATCCTTTTAGATTGGATTTTGGGGATCCACTTCATATGTACCCGGATGTGGCAGATCCATATAAGTTAAGGTTTATTAATTTGCCAAATCATTGCAGGATTAAGATATATTCCGTTAATGGTGATCTAGTTTATGAAAAAGAACACACCTTGGAAATATCTGCCGAAGATGCATGGCGACAGGATACAATTACGTTTTCTGGTAGAATAGTGAGTGGAATTTATTTTTGGGTGGTTGAATCACTTACTGAGGAGAGCAGAGGATGCATACAAAAAGGTACATTAACCATTGTGAAATGAAGGAAAATAATCGATGAAAACTATTAAAAATATTTACAAAATCAGTGTTTCTCTTTTGATACTGTTTATATTGATATTTTCAACTACTCAAGCACAACAGGATGATTTCAAACGAGTGGGGAGATCAGGGTTCTCATTTTTGAAAATCACGCCCTCTGCCAGAGCTGCAGGGATGGGAAATGCTTTTACAGCTATTTCCGATGATGTGACGGCCGTATTTTACAATCCTGCGGGTCTGTCAAACCTTGACTACACAGAATATAGTTTCAGTTATACACGGTGGATTGTGAATTCAAAGTTAATGTCTGGGGTTGTTGGATTCCCTATAGGAACAAGATACGCTCTTGCATTCAGTATAATTTCCTTTTCCGTTGATGATTTTGAGGAAACAACCGTTGTAGAACCGGAGGGAACCGGAAGGATGATTCAAGCCGGTGATATTGCAGTCGGGATCTCGGGAGCTGTGAAGTTAACAGACCGACTTACATTTGGTCTAAAAACTCAGTACATTGAAGAAAATATTGATATGGATAAGGCCAGGGGACTTGGAATAGACTTTGCAACCTATTATCGAACAGGCTATAAAGATTTGGTTATTGCAATGGCGATGAAAAATTTTGGTCCAAAATCTGTTTACTTATCTGATAAATTTAAACTCCCGCTATATTTTAATATCAATACAGCCTTTAGTCTGATTGGGTCACAAAACTCTCCGGTTCATCTGACAGTTTCAGCCGAGAGTGCATTTGCCACGGATTATCGGGATCGGTATCACGTTGGAGGAGAATTGTGGATTGCTGACATGGTCTCATTGAGAAGCGGCTATAAATTTTTTTATGACACTGAAGATTGGACGGTGGGTATTGGCTTAAAACTTAAAATTGCTCAGAACAATTTTTTAATTGATTTGGCCTACACAAACTATGATGAATATTTTAACCCTCCCATAAGGTTATCATTAGGTGGCTCTATTTGATTTGAGTCGTTACCCCCCCTGTTTTAGTCAAAATCTTGAAGTATACAGTTCTGTGCTAGAATAATTTCGATTTGTCTCACGGATTCTACATGACAAGTACTCAACCGGATTACTATTTCCTTGGCCATGGTCATATTGATCAGGTTTGGCGCTGGACATCTGACAGATGAATTTTCAGTTGAAGAGGTAAACTTAATCGAGAAATAAAATGAAAATATTTAAAGACGTAGTATTCACAATAATGGTGTTGGTTTTAATGATCGGTTGCAGTAGAAAACCGGCCGGACCTGTGAACGCGTACCGAACCAGTGTCGGAAGCGGAGAGGATGAAATACCTTTAGTGGTCGTAAGCGGAACGCCCTATGAAATGGGACATGCTCTCGGTCGTTTAATGAAGGATGAAGTCAATCAGTGTATCACCGGTTTTTTGGAATGGGCTCAGATGGCTGATCCGGGCGGGTTTAGTGATAATATCCTTGATCAAGCATGGGACAGAATTTCGCCCTTCACTCATCAGCGTATTAAAGATGAACTCCAAGGATTGGCAGACGGCGCGGGAATTGAGTACGATATTTTGCGCCGTGCGCATATGATTCCTGTTGTAGCGGCAAATGCCTGTAGCGGTGTCGTTGTTTGGGGCAATGCAAGTAACAACGGGAGTCTATATCATTTAAGAAATCTTGATTTTGTCATGGATGCTTCTCTCCAGGATTTCCCGTTGGTTATTGTCTATATTCCTGATGAAGGGCAACCGCATTTTATTCCGACTTTTGCAGGATATATCGGCGCTAATACAGGCATGAATGCCAAAGGAATTATTTTAGGCGAAAAAGGAGAATCCCCGTACACCGAATATCCCTTTGAAATTGATGGTAATCATTTTACTTTTCTTTTTAGAGATATACTTTACGACACTAAAACGCTTGAAGAAGCCCGTCGATATATTGAAAATGCTGATTTGATTAAACGATATTATTATTACCTTAGCGATGGAAAAGTAGAATCGCAGGGAGCTTACAAATTTAAAGTGGAATCACCGGATTCAATTTCATTGTTTCTTTGGAGTGATAATGACTCACAGGACGAATTATATCCAAATGTGTTTGAAGATATAATATATCACACCATGGATAATGAAAACGCCTTTACTTATTTGACAAATCACTACGGCCATCTAGACGAACGCGCGATGATAGAACTATCCCGTCAGGTTGCAATGAAACGAGAAAACCTGATGAATGTCATTTATAACGGCAATACCCTTGATATGTGGGTAACCTATGCCCACGGATACAAGTTGGCAAGTACACGTGAATATGTTTATATCAAAATTGATAATTATCTAGATTAATAAAAACCACGATGGAGTAAAGTGGTTATAACGTGATTATTTTAGGAGAATCAACTTTCGAACATTAATCATTTCTTGCCCTTCCTCTTGAGACTGGGGCTTAAATGAAATCTTGTAAAAATACATCCCGGAATTAACATTTATCCCAAGCTGATCGGTTCCATCCCAAGTGACATACTTCTCGCCCGGAGTTTGAAGACCATTTACAAGTTTGTTGATTTTTCTTCCAAGAATATCATAAATATTTATAGACACTACACCAAAATATGGTAATTCATAATGAAGTGTGGTCTTGTTATTGAAAGGATTCGGGTAGTTGGGATACAACGTGAATTGTGAGGGGTTCGAACTTAGTATTTTTGTCTTTAGGTAGGAAAAGTCTGTTGTCCCCTCGACAGTATCTCCAAGGACTGAAAATTCAACAAATGGCTCTTCTATTAACCAGATAGTTTCGCCCAGGGCATTGAGTCCAATTGCAGACCATTGATAATCGCCATCAAGGACTGAAGGAATAGTTAATGTCCAAACGTGATCGTTTGGTGTTGCGTCTCCATGTGAACCATCATCAAAAGCTGGAGTAGGAGACCATGCAGTCATCGATCCGGTTACTTGGATATCAGAAAGAGTTCCGGTCACATCCTCAACAGTGAACGTAACGTCAGTTGCAAACGGTAGGTCATTGGGAATAATACTTACTTCAGTGGTAAACATAAATGGAAAGTTGTAATTATTGTCAAAAATGAGCTCGACAAAGAAACCCGTCCAACCGGTATCCGGCAATGGGACGCTAGTTACATATCTTCCATCACCCTGATCCATTAATTCAGTACTACTCCATGCTGAATTTCCAACGACATAATTCCGAAAGTCCCTATGAGTTGGATTGGTTGCCTTCCATAGATTTACCTGGCTAGGAGCATCCTGAGTATGCACGGTGATTGTCCCATCTTCTGAGCGATCCCAGATAAATTGCGGTAACTCTGCATCATCTAACACTGCTTGATAAAACGCAATTAAAGACTGTATTGCATACTCTTCTTGACCGTCAAAACCATGACCGGTATTAGGTAAATAAGCGGCATAATTAGGTCCCGGAAGACTATCAATATAAAATTGAATTGCCGGAGTAAAAAATTCGTCCCCAACAGCATTCATTATATATTTAGGCATAGTCAATCGTTCGCGATACACATAAGGATCGACAATATCCATTAAACTGATAATCATTGCATTATCAAACCAATCAAAAATACCGATGTTCTCATAATCCTCAACAGCGGGGGACCATTCTCCATAAGAGCCGTAGTGATTTCTAAATGACCGAACCAAATTTAGTGCATCAAACACGATGGGTATGATACCTTTTACGCGGTTATCAGAGTCTGAACTGGCAGTAAGCCAAGTCGTCCAACCCCTTTTGGATCCACCAGAAACCACAAAATCTTCGACGGATAATGAAGGATTCAATTCTGTCGTAAACTCTTGGATAGCGTTCATCGCATAATGAGTACTTTTTGTCATAGGAAGATTTACCGGCCAGTGGTTATCTCCTGTGCGCAAATATTTATCCCATGAATAAGAAATAATTTCATCTTCATAGTTATTTCCCGGATAATCCGGAAAGACTAAAGGTTGATTTGGGATGGTCTTTAAATCGGCTAATATACTGTTTGTCGTCACTGCAATATTGCTGAACACATAGTCTGTTGTCCCGGGAGAACCTGAGTGGTTATTTCCACCATCGATTAGGAGAAACGCTGTATGATAACTTACCGTATCGGGTATAATGACATGAAGCCAATGTTCCCATTGGGGACGGTTTACCTCAGGATCAGTACGCCATACTAAGGAATGTAATTTCAATATATACTCCGTATAATGAAGGGTGGGGAAAGTGATTGTGTCTTCGACAGTCCAGGAATAATTAGTATCTTGGGTTGCAATATATTCATCTAATACTGAACTCTGAGCGGTCGCTATCTGTAGAAAAATAAACAACAGACATGAAATCTTGAGTGATCTATTTGTCATGGGGTACCCTTTTTGTAAGAAAAACACCAGTCAATTTAAAACTTAAAATGGTATTTCAGAATAGTTAATTGATTAATGGGAAAGCTCAAATTTATCTAATATTCCACCGTCACTACCATCTTCATTCATTAATCGTGCCGTAAATTTCAAATGAGCACCATCAATTTCAACAAGGCAGTAATGAAATTTATAGTATTTCCCCTCGTCGGTTGTGTCACTTCCGGGAGTTGCCGGGTGGTCAGGAACATCGATCTGTTCCCATTCTGTGTACTTATGATTATCCAGAGATGATCCACCTCCTCCTGTGATGACGTAGGCGGCATTGTTTCCTTGCCCGGTCTCGGGATCGTAGGGTCGATGTGGGAGACCTCTCTCATAATCGTGGGTATGGCCATTGAAAACGATATCTACCCCATAAGCTTCTAACAGTGGTACTATTTCTTCCCTTAGATGATTTTCGCCGTCGTATGGACCGCCGGACCAACACTCCGAATAGGGAGGTTGATGGAAGAAGACAACTGTCCATTCCGAGGTACTTTGTGCGTTAACCAACGCGGTTTCCAGCCACTTGTATTGTTGGCTTCCGGGAGGAATCCGTTTGCTCTTGGGTCCACTGACTTTATTCGGATCCAAACAGATGAAATGAGTATTTCCATAATCAAAAGAGTACCAATATTCATTACTACCTGTGCTTTCCGTAGGATGTTTGACTCTTTCTTCGAATGGCGGAACGATCCGTGTGTCCCAGTATCCGCCGTATTCATGGTTTCCGATAGAAATGTAGGTAGGGACTTCTCCCCCCAAGAAACGTAAAGGATAAAAGTATTCATCTACCCATTCAGATAGATTTGCACCTGTGGTTACAACATCTCCTACATTTATTGCAATGTGCGCATTTTCTTTCGCCATCATTTCTACCACATCTTCGTGTACTTCAGGATAGGTACGATTGTCGCCCCAAACCAAAAACTTAAAGGGCTGGCTTTTTGAGATCTTGGTATGAAAAGTATGAATCGGACTGGCGATATTTCCTGAGATCGCTCTGTATGAATACGTTTTATTTTTTTCTAAACCCAGGAGAGTTATTTCATGCATCGTTGTGGCAGGATGAGGGTCAATTGTAATCTGATCGATAATATTGTTTATTCCATAAACAACTTGCCCCTGGCTTGGGAAAACAGTTTCCCACATGATGGTTATCCCGTCAGTTCTAACATCCTGAAGATACGGAGGGACAAGAAAAGCAGGGGACGATGCCAGAATTTGAATTAGTTGATGTACACGGGTTTCAATACTGCTGAATTCATCTTTCAAAATAAAATCGTCAGATAGCATATCATTTAATACGTCAATAGCGCGTTGGATCAACGCTGACTGAGGAGCTGGGTGTCTCTTGAAATGCAAATCGATTCGGTTTAATGTTTTCATCAATTCATCGAATCTGTTTTGAAGCTGGTACTCCTCTTCGGGAATCAGGTTAAAATAACGCAATCCTCCCGTACGTTTATTATTCGACACTTTAACCGCAATATGCAAAGGTTCAGATGTGTTTGCTGAATTAGAGATTATTGCGTTTCCCGAACCGGAATTAAAACGCTGGATAAAGGAACCGTTAATCCAGAGTTCACCGGTATCGTTGGTGCTGGAACGGAATCGAAGCGGTTTACCGTTAACTTTAAAGCCATCAATTTCATCCAATAACTCAATTTGGGTACGATACCAGGCATGTTGAAATTCACCTTCCCAACTGTCTCCGGTTTTGACTACTTCCCATTTAGAGTCATCAAATCCGATGATAGAAGCATTATCCGGCGCCATTTGTAAACGTTTGAATTCGGTAATATTGATGCCGTTTTTTGGGCGGGTAGCGGTGATATTGTTCAGCGCATTTAGAAATTTACCATAGCCGGAAGGATAGCCAACGATATCTGCGTGAAAAAACTGACTGGAATAACCATGGTTTTCCACGCGAACAGCCAAATGTAATTCGGTTCCCGGTATCGCGTTTTCTTCTAGTAATAATCTTCCGTTCATCTCCGAATGCCCGATCTCAATTCCATTCTTATAGATCGTTCCGCGGTCATCAATCCCTGTTTCAAAAACGATATCCAATCCATTAAAATTATTTTGTACGACGATATTTTTTTTATACCAGCGTACTGAATTGTCTCCCCACCAAATCTTGTTTAGATTTTCGGTTTTCCAGCCAGCAATATCCGGTTGGTCTAATTCTTCGATCCTAAGATCACCGTCAAACACTTTCCATTCCAACACCTCTATCGTTGGGTGCGGATGCATAGCTTGTTCAAAATTCCAAGATGGTTGTGAAAAAATAGAGGAAACCATAATCCATAGGGTTGGGAAGAATCTCATTTTCATTTTTATCATAAAGTATTATATGTGTTAAGGTGAGGTCATGTTACCGTGCCAATATGTAGAAAGGTAATTGAGGAAATGATATTTTTGTGATAATAGACTTTGGTACAGGTGAGTACAAACCGGATTTTTTGCAATAATCATTTTCAAAGTGTTTCTTCAAAGCACAGAGCTGCTGCACCCAGAACCGCAATGTCTTTGGTGTCGGAAGTTGTAATTATTGATTTTTCTACCGTTTTTGGAAATTTAAAAGTTGAAAATTGTTTCTGAAGGGCATCTTTGAAATATTTAAATGCCTTTGCTACTGATCCGCTAAAGATGATTATTTGAGGGTCAACGCTATATGTGATGATTTTAACGACATTCCCAAGGTGAAATCCGTACTCGGCAAATATTTGGATAGCTGCTTGATCTCCATCCTCAGCTCTCTCAAACATCTCTATTCCGGTTGTGTTATGGAAGATTTTAAAGAACTGCCCACTGGAATAATTTTCAATAATACCGTCTTTATACTCCAGCATTCCAAATTCTCCGGCACCGCAGTTTTCTCCACTGTATAAATGTCCGTTAATAATAAGTCCTGTCCCCATCCCGGTGCCTAGAGTAATGCCGGCTATATTTTTGAATGGTTTACCCTTTCCAAAATATTTTTCACCTAATACAAAGACATTTGCATCGTTGTTGACAAATACAGGAACTTTATACCGATCCTCTAAAATAGATTTTAAGTGGACTTCATTCCACGATGGAATATTTTGAACATTGTAAATAATTCCATTTTGAACGTCAATAACACTTGGAACGCCCAGTCCAATTCCTTGGAAATGATCATGTGTATAGTAATCGATTAATTCAAAGAGGCGATGAAGAATTTCCGTTTTTGATTCAGTGGCGTTTGCTGAAATTTTACGTGTATTTTGGAGTCCTCCGTCAACCACAAGTCCGGCTTTAATTTTTGTACCACCCATATCGACGCCTAGTACAATTTTATTATGTATTAACATTTAATTTTCCAAAATAATTTTATGGGATAACTTGTAAGGTCCGCCTTTCATATCGTCGCGATACATTTTGACCGTGGCTATCAATCCGGAAATGTCTATCTTAAAAAAAGTACTTGGTGTCCCGGTGTCCATGATTCCACGGGCATGACCAACATCGATCTGCCAAACCCCATTCAGAAAGGCATAGGAAGCCCCGTGAGTATGTCCGCAGAAGTAGGCTGTGATTTGGTAGTCACGCAACAATTTTTGAAAGCGGTGATTGTTTTCCGGATACGCATTGAGGGAGTCGTGTAAATGCCGGTGACGTCCGGTATCAATATCCGGTAATGCTAAAAGCGGGGCGTGCCCAAATACAAAAACTAAAGATTTTTTATTATGCTCTAAATCATTTTTCAACCAATGGTAAAGAGAGTCGGCAACATTATGTTTAGTCCCAGTATCGCTGAGTCCGTCATAATATTCGTTTAAAACAACAAAATGGGCGTTACCATGGTTAAAGGCATAAGTAGTTTCTTTAGAGTTTGAGGGCCCTTTCCGGGAGATATTTGGCAATGATTTACCATAATTGCGCAGCCAGATCATATCTTCTTCTGTTTCGGCTTCATGGTTACCGATGGCTGGATACCAAGGGTAATCATTCCCTAACACATCGCGGATTACTTCATGTACAAACTGTGGAGGATCGGTATCCCCCGGGCTTATAATAAAAGCACCTTTCCCGACGTTAAGAATAGCTTCACAGGCTCCCTGAAAATACTGAGACGTGCGAAACTCCGGTGCTGCGGACTCACGGGTATCTGCAAATACAATAAAGGAAAAATTTTCGCTATTTTTTGTTTTTAACGAACTTAAATTTGCACATGAGGTAAGCAGTGCAATTACAGACGCAATCACAAAAATCACATATTTTGAATGTCTGGAGTTTGTCATTATTTATTGGTTTCTTTGTGTAATATATGGATAACTTAACTGGGTTAAAAGTTAATACAAATATGCAATTGTTTACAATAATAGCGAAGGATAATACAGCCAAGTTCATCCGCCGAATTTTACTCATTGTGATTGCAGCTTTAGTATTTATCGGAGGATGCATCATTAAGCCGGTTGACCGCACACCTTACTGGGAAACCGACTATTATCAGACAGCTTTAGAAAGGCTGGACAGTTTAAAAGCAAAAAGGGGAGATGAAACCGGCAGTCAATTAAAAGCAGGGTGGGCTAAAGTTAATATCACGCCAAAAGGATTGGTTCCATTATCCGGGTATGGCAGCAGGAAAGGCGCTTTAGCGACTGGCGTACATGATTCACTATGGGTACGCAGTTTTATTTTTGATAACGGGTTACATCGGACAGCATGGGTAACACTGGATGCGTTGTTGGTTCCGCCATCTGTGACAAAGATGTTGGTGGGTGAACTCCCGAAAATTGGTTTTGACCTGACCTCTGTGTTTTTAACGGCAACTCATACACATTCTTCTATCGGTGCATGGGGTGAAAGTTGGCTCGGGAAAAAATTTGCCGGCGATTTTGATTCGCGGATCGTTGATATGTTAAGCAGCGCAGTTATAAAATGCATTCAACAAGCAGAAAAAAACCTAGAACCGGCTGAGATTGCATATTCACAATATGATGCCGGAGAGCTGGTCGCAAATCGTTTGGTCGGCGAAAAAGGCATTATCGATCCTTGGTTTCGAGTTGTGACAATCAAAAAAGCATCCGGAAGTGTGGCTCTAATGTCCTCCTTCGCGGCGCACGCTACTATTTTACCGAGTGAAGATTTGAGATTTTCCCGAGATTATCCTGGAGCGTTGGTAGATTCACTGGAAGCATTGGATGATGTGAACTTTGCAGCTTTTGCAGCCGGAGGAGTTGGGAGTCACCGACCCAAAAGTGGAGGATACGAAAAATACGATCGCGTAGGATATTTGGCGCGGGAATTGACCAAAAAAGTTAAAAACGGGTTTGAATCCGTTTTATTTGAAAAAGTACGAAACCAAAATATGATGCTGTTTCATGTTCCGTTGCGTGAACCACATTGGCGGATAAGCCGTAATTGGCGATTGAACCCCGCAGTATTTCGATGGATATCCGAAAAAACACCGCATTATATTTC
>JACKQG010004008.1_pt1 | contig 17465 bp, 15 predicted proteins | sample 8237621 | NCBI WGS metagenome assembly JACKQG01 (sample SAMN15677084, study PRJNA649215) | marine metagenome | biome: marine; feature: Black Sea; material: saline water; isolation source: suspended particulate matter (SPM) from the Black Sea western gyre | collected 2013-06-09/2013-06-10 | depth...
GAAATGAAAGGGTAGTTACAGGATACTGATTTATGATATACAGGAACTGTACTTTTTTGTTTTTTATAATATCAAGGCAATCCTGTAATCCTGTCCAAAATATTTTTCATTTCCCGGGAGATGATAGTAACTGCACCCATTTTATTAGATAGAAAACCCACCCAGTTTGGTCTCAAGATATTCGGCGATGCCTTCGCGGCCGCCTTCACGACCCAGACCGCTTTCCTGCATGCCGCCGAAAGGAGCGGCTGCTGAAGTGGGATTGATGTCATTGATACCGATGATGCCGAAGTTCAAGGCTTCAAACATGCGCATGGCCCTGGAAAGATTGTTGGTGTAGATATAGGCGGCCAGACCGTAATTGGTATCATTGGCCAACGCCAAGACCTCTTCTTCACTGTCGAAGGCAATTATAGGGGCCACCGGACCAAAGGTCTCTTCACGAAAGATTAACATTTGCGGCGTGACATCGGAAAGAACCGTAGGGGCATAGAAGTAACCCCTATCCAGGTTGTCTTCCGTCAGCCGGCGTCCGCCGCAGACCAGCGCGGCACCCTGAGCGAGTGCATCAGAGACCTGTTGCTGTACTTTCTGTAAGGCGGCATTATCTACCAGCGGTCCGATGCTGACACCATCCTCAAAGCCGCTGCCGGTACTCATGCGGGAGACTCGGCTTTTGAATTCTTCGACAAACGGAGCCATGATGCTGCGATGAACGAAGATCCGGTTAGGGCTGATGCAGGTTTGTCCGGTGTTTAAAAATTTTATCAGAGCGGCGCCTTTGGCGGCATGTACCGGATCGCTGTCTTCAAATACAATAAACGGTGCGTGGCCGCCGAGTTCCAGGGAGACCCTTTTTACCTGCCGGGCGGCACCTTCTGCCAGAAGCTTGCCTACTTCGGTTGATCCGGTGAAGGTAAGCTTGCGAACCAGGGGATTTTGGACAAAGACTTCTCCTACGGGAGCCGGATTCAGAGCAGTAACGAGGTTGGCTACACCGGCGGGAATTCCGGCTTCATGGAGAATTTTAAAAACCTCTACGGCGCACAGCGGGGTGGCTTCCGCCGGTTTCAATACAATCGTGCAGCCGGCCGCCAGGGCAGGGGCCACCTTGCGTGTTACCATGGAGACCGGATAGTTCCAGGGCGTAATGGCCGCCACGACACCCACCGGCTGGCGCAACACCATAAAACGCTGATCAGAGCGGGGGGCCGGGATGGTTTTTCCGTAAACCCGTTTGGCTTCTTCTGCATACCAGAGCAGGAAATCGGCACCGTACTGAACTTCACCACGGGAAGCCTTCAGCGGCTTACCCTGTTCTTCGGTCATAAGCCGGGCCAGGTGTTCCCGGTTGGCCGTCATTCTCTGATAGGCTTCATACAGGTATTCAGAACGCTGATGAGCAGTGAGGCCCGCCCATTGGCCGAAGGCCTTTTGGGCCGCTTCGATGGCTCGCGCGGCATCGCTGCCGCTGCCGTCGGCTGCTTCTCCGATCTTTTCGCCGTTGGCCGGATTGAAAACGTCAAAGGTTGCTCCGCTGTCGGCATCGACCCATTGCCCGTCGATATATAATTTGTTTGCATGGTCGTTTGATTGCATATCCTTATCCTTACTTAACAATTCTCAATCTATGGGTTACCCGCAGTTTTTCCCATAGCTTTTCTATAATTACAAAAGCCGCATCGCTTTCGCTAAGATGTTCATTTTCGGAAACATGGGAACATGACGCCAGCAACTCACTGTTGGCGCCTTTTTGAAATAAATGATTTCTGATGTAAATACCCAGTGTCATATTAAGCGGAGCCAATTCAGCTTTTGTGAAGTTGGCCATTGTGGCTCTATCTTTCAAAGGCATTTCCGTAATTAGTAGTTCAACGGCATCATCAACGGTTTTGGTATGAATCTGAGGGGAAGATGAGCGGTCCTTTGGCGGGGTTTGATAGAAGGAATCGAGCGTAAGGATTCTATCTTCAACCTGGCTCAAATAATAAGCACTCTCAAGTATATCCATAACAGCTTTGTATATTTTAGGATCTTCGCTGGTTCTTGGCCCCGTTATATTTAATATCTTTATATGATACAGCGATATCCATGAGTTGATTAGCTTTGCGGCTTGAAGGGCTGCAATTTGTGATAAATCTATGTGCAGTAACTGCCGTTTATGCTTCAATACCATTTTGCGGCTGTGATCTGAACCGCCGGTTATTATTCCGTAAGATATAATCAGCGTTCCGTCCGAATCTATTGCATTCTGCTCGATTCGTTTTATATAGCTGGCAGTGGGCATTTCTTTCAATTTGTATTTGTCCGGGAGGGTGCCGCTTTGAGTTTTACGCCCCTTTTGAATCCATCCGCCATGGGGAATACCCAATTTTATGGCAACATCAAGGGCCGCCTGGTCAGCGCCGATTTGACCACCGGAAATAATTTTTTTTACCATTTTTTGATAACCGTACCGCCGGCATGAACAAAGGCCATACCGTTTCCTCTGAGGCGTTGTAGGATAAACCCCTTGCCGCCGAAAAAGCCGGCTCCAAGACGTTTGGGGAAAGCAATACATGTAGTATGCCGAGTCTCTGCAAAAATACTACAACGCAGTAAATGGGACTTTTTGCGACGCCATCAAATTTTTGATCGGCAAAAACGATGGTTCCGGTAGTTTGCCCCATTCAAACCAATCCCATTTTTCGCACTTTTCGGGTTCTTTGAGTTCTAACACGCCGGAATCGTAATCTGCAACGACAAATAAGGTGATATAGTGCTTCTTTTCTTTCTTAAAAATATCATTGGTATATGGACCAAATCTGATGTTTTTGATCTTAATGCCGGTTTCTTCAAAAAGTTCTCGGCGGGCACAGTCTTTGATGGATTCATTAAATTCCAAATGACCACCTGGAAATTGCCAGGTACCGGATCCGTGGGAATTTTTGCGCTTTCCAAGAAGGACCTTATGGTCTTTGATCACGATAACCGCTACACCAACAAACGGCCTTTTTTCCATAACTTTACTCTCTTTGACATTGCGGACAGATATGGGTCCCGCGTTGACCGACAACCATGCGCTCGATAATCGAGCTGCAGCGGCGGCAGGGAAGGTCCGTCCGGCGAAAAACCTTTAATTGATCACGGTTGCGACCCTTTCTTTTTGCAACGGAATAAAAATTGGGTTGGCCAGCCCCCAGAGTTGTCCCGAGATTCTTCAAGCCTTGTTTCAGTACTTTACGGATAGCCCGGTGCAGGGCTTTTATTTCCACGCTTGAAAGAGAAGATGCCATGCGACAAGGATGAATTTCGGCTTCCCAGAGGGCTTCATCCACATAGATGTTGCCTAATCCGGCGATAAAAGACTGGTCCAGCAGCAAAGGCTTTAACATACGCTTACGCAAATTGATGCCATCGGCCAAAACCCTGGCTGTAAAGCTCGATGCAAGCGGTTCGGGGCCAAGATGGCCTATTATTTCTTCAGGGTCCCGGACCAGATAAAAGCGCCCAAATTTTCTGGTGTCGTGGAAACGCAATTGATATTGGTTCTGAAAGTGCAGAATTACATGCTCATGTTTGGTTCGCGGCTGATCAGGCGCAACCCAGTGCAGGCGTCCGGTCATGCGAAGATGGATCAACAGATGTTCCGGGCCGGACAGGTCAAAAACAATGTACTTGCCCCGGCGCCGGATGTCTGCCACCTTTTTTTGTTTTATCCGCACACAGAAGATTTTGGACGAAGGTTTAAAAATCGTACGCGGCCAAAAGACTTGAGCGCCAGTGATGACGGCGCCGATCAGTCCGGCTGTTTTGAGGTCGTTAACAATTGTTTGAACTTCAGGCAATTCGGGCATTTTTAATAAACTTTTTTTTCACGCTCCTTGGTGGTGGAAAATAACAGACGAAATCTGCGTTGTCAAATTGCACCTTGAACCCGTCTTCGCCGCTGGCTTCGCCGGGCAGGCCCTAAACCCTTGCTTGTGGGGTCGAAGCCCGAAGGGCGTAGCCCCAAACCCTGAAGCCCGAAACCTGAACAAGGTTTTGATTTCCAATCCGGATAATCTGTGTTACATGATCAAACTTAAAATTTAAATGAAAGAGAGGTAACTTTAGGAAAATGAAAAAAACGACTATTGTATTAGGAGTGATATTATTAGTTATATCAGTTGATGTTGGCTGGGCCGGAAAGTTAGTACAAAAGGATAATCCCGTGTACGTTATTCAAACAAATCTCGGCAGTATTGAAGTGGAACTATTTCAAAACGATGCACCAGAGACAGTCGCCAATTTCATCGGTCTGGCTGAAGGCACTAAAGAATTTAAGGATGCCGCCACCGGTAAGAAGGTCAAACGGCCCTTTTACGATGGTCTGATTTTTCACCGTGTGATCAAGGATTTTATGATTCAGGGCGGCTGCCCGCTGGGCAGCGGGACAGGCGGGCCGGGTTACAAGTTTGACGACGAGATTGATGCCAAAGCTTTAGGACTCGACAAGCTTAAAGCGACTGATCCTAAAAATGGCCCTCATCCTTTTTTGATGATCCGCAATCAGAAGGATTTCCAGCGAAACGTGATCATGCCGCTGTTTCAAAAGATGAACATCAAATCCCAAAAAGAGCTTGATAAGCGACGCGATGAATTTGAAGCCAGGCTCAGCGCCCTTACCATTAAGGAGGTGTACGAAAATATGGGCTATGCCTACACAGAAAAGGGCTCGCCCCATTCGCCCGCACGCGGCTCGCTGGCCATGGCCAATGCCGGGCCCAATACCAACGGGTCGCAATTTTTCATCAACATGGTTGATACAGACTGGTTGACCGGCAAACATACTGTCTTCGGCCGGGTAGTAGAGGGTATGGATGTGGTTGATAAAATAGGAGCGGTGCAGGTCGGCTCCGGCGGCCAACCGGTTGAGGATGTGAAGATTATTTCCATCCGCCGCAAGCAAACGGAATAGTACCTCTCATATTATATTAGATCTAAAGAGCTTTCCTTTTAATAATTTTTCATCAATGCATTTTATGGATGGAAACTAATTACGGTGCCGACCAGATGACTTCATCGTTATCGCCTTGCAGTGTTACATTCGGCAAGCCTTCTTTGTCAAAGGCTATCAATATGCTGCCTTTGCTGCCCTCCAGCTTTAGTGTCGGCTCCGTATGGGCCAGGTCCAGAGTAGCACGGGGTGTATGGTTTGCATCATAAAAAATTAATGCCGGATTTTCGGGGGCTGCAGCAATGGCTATGCGTTCATTACCATTGCTGTCCAAAACACTTAACGTCTGGACCGTTATTTTATGGGTAGTGACTTGCGCTGAGCGCATTTCGTATTCAAGCTGTTTAAAACGAGCAATAACTACGGCTGCAGCGATAAATATCACCATTGGCAATACCATTGCCTGAGCTTCCACGTTCAATTTTTCATAATATCCGCCAAGCAGCATTACAAAGAGGATGATCGCGGCTGGTCTCTTCCAATCTTTTTTATTCATTATCTATAATCCTCCTAATATCCGGGACACTTGGTAACTTCTTAATAACTTCTGGAGCCCATTGGTGATAAAATATAAAAGGTCTGGTTGTTTGAACGTGTTAGTGAGCTTTAAGAAAAAACAGCATATAAGACAACTATTGTTACCAACATATGAGTTAGTGTCTAAATAGCTGCTATTAAATGCTTGGACCCTGTTTTTTCTTTAGGCTCACTTGCATGTGAGTTCCAGACATTTTATATTTTATTATCAGTGGGCGGATTTTATTGTTTGATTTGCCGGAACTTATTGAGAAGTTACGACAATTGAACCTAATTGATTGCTTTGAAACCAGTTAACGAGAAATGCGGGTTAAATCCCTTTGAGCACATCAATCATCGAAAAAATCCTGCCCCGGACGCCGGCTTTTATTTTTTTATCGAGATATAAGACGGCATCCAGGGTGCCCAGGGCGTAGACATCACGGCCGTTGACATTATGGGCGAATTCAAAGCGGACGGTTTTGTCAGCTGAGGTCAGTGCATAGGTGTGCCATCCGTGACCTTGCAGAAATTCTGCGGGTATGCCCCATACGCTTTGCTGAGTTTCGGGATCGCGTTCTTTGATAATATCCGTTTCGGCATAGGGTGTTCCCAGGTTGTTGAAATATCTGACCATGGCCTTGGCGGTTCCGCTGGTGTCGGCTTTGCCTTGCTGATGGCTTTCCTTGATTTCAAGATCATAACCTGCAAATAGATTCGGAAAAGTTTGGGCCGCATATTCCATCATGGCCTGGAATCCGACGATCTGTTTGGCCATATTGGGCGCTATTACCGCCGGGATGGAAGATGCCGTGACAGTCTTTGTCAAAAGGTCCCTGTCCCCTCCGGTGGTACCCATGACAAATGGCAAATCATGCTTGCAATAAAATTCGGCATTGTTGTTGACCGCCGAAGGGAGACTAAAATCCACACTGATAAATGGGCCGCTGTTTTCTTTGGTGGCGCTAATAGCCAGATCTGCGTCCCGGGGTTGAATCAGAGAAAAGGTCATAGAACCAATGGTCGTTTCAGATGCAGTGATTTCGGGGCCGGTCAGAGAGTGGGAAATCAGCTCAAAGCGGTTGTCATTGAGCGCGTGTTGAACAACATTTGAGGCCATATTGCCGGGCAGGCCGTTGACCATAACTTTTATCGGGTTCATTTTACACCTCCAGGTTAGATGAATCCATAGTATTCGAATTCATCGCTTTTAGGTTTAAAGTGATATTTTTTTTGCCACTAAGACACCAAGGCACGAAGACAATAAACTAATATTTCATTTGTGTCTTGGTGACTTAGTGGCAAATGGTTTTAGGCTTCACAATGCTTTCATATAGCATATATCAGAAACGCCGTGTTCTTACAAATCACATAGTTCATCTCTGAATTTTGCAGGCGCTGAGTTTGCCGCAGATGCAAGGCGCAGGGCATGAAGCTGTAGTGTACTACCGCAAATGCCCTGCAACACAGCAGATTTGGTGAAATCAGCGCTTGCAAATCATAACTTAGCAACAATAGCCTTCAGGTTGGGAAGTTCCGCGTCCTTGAAAATGGCAAGATTATGCTTCAATGACCGTAAAGCTTTGGGGATGTATTTTTCAAAATAGATTTTACCCTTAATACGGCTCAAATGACCGAAGGCTCCCAGAATCTGAAGGTTTCTTGTTACAGCGCAGAATTTATAACCAATGCTAAACCTTTCCGGATCAATATGAATTAAAGCTGAAAGCTTTTCCACACAGTATTCGTAAAACTGCTTTTGCATAGGGTAGCCGAGTTCAACATAAGGATCGATCAGCAGTGATGCCAGATCATACTGAATCGGTCCTGAGCGCCCGCCCTGGAAATCAATAAAGTAAAATTGATTGTTGTTAACCATAATATTGCGTGACTGCAGATCCCTGTGCATAAAACCGTTGACTGCAAATTCAAGGGCATTGTCCGCCAGGTACTCAAAATCGTCTTTAAGATTTTCAAAATGAAAGTCCATTCCCAGGTATTTGTTTAAAAAGGCTTCAACAAAATAGCGGCATTCCTTATCAAGGATCAGGTCCCGGCTATATTTTTCAGTTTGATACGTCCACGCCGGGTCAAAGCCTTGGGCACCGTAAACAGACTGTTTTAAGAAAAGATCGATAACCGTTTTGTAGCTGGAGACGATCCAATGCTGGTTTTCAGTATTTTGGATGAAATTCTGAAAGTTGGTATCCCCCAGATCTTGCAGAAAAACCAGACCGGAAAACGTATCAGCCAAATAGATCCTTGGAACCGGTATGTCTTTGTCATACAGATGCCTGCCGATCAACACAAACGCATCGGCTTCACTGGTTGTGCTTTTGGGCCTGATGCCGTGATCTACCATCACCAGGGATCGATTTTTCGAATTTAGGCGGTACCAGTTGCGGTCTGAGCCGTCTCCCTTGATTTGACGGCAGTGAATGTTGTTGTTCAGGGGATGCTGAAAGGCCTGCTGAAAAGCCTTGGGCGCCATTTTTTCAAAAGTGGTTTCCCGGTACCTTTGCGGCGTTCCAATATCTTTCCAGTAACAGTTCTTTGAAATAAAAGCACATATTTTATTAGTTGATGATATCAGTTGTGTGTATACGTCGATAATGCTTGAAAATTCTTTGTCAGGGATCAAATCGAGAATTTCCGGATTGACAACATGTATTCCGGTAAAGGCGAGCGTTCTGGCCGCGTTGCCCCATGCCTGGTCTTTGTGATCTTTCTTCTTTTCCTCCAGCCGGAGGTTTTCAGAGATGAAGGCAGGCTTGGGCGCTGGTGCGGAAGTAAAACTCTGATCGAGAAAACCTTTTATAAGGCCTTTGTCATCAATCGATACGGTGTTGAACTCCGGGTCGTCATGCAGGACCAGTGTTATTGGATGGGGATGTTTTAAATGGAAATCATAGACACTCTTCAAGTCTATATCTGTAATAATGTCGCTGTTGACGACCATAAAGGGGCTGTCATCCCAGAAGTCGGCGACATTTTTTATGGCACCGCCGGTACCTAAGATAACCGGTTCGTAGCGGGTCAGTACCGGAATCGCATATTCCTGGGATGCGATGAAGTCATCGATTTGTTGATGCAGGTGATGGGTGTTGATAATAATCGCTTTGCAGCCGGCCTGCTGCAAAGCGTGAATGATGATATCCAGCAGCGGGCGCCCGGCAATGGGAAATAGCGGTTTGGGCAGGTTTTCAGTAAAGGGCAGGAGCCTTGTTCCAAAACCTGCAGCAAGGATTAATGCTTTCATATTATAAAATCGCTCCGCGATTTTATTTATAGATATTTGTTATATTTCTGGATTGCATCGGCATAGTATTCAATCTTTTCATAATCATCCGAACCTTTGACACCATTGGTGGTGAAAAAATCTACGCCGTTACGGTAATTGATTCTGGAAAGTGCTTCTTTGCGTTCAATTTCCTTTTGTTTATACATGCGATGTCCGATGGCATCAATTTTTTTCAGACGGTCTTTTGGTTTAATGGAATTTTGAGAGTTTTGTTTGAAAAAATCTAATGCAATCCAGTAAGATTCAAAATAGGTTTTCAGGAAACTTGCAAAAAATTTGAGTTTTCGAAAACCTGAAGAGGTAAGATTGTAAGTGTCCGGCAGGACGGGATGGGGCATCAGGATGGCGTCGTCTATGAAAGCTTTCAGATTTTTACGGACATAGTCTTCAGGAGTGCGGTCAACGTCATAAGCAAATTCATATTTAAAAAAATACTGAAGGAATTTGTAGTCGGCATGCAGATCAGAGGCTGAAAACTGAAATGCATCTTTAACCAGAATTGAAAGTGCGGTAATTGCCGCCGGTACAAAGAAGGCGATACAGTTGTTTTTGTAATATTCAAGGTTGTGGCGCTTGTTTTCATTTACTTTAAAAAGGACATCCGGATGCGAAGCCTCTTTGTCTTTGGTGATACGCTCGATAAACTTCCTTTGAACATAAGTGTCCAGGGCATTTTCGACGGCATGAACATGATCGAAGAGAAGGGTGTCGGCCAGTGTGGCTTCGCGTGCATACAAATGATTCATATATGTATCAACATGGGAGATTAGATGTTCATAAGTAAAACTTTGCTTTGAGCAGTTAATGACAGCGGCTGCCACCAGGGCATGGGGCGTAACAACCGAAACCCGGTTGATGGCGTTGATGGTCCTGTGCCCCAGATTACGGCAGAAAACATTAAACTCCTTGGGCGGCATCTTCTCTATGGGCGTACCATACTGCTGCAAAACGCTTTTAAGAGAGATGGGATCATGAAACTGGACATAGATCCTGCCGTATCGTTTTTTCAAAAATTTTCTGGCTTTGATAATTTGCGAAAGGCTTTCGGGTTGTTTTTGCTCCCCTTCAATTTCATTAAGATATGAGCTTTCCTCCAGAACCCTGTCGTACCCTATGAAAATCGGTACAAAGATCATGTCTTCACAGGCCCCGTTTTTATAAGCGTCGAGCAGGATTGAAAGCAATCCCAGTTTGGGCAGAATTAATTTGCCGGTTCGGCTGCGCCCGCCTTCAATAAAAAATTCTATGTTAAACCCTTCCTCCAGCAGGGTGTGAATATATTCCGTAAACACTTTTGAATACAATACTGCTCCACGAAAAGTTCGCCTGATGAAAAAGGCGCCCCCTCCTCTGAACAGCGGTCCCATGGGCCAGAAAGAAAGGTTTTTCCCCGCAGCCACAAGTGGACACGGCATGTTGTTATGGTACAGCAGATAAGATAATATCAGGTAGTCGATATGACTTTTGTGGCATGGCACTAAAATCAGCGGTCCTTTTTGCGACATGCTCTTAACTTTGTTGAGATCTTCTTTATTAACCGTGACCCCGGTAAACATGGTCTTTATGAACCATGTTATCACGGCTGAATATATTTTTATCAAGACCATATTATACTTGGCGGCAATTTCATCAATAAAGGCATCTGCCTCTTTGTGCACCTGCTGCAAGGGGATATTGCGTGCTTTTGAATGCTGTGACATGAACTTTTGAAGGCGTTCTTTTGTGAGGATATTCTGTTTCAGCTCTTCCCTGGTTTTAAGTGCCGGCCCCGTAATAGTCTGGCGATGTCGATTGATTTGACGAAGCAGGTTGCGTCTTAAGGCCAGGGCTTGATATTCAATATCTCTTGCCTGGTTTTCGGGCTGCTTGAGAAAGGTTTTAAGATTCACCGGTTCTGAAACCTCCACAAAAACCTTGCCGGAACTTTTGAGCAGTATTATCAGACGCCTGAGTATGCCCGGGTTCTCCTTAGCTCCAAAGAGGGCGTCGATTATGTTCGGTGTAGACTTTTGGGGATTTTTATCAAAGAAGATAGGTTGGGGAACAATAAATATGGGACGGTCGATCGTTTGCTGGACTTCAATAAGATAGCGGAGCGGATCTGTTTTGGCTTTTACAAATCTTAGATAAAAACCCTTTTTTTCCACCAGCGAAAGCAGCGCCGTCCGTCCACCGATTAGTTCCTTGCGAATATATCCGTCTCGATAAGGATCCGGAAACGACAGGTTGGAGAAGAAATAATCGAGATGCGCCAGAAAAACCTTAAAAAGGCGTGACAGCGGTTGCCAGATAATAATGTTATAGTCAAAGCCCAGTTGAGGATATGGCAGGCCTTCCTGCTTATAGCGAGTGTAGTAAAAGAGGTAATTAAAATAGCTTTTGTGTTTGTAGGTATAAACAATAATGCCTTCTTTTTGAAGAACTTTAAGTTTCCGGGTCTGTTCTTTGGAAACTATTACGCCGGAAAAGAAGGTTTTGAGCATAAATGATGATAATAAACCGATATCCTCCGGCAGCCGGCATAGATAATGATCGTGGGTATTTCCAAGGACGGAATTTATCCTTGCTCTTAGTTTCAGCTTAAGATTTGATAGCTTTAATTTAATCCATGCTGTCATGGCGTTTATCCAATTACGAGTTCATCAAAAGTTGTAATCTAACAAATCTTAATTTTGATTGCAATCATTCATTTTGCGGCGCTGATTATTATAAAAAAAGAATGTGAATTCAAGTTATTATAAATTTAAAGAGGCTAATTCAACGTTCGTGTTTAATTTACTTTAAAATATGCCCATATCAAGCAAATTAAGCTTGCGTTACAAAATTTGTTATGCTATTCCATAGATTCTTATTCAGGAAAGGTTCTCCATGATGTTTTTTTCTCCGGTATAAAACAGCTATAACGGCTTTAGATGTAACTCTATAAAAATTTATAACAAAGTTAAATTTATTAAAGGAGGATGGGTTTATATGAAAACATTAATTGGTGGGGCGGTAGCAGCTGTTTTGGGTCTCATTGGCATGTCGGTATGGTGGAAACCTTTTTTGCAGCTTTTAGCCGGTGCTATCCCGGTTACTCTGCTACTTGGAGGTGGATTGGCGCTTTATCTGGGCTTTGACGAGCTCAAAGATACCTGGAAGAAAGATGATACATCTTTCGATACGCCGGTGGCATCTGATGATTCTGAAAAATACAAAGATGAAATCGAAGAACTTAAAAAAGAGATTGAGACGCTGAAGACAGAAAAAGCTTAGTTAAAAGCGCTTTACGTAAAATTATAAACTTTAAATCTCCAAAACAAGCGTTCCGCCCAATTTGAGGCGGGGCGCTTGTTTTATTCTTTTGCGGCCGAAGTTGCCAGTACGTCCGCCCTTTCGTTACCCTCAATACCCGCATGCCCTTTTACCTTGATGATTTTCAGATCCTTGAACTTTGCAATCGTTTTTCTAATGGATCTAACCATTTCCGTATTTTTCTTTGCCTTCCATCCTAATGTCAGAACACCGTAGGCATAGCTGCTGTCGGTGAAGACGCGTACCGGCAGATCGGTATTCTTTAGTTCCAGCAGCCCGGTTCGAATGGCTTCAAGCTCTGCAATATTATTAGTTGCAATACCGATATTGCGTGATATCTCTTTTTTGTGTTGCCCATACTGCAGGAAAACACCGATTCCGGAAGGGCCGGGATTTCCGCAAGATGCTCCGTCAGTATAAATACATACGGCACCATCATATGCGGTTGCATCGAAGGTTGTTGCCTCTGGAGCGCTTTTCGTTTTAGGAGTCTTTTTTGCAGATTTTTTCTTGGAAGGAACTTTGGTTGCGGGCTGGGATGATTCAATCGATGTTACTTTATTTTGATGAACCCAGTATTCGTGATCCTGATCCAGCTGGTATTTGATCAATACCTTATCGTTTTTGACAACAGGTTTTCCACTCTGATCTGTTGCCAGCCAGACCTTGTTCTCCTTAAAACGCATCCGCTTCCAGTTTGTTTGGTCGTTTGTCATTTGTCATTTACTTTTGCCACTAAGGCACCAAGGCACGAAGAAAGAACAATAAATATGTCCTTTGTGTCTTGGTGCCTTTGTGGCAAAATATTTTTTGATTTCAGCCTGTCCAGCTTAGGGGCTTGTCCAGGCTATGTATAAAGATGATACTTTTTGCTTAATTCTATGAATGCATTCAAATCGCCCTGCCAGGATTTTTCGATCTCATCAATGCTTTCGAAATTTTCAAGACGCTTGCGGATATCCTTATCGCCGATGATAAGGTCAATGGGATTGCGGTCGAATTCATATTCATAAGGCGGCGACTTCCACTCGAAGCGGTCGCGGTGATGAAATCTTACGGCCTGAATCAGTTTCAGGGTAGTAAGATACGGTTTGAATTCATACGGGTCGGTAATGTGTATCTGAAACCCTTGGCATAGCGTACGTGCCCATTTGTTGGAAGTAGGCTCAAAAGCAGTCGGTCGTAAGATTGCGCCGGGCAGGCGGTCTCTTTCCAGGACTGCGGACACCTTTTTTATATCGATATATGGTGCGCCGCACAATTCAAACGGCTGGGTGGTTCCCCGTCCCTCGGAGACATTGGTTCCTTCCCACAACACCTGGCCGGGATAAACCATGGCAGTTGCCGGTGTCGGCAGATTGGGTGACGGCGCGATCCAGGGCAGGCCGGTATCGGTGAAATACATAGCCCGGTTCCAGCCTTGCATGGGAACAACTTCAAGATCGCAGTTGATGCGGTATTCATTGTTAAACAGGCCGGCAAGTTCGCCGATGGTCAGCCCGTGGCGCATGGGTATGGGATAACGCCCCACGAAAGAAGCGCATGCGGCGGTTAGGCAGTTGCCTTCGACCATGCTGCCGTTGATGGGATTGGGCCGATCCAGAACCAGAACTTTTTTGCCGAACCGTTGGGCGGCTTCAAGGCAGTAAGACATGGTGTAAATAAACGTGTAAACACGGGTTCCGGCGTCCTGGATATCAACGATAAGGGTGTCGATAGGCTCGAACATGGCTTTATCGGGAATGCGGGTTTGACCGTAAAGGCTGAAAACAGGAATATCTAAAACCGAATCAATCATATCGTCCGATTCGATCATGTTGTCCTGTTTATCGGCAAAAAATCCATGCTGGGGAGCATACAATGCCTTGAGTTGTCCCGGGAGCTTACGGTTGATCAGTTCACGGGCATGGCAGAAATTTCTGTCCACCGCAGCAGGATTGCACAAAAGACCCAGGCGGCGGCCGGATATCCATGCGGGGGGAGCTTCGATAAATTTATCAAGACCTGTTTGGACACGCATAGCCATTCCCACCTATTTATTTTGTCTTGAAAAACCTGGTCCTCTGGGCCAAGTCAGAGTTCTCCGGCTCTGCCTTGGAGTTTTGTGTCTAAAATCACAAATATCAAGCACCAAATTACAAATAAATCACAAATTCCAAGTACCAAATTATAAATAAATTCCAAATACTAATGACCTAAATTATTTTGGTTTATTCAGTATTGATGAAAATATCTTTTTCAATTCATTTGCCTCTTGTTTCAAATTTTGGGCATCATTAGCATTCTTTAAATTATTCGTCTCATGTATTAACCTGAGCCAATAAGCGCTTTCTTTGGCTTCCTTACGGCTTATTTTTATCCTCATCAAAAAATCTTTTTTACCCGAATCGCGATGGAATACGGCTCCAAAAGGGTAAGCCTCTTGTGTGAGCCCTCCGGCTCTTTCGATCACCGAAATGAGCAGATCATTTTCCGAAAAAGTAAACTCTCCGGGAAACATGAATTCGCCCTCTAAATAGACTTTGCGGTTAAGAGCCTGGCTGTATTGGGAGATCTCCCGAATGTGAACAACATCATTCGGCTCCAGGGCCATATTAGCCGCAGACAAACCGGCCATGGCATCGGCCGGCGAAAATTTTATTTTTATGATATCCGTCCCTGTTTCGCTCGGAACCAGGCGGGATAACCCTCCACTCTCTTGAAAGGCCTGGTCCGTCATGTTGTCGGCCTGAAATATCAAATCCTTTATGGTCATCCCTTTAAACAGGCGATAGGTGCCGGGGCTGCGAACAGCGCCCTTGATCGTCACCTGCGGTAATGCTTTTTTTTCTATTTTCCCATAGATTTTCACCCGATCTAAATCCGTAAGCAGCAGGTCCTGGCTCTGATCGCCTTCCAGCAAGTTCCCGAGACTGAATTCAACGATTTCGGGATGAAGATCCGGAGGTACCAACCTGATAATTTCCGCCTGTTGCAAGAATGGTTCGGGCAATAAATAATCGTAAGAGGGGATCAAATCGCTAATGTGCATTCCCGGTTTAAATTCGTATTGACGCGGATACTTCACGTGGCCCTCTAAATAAACGACATCCCTGATTTTTGCGTGCACCGGATAGATCTTAATGAGGTCACCATCTTGTAATGCAGAATTCAGTTCTACAGCTTCCTTTGTGGCAATATCTACGTTAAAGTTTCTGACAATTCTGCGTTTATGCGCTTTGACTCTTTCAACAACGATGTTCTGGAGGTAGCCGAAGGGCATTACGCCGCCGGCAAGACCAATGATATCGGCAATCGTCTGGTTGGCATGCATTTCGTAGATTGCGGGTCGCCGGACGTTACCGGCGATGCCGACAACCGATCCGATAACCGGAATAAACAGGGTGTCGCCGGGCTCCAACCTGACATCCTGTTTTTTATCGCCCTTTAAGAAGAAATCATACAGGTCGATTTTTTTGATTGTTTTTGTGCTTCGAATGAGCTTGATACTTCTCATGCTCCCTTTCTTGCCGGGTCCGCCCGAGGCAAACAAAGCCGTAATGAGAGTCGATAATGAGCTCACTGAATAGGTACCGGGGCGCCGGGCCTCACCCACAATAAAAATCTGAAATGTGCGTAATTGACCCATGGTGATATTTATCTCAAAATCCGGATAATATTCTTTGAACCTGTGTGCCAGGTGGTTTTTCATCTCTGCAAAGCTAAGACCGCTGACACTGACGGGCCCCAGCCTTGGAATGATGATCAAACCGTCACGATTGACGGTGGCACTGTAAGTTTTTTCGGTTTTGCCCCATAAATGAATAGTAAAATTGTCATCCGGGCCGATAATATAATCGGCTCCAACCGGAACATTTTGCATAGGTGCGAAGGTGACGGCATCCGATTTGAAGAAGTCGTATCCATATAGCCGCAGTTCTTTTGAAACTTCTGTTGGGAACAGACCGGACATAATTTCTTCAATACGTGACGGGGGGGACTCTTTTTCCTCAATGGGCGGACGCAAAGGCTCTTTACTATCAATTATCTGTGCCAGTTCGGGGAATTCCTGCAGGTATTGCCGTTGTTTTTCTGCACTTAAACTTTCGAAAATTGTTTTTCTGTCAACATCGTTCAGGCGTCTGAAGATCCATTTCCTGTCGCTTTTTTCAAGATTGTTTAAAAAGGCAACTTTTTGGTCTTGCTCCAGGGTTGCGAAAAACAAAATTTTATCCGCATCGTTTAAGGAGTTGTAAAGTTTAAATTTTTGAGTATCGTTAATGTTTTCCAACAGCGTCTTTTTCTCGCTTTGGCTGAGGCGCTCAAAAAATTCCGCTATCTCATGGGGTTTAAGCGTTTCAAGTTTTAACAGCATCATCCTGTCGGTGTAATTTAAATCCTGGTAAGTCTCTTTGGTATCCTGGCTCCGGGCAATCCCCGGTGCCAGCATCGTTGCAGAGATCACCAAAAGACAGATCAAGCAACAGATGTTTTTACTGGCAGGCTTGTAAATCATTTTGTTACCTTTCTTTTTGAGCAATATTGTATTTTTTATACAGGGTCGTAATTCCTGTGCGCCATTTAAAGGTTTCCTTCACACCTTTTCGAATTTCTTCATCTGCTATCCTAATGAGATTTTCATCCTGCCTTTCATGGCCGGTCAGTTTGACCTTGAATCCATTGTCGATGATTTCAGATCCTCTGATTAAAATAGCATGCAGACGTCTGACTTCGTCGGTTTGAGGTTCGATTTTTCTCAATAAATAAACAAATCGACCGTAGGCCGGAATAACATCGTTTTTGAGCACTTCAACAGCAACGGCATTCGTTGTGAAATTCTTACCGGTTATGGCGGCATAGTGCTTAAAGGCATTTAATTCCAGCTCTGAAACAGCCAGAATGTCCTGGTTCATATACTCAACCAGGCGCGAAGCCTTTCTGAAAGAAGTGCAGCCGGCCATCAACAAAATAAGGCCCAGACAAATAAACCGGCCTGCAAAACGGTTTGCTCCTATCAATGTTGTTCTTCTTTTTATTATGACCTTTGCTAAAAGCACATCCGTTTTTAACAGGAATTCAGGGGATTTGTCAATGCTTCCTTAAATTAAAGCCTATTTTTTCGCCGCCCTTTGCTTCTGCAGTGGCACACTATATTTGTGCTGAATCCTGGGACCCTCTTCTCTAACTAAAAAGGTTCTGGGTTCTGGGTTCTGGGTTCCGGGTTCTGGGTTCTGGGTTCCGGGTTCCGGGTTCCGGGTTCCGGGTTCCGGGTTCTGCGTTCTGGGTTCTGGGTTCTGGGTCATAATCGCTAAGTTGTTTTGAAAGATGAACATCGAACATCGGTTCGAACCTGGCTATGGTTCGTAGTTGTGAGGGACATTGAAGCCCTCCCGGGAA
>JACKQG010001222.1_pt2 | contig 17464 bp, 14 predicted proteins | sample 8237621 | NCBI WGS metagenome assembly JACKQG01 (sample SAMN15677084, study PRJNA649215) | marine metagenome | biome: marine; feature: Black Sea; material: saline water; isolation source: suspended particulate matter (SPM) from the Black Sea western gyre | collected 2013-06-09/2013-06-10 | depth...
GGATGTCCTCTGTCAACTCGTGCGAGTTCTTTCCGTCAGACTTTGTGAGAAAGACAAAACTCGCCTTTGATATATTCTTAATGGGTTCACGGAGTATTCCGCGCGGCAGAACATGCCGGTTTCCGAACGGATTAGTTCTATCAACCAGCCTCGACGGCCATCTTTGCCATCTGGGACGACCACGACTTCACAACCAACGATGCCGGGGGGGGCCGGAAATCCTCAAACCCTACTGGAAGATTCCCGTCTGGCGCACATTTGTCAACAACTGGAACAATCCTTACTACGCCGGAGGGGAAAATCAACCGGGCTGCTGGTTTGATTTCTCCATCGGCGATGTCGATTTCTTTATGCTTGATGGCCGCTATTATCGTACCGAATCCAAGGTTATGAATCCCTCGATGCTCGGCGATGTCCAGAAAATGTGGCTATTACAAAAATTGAAGTCCTCTAAGGCGACTTTCAAAGTGCTCGCTTCGCCGGTGCCCTGGTCTTATGGCGCCAAGCCCGGCAGCCGAGACCCATGGCAGGGTTATAAAACAGAACGAGAGCAGATTTTTTCCTTTCTTGAAGCCAACAATATTGACGGAGTAATACTTATCTCAGCCGACCGCCATCGCTCCGACATCTGGAAGATTGAAAGGCCGAATGGATATGACCTGTATGAATTCGAAAGCTCAAAACTGACCAACATCCACACACACAAAGTAATGCCCGACTCTTTATTCGGATACAACAAGAAATGCTCATTCGGACGACTACAGTTTGATACATCTATACCCGACCCTCAGGTAACCTATAAAATAATCAGCATAGATAACGAGGTCATTTATACGTTTTCCCTTAAAAAAAGTCAACTGACCAGCACAAATCCCGAATAAAGACGGCCCGGACAACACCAAAGGTTTCGTAAAAACTTGCATAAATATCCACCATAAGATACAATGTCTAAAATAATGAAAAGAACAAGATTTACACTGAGATTGGGAAGCTAAAAATGAGCAAGCAATCAAATACGAAAAAAACCAAGGCAATCTGCAGTTTCTGCGGCAGAACGGGAACTCAGTCTGAGACGCTCATAGAAGGCCCCAGCAAAGTCTATATTTGTCCGGAATGTGTTGAACTGTGCCATAACATCATCCGTCAAAACCGCAAGCGAACCGGTACAGGCGTCGTTAGTCTTGAAGAAATGCCCAAACCGAGAACAATAAAAGAATATCTGGACCTGTACGTAATCGGCCAGGAACATGCCAAAAAATATCTTTCAGTCGCTGTCCATAACCACTACAAGCGGCTTATGCACACCGACAGCAACGACAGTGATGTTGAGATAGACAAATCCAATGTTCTTTTAATCGGCCCGACCGGTTCCGGTAAAACCCTCCTGGCTCGCACACTCGCACATAAACTGGAAGTACCGTTCGCAATATGCGACGCGACCACAGTTACCGAGGCCGGATACGTCGGCGAAGATGTTGAAAATTTCCTGCTTCGATTGCTCCAGGCGGCAGACTACGACATAGAAACGGCGCAACGTGGGATCGTCTATATCGATGAAATAGATAAGATCGGCAAAACCTCTCAGAACGTCTCAATCACACGTGATGTCTCCGGAGAAGGTGTCCAGCAAGCCCTGTTAAAAATGCTCGAAGGAACCACCGCAAACATCCCACCCCAAGGCGGCCGAAAACACCCCGAGCAGTCGTACATACAAATCGACACCACACAGATCCTTTTTATATGCGGGGGAACCTTTGTAGGCCTGGAAAATATTATCAAAAAGCGTCTCGGCAAAAAAATGATTGGCTTCAATTCCGAGTCGGCGGGAAAAACCGATGAAAAAACCGAGTACAGCGACATCTTGCAGCAGGTGGTACCGGAGGATATTATCGAGTATGGAATGATTCCTGAAATGGTTGGCCGGCTTCCTGTAATTACAACTCTTACAACTCTCGATGAAAATGCGCTTATAGATATTCTGACTCAGCCGAAGAATGCTCTTTGCAAGCAGTATCAAAAATTTTTCGAGATGGAAAACGCCGAGCTGGAGTTTACCGAAGACGGACTTCATGCCCTGGCTCAGAAAGCCCTCAAGCGTGACACCGGCGCCCGAGCATTGCGCGCTATCACAGAGGAGTTGATGATTGACCTGATGTACCAACTGCCCGAAGAACCTAAGCCTGTGAAATACGTAATCAACCGTGATATCGTTGAGGGCAAAGCCGACTTGTTGACAGCAAAACAAACAACAAAAAAAGAGTCGGCATAGAACAGAATTTACTGAAACTACCAAGGCCAGTTGCGTGAATAAGGTCAGGGCACATAGAAATCGTACAATAACACTCAACCGCGGGGAAACAGAACGTTACAGCACGAATTTGATTCACTTTTCCAAACCTGCGTCTGTACATACCCTCGAAAACAAAATAGTAAATCAGGACACTTTCGAAGCACTTACTTTGCTACCGGAGAACTTTGTTGACCTGCTTATACTGGATCCACCGTACAATCTCACAAAAACCTTTAACTCCACAACCTTTAGAAAAAAGAGCATTGCCAGGTATGCCGAATGGCTTGAAAACCTTCTGGATAAATTACTGCCCACACTTAAAAACACAGCCTCGGTCTATATTTGCTCTGAGTGGTTTTCATCAACAGCGGTCCATCTTGTGCTGGATAAGCTGCTTAAGGTAAGAAATCGAATCACCTGGGAAAGGGAAAAAGGCAGAGGCGCAAAAAGAAACTTCAAAAACGCCTCAGAGGATATATGGTTCGCGACTGTCTCTGACGATTATGTATTCAATGTTGAAAACATAAAGTTAAAACGCAGAGTGCTCGCACCATATACCGACACAAACGGCGAACCAAAAGACTGGCTCAATACATCCGACGGCCAGTTTCGCCTGACGCATCCGTCAAATTTATGGAACGATATCACCGTGCCCTTCTGGTCAATGCCGGAGAACACAGACCACCCGACACAAAAGCCGGAAAAGCTATTAGCTAAATTAATCCTGGCAAGCACAAATGAAAACGACTTTGTGTTCGATCCTTTTATGGGCGTCGGCAGCAGTCTTGTCTCAGCGAAAAAGCTTAATCGTAAATTCCTTGGCCTTGAAATTGAAACCGAATATTGCCTACTTGCCGCAAAACGCCTGCGCTTGGCAGAGCTTGATATGACAATTCAAGGCTATAACGACGGAGTATTCTGGGAAAGAAATACACTAAAGGGGCAAAAACAAAAGACACAAACGCCTGTTGCTTCAACGCGACAGTCGAAAAAAACTATCTCGCAAGAGACCCTCATTTTGTGATTTAGCTCAAAATAATACCTTATTCGACCACTCTCACTGTTGAAATACTCGGCTCTAACAGCTCATACATTCGTATAACATCACCATTGTACATTCTGATGCATCCTCGTGAATCCGCCTTGCCTATTTGTTCCGGGTCCTTTGTGCCGTGAATACCAAAGCCGGTCCTGCCTTTGGCATTTCCTTCGAGACCATCCAGGCCTATCCATCTTGAGCCTAAAGGATAGTCCGGGTCCTCGGCATAATACATTTTGCCTGTGTCCGGGTCCGGCCATGGGGGCTTAATTAGTTTCCCATCGGATTTGACCCGCCAGAGCCCGGTTGGCGTCTCGCGTCCTGCCTTGCCCAGGCCAACACGAAAACTCCGAACAAATGTTTTGTCCTGAAGATACAAATCCATAATAAAAGACGAACGATCCACTCTCACATGGAACGGACCATTGACAACTTTTATCGTATCACCGGCCCTCAGTACCTCGGGCCGGCTGATTTTATTAATGCCCAAAAGAATTTCCCAGGGGACTTTATATTGCTTTGCAATCGTAGAAAGTAAATCACCCGATTTGACCTTGTAACTGCCGCAAAGCTTGTCATCAGGATAAATAGTCTTACTGAACAGCCATTTGTCGGCAAGATCGGTCAATTGCTCCTTCACAAATGCCCGCTGCTTTGTATTCAAAGGCATTCGAAATGCTTCGGTCAACTTTGCACGTGCATCTATAATTCTCTCGGGCTTTTCGCTGAGCAGCGCTGCGGCTTCGGCAATCAGCGATGCAGCTTCCGAATTAGGTGCAAAATCCTGTAAAGATGCGATGTCAGGTAAATCCGGTTTCTTTTCAACTACCGGCAATTTTGGCTCCGGCTCAGGTATCCGCTCCGGTATCGGTTCCGGTATCGGTTCCGGCAGGCGTTCCGGCAATGGTTCCGGTTTGGGCACCTTAGCCATCTCCGGCTCTTTTTGCTTCACTTCGGGTATTTTGGATTCAAGTGTGGCACCGTTAACATCATCCGGACTTGAGTCTTTACCGAAAAAACCATATTTAACAGCAATAACCACACCAACGATAAGCAAAACCAGAACGATATATCTCCAGCGTTGCTGGGGTCTTCGTCTGCTTCGCAGACGATGAGAACGACGAGCCATTTTATTCTCCTTTAGCGTTATTGGAATCCCGCCTCGCGGGAATCCTTAATATATATTATTTCCTTTTCCGTAACTACAATATCTACCGGCTCATCATGCTCTTCCACCGGTATTTTCTCAACTAACTGCTCTGTAAAACCAAAGCCGCATCTGGAAGCCTTAAGTTCGGTATTAGCGAAAAACCTGTCGTAATAGGAACCGCCACGACCAAGCCGATTGCCGTTCTTGTCAAATCCTAACCCCGGCGTAACCACTAAATCAATCTCCTCAAATGCCACCGGTACCCTTGCAATTGGATTTCGCAGGCCGGATGCTTCGGTCGAAATCCCCGTTTCCAGTGAGTTTATCTGTACAGCTATCATATGCTTTTGCTGCCAGGAAACCTTCGGCACAGCTACGTCCTTACCAAGCTGCCAGGCATTGAGTATTGCCTCGGAGGTATCGACCTCGTGCGGCAGAGACAAAAACATCATAACCGTCGATGCACTTTGAAATTGTGGTATCGAAACCAAATTCCGGCATGCTTTCCGGCTTTTTTCACTCCTCTGCTGGGATGTTATAGAAAGCAGACAGTTTTGTAACTCCCGGCGCAACTGAGCCTTGTCCATTTAGCTATCCTTTTCTACGGTATTGCCTTCGACAGGTTTGTTGTTTTGTATCAAGCTTTGCAACTTTTGTAAATAGTGCTTAATATTTTTTTCACAACCAATATCTTTCGGCATGTAATATTTTTTCTTCACATCCGCCGGAAGGTATTCCTGGGGCACGAAACCGTCCTTAAAATTGTGTGGATACTTGTAATCAACCCCAAAACCCATCTTTTTTGCAGCCGCATAGTGGCTGTCTTTCAAATGTATCGGCACTTGTTTAGTCGGCTGCTGTTTTACATCCGACATCGCCGACCATACAGCACAAGCTGCCGCGTTCGATTTCGGCGCACAGGCAACGTACAAAGCGGCCTGAGCTAATGCTAACTGTGCTTCCGGCAAACCAACAAACTCAGATATTTGAACCGCCGCGGCAGCTAATACAGTTGCCATAGGATCGGCATTTCCCACGTCTTCAGCAGCACAAATCGCAATCCGCCGAGCGATAAATCGCGTATCTTCCCCACCCGTTAACATGCGGGCAAGCCAGTAAACCGTGGCATCAGGATCTGAACCCCGCATGCTCTTCTGCAAAGCACTTGCCAGATCATAGTGCGTATCGCCCGTGCCGTTGTAGTTAATCGTCTTCTGTTGTATCGACTCGGTCGCAACTTCCAGATTAAATTTTATTTTCGCATTGGGTTTTCGGGAGCCCTGCGACAACACACCTATTTCAAGTGCCGTCAGGGCTTTTCTGGCATCCCCATCGCACATAACCGCTAAAAAATTCAGTGCTTTCTGGTCCGCCTCGATATCAAGCTTACCGAGTCCCCGCTGGGAATCATTAATTGCCATCTTCAGCAATTGTACAATATCTTCTTGTTTCAACGGCTCGAAATGAAATACCGTGCTGCGGGATATAAGGGGCGAATTGACCGAAAAAAAAGGGTTTTCAGTAGTAGCACCTATGAGGATCAAAACGCCCGCCTCGACATCATCGAGCAGGACATCCTGCTGTGCACGGTTGAAGCGGTGAATTTCGTCGATAAAAAGCACTGTCCTCGTTTTGTCCCCAGCGAGTCTGCCACGGGCGTGCTCGATTATCTGCCTAATATCTTTCACGCTGGCCGCAGGAGCGCTTAAATAGTAAAAATCGGCCTTCGTATAGTTCGCAATTACGGTCGCCAAGGATGTCTTGCCGACCCCCGGAGGGCCATAAAATATAAGGCTGCTGAGCCTGTCCGCCTCGAGAATTCTCGTTAACAGCTTATCGGACCCAAGGAAATGTCTTTGTCCGATAAATTCATCAAGCCTTTTCGGCCTCATCCGAGCAGCCAGCGGCGCTACTGAACCTATATTCGCCTCTTCAAAACCACTGAACAAAGTTTTGACGCCCTTGTTTTGAACCATAGTCCTATATTATATATCAGAAGAGCAAAACTGTCGAACGTTTATTCGGAATACTAACTGAGGAACTCTGATGCCGATTTTTTGCCCAGTTATCTCATAAACAGCAAATATTAAAAAAATAAAAAAAAACTATTTTTTATTTGATTTACAGCAATGTGCCGATAAACTTCTAAGTATAGAAGGTGGGTGGTTTATCTTATAATGTAATATAGTGACGTTTCACGTAGCAGGGAAATTTTGAATAGGGATTAGTTATTAAAGGAGATGAACATGAAGAAAGGAATTTTGTTAGCTGCCATAATTTTCTTGAGTACAACGGGTTTTGCCCAGGCCCAGGAAGGCGAGCTTAGTGGAACCCTCGATGCAACCTACCGCAGCGCATATACATGGTACGGTATCGATAGGATGGTTGGAGCCCACGGCAAAGGCGCAACTGAAAGCACCCTGAATCTGGATCTTTATGGAACGGGGCTCGGTGCAAGTGTAAAGTGGGTTTTGCCTAATTCCGGTTCAGTAGGTAATGGCAGTCTTGTCAATGCCGAGGAATTATGGCTAACCTTAACTTATGGGGGTAGCTGCCTTGAATACGAGACTTATGCCACTAACTACACGATTGGATGGACGTATTATGACTTCCCTGATCAACCGAGTAGTTTGGTCGATACGCAGGAACTATTTGCCTCTCTTTCCTGGCCCGAAATCTGCCCGGCGGGTGTCGTCCCAAGCTACACCCTTGTTAGAATGTGGAAATCTGAAAGCGGTCGTCCCAGTTCGCCAACCTCAGCACGCGGAACGCCTACGGGTGATATTTCCGGTTGGGTACATATCCTCGGACTTGGCTACGACCTGCCCGTTGAGGACCTTCTCCCCGACCTTCCGGAGCAAATCCTTCATCTGTCCGCAGCAGCGGTCTGGAACGAAGGTGCCGGTGCCATAGGTGTTGACCATGATTTGTCACATTTCGTCTTCGGTGTCTCAACAGATTTCGACCTCGGCAACAATCTTACTTTGACTCCGGGTGTTTACCATCAAAATACCCCTGAAAAATCAGTCAATACTGATGAAGATCTCACCTGGGTCAGTGTGGGTCTGAAGTACGCATTCTAAAACGACTAAGTAATATAAGTAACGAAGGCCGGTCTTAAAAAAGCCGGCCTTTTTTTGTTTGCTCATAGCATCAGCCCACGGAATGAACCGACACTATATTGTCCTGCGAGCCATAAATTTCACCGTCTCAATCAGAGCATCTTTGGCATCGCTTTCTTTCAAAGCCCCCAACACTCCGACAGACTCAGCAACAAAGTCTTGCGCCCGAGCCCTTATATATTCCAGACTACTATAACGACTTAACATCTTCGCCAGGGGATCCCTATCGTATTTTGCATCTGTTTGTTCTAAATATGAATTTATAACCTCCTCTTTCTCGTTCTCGTCAACCGAACTCAACAAATGTATAAAAACCAGGTTCAGCTTACGTTTGTCAATGTCATTGCCTGGCGTTTTTTCCGTTTCTTTTTCAGCCCCAATTACCTCGATCAAATCGTCGGTAATCTGATAAGCAATGCCGGCGTTTAAACCATATTCAGCCAACGACTGAGTTTGGGGCTCGGTTCCCTGTGACAAAAGCGCGCCAAGGCGGCAGGCAGTACTAAATATAACTGCACTTTTTTCAGTAATAACATCAATATATTCCGCCTCGCTTAATTGCCAATTCCGCCTTTGAGCTATCTGTCTCAACTGGCCCTCACATATCCGTACGGCTGCGGCGGCAATCACCTCATTTACCTGCGGCTTCAGCCCGGCACACATCTGAAAAACCCGACCTAACAAAAAATCCCCCAACAACACCGCATTTTCATTACTACAAATATTATTTACCGAGGGCCTGTTATGCCGTTTTTGCTCCTTGTCGATAACATCATCGTGCAGCAGTGTAGCATTGTGGATTATCTCAATAATCGCGGCAACACGGATATGTTCGTCTGTAATTTTGCCGCAACATTTGCCTGCAAGCAAAACCAGACCGGGGCGAATCATTTCGCTGCTGTTGCAGAGCATATGTTCGAGCAACTGGTTCATATCCGGCGCTTCAGCAGGTCCGGTCATCTGTTCATTGATCAGTTTTTTTGCCCGTTTTAAATGGCTATCGATAAGCCCAAAAGCAGGTATCCTGCTTTGTGAAACACCATCGGATATATTGGTAGGCGAACTCATAGTTTTAAGCTTTGAATTCTGAGTTACAACTAAAGACTCAAAACTCACAACTTTTTGCCGTGTGCATATTTGAAGAACTTTTCTCTCAATAATTTTGTGATAGGCCCGGGCTTGCCTTTACCGATAACCCTGCCGTCAATCTCGACAATGCCAATGACCTCGGCAGCGGTGCCGGTGAGGAAAAATTCATCGCAAACATATAAATCAAATCTCGCCAGATTCTTTTCAACAACCTCAAGATTGTCTTCTTTGGCCAGCCTGATAACGACACTCCGTGTTATTCCTTCCAGTGAACCTGCTTCGGCAGGCGGGGTGTAAATCACACCATCCCTGATGATAAAGACATTATCACCGGTCGCTTCGGCCACATATCCTTCGTGGTTATACATAATCGCTTCCGGGACCTCATAGTCCAGCGCTTCAATCTTGGCCAGGATGTTATTTAGATAATTCAGGCTCTTGACCTGAGGCGGAATCGCCAAAGGATGATTTCGAACCGTAGTCGCACTGATTACCTTCATCCCTTTTTCATAAAGCTCTTCCGGATAAAGCTGAATGTTATCAGCTATGATAATTACACTGCTGTCCTCACAGACGAAGGGATTCAATCCCAAAGTTCCAACACCTCGCGTAACAAGCAGCCGAATGTAACCATCAATAACACCATTGGCTTCAACGGTTTTTTCAATCGCACTGATAAGCTTTTCCGGGCTCATCGAGATATCAAGACGTATAACCTTTGCCGAGTTATAAAGCCGCCTGATATGGGCATCTAATTCAAATATTCTGCTGTTATATACACGAATACCCTCGAAGACCCCGTCACCGTAAAGCAGACCATGGTCAAAGACGGATATTTTTGCATCCGCCTGGTCAACAAGTTTTCCGTCAAGCCAAATTTTCAATGCCATAACACTCTCCAACGCACAAAAGCATATAAACTACAAATCCTTACAGCTCTTGTGTTCTATTTTTCCATCGACCAACGTTACTATTCTCCCGGCTCTTTGTGCAATCCTCTCATCATGTGTAACCATCACGATGGTCTGGCCGAGGCTGTTCAATTTTTCAAGTACTTCTAAGATACCATTTCCTGTCGCAGAGTCAAGATTTCCTGTCGGTTCATCCGCTAAAAGGAGTCTCGGTTCATTCATCAATGCCCTGCCGATAGCCACTCTTTGTCTTTCTCCGCCGGACAACTGATACGGCTTATGTTTAGTCCGCTGCGACAAACCAAACTGCTCAAGCAGCTCTTTGGCCCGGTTTTTAGCCCATCTGCGGCTCCCAAACCAGCCGACTATACTTTTACCCGCCATCACCGGCAGAAAAACATTTTCCAACACACTTAATTCGTCCAGCAAATGATAAAACTGAAATACAAATCCCACCATCTTATTTCGGAACCTGTTCAGCTCGCCGCTGCTATGCCGGCTCAAATCCCGGCCCTCAAACTTCACGAGCCCCTTGTCCGGCTTATCCAACGCACCCAATATATGCAGGAGTGTACTTTTGCCGCTGCCCGAGGCCCCGACTATTGCCACAAATTCGCCCTTCTTTACAGCCAGATCGACACCTTTGAGCACCGTGACCCTGGTCGCACCCATCCGATAAGATTTATGAATCCCCTCGGCCTTTAATATGAAATCGTTATCACTCATCTAATCACCAATTAATTATGCTGTTATCGCAAAATCCATTCACATCCGAGGCAGCAATCAACAATATTCAATAAAACTGGTTTACCTGCAAAATCTCTACGGGCTTTTGCTTCGCCGCCTGCCCGCTCGGTATCAGCGCCCCGGCCAAACAGGCAACAATCGCTGAAAGGGCAATTATCAACAGAACTTTTGGATTCATCCGGTTTGGAATATCTTCTATCGCATACATTGTTCTGTCCCACAATTGGAATCCGAAATGTTCAAAAAGCCAGGCTTCTATTCGGTTTATTTTCAACAAAAACACCCACCCGCCAAGCAATCCTATGCAAGAGCCTAAAAAACCAACCAAAAAAGCAAAAATGGAAAATAATTCCAAAATATCCGTATTCGAGACACCTATGCTCTTCAATATACCAATGTCTTTAGTCTTATGGCTGATAATCATATAAAAGACAACTAAAACAATAAAGACATTTGTAATCCCGACAAAAGCAAACATGACAATCAACTCGGTCTGTTCATTCTCCATCGGTGCAATGGACGAACGTCTGTAGTCCTTCCAGCTTTGTACGTTAACGGTATCCAATAAGTAAGCCTGTCTTTCGTCGGCCTTATCCTGTTTGAATTTTTTCCACAGCAAATCTACTTTTTCACATCCGGCCTGAAGTTTGACATCAGGCTTAAATTTGATATGAAGAGCACTGACCCTCTTAACCGACCGGTCCATACCGCAAAGCTCCTGGGCTTGTTCGAACGGCAGATAGACTAATGAAGAGTCCACCCGAGCCAAACCGCTTTGTGAAACATCGCTGTAGTAAAAAGTTTTCGTATTAACAAGACCGGTTCCGGCTTTTAATAAAGCGCCCCTTGAAGTAAGGGGAAAACAGCTTATAGAAAAAGCCGCACGCATCGGGCTCGAAGTAAAAAAATACCGGTTATTGGCATCACGACTCAGAGCGATATCAATCCCCAAAACGCATCCCAAAAGATTCGGGTCATAGGATGGTTCAAACGCCCTGGATACATCAGATGTACGGTACTGTAATGTTTTACCAAAACCGGTAACCCAGCTATGCCTTACCGGGTCAATGCCCATAATTTCAAGGCCTCTGTTTTGTTTCGAACCTTTTGGACTTAACAGGGCATAACTCTTAATTACGGGCGAGACAGCCTGGACAAAATCATTCTGCTGCTGAAGTATATTTACAAATTCTTCATAATACGCAAAGCCGACCAATGATTCGGTCCCGACGACACAATCTCCCACAAAATTGTAGTTTTTTTGCTTAAAATCACCCACCAGGCCCGTCATTACGGTCATCACTACAACAACAATAAAAACGCAAAGTGCAACTGCAAGGACAGCAAAGTGCGTTATGCGTCTTTTAAGAAAATACCTGAATGCAAGAATAATCTTGTGCATATCTCAATCACGAACGATATTCATTATTCATATCTTAGAATATTAACCGGCTTTGTCGCGGCGGCGACAATCGCCGGTATCAAAGCCCCAATAACCGCCGCTACAATTGCCAACAATACGAAACACAAAGCCCAGAACCAATTGACCTCATCGGGTATTTTGCTAAACAAATATACACTACTTTTCCACAGCTTGAGCCCGAAGATTATGCTTATCCACTCCTCAATCGTATTTATGTTCTTTGTAACAATATATCCCAACAAGACCCCAAACACAGAGCCTATCATTCCAACACAAGCGCCAAAGCCGACAAAAATCCAGGCCACAGAGCTTCCCGCCGCTCCACAACTTTTTATTATGGCAATATCCTTCTGCTTAAGCCTGACTATCATATAAAATATGCAGAATATCAGCATAACAACACCAAGGCTCACAACACCAAATATCAACAACAAAATCCCCATTTGCTTTCGATAGGCCTGAACCATCGGTCTTTGTATCTGTTTTGCCGTCATAATATCAGCATTGATAAGGTACAGGTCGCCCCCCAGCTCTTCCTCAACAAAACTTCGCCATACCCCGCGAATAACTGCCACAGCTCCATCAGCATCGGTATCTTCGACGAGTTTGATTTGAATCTGGCTGGCAACCGGTAACTCCTCCTCAGGGTATAAATATTTTCGCAGCTCTTCTATCGGAAGATAAACACAACTTTTATCAAATTGATGGACTCCGGTTTCAACGACATCTGCAATTGTAAATTTTATCACCCTTCTTTTAAATTCTACTCTTTTTCCACTGTCCGGGTCTTCCGGCGATATGGTCCCGGTAGTAAGAACAACTTCCTCCCCGAACATCTTTTCAACCGCTTCAACATCATATTTATCGGTCTTTTCATCGGGCTCCGCCAAAACTCCTATTCCCACAAATCCTCCGATATTGTTTTCAGAGCCTTTAATATCGAAAGATGGTTTACCACCGGAACCTTTTTGTCTGAGCAAAAAACGGTCAAAACCCATCACTTTGACTCGTCGAATGGGCTCAATCCCCCAAACTGCTACAGCACGCACATTGCCCGTGCCCAAATGTAACAAGCCTTCGGCTTTAAGTATCGCCGTTGCCGCCTCCACCGCCTCTGTTTGCTCCAATCGCTCTATAAACTTCCCGTATTTTGCAAACTTCGCCGAAGGATTCAAAGAGTCCGAAGGGTCAAGGACCACATCGCCTATTGCCTCAACTGCCGCTTGCTCGAATACATTGATAAAACCGGTGAACAGGCTGGAAACGATTATCAGTAAGGACACAGAAAGCGCAACCGCAGCGATGCTCAGAAATACTATCTTTTTCTTGCGAAGATAGCGCAGCCATAAAAATATTTTCAACATCGCATTTGCCGTAAGTATTTAATCGCTAATGTTCAGCCCGGAATTTTGCCCGGGGTTCAGCTCTAACCTTTTGCAGGCCTCAGTAGAGGAAACAGCACCACGTCACGAATGCTCGCAACACCAGTCAGCACCATAACCAATCTATCAATTCCAATACCCAATCCCCCGGCCGGAGGCATACCGTATTTCAACGCTGTGATATAGTCCATGTCCATCTTCGTCAATGATTCTTCCTGCCCGCGAAGCTGAGTACGGAAATTCTCATATTGCTCGGCAGGGTCATTGAGCTCCGTATAAGCATTCGCCAATTCCATCCGGGCGATAAACAATTCGAACCGCTCCGAAAATTGGGGATTGTCCTTTCTGCGTTTGGCTAAAGGACACAGCACCGCCGGATAATCTATCACGAATGTCGGTGTGACTAAATTGTCCTCGACAGTAGTCTCAAATACTTCATTGACAACCACCGCATCATCTACATCTACTTCCAGTCCGAGCTGTTTTGCTTTTGCCCTGACAGCCTTGATGTCATCAATATCGCAGCCGCTGTATTCTTTAAGCAGCTCCGAATATGTGGCCCGACGCCACGGCCGGGTAAAATCTATCGTCATATCACCGAACTGTACCTGTTCGCTTTCGCAGTATTTCTCCACACAAAGCCCGAAAATCTCTTCGGTCAAATCCATCATTACATTGTAATCGCCGTAGGCCTGATACACTTCGAGCATTGTAAATTCGGGATTATGCTGCCGGCTCAATCCTTCGTTGCGGAAATTTCGATTTACCTCAAAAACTTTCTCCATTCCTCCAACGAGCAGTCTCTTTAGAAACAGCTCCGGCGAAATCCTCAAAAACAAATCCATGTCCAGGCTATTATGATGTGTTATGAAGGGCTTGGCCGCAGCTCCTCCGGCTATCGTCTGCATCATCGGAGTTTCGACTTCCAAAAATCCTTTGGATTTGAGCAGCTCGCGAATTGTATAGATGATTGCGCTGCGGCTTTTGAACCGCTCCATTACTTCAGGATTAGCCCACAAATCCACATATCTCTGCCTGTAACGCTGGTCAATATCCGCCAGGCCGTGAAATTTCTCCGGCGGCTGCAGCAGGCACTTGCTTAGAAAAACAACATCGTCAACCCATATCGTAATTTCACCGGTTTTGGTTCTTCCCAACTGGCCGGACGCACCGATTATGTCACCATGCTCCAGTAATTTCGCAAGCGACCACTGCTCCGCCAGAAGCTTTTTGCTCAAACCGACCTGGATAGTACCGCTTCGGTCTCGCAAAGTTATAAAAATCAGCTTCCCAATGTCCCTTAACAGCACAATCCTGCCGGCACATTTGGCCTGCTGGCTGTCGTCTCCGTCCTTAAATCTCAGCTTGATATCTTCGGCGGGCTCGGCTCCCTCATATCTGCCGCCGTAAGGATCAATTCCAAATTCTTTAATACTTGACAGCTTCTCCTGCCTTTGCTTCTCGAACTTGTTTGCCTCGTTAGAAACCTCTTCTTGCTTCATATTTGTATAATTCCTTTTACAAGCCCTATTGTAGAATTTCTAAAGGGGCAGATCCTCTGCATTCGTAAAATTCACACATATTCATAGCCGCGAGTCAATTACGCTGAGCCAGCGCCGGAGCCTCAGCCTGAATCAATTTACTCCTGACAACCAAAAGACCAACCGCCAATTGCGGGTCAGCCTCAAGGCTTTCCTCGGCAGTATGTTTATTCTGCTTATGGCTGGCATTATTGTGGTTGGCCTGAACCAGCACATCATTATCTCTCTGCATCTCAATCATTTTTTTAATTTCATTGCTTTTCAGCTCAACTTCGACATCCGGCCCGACACCCCAATCTTCTCTGCCAAGTTTTTTCACTGCTTCCTGGCTTTCTACCCGCTGGTCGGAAGGCAAATGGTAATGCGCCATCGTATATTTCAACTGTGCTCCTCCACCAGGATAGCCGGTTATCCCCTGTACGCTGCCTTTACCGTGGGTCCTGGTCCCTACCAGAGTTGCGCGCCTATATTTTTTATCCGCCAAGGCCCCTGCCACAATCTCCGAAGCACTGGCCGAGCCGGAATTTACCAGTATAACAAACGGATAATTCGGATGCGTGCTTCTCTTGTGTGCATTCTCATAAATCGGCATCTTGCCAAATCCTCCTTGTCGCTTGACTATCAATCCTTCATCGATAAATTTATCAACTACCGCAACTGCGCTGTCTAAAAGACCGCCACTGTTGGAACGCAAATCCAGAACCAATCCCCTCAAACCCTGTGATTCGAGCCGAAGCAATACCTTCTCTAATCTGTCAGCGCTTTCCGCGGCAAAACTCGTGAGGCGGACATAACCGATCTTGTTTTTCTGGTCAATCATATATCGCCATTGCCCCGAATCTGTCCTTTGCCAGCCGCGAATTGTCGGCACAATTATCCTGTCCCTTATTATCGTAATATCCTTGGTCTTTTCTTCGCCTGGCCGCTCTATCGTCAATACAACTTTTGTACCTTTCGGACCCGTTATCTTATGAACCGCACAGCTAAGAGTCATATCCTTGGTTTTAAGCCCGTCCACCGCTTGTATTACGTCTCCGGCATCAAGCCCGGATTTGTATGCCGGCGTATCAGGCAGCAGGCTCGCCACCGTCAATAATCCTTTGGGCTTCGAAATCTCTATCCCGATACCTGTAAACTCACTGGTCATCATCTTTTCAAAATCCTGCACCTGCTTTGGCCAGATTATCACCGTATAAGGATCAAGTGCACCGAGCGACGCCTCTGAAAACTGCGCAATCAATATTGATTGCGGCAAATCTACGGTCCTTTCGTTCAGCCGTAGAACCTTATCAAAAATCCCTATAAACTTTTGCTTGTCAAAACCCCGAGAACCTTCAGAAGCTGACTTGACTTCATCCGACAGCTCATCTAATGAATCCAACCAGTCTGCAAGCTTCCTACGATCAGGCGGCATAAACGGCTCTGCATCAGAACTGTCCGCTTTGGTCTTTTGTGAATCCAGATTAAATCGAGACGGTGCCCCGATTACCTCTCCTAACAATTCGCACCGCTCAATTGCTTTGTTCGCCATTTGTTCGTAATCAATAGCATTGACGTAATACAGGTCTAAGAAAATAATCGTGCGAATAAACATCTCTTTCTCAATGCCCGAGAAACGCTCCTCGCGGGTCTCACAGGGACTATCCTCAAAAGATATTGCAATAGCAGCCTTATCCAGGAGCTGGTCGGCATAATCCGAATACCCTTCATTGTCTCGGTCTATCGCCATCAGCCAAGCGTAGCAATTTGTGTATGCTTCAAGCCATTTGCCCTCGACCTCTAATTTGGCGGCCCTATCTATCGCTTTTTGCAAAATCTCTTTGACGGACGAATCAGACAGAAGCTTCTCTTTCTGTGACTCGTCTGCAAACTCACACGCCTGGTTGATAACGGAAAGCGCATCAACAATATCATTGACATCGTTTATGTCATCAATATCCTTCTCAGTCTTAAACTTTTCCAGCTCTACCAACTGCTCTTCATAAGCGTCCTTAAGTGCTATACGGCGCTTCTCTTCTGTCTCTTCATATTCGGAAATAACATTGGCCAGTTGGCTGATTGCTGCATCATTAGATTTATTGCTTCCTTTGACAAGCACTCGCGCGCCGGCAAAATCACCTTCATAAATTTCCGAACAAATCTTTTCTATCAGTACAGCAGACTCACTTCCAACCGCTATCGACGCGGACTGTAAAGCTACCGCATTGTTCGTGTGAGTCCTAAAACCGTAGCAAGCAAACAACAAAAACGCAGCAAAGCAGCTTAGACTAATTAAGTATATCCTTTTCATCCCAAAAACCCCGTTTCTTGAATTTCGTGACAACAAGTAGCCCATTTTCTATTTCCGTTTTTCTAATTTCTGATTTCCACTCTTAAAAAAACAATCGTCCGAAACTGCTTTACTTTCCACAAAGCAGAGCAGCGGGAAGCACAGACAATCTATACACATTCGGCCGCTTTTCCGGCACAGCCCAAAACGCGCAGCTTATGTTTTACCATATCTTTAATAGCCGCTCTGCCCGGCCCCAGATACTTGCGCGGGTCAAATTCGCCGGGTTTTTCCGCAAAGACCTGCCTGATCTTTGCCGTCAGGGCCATTCGCAGATCCGTATCAATGTTCACCTTGCAGATTGCCATCTTTGCCGCTTTGCTGACGGCTTCCTCGGGCACGCCCATTGCATTCGGCATTTTCCCGCCGTATTTATTGATAAGGTCTTTGAACTCTTTCAAGACACTGCTGGAGCCGTGCATAACCAGCGGAAAGCCGGGC
>JACKQG010004009.1_pt1 | contig 17461 bp, 16 predicted proteins | sample 8237621 | NCBI WGS metagenome assembly JACKQG01 (sample SAMN15677084, study PRJNA649215) | marine metagenome | biome: marine; feature: Black Sea; material: saline water; isolation source: suspended particulate matter (SPM) from the Black Sea western gyre | collected 2013-06-09/2013-06-10 | depth...
TGGCGATGCCGTAACCGGACCAAACACAGTTATCGACGCAATTTCTGACGGACATAAAGCGGCTCATTCTATCAATAATTTTTTAAGTGGGAAAAAAGCCCAAACAATCGAACCGGAAGAATTGATTTTGGAAAGACGGCTGAATATTGCGATTGGTGATTGGGAAATCGAGAAAAAGGAATATATCCCAATCTCGAAATTGTCACGTAATAAAAGGCGTATTAGTTTCGATGAAGTTGAGAAAGGTATAACCGAAGAGCAAGCAATAGAAGAAGCAAAACGCTGTCTCCGCTGCGGTCCTTGCATCGAATGTGTCGAATGCAGTACCGATTGCAATAAAAAATTAATCGTCTTATCATCTCCGGAAAATCCGCAGGAAGATATTTTGCTCCGAGTTCCCTGGGCACCGGAAAGATTTCCATCTGCAAAAGGTCCGTGGCATGGAACACTCTGTTTTGGAAGAAAAAAATTGCCAGTAATTTTGGAATCTGTGCTTAGCGATGTCAGAGAAGAATTTTGTCGCGGATGTGGAAAATGTGTAGAAATTTGCGAATATAATGCAATTGAATTAATCGAAAAGAGAGACGGAATTTTTGTCGCTGAAATTGACACAAATTTCTGCCGGGGTTGTGGAACTTGCGCTTCTGTCTGCCCTTCCAGCGCAATAATTTCAAACCATTTCACGGATAGTTGGATGAATAATATCATAGAATACGAACTTCGAAAAATATAAATTATGAAAAAAGAGAGTAAATTTGAACCAAAAATTGTCACTTTTATCTGCACTCGCAGCTCTCACGCAATGCAAAAAAGAAGAGAGCTGAAATTTCCAGATAATGTGAAAGTCATCCGAATAATTTGTCTCGGAAGAATTAATCCATCTTTTATTTTCAAAACATTTGAACGCGGTGCAGATGGCGTTTTGCTGATTGGTTGTCCGATTGATGAATGCCAATATAGTTTCGGCAGCAAATTGGCGGAAGAACACCTTTTCACAACTAAAAAAATTGGCAATCTGCTCGGAATTGACAAGGCGAGATTGAAACTTGTCAACATTTCGCTTACGAAAGATTTGAAATTCAAAAGTAAAGTAAATAAATTTTTTAGAGATGTAAAAAAATTGGGACCGAGTCCACTAAGTAACAGATAATTATGAATATTCTTACTGAAACGATTAAAAAAACGAATGTCTATTTTTGCCTTGACTGCGGAAAATGCACTTCAATTTGTCCAGTTGCATTGCGCAATCCAGAATATTCTCCGCGCAAAGTAATCAATGCCGCTGTCCATTCCACGCCTGAAGAATTTTTCAAGAGTGAACTTTTATGGGAATGTCTGACTTGTAAAACCTGCAAAGAACGATGCCCTTCTGATGTATATTTTTCGGGATTTATCAGAGATGTGCGAAGTGCTGCGATGGAAAAAGAGAAAAAGCCGGAATGCTCACATAGCGGTACTCTTCAAACTTTGATGCGAATAATGACCAAACCTGCTTTGTCGCAAAATCGCCTTGGCTGGGTAACTCCGAATTTGAAAACTTCCAAAGAAAACGATTATCTTTATTTTGTGGGATGCTCGCCATATTTAGACGCATATTTTGAATATTTGGATATCGACACAATTCACTCGTCAAGAAGCGCCATCAAATTGTTAAATCGAATTGGAATTGAACCAACACTTTTGGAAAATGAACGCTGTTGCGGACACGATTTATTGTGGACAGGAGATGTGGAAAATTTCAAAAAATTGGCTGAACTTAATATCGAAGAAATTAAAAAATCAGGCTGCAAAAAAATCGTCGTTTCCTGTCCAGAATGCTATAATACGCTTAAAGTAGATTATCCAAAATATCTCGGCGATTTTGGAATTGAGGTAATCCACATCACAAAATTACTCGTTGAAAATCTGGAGAATGACAAATTGAAATTCAGAAATTTTAAGCAGAAAATAGAGGTGACATTTCAAGATCCGTGCAGATTGGGAAGATATTCCGGCATTTATGAAGAGCCACGAAAATTGCTGGAAGCTATCGGAAAACTGGAAATTATCGAGATGCCGAGAAGCAGAAAGGGCTCGATCTGTTGTGGAACAAGTGCCTGGGCAAATTGCAATATGGTTTCCAAACAGATCCAAACCGATAGATTAAAAGAGGCGAAATCCACAGATGCAGATTTGCTTGTTACAGCGTGTTCCAAATGTCAGATTCATTTCAAATGCGCAATGAACGATGAAAACACACCCGAAAGTGCAAAAATTAAAAATGTAGATTTAATCAGCTTATTAGCAGATAGATTAAAATAATAGGTTCAAAAGTATGAAAAATCCGAAAAATCTTTTCAACCGTTTGGAAGGAGAAAAGGTAAATGTCTGAAAATGTTCGAATAGGTGTATTCGTTTGTGAATGTGGAACAAACATCGCATCAACGATCGATTGCGACAAACTTGTTGAATATGCAAAATCATTGCCAGATGTTGTATTTTCAATAAAAAATCGCTACACTTGTGCCGAGCCGGGACAGCAGGAGATTCAAAAATTCATCAAAGAAGAGAATTTGAATAGAGTTGTCATTGCGTCCTGCACTCCAAAAATGCACGAGCCGACTTTCAGGAATTGCGTTATTGATGTCGGTTTCAATCCATATCTTGTAGAGATGGCAAATATCAGAGAGCATTGTTCCTGGGTTCATCACAACGAAAAATCGGCAGCTAATGTGAAGGCGAGAGATTTGGTAAATTCCGCAGTTTCGAGAGCAAGATTTCTCGAGCCACAAAAAGAGCTTGAAGTTCCAGTGACTCACTCGGCACTTGTAATTGGCGGAGGAATCGCAGGAATTCAATCAGCGCTCGACCTTGCAGAATCCGGCTTCGATGTACACCTTGTAGAAAAAGAAGCATCAATCGGTGGGATTATGGCGCAGCTGAATAAGACCTATCCCACCATCGACTGAGCTATCTGAATCCTCGGTCCGAGGATGATGGATGTCGGTCGACATCCCAAAATTAATTTATTAGCGTACTCAGAAGTTGAAGACATTTCCGGGTATATTGGAAATTTCAAAGTAAAAGTTCGCAAAAAGGCAAGATATGTGGATGAGGTTGAATGCACCTCCTGCGACGATTGCGTAGATGTCTGTCCGGTCGTTGTTCCAAAAGAGCATCAATTGGGGCTGGCTTCGCGAAAGGCAATTTACATTCCCTTCCCGCAAGCTGTGCCTGCCTCTTATATTATTGATGAGGAAAATTGCCTTGGATTCAATCCAATCGCTTGTGGAAAATGTGCTGAAAAATGTGATAAAAACTGCATCGATTATGATGCAAAAGATGAAATCGTCGAGTTCGATGTGGGCTCGATAATTGTTGCCTCCGGTCTCGATGTTTATGACCCAACAGAATTTGATGAATATGGATATACCAGATTTGAAAATGTTTTAACATCGATGGAGCTTGAAATTCTTACCGGTCCTGGCGGAGTTACCAAAGGAAAATTGATTCGTCCAACAGACAGAAAAGTTCCCAAATCAATCGGATTTATTCAATGTGTCGGCTCGAGATGTGAAAGTCGCGGAACCGCCTATTGCAGCAACATCTGCTGCATGAATACAATCAAAGATACGTTGCTTTTGCGAGAATATTATCACGACATTGACTGCAAAGTTTTTTATATGGATATTCGCGCTTTTGGGAAAGGGTTTGAAGATTTCTATCGGCGAAGTAAAGCTTTGGGAGTTGAATATATTCGCGGAATTCCAGGCGATATTCGTGAAGACCCGAAAACGAAAAATCTTATTCTCAGTGTGGAAAATACGACAGGCAATGGGATTGAAGAATATGAGCTGGATATGGTCGTGCTTTCTGTGGGAATGGTGCCGCGAAAAGATTCGAATTCAATTAACAAATTACTTACTTTGCAAACCACTTCTGACGGCTTGCTGATGGAAGTTCATCCTAAACTTACACCAATCGATGCACCGACAGCAGGCGTGTTTTTCGCAGGATGCTGCGAAGCTCCAAAAGATATTAAAGATTCAGTAACACAAGCGTCCGGCGCGGCGGCACGAGCTGCTTCGATTTTATCAAAAGATAAAGTGAAAATTCCAGCACTCACTGCAACAGTTGATGACGATTTGTGTAAATCGTGTGGAATTTGCGTGAAGGTTTGTCCTTACAGTGCAATTACTATCGATATGAAAGCGAAAGAACCGGCAAAAATTATTGAAGCTGCTTGCAAAGGATGCGGAACCTGTGCTTCTGAATGTAAATTTGACGCCATTAGTATGAAACATTACAATGACGCTCAGATTATCGCTCAAATTGATGCAATTCTGGAAGAGAATCCTGAAGAGAAAGTTCTTGTATTCGCCTGCAATTGGTGTTCATATCCAGGCGCTGACCTCGTCGGTATCTCTCGAATGCAATATCCAACCTCATCGCGAATTATCAGAATAATGTGCACCGGCCGTCTCGATGAAAAATTTATTCTTCACGCTCTCAAACTTGGCGCTCCAATTGTGCTTATGTCCGGTTGCCATCCAGCAGATTGCCATTACATAAATGCATCGCTGAAGGCACAACTCAGAATTGAAAAATTATGGAACAAATTAGAACGAAAAGGCATCCGACCAGAACGAGTTCAATTTGAATGGATTTCCGCTTCTGAAGTTGGAAAATTTGTGAAAACGATGGAAGAGTTAGAAGAATTTCGCAAATCAGTTACGAAAAAAGAGATTGAAGAAACCAAAAAAATATTAAGTAAATCTAAAAAATAAAAAAGGTTTTTATGGCGACAGAATCAGATTTTAAGTGTTTAAGATGTGGGCATTGGTTCAAAACTAATTACGAAAAAAACAAACCTGAAGAGCGCACTTGCCCGAAATGTGGAAGCAATAGCGTTCGTCCAATGCCAGAAAAAAAGAAGTAATTTTTTATAAAATTTAAGAGGTGAAATATGGAAGTCAAACAGTATATGTCCAAAAAAGTGAAGACCTGTGAAGATAATGATAGTGTAGCTTTTGCAACAAAAAAAATGGCTGAATTTAATATCGGCTCAATAATTGTTATCAAAGACGGAAAACCAATCGGAATCTTCACCGAAAGAGATTTGGTCAGACGAGTCGTCGCTCTTGATAAAAATCCTGCAAATGTACTTATCGGTGAAGTTATGACAAAAAAACTGATAACTATCGATGCTGAAGAGAGCGTTGGCGTCGCATATCATATTTTTACAGAACTAAATGTTAGGCATGCTCCAGTTGTGAAAAATAATGAGTTGGTCGGAATTATCTCACAAAAAGATCTTGCAAAAGTCCTGGATTCACGATTTTATGGAACTTATCTTGGGAAAAATAGATATGCCCCAAAAGACCTTTCAGGTAAATATTAGGCAAAATCTAAAATGATATTTTTTTCTAAAAAATTATTTACTAAAACTTGACTTAAATTTATATTTGCTATTATGGACATAATTTTTTAAGCCCTAAAAAGTGGAGTATTATATGCAAAAAGAGATTTCAACGAAAAAGATATTCAGCAAGTTGCTGGAAAAATTTGAAACAATTTCTGGCGAAAATACCTTCAATTGCTATCAATGCGGATGCTGTTCTGCTGCCTGTCCTGTTGCATCTGAAATGGATTTGCTACCAAGCCAGGTGATGCGGTATATTCAGATTGGTCTTACAGATGAAGTGCTGAACGGAAACACAATGTGGATTTGTGCGACCTGCTATGCGTGTCAGGCAAGATGCCCAAGAGGAATTGATATTGCAACTGTAATGGAAACGCTCAGACAGATAAAATTGCGAAAGAACGAGGACTGGACAGTTCTTGGTAAAATTGATGTTGATGAACTTAATAAACTTCCGCCAATTGCACTGATTAGCAATCTGAGGAAGATGACAGGATAATTAAAAAATATTAAAAATTTTCTATTTAAAAAAGGAATAAAAGATGAAAAAAATCGCATATTATCCCGGCTGCACACTGAAAACAACAGCCGCAAACTTTGAAGAATCTGCAATTGAATCAATGAAAAAATTTGATATTGAGCTTGAGGAACTTGACCGTTGGAATTGCTGTGGAACTGTATTTTCATTAGCCACAGACGACCTGATGCATCATATTGCTGCTATCAGAAATCTAATTCGCGTAAAAGAGGAGAAGAGCAATCAGGTGATGACATTGTGTGCAATGTGCTACAACACATTAAAACGCTCAAACCAAAGAGTGAAGAGCAATCAGGAAGATTTGGACAAAATTAATGACTTTATGTACAAGGAGGACCTGAATTATAACGCTGATGTTGATGTCCTGCATCTATTGCCATATCTCAGAGATGAAATTACATTTTCCAAAATTGCAAAGAGAGTGAAAAAATCTTTGAATGATATTAAGTTTTCCGCATTTTATGGATGTACACTTTTGCGCCCAAAAGAGATTCAAATTGACGACCCATTTATGCCAACTATTCTTGAAAATCTGATTACAGCACTTGGTGGAGAGACGGTCGAAACACCTTATGCAATAGAATGTTGCGGAGCATATCAGACCGTAAATCAGGTTGATGTGGTGGTGGAAAGGACAAAGGTCATCATTGATGGAGCGAGAAATCAGGGAGCAGAAGCTATCGTTACAAGTTGCCCACTCTGTGCGTTTAACCTTGACCACCGCCAGAAAGAGACCAAAAAGAAATATTCAAAATTTATAGAGATGCCTGTTTTTTACTTCACTGAACTTTTGGCGTATGGCTTAGGAATTGAATTCAAAAAAGAGTGGAAAGATTTGCATTATGTTGACCCGCTTTCTATTTTCAAAAATTAAAGGTCTTCCTTAAAGGAGTAATGAAATGACAGAGAATAAAAATGATAAGAAGATTGGAGTCTTTGTTTGCCATTGTGGAATCAATATTGCCAGCACCGTTGATGTGGATAAATTGGTTGAAGAGTTCAGCAAGTATTCTGATGTCTCTCATACGGAAAATTATAAATATATGTGCTCAGATCCGGGACAGAAACTTATTTCAGCAGCTATCAAAAAACACAAATTAAATGGTCTGGTTATTGCGTGCTGTTCACCAACTTTGCATGAAAACACCTTTCGCAGATTATCCGAAAATAGCGGCTTAAATGCCTATTTATGCGAAATTGCAAATATTAGAGAGCAATGCAGCTGGGTTCACGAAGACAAGACCGAAGGGACTAAAAAGGCAATCAAGATAGTTAAGACCATTGTTGAAAAGGTACGGAAAAATGAAAGTTTGACACCTGTGGAAGTTCCGGTAACCAAAAAAGCTTTGGTGATTGGTGCAGGTATTGCTGGAATGCAGGCAGCACTTGATATTGCAGATGCGGGAAAGAAGGTCATTTTGGTAGAAAAATCACCATCTATTGGTGGACATATGGCTCAACTTTCTGAAACATTCCCAACTCTGGACTGCTCGCAATGTATCCTTACTCCAAAAATGGTTGATGTAGCACAAAATCCTAATATCACACTTTATACATATTCAGAAATTGAAGATTTGGAAGGTTGTGTCGGAAACTTCAAAGTGAAAATTAGAAAAAAAGCGAGATACATTGATGAAGAACTCTGCACGGGCTGCGGGATTTGCGTAAATAAATGTCCAAGCAAGAAAGCTTTGGATGAATTCAATGTTGAACTGACAACACGACCTGCAATTTATGTGCCGTTTCCACAAGCAGTTCCCAATATTCCTGTCATTGATAAAGAGAATTGCCTCTTCTTTCAAAAAGATGCCTGTAGAATCTGCGAAAAAGTTTGTGGCCCCAAAGCAATCAGATTTGACCAAGAAGATGAGTTCATTGAAGAAGAGGTTGGAGCAATTGTTGTTGCGACAGGTTATGATCTTTTGCCAATCACGGAGATGCGAGAATATGGATATGGAAAATATAAAGATGTAATAAATGGTTTGCAATTTGAAAGATTGCTCTCTGCCTCTGGCCCAACTGAAGGCGAAGTCAGAAGACCATCTGACAGCAAGATACCAAAAGATGTCGTATTTATCCAATGTTCTGGTTCGCGTAATCCTGAATATTACAAATCATACTGTTCTAAAATCTGCTGTATGTATGCATCCAAACACGCGATGCTCTATAAACATCGTGTTCCTGACGGACATAGTTATATCTTTTACATTGATATCCGATCTGGCGGAAAGGGTTATGAAGAATTTGTTCAGCGTGCGCAGGAAGAGGAAAATGTTGTATATCTGCGAGGAAGACCTGCAAAGGTCTATCAAGAGGGCGATAAAATGGTGGTTTGGGGAGTTGATACTCTCTCGGGTCAGCAGATTACGATAAAAGCAGATTTGGTAGTTCTTGCCCAAGCAATCATTCCGCGCAATGGTGTGGAGGAGCTGATTAAAAAGTTAAAAATTCAAACTGATGAACACGGATTTCTCTCTGAAGCGCATCCGAAATTGCGTCCAGTTGAGACGAATACCAGCGGAATTTTTCTTGCAGGTTGCGCACAAGCTCCAAGAGATATTCCAGAGACAGTTGCTCAAGCATCCGGCTCAGCGGCAAAAGCACTCACGCTTCTTTCAATTGATAAAATTCATCACCTTCCAATCGTTGCAACTGTTGATGAAGATTTGTGTTCCGGCTGTGAAATCTGTATCGGAACTTGTCCTTATTCTGCGCGAGAGATTGATGAAGAGAAGAAGATTGCCATTGTAAATGAAGTCCTTTGTGAAGGGTGTGGCTCGTGTGTCAGCGCTTGTCCATCATCCGCATCGCAGCAGAAGAACTTTACAGATGGGCAATTTGAAGAGATGATAAAAGCAATTTTAGAATAAATTTAATAAAGGATATAAAAATGAGCGAATTTGAACCAAAAATAATCTGTTTCTTTTGCAAATGGTGCACCTCTGCAGGTGCTGATTTAGCGGGAACTTCACGCATGAAATACCCGCCAAATGGGGTTGTAATCAGAACCCTCTGCTCATCACGAGTTGACGCCGAACACATTCTACTCGCTTTTCAAAAAGGGAGCGATGGAATTCTTATTGGTGGATGTCATCCTGGCGATTGTCATTATCAGACAGGAAATTACAAAACTCGCAGAAAAATGCTCCTTTTAAGAAAATATCTTGAGCAGATGGGAATCAATCCAGAGCGGTTGAGATTGGAATGGATATCTGCAAGTGAGGGCAAAAAATTAGCCAAAACAATGACAGAATTCACAGAACAAATAAAGAGTTTGGGACCTATCCCCAAGTTTGGTGAAAAAGAAGGAGAAGAATAATGGCAGAAAAACAAAAGATGGTCAAAATCCATATTTTAGGCGAGCCCTTTTATGTTCCTGACGGCCTGACTATTATTAATGCCCTTGAATATGCTGGATTTCAACTTACTCATGGAATCGGCTGTCGTGAAGGTTTCTGTGGCGCTTGTGGAACAATCTTTCGCAAAAAAGGTGATTATAAACTTCAGGCAGGACTTGCCTGCCAGACAATTGTTTCTGAAGGAATGTATCTTGCCCAAATACCCTTTGTCCCAGCAGAAAAACCTATTTATGACATCACGAAATTGCCGCCAGACATTACATCATTCAAAGAATTATATCCTGTAATTTTCCGTTGTGTGGCGTGTAATACCTGCACGAAATCCTGCCCGCAAGATCTTGAAGTTATGGATTATGTGCAGGCACTCATAAAAGGCGATGTTGAAAAGACCGCAGACCTCTCTTTTGACTGCATTCGCTGCGGACTCTGTGCTTTGCGATGCCCGGCTGAGATTGTCCAATATAATGCAGCAATACTTGCTCGCCGTCTCTGCGGAAGATATCTTCTCAAAGAGAGCAGAGATCTGACGAATCGCGTGAAAGAAATTGCAGAAGGAGATTACGACACAGAATTAGACGAACTTGTGAAGATGGACGAAGATAAACTAAAGAAAAAATATTACGAACGAGAAATAAAACTTTTTGATTAACAGGAGAAAAATATGTATCCCAAAAGTATGCAAGAATCTCTAAAAAATGTTGAGCAAACCAGACCTGAAAGATTGAAATTGGCTAAATCTGGAAAGAAAATTTTCCCAATGATGAGTGCAGACGAACGCAATAAAATTTTAAACAAATACCATCCCGATTTTCAGGCAGATGCAAGATGCAAAATAAAAATTGGTCCAAATAAAGGTGATGAACTGACAACCGAAGTTACCGACATTTTGGAAACCTATTCCAGAATAAATCCAAAAGATTTTGACCTTTCCAATCCAGATTATGAAACAGATGTTCTCGTTGTTGGTGCAGGTTCAGCAGGTTTTGCCGCTGCGCTTCTGGCACAAGAAAATAATGTCGAAGTTACGCTCGTAACAAAATTAAGAATCGGAGATTCCAATTCTATGATGGCACAAGGTGGAATCCAAGCAGCTGTTCGACCGGACGATTCTCCAACTCTTCACTATCTTGATGCAATCGGCGGCGGGCATTTTGAGAATAAACCGAAACTTGTCAGAGCATTAACTTTCGAAGCACCAGGCAGCATCAATTGGCTGAAAGATTTAGGCGTGATGTTTGACAGAAATTCTGACGGAACAATGGTCACCAAATCTGGCGGCGGAACCAGCCGTTTAAGAATGCATTCTGCAAGAGATTATACAGGTGCCGCAATTTGCGCAACTTTGAGAGATGAAGTTTTGAACAGACCGGATGGAATCAAAATTCTGGAACATCAACCAGTTATAGAATTGATAAAAGATAAAAATGGTAAAGTCGCTGGCGCTGTTCTTTATCATCTTGAAAATAGAGAATATTATACCGTTAAAGCCAAAGCTGTAATCATTGCTACTGGCGGTTTTGGGCGCCTTCATATCAGAAATTTTGAAACCACAAATCATTACGGTGCAACTGCTGACGGAATTGTGATTAGTTATCGGGCAGGTGCTAAACTTATGTATATGGATTCCGTTCAATATCATCCGACTGGAGCAATTTTTCCGCCACAAATTTTAGGTTTTCTCTGCACAGAAAAATTGCGAGCATTGGGCGCTCAACCTGTGAATAGTGCTGGAAAACTCTTTGTCAATCCTCTTGAACCGCGTGATGTCGAGGCATCAGCTCTGATAAAAGAGTGTGCAGATAAAAGAGGTATCGAAACTTCTTATGACCTTGCCGGCATCTGGCTTGATACTCCACTCATTAATATGATAAATGGCGATGGAACTACGGAAGAGAATGTTCCAGCAATGGTTAGGCAATTTAACAGATTTGATGTTGATATGATAAATGAACCGATTTTGGTCTATCCAACTCTTCATTATCAGAATGGTGGAGTGGAAATAAATGAACGATGCGAAGCAAATATTCCCGGACTTTACATCGCTGGAGAAGCAGCTGGCGGAATTCATGGGCGCAATAGGTTGATGGGAAATTCTCAACTTGACCTGATCGTATTTGGAAAGAGAGCAGGAAAATTCGCAGCAGATTATGCGAAGGGTGTGAAACTCAGCAACCTCTCATTAGATCACATTTATGATTATGAAAAAGAGGTTGAAAAAATAGGAATTGACAGAAAAAAAATCGCACCAATGATTCTGCCCGATTACATTCCTGATCACGTCAAAGCAAAACAGCTTACAACAGAATATCATGGAACTTTAATTTAATAATTTAAGGAAGGTAAAAGTATGAAAAATGTGGATATTGAAAGATTGAAAGGTATTGTCGGCGAGAAAAATATCAAATATAATGAAGCCGACCTTTATATTTACGGCTCTGATGCGTCAGTTCATCAAGCAATGCCATCGGTTGTGTTGAAACCTACCACAATTGAGCAAATTCAAGAAATTATGCGATACGCAAATTCCGAATTAATACCTGTAATCCCGAGAGGTGCAGCTTCCGGAATGACCGGCCAAGCAGTTCCGATCGAAGGCGGAATTATTCTTGATATGAAACAGATGAACGAAATCCTTGAGATAAACCTCGAGGATATTTATTGTCGAGTTCAACCTGGCGTAGTAGACGATGACCTCAACAAAGTTCTCAAATCTTATGGCGTCTTTTATCCTGTTGCGCCTGCATCAAGCAGAATTGCCACAATCGGCGGAGAGATTGCCAATAATGCAAGTGGAGTAAGGTCTGTGAAGTATGGTGCTGTTCGTGATTCTGTTCTTGGAATGAAGGTAGTAATGGCAAATGGTGATTTGCTCAATCTCGGTGCAAAAACACGAGTAGAGGCATCCGGTTACCAGTTAGACAGATTGATGGTTGGCTCAGAAGGCACTTTGGGAATCGTTGTTGAAGCGACATTAAAGTTTGTCCCAATTCCAAAATTTAGATGTCTTGGAGTTGCCAAATTCAATACTCTTGATGAAGCGGGAAATACAATTTCAGCCATTATGTCAAGTGGCGCTCAACCCTCAATGGTAGAGTTGATGGACAATGTGGCGATTACTGCGGTTAATAAGGCGCAAAATCTCGGACTTCCTGATGTGGAAGCAGTCTTGCTTTTTGAAGCAGACGGAATGGTCAAAGAAGCTGTCGATTATGAAATTGATAAAATAAAAAAAATCTGCGAAAAGAATAATGGTTTTGGAATTGAATTAAGTTACGATGCCAAAGAACGAACGCGGATTTTCCTTGGCAGAAAGAAACTTTTTCCATCTTTATCAAAATATAAAGAGGGATATGCCTGCACAGCTTTGGCAGACGATATGGCAGTTCCTTATTCAAAAATGGCTGAAACAGCAAGAAAAATTCACGAAATTGCTGACAGAAACAATGTCATTATGAGTGCTTATGGCCATTGTGGTTCTGGTTGTATGCACACAAAAATTCTGATGAATCCGACTAAAAAATCACAATGGAATGATGCGAGAAAAGCAATCTCTGAAATTTATGAACATGTCCAATCAGTAAATGGAACAACTTCTGCAGAACATGGTATTGGACTTTCTAAAGCGCCAGCTTTCAAAAAAGAAAAATTTGATTCTCTAAATGCAATGAGAGCAATAAAAAAAGCGCTTGACCCAAACAATATCTTGAATCCTCTTAAAATGCAGGATGCCCCAGATGATTGGGTTACTGCAACTAAATTAAGATATACAGTGGAATCTTAAAAATTTTCTAAAAAAGCTTAATGGGAGTCAAAAAATGAGTACGAATAAAGAGTTAGCACTTATTCTATCAAAGTGTGATGAAGCAAATCGAAAGAAAATTCAAGTAATTAAAAATGAGAGTATTTTATCTAAAATTGCGGAGAGAATAGAACTCTGTAATCCAGATAATTTATTTATTCAAACCGGAACCGATGAGGATAAGGAATATGTTAAAAAAATGGTATTGGAAGTTGGTGAAGAAGAGAAGTTAAAAATGGAAGGTCATACAATTCACTTTGACCCGCCTAATGAACAGGGTCGAGTAGTAAAACAGACCTACGCTATAGAAGATGAAGGTGTTTACACAAGTTCGCTTGCCAACGCAATGCCGAGAGAAGAAGCTGATGCCCTTATAAAAAACAAAATGAGAAACATTATGAATGGAAAAACAATGCTTGTTGGTTTTTATCTCCGCGGACCTGTAGGCGCTCCCACCGCTTATGCGTCATTGACAATTTCAGATACTTGGTATTTGCTGCATCAGCAGAATAATCTTTACAAATGTAATCCTGCAGATTTTGAAAAACAGGTTGAACTTATCGGATTTTTCTTCACTAATACTCACAGCAAAGGGACATTGAGTACAAAAGATGCATATGTTTTAACTGATAGAAAAAATAAAGAGACCTGGGCATGGAATGTCTCTTATCTTGGAAATTGTGCTTTGATAAAAAAAGGGCATCACAGATTATCTAATGACGATGCAATTTACAATCATCGAGGCGTTCGATTGTCCGAGCATATGTTTATTACTGGAATCAAAATGAAAGATGGTTCAATTGTGTGGATTGATGGCGCTGCTCCAAGTGGTTGTGGAAAAACCACAACAGCTATGGCAGGTGATACTTTTATTGGCGATGATTTGGCACAAATTTGGATTGACAAAGATGGGACAATTCGTTCGATAAATCCTGAAGTCGGTATTTTCGGAATTGTAAGAGATGTTAATCTCGAAGGCGACCCAGTTTTGATGGATAGATTGAGAAATCCAGGTTCAGAAATTATCTGGTCAAATGTTTTGGTTTCTGATGGCATTCCATATTGGGAAGGAAACAATGAAGAAATTCCTGAAAGCGGAGTAAATTTCCAAGGCGAATGGACAAAAGGAAAAACAGATTCAGATGGAAAAAAAATTCCGATCTCGCATCCAAATTCACGAGCAACAATTCGCGCCAATCAATTGAGCAATTATAATGAAGATGCCGCGAATAATCCAAATGGAGTTGAAACAAAGGTATTCACATACAGCGGACGCGATGCTGATACGATGCCTCCTGTTGTGGCTGCCTTGACTCCTGAAGAAGGTGTAACTTTCGGCGCTGACATCGCTTCTGCAACAACAGCAACTGAAGTTGGAGCCAAAGGTGAAGTGAAACGCTCTCCGTGGGCGAATGCTCCATTCTTTCTTGGCGCCTTAGGTGATTATATGGATGGTCAATTCAAATTCTTTACGAATCCAAAACTAAAAGAGCAACCGGTTCTTGCTTCTCTAAACTATTTTCTAACTGAAGCATCCCGCGGTGGCTCGACTAACAAACTTTTGGGTGAAAAAAGAGATGTTATTGTTTGGTTAACTTGGTTAGCAAGACTTGCCACAAAAAAAGTCAGCGGTATGAAAACAGCGTTGGGAATTATTCCCACTTTTGATGAAATTGATTCTCTATTTAAGGAACTTGTTCCTGATAAAAAATACACGAAAGATTTGTATGATAAGCAATTCTCTCTGTATATTGATAATATTATCGCAAGAATTGATATGCAAGTGGCAGCATACGAAAAGGAAGTAAATGTGCCAAAAATTTACTTTGAAATTCAGGCAATAAAAAAAGCACGGTTAGAAAAACTGAAAGCTTCAAAAGGTTCTGTCGTTACACCCGATCAGTTAAAGTGTAGCTGTCAAATATAATCACAAGAAATATAAAATGGAGCAAAATATGAAATTTAAAAGATTAGAAAAATGGAGAGATGACCTGAATATCTGCATCCGATGCGGATACTGCTATGAACAATGCCATCTTTACAAAGTCACCAGTTGGGAGACCGACACACCACGCAGCAAACTCATTCTGCTTTATGGAATGATAAATGGAGAGATAGAGCCATCTGAATATATTGCAAATAAAATTTTTGAATGCTTCTATTGCAAAAGATGCGATACAAACTGTTCTGCAGGAGTTTCAATAACTGAAATTTTTACAGATGCACGAGCAGATTTTATAGATGCTGGTTTTGATGTTGATGGAACCACTTCAAAAACAAATGATGATTTGTGCAGTCGTTGCGGAACTTGCGTTTATATCTGCAAACATGAAGCACGTTCTATCGATAAGGAGAACAAAAAAATCCTGATTGACAAAGCAAAATGTCAAAGTTGTGGCTGTTGCGAAGCTGCTTGCCCTTCAAGTGCTGCATATATTGTTGATGGCTGGGAAGTAAGCGAAGATGAAATGAGTGAAAAGGTAACAAAATTTTTGAAAGGAGTTGTAGTATGAACCCAAAAGCTGTAATTTTCTGTTGTAATTGGTCATCATTTCCCGGTTTGCAACTCTCAGCAGTTGCCGATGAAGAGCCGTCATCAGAGCAAAAAGTAATCGTGAATATGTGTTCTGGACGCATCTCTTCGGAGTTGCTTCTTGAAGCGTTCAAAAATAATGCTTGGGGAGTGCTGATTGCCGCCTGTCCAGAAGATAAGTGCGAACACGATGCAAATTATAAAACTCACCGACGGATTCTTCTTCTCAGAAAGACTCTTGAACAGTTTGGGATCGAACCTGAGCGAATTAAATTAGAATGGATTGATAAAACTGAAAGTGCAAAATTGAAAAAATCAATTGATGTTTTTATGAAAGAAATCAAAGAACTGGGACCGATAAATACTTTGAATTAGGAGATTAAGTAATGGAAAATAATTATTTAAAACAATGGAAAAAAGAATTAAATATTTGTATCGGATGAAAATATGATCCTAAAAATACCTTACGGAAAAGAGCAAAAAATTGATGTAAGTATTGATGAGAAACATATTTCTGGTGTATTGGAACCGAATGAGGTTCCAATCGGAGATGAAATTGAAACTATAAAAAACGCTATTGAAAACCCCATCAATTCTAAAAATCTTTATGACTTTTTATTAGATTCAAAAGATGTTCTTTTCATTGTAAATGATGCAACAAGACCAACTCCAACAGCTCGTGTATTGGATATTATTTATGAAGATATCAAGAATTTTAACCCAAAATTCATTGTTGCCACAGGAATTCATCGTACTCCAACCGAAGATGAATATCATCAGATTTTTGGAAAATATTATGAGATTTTCAAAGACAAGATTTTTGCTCACGATGCACGAAAAGAAGAGGATATGGTCTATCTTGGTAAATCCAAAAATGGAACCGAGATGTATATTAACAAACTTGGAGTTGATGCGGATAAAATCGTGATTATTGGCTCGGTTGAACCTCACTATTTTGCAGGATATACAGGTGGAAGAAAATCTTTTTTGCCCGGCATTGCTTCCTATAAAACAATCGAACAAAATCACAAAATGGCTTTAGAGCCGAACGCAAAAAGCCTTCAACTTGATGGAAATCCTGTTCACGAAGATATGATTGATGCTCTTAAAACAATTAAAAAAGAAATTTTCGCGATTATGACAGTTCTTGATAAAAATCATAAAATCTATGCTGCGACTTCAGGTCATATAAACGATTCATTTCTTGCCGCAATAGATAAAGCAAATGAAGTTTTTGTTGTAAAAATTAAGGAGAAAGCGGACATAGTTCTCTCTGTAGTAAAATATCCAATGGATATTGATCTTTACCAATCTCAAAAAGGAATAGATAATGCCAAACATTCATTGAAAGAAGACGGAATTCTCATTCTCGTATCCAGTTGTCGTTCAGGAATTGGTGAAGAAGCATTTATCAAACTGTTAAGTTCCTGCGATACACCTGAGGATGTTGTTTCTGAAATTAAAAGTAATTATGTTTTAGGTTATCACAAAGCAGGAAAAATGGCAGAAGTCAATCTCCGGGCAAAAGTGTGGGCAGTTACCGAACTAAATCAGGAAATTTTAAAAAAAATATTTATTAAACCTTATAAATCTATTCAAAAAGCTGTGGATGATGCAATCAAAGTGAAAGGAAATGATTCTAAAATGATAGTTCTGTTAGATGGAAGTGTCATCATCCCAATGGTTTATAAAAAATGTAATAAATGATAAAATAAAAAATTGGAGGAATAAATGGCAAAACCAAAAGTAGCATTTTATTGGTGTGCGTCTTGCGGCGGTTGTGAAGAAGCAATTGTAGATCTCAATGAAGATATTCTGAAAGTTGTAGAAC
>JACKQG010004010.1_pt1 | contig 17455 bp, 8 predicted proteins | sample 8237621 | NCBI WGS metagenome assembly JACKQG01 (sample SAMN15677084, study PRJNA649215) | marine metagenome | biome: marine; feature: Black Sea; material: saline water; isolation source: suspended particulate matter (SPM) from the Black Sea western gyre | collected 2013-06-09/2013-06-10 | depth...
TAAGCGATGCAATGGTTTTTTGCAATGCGGCATCGTTATCCATGTTGCGTAATTCCTGGTCAAAGGGTTCACATTCCACCGGACCATCGTAACCGATTTTAACTAAAACGTTAATAAATCCTTTCATGTCGATTACTCCGGTTGTTACCGGCAGTGCCCGCCGGTTATCCATTTGCTTATCGACATCGATACCCGATGGAGCATCGTTTACATGGATATGTACGATATCATTATTCGACAGCTGCAGCAGCTCATCGACCGTCCCGTGTGAAGTGTACCAGTGCCAGCTATCCAGCAGAAGCCCAACGTTTCCAGTGCCGATTGCATCCACCAGTTCCATCATGCCAATATGAGTGCATATAAATGGAAAACGGGATCGTGCCCGGGATGTTCGTGGTCCGACAAATTCCAGACCCAGCCGGATGTCGTAGTCTTTAAGAACATTCGCTACTTCACGAAAACGGTTTTTAAGCTGTTTGAAGTTTTGCAGATACGTAAGCTCACTGTGACCGGGTGTAATCCAGGTTGCTATGCGTGTGATGCCCAATTGTCTCAAAACACCCGCCTGTTTGGGCAATCGTGCCATATCTGTCTTAAATCGATCCTCATCTCTTCGAAACTCGACGGGAAGACCGGATGTGCCATATCGAATGCCCTTTTCCTTCATTAACTCCAACCAATCGCGAATTTCCGAGGTAGATTTGTTTTGAAATTCACCCGGACTGGGAGTAATACTGTCAAAACCGTATTTCACTGCATACTCCAGTGCTTGCTGCTGATTAGCCTTGACGCCGATGTGACCGGGTCCGAGGTTCTTGTAGAATTTGACTTTATTGTTCTCCGATGCCTTAGCGGATGGCTTGATATAATGGAGCGCTACAGCCGCGGTAATTGCCGATCGGCAAAACGTGCGTCTCGAAATAGCTTTGGATTGTTTTCTTTTCAGTTCATTCATAATAGTTCCTCCAATTCCATATTCTAAGTAAGTTGAATCCTTAAATAAGCAACAACCTGCATTTTCTTACCTGAAAAGCTAAAAAAGTGTAACGTATAAGACGGTAGGGGTCAAACTAAATCGATGTTCTCAAAATAAGGTTTAAATCTGTTAGCTTAAAGTGGAAAGGGTTGAAACGAAGACGGTTCTTGAAACTAAACACGATAATAGTAAAATGATAACCGGCACTGAAATCATATTTTTACTTAAAAGTTCTCTTTGCTTTATTTGTGCTGACGACAAAAGAATGCATAATCAACTAAAGGAATAATTGAACCATGAAATATCGTGGGATATTTTTGTTTTTTCGATGCTGTGGATTTTCACTGCTGCTGGCTATGTCGATATACGGTGAGCTGAATGCTGACCATTCGGATACTGTCGCCATGCAGATTCCATGGGAGCCTGTCGGTCTGTCAGGTGGAGGCGGAATGTTTTCACCAGCTATATCTCCGGCGGACAGTAATCTGATGATGCTCAACTGCGACATGAGCGCAGCTTACATTTCCGAGGACGGTGGTCGAAACTGGCGTATGATCAACCATGCACAACTCAGAACTGATACGAGATGCCGACCGGGCTTCCATCCATCAAATCCCGACATTATTTACGCTTCATCGAGGGGACGCCTGCGAATCAGCCGAGACCGAGGAAGAACGTTTACACCTATCGGCAATCTAAAGGAATCGCTGTATGGTGAAATTGCGATAAACCCGTCCGACCCAAATATCATACTCGTGGGAACTCGTAACAGCAAATGCTGGTTATCGCGTAATGCAGGTACAACATGGACAGAGTGCGTTGGACCCAATGGCCAGGTGATAGGATTTCATTTTGGCCGTACTAACGAAGGCCGCGTTATGTTCGCTGCCACAAATAAGGGCATCTGGCGCTCTGACGACGGGGGTATCAAGTGGGTGGAAAAGACAGACGGTCTGCCATGGAAGGAGATACAGGGATTTGCCGGTGGTTCCAATTCGAAAGATAATCTCATAGTGCTTTATTGCACCATAACCAGCAAAGAAGAGAACGGAGCTTTCAAAGGTGGTATCTATCGTTCACAAGATCGCGGCCGAACCTGGCAACCAGCCATGGGGCGGGGAATTAACACGGAAACAAAAAAGGCCGATCAATGGGCCTATGGCTCTATCGCCCAATACAAACAGCTTCTCACCACAGATACGCAACCACTCACTGTGTATGTCATGAACACAAGTACAGGATTTCACCCACCTCATCATGACACAGTATATCGTAGCGATAACGGGGGCCGGACCTGGCGCGACACGTACTTCATGGATCCGCGTTTCAAACGCTATAACGTTGCTCCCAACTATGTTACCGCTTCCACGGGACAATCCTATAAGGGAGGTGATGAGCCATTTGGCGTTGCTATATGTAATACCGACCCCAATCGGCTGATACTCGTAAGGAGCCAATGCTATATTACACATAACGGAGGAGATACGTGGTTTAACGGTGATACTTATCCCGCTGCCGGTCAGGAACTCAAACCGGGCTGTGAATGGGTGTGTAACGGTCTGGTGGTCACTACTACATGGCATTACTATATAGATCCCTTTGAAGCAAATCGGCATTACATTGCTTACACAGATATCGGCTTGGCGCGCTCCACCAACGGCGGCAAGACGTGGAACTGGTGGGATAAGAACTCATGGGCACCATGGAGGAACACCTGTTATGAGATTGCCTTCGATCCGGATATACCCGGAAAGATGTGGGGTGCATTCTCCGATGTTCACGATATTCCCAACGACAATATCATTTCCGAACGTCACGGCCACGACCGTCCCGGCGGGGTGTGCATATCACGTGATTTCGGAGCTTCGTGGAAGCATGAGGCTCAGGGTATTCCGCCCAAACCTATGACCTCCATCGTACTTGACCCCGGGAGTCCTAAAAATTCACGAACGCTTTATGCCGGGGTGTTTATGGAAGGCGTGTACAAATCAACCGATGACGGTAAAACATGGATGCTGAAGAAAAAAGGCCTTGGCCACATACAGAACATGCGGATTTCCCGTGTGAATCTGCACAATGACGGCACACTTTTTGCGATGGTATGCGCCAAGCGTCCGGCATATGGAAAGCCGCTTATGAGTGAAGGTGTAGGCTTGTACCGATCCCTGGATGGCGCAGAGACCTGGAGAAAAGTCAATACATCCCGGCTGTTTTTGTATCCCAATGACTTTTCAGTCCATCCGGATGACAGCAATATAATTCTTATGGGCACCTGTGATTCGAGCCGGCAGGATGAGACCGGGGGATTGTACTGCTCAGAAGATGGTGGGAAAACATGGAGATGTATCGGCCGCAAAGCACGTCAGACCTTCGGCGGATACTTTCACCCGCAATTTAAGGGGTGGATATATATGACTCTCACCGAAGGAGCGCCTGGTGCCGGCCTGTGGCTCACACGGGACAATGGCCGGACATGGAAAGCCTTCGACGATTTACCGTTCTCGAATATTCAGAGAGTGGTTTTTGATCCATCAGATGATGATCTGATGTATATCACTACGTTTGGGGGCAGCGTATGGCAGGGACCAATCGTGCCGCATGAGAACTAATCCGATTCCTGACTTCTTAAATATGAACAATACATCATATTTACGCTATACTATATAACAGCTATAATGTTTTAGGAATGAAATCCGCTTGGATAATATAATGCAAGATTTTAATCTACCGTTCGTTGAGTAGATATAATATGGTTTATCTCTTTAGGTACATGTTGCCCCATAGCCGTCTTATATTGATGGTGGTTTGTATCGTTTTTATGCTTGGTAGAAGCCAGGCCGCACACGCCGAAGATATTGACGTAGCACGCGAACAATTTAAGACCGGTCAATATAAAAAATGCCTTGAGTTAACGCGAAAAGCCATCGAAGACAGCACGTACAGAAGCAGGAGACACTTGTGGATTCTGATGATCGAGTCGCTAATGGCACTTGGCCAATATGAAGAAGCCGCCAAGGAAGTTGATTTAGCCCTGCTTCGTTATCCTATGAGTTCTCGCTTATTAAAGCTTGGCCATAAGGCACACCAATATTGCGGCCAAACCGACCGTGCCTCCGAAATGCTGAAAAAAATATATCGCTATGGAGGCTCGTTCAAAATAGAATTCTGGGACCCGCCGGACCTGGTGGCTCTCGGAGAAACGCTGCTGCTGCTTGGCTCTGAGCCGCGTATTATTCTCGAACAGCTTTTTAACCGTGCCTCAAGAATTGACCCAAACTGCCGTGAAGCCTATCTCGCCGCGGCAGCGCTGGCACTGGATAAGCAGGATTACGATTTGGCCGCCAGTCAATATCGAAAAGCTCTCGAGCGGTTCGGCGACGACCCGGACATGCATTGTGGTTTGGCTAAGGCATTTTACCATAGTGACAGGAATCTAATGATCAAATCATTAGATGCGGCTATTTTTATCAATCCAAGCCATGTGCCCTCCTTATTGCTTCTGGCCGAACATCAAATCGACTGCGAAGACTATACATCCGCGGGTAAATTGCTTGATCAGGCTCTGACTGTTAATCCGTGGCACCCAGAGACTTGGGCTTTGCGTGCGGTTATATCTCATTTGAGTAATGACCCTAATGAGGTCAAGAACTGCCGCACTAATGCGCTGAAGTTTTGGCCGAAAAATCCGATAGTGGATTATCTGATCGGCAGAAAGTTGTCACAGAAATATCGTTTTGCAGAAGGAGCAGCATATCAGCGACAGGCATTGCAATTCGATCCGAAATATCTTGTAGCAAAGATACAGTTGACAGAAGACCTGCTTCGTCTGGGCGATGAATCAAAAGGATGGACTCTGGCTGAGGAGGTATACAAAGCCGACCAGTACAATGTCCTGGCTTACAATCTTGTCAATCTGCGGGATAACATGTCAAAATTCAAGACTATCAATGAGGATGGATTCATTATCCGAATGGACGAGCTTGAAGAGGCTGTGTATGGTAAAAGGGTTTTGGAATTGTTACAGCAGGCCAAATCCCAACTATGTCAAAAATACGGCTATGAATTGAATGACTCCGTTACATTAGAGTTGTTTCCTAATCAGCAGGATTTCGCAGTGCGCACCTTTGGTATGCCCGGCGGGGACGGTTTCCTCGGTGTATGTTTTGGCAATGTAATTACCGCAAACAGTCCAAGGGCTTCCAGAGCATTAAACTGGGAATCAACCTTGTGGCACGAGTTTTGTCATGTAGTCACACTCAATCTGACACACAACAAGATGCCGCGATGGCTCAGTGAAGGTATTTCCGTATATGAAGAAATAAAGCACAACCCAGCCTGGGGTCAACACATGAATTCGGAATATCGTAAAATGATCCTCACAGGAGAGCTGGTACCGATTAGCAGGCTAAGCAGTGCATTTCTGAGTCCTCCTACACCAATGCACTTGCAGTTTGCATACTATGAATCCTCACTTGTGGTGGAGTTTCTTGTCGATAAGTTTGGCCTTGAATCCCTAAAAGACGTTCTTGCGGATTTGGCAAAAGGCGAAGAGATCAACGCCGTCATCTCCAGGAGAATGGCTCCAATCGAGAAAATTGAAAAGCAATTTGAGTCCTTTGCTCGAAAGCAAGCCGAGGATTTGGCAAAAAATGTTGACTGGGATGAGCCGGAGAAAGGTCAAGTCGATCTTTCTGACCCGGAGGCGCTGACAGAATGGCTTACAAAGCATCCAAACAGCTTTTGGGCACTGACACTGCGTGCCAACCATCTTTTGGAAGAAGAAAACTGGCAGCAGTCCCAAATACCGCTCAAGAAGTTGCTCTCTCTTTATCCAAACTATACGGGCGAAGGAAATGCTTATAGTCTTCTTGCACAGATATATCGCAAACTCGGCGAGACCGAACAGGAACGCCTGATACTCAACAAGTTAGCCACAGCCTCAGCTAATGCTGTGGAGGCTTATAGCCGTCTCATGGAAATCGCTATGAAGCAAAAGGATTGGGGTGCGATCCTTGAAAATGGAAACAAATATATGGCGGTCTATCCCATGCTGGGAACGGTTCATTTGCAGATAGGACGGGCCAATGAAGAACTCGGTCACAACGAAGAGGCTATTGAATCATACAGGCGGCTGCTTTTGCTGGATCCCGCGGACCCGGCGGATATCAATTACCGCCTGGCTAAGTTGTTTCAGGATCAGGACCCGGGCACTGCAAAGCGATATGTGCTTGAGGCCCTGGCCGATGCCCCGCGTTTTCGACAGGCGCATCGTTTATTGTTAAAAATCATCGACGATACCCGCTCCGATTCATCGGGTTCCGAGTCCACACCAAATAATCAGGATGATCTTTCGGCAGCTCAGGAGGACGCTCCGTGACAAAAGCAAAGTGGTTTTTTATTCTGTTCATGGTTGTGTTTGTTGGTGTTGGCCTGGTGTTTGCACAGAGATATTACGAACGGCGATATTCCCCTCGAAGGGGTGTGCCTGACTGGGAATCCGACAAGGAATTTTCTAAAGATGTCTTCACGTTTGTACGAATTCGATATTCGTCCGGATACGGTGGGCGGGGTTCTCGAAGGGGTTCAAGAGGGGGATATGGCCGTGGTTATGGTGGCGGCAGTTGGGCAACGGACTATCCAGACAGCGATTTGAACTTCTCTTTCCGCCTTCATCAATTGACTTCTATGGAAGTTAATCCTGACGGATTGGTACTCGAACTGACGGACCCGAAACTCTTGGATTACCCCTTCATATACATTGTTGAGCCCGGCAGTCTGGTCTTCAGTGAAGAGGAGGTAAAGATTCTCCGTAACTACCTTTTGAACGGTGGATTTCTTATGGTTGATGATTTTTGGGGTGAAGATGAGTGGTATAATTTATATTATGAGATAAAACGTGTTTTTCCTGATCGTGAACCGGTTGAGCTGCGGCTGGACCATCCGATATTCCATGCCGTATTTGATCTCAAGGAAAAACCGCAAATTCCCAGCATCGGTGCTGCAATACAAGGTCGTGATTATGGTATCACCTGGGAGCGGGAAGACGCACAAATTCCTCATTACAAAGCCATTTATGACGACAAAGGCAGAATGATGGCCATTATCTGTCATAACACCGACTTAGGTGACGGCTGGGAACGTGAAGGGGAGGATGAGTGGTATTTTCGGGAGTTTTCAGAAAAGAAGGCATACCCGCTGGGAATCAATATAGTCTTTTACGCAATGACACATTGAAAGGAAAATGACTTTGGCGACTAAAACTTATGAATATGAACGATGGGCTGTAGAACAAATCGGCAGGGCACGGCAGCGTATTGGTACCGAACTCTCAAAGGTTATCATCGGTCAGGAAAATGTTATAGAGCATCTTCTGATTGCGATTCTTGCCGGTGGGCACTGTTTGATTACCGGAGCACCGGGTCTCGCCAAAACATTGCTGGTTAAATCGCTCACACAACTGTTTAACTTAAAGTTTCAGCGTATTCAGTTTACCCCGGACCTTATGCCCGCCGACATCACCGGAACTGAAATCCTTCAGCAAACCGATGGTGAGCGAAAGATGGTTTTCGTAAAAGGGCCCATCTTTGCAAATATGATACTTGCCGACGAAATTAACCGCACACCTCCGAAAACGCAGGCTGCCCTGCTTGAGGCGATGCAGGAATACCACGTAACCGCTGCAGGCATATGCCATTCGCTTGTCGAACCGTTCTTTGTCTTTGCAACACAAAATCCTATCGAAATGGAAGGCACATATCCCCTCCCGGAAGCACAGCTCGACCGCTTTATGTTCAATGTCTGGATCGATTATCTGCCGGAAGACGACGAAGTTGAGGTCGTTCGCCGGACTACCACCGCAGAGCCCGAACCTATAAAGCAAGTGTTCACCGGCGAAGAATTACAGCAGTTTCACGGTGTGGTTCGCAAGGTACCTGTGGCAGAGGATGTCGTGCGTTACTCTGTGAGAATCGCAGCGGCATCTCGACCGAGTCCTGATAATTCGCTTGATTTTATAAATGAGTGGGTCACATGGGGAGCCGGATTGCGAGCATCGCAATATATGGTGCTTGGCGCCAAAGCCCGAGCGCTGCTGTACGGCAGGTCGCATGTCAGTTTCGAAGATATTCGGGCAATGGCCTATCCCGTGCTTCGACACCGCATATTAATCAATTACCGTGCAGAAGCCGAAGGTGTAGTTATTGAAAACCTTGTCGATAGACTGCTTAAATCAGTCAAAGAAAGAATCACCAAATGACAAAAAAAGCGGCAGAATCCTTCTTGATGAACAATAATAGCAAGGCCGAAGGTATGATTGATCCGGTTTCACTTATGAGGATCAAATCTATGGAACTGCGTGCAAAGGTCATAGTTGAAGGATTCTGGAAGGGTATTCATCGAAGCCCCTATCATGGATTTTCAGTCGAGTTTACCGAGTACCGCCAATACACTCTCGGTGACGACCCTCGCTATATTGACTGGCGGCTATATGCCCGCAGTGATAGATTTTACATCAAGAAATTCGAAGATGAAACGAACCTGCGCTGTCACCTGCTCATTGACCACAGCCGGTCGATGGGCTATGGTTCAGGAGACTATACAAAATCGCAATACGCAGGCACACTGGCCGCGACGTTGGGATATTTTCTCTTCACTCAGGGTGATGCTGTCGGCCTGGCGACGTTTGACGATCAAATCAGGCAATATTTGGTGCCTCGCAACCGGCCGGGTTATCTGCGCCGCCTGATGCTCATGCTGGAGGCTTCCCCACAGGGCAGTACGACCGATTTGGGTCCGCCGCTGCAATATGTCGCCGGAATGTTGACAAGACGCAGCCTGATTGTGCTGATTTCTGATTTGCTAACCTCGATCGACCGGCTTGAAAAAGATTTGAGCTATCTGTGTGCTGGTGGCCATGATGTTGTGGTGTTCCATGTATTGGATCCGGCTGAGTTAAAATTTGACTTTGATTCACCGGCGCTTTTTCAGGATATAGAAACAGGGCGTAATATGTATGTAAATCCGTCCGATGCCCAGACAGGTTACAAACGTTTGCTCGAAAAACATCTGGCTGTGGCAAAGTCCATATGCCAAAACCTGGGGATCGATTACCACTTGTTCCCAACTGATCGTCCGTTCGATTTGGCCCTGCTGGACTTCCTGCAGGACCGAATGAGACGTAGGAAACGTCTGAGATACAGAAGTAGTTCAAAAGGCAGGAAAAAGGCATGAATTTCCTTTATCCATTATTTCTGGCCGGTATTGCTGCGGTCGCTTTGCCGATTATATTGCATATGATTCGGCGCCACACGCGCAAGCGCATAACGTTCAGCTCGTTGATGTTTTTGCGTACTTCAATACCGCGATTCAAGAATCGCACCCGTTTGGAAAACCTGCTGCTTTTAATTTTACGCTGTATAATACTATGCCTTCTTGCGTTTAGCTTTTCACGTCCGTTTTTCCCTCGTGAAGCTCCCCTGAAACAGGTCTCTCTCCGCAGGCGAATAGTTCTGCTAATAGATACCAGTGCATCCATGCGGCGTACTGGAATTTGGGAGCAGGCCATCAGCGAGGTACAGTCTGTATTGAAGGATATTGGCCAGGCAGATCGGGTGTGCGCTATGAGTTTTGATCAAAGCACTAACACACTGATAGGATTCGAACAATGGGCAGCGCTGGAAACCGCCCGGCGAGCCTCGGTCATAACAGAATATATATCGGAACTCTCTCCGAGTTGGTCGTTAACCGATCTTGGTATCGCCCTGGTCAGTGCGGCCGAAGCTATTGAAGATGACCAGGTCGATGAAGGACAACAAACTAATACAATGAACCAGGTGATACTTATAAGCGACCTGCAAAAGGGTAGTAACCTTGAGGCGATGAACGCCTATGAATGGCCTGTAGAGACGGAATTAGTGGTTAAATCGATACCGTGCCGGGGTAATACCAATGCGGCATTACAATTAGTGACAGATCGCAGTGGATCGGGCAGTCCCGATGATGACAGCCTCCCGGGTATCCGAATCATCAATTCATCTGATGCGACCACAGAGCGATTTCAACTGAACTGGGCCGACGAGATGGCTGCGAAAACATCAAGTCAGGATATAGATGTGTATGCGCCGCCGGGCCAAAGTGTTGTTGTTCGTGCCCCTGCTCGGAAAGACCAATCAGAAGCCCGTAAGTTGATTTTGACAGGCGACGATCATGATTTTGACAATGCCCTCTTTTTAGCACCATATTTACAACAGCAGGTCAATATCCTTTACATTGGCAGTGACGATCCCAATGATTCGAAGGGAATGTTATATTATGTTCAACGGGCCTTTGGAACTACCCGTGCACTCAAGCCTAATGTCATTTACCATCCGGGTGATAAGACTATCGCTGCAACAGACATAGAGACGGCGCATTTGGTCATTGCTGCTGATAAAATCAATAACGAAAACCTTGCTTCCCTTCGCCGATTCCTCGAATCCGGCCGAACAATTCTGCTGCTGGTTATGAAGTCCACAGATGACGTTACAACATTAACTGGTCTTTCAGGCATTGAAACCATCGAATCTGAGGAAGCCAATGTTGATCGATACGCCATGCTCGGCAGGATTGAATTCAAACATCCTCTGCTGATGCCTTTCTCCGAGCCTCGCTTTGGAGACTTCACACAGATACACTTTTGGAAATACCGAAGGATAAATAATGAAGATTTGCCCAACGCTCAGGTATTAGCTAATTTCGACAGTGGCGACCCTGCCTGGCTTGAACTGCCCGTGGACAAAGGATCGCTGCTTATATTTACCTGCGGCTGGCACCCTTCAGACAGCCAGCTTGCGCTTTCATCCAAATTTGTTCCGCTGTTATACTCAATGCTCGAATATGGCGGCGTCTTTGCAGGACAGCAATCACAGTATTTTGTAGGTGATAATATTCCAATTCCGCACTTAATAAAGTCCAAGTTAGCCAACATACAGATTCGCAAACCAGATGATTCTCTGGTTCGTCTGGATGCCGGCCAGGAGATCTTTGCTCAGACGGACTTGCCCGGAATTTATACAATTGAGACATCAGCAGGCAATCATCTTTTCGCAGTTAACCTTCCCGCTCGGGAATGTCAAACGGCCGCTATGCAAATTGAAGATATCGAAAGGTTCGGTATTTCCTTCAAGCAGTTTTCAGGTATTGCAGTCGAACAGACTACGCCGGCGAAACGTCAAAGAAGTTTTGCCGGAATGGAATTTGAGCAGAAATTGTGGCGATGGATTTTAGTTGCGTTATTAGCTGTGTCGTTAATTGAGATATGGCTGGCGGGCTGGTTGACGCGTTCGCCTTCTAATCTGCAGGGAGAAATGAAATGATAGAAAAAGCTCTTCGCAAACAACTCCGGCCGATAGTGAATCGCCGAAGACGTTTGTATTTGATGTGGAGGTTGTCGGCCTATTGGTTCGTTGCAGGAATCATCGGTGTCGGTTTGGTTTGCGCTGATTGGCTCTTGGGGTGGAATTCGCTAATCGCAAACTGGGCATTATGCATAGCAACTCTGCTGGCGACGGTTTTGGCCTTATACAAATATAGTCAGATGCATCCGGACTATCGGGCTGTCGCACGAAATATTGAGCAGCAGCATCCTGATATGCAGGCCCTGTTATTAGCCGCAATAGAACAAGAACCACAGGGGCTCGGCGGCCAATTTGGTTATCTTCAGGAGCGGGTCATCGGTGATGCTCTTAGACATGCGGGCAAGCACGACTGGCTTCGAAGTATATCTTCAAAAAAGCTTTTCCTGACACAGTTGAGTGGAATTGCAGCACTGTCATTTATCATCATAGCACTTTCACAGCTTTTGCCATCTACTCCTTCTTTCTTCACAATCGATAGAGGTGTGCTGACCGGCGGAGATTATAATATCACCGTTAGTCCGGGAGATACGACTGTTGAGTTAGGAGCCGTGGTAGTTATTATGGCGCGTTTTGACGGGCGAGTGCCCCCGGAAGCAAATCTTTGGGTAGGTACGTCTGAGCAGGACAAAAAGCGGATCGTTCTTGCAAAAAACCTTAATGATCCCGTATTTGGCGGCCTTATCCCGGAGGTCAATAGCAACCTGATATACCATATTGAATACGCTAAAAAACGCACGGAAAACTTTAGAATAAGCGCTTTCGAGCACCCCTCGCTTAAAAAAGCGGATGCGAAGATTGTATATCCTTCATATACGAAATTGCCCGAAAAGATTATCAAAGACACAAGGCAGATTAGTGTAGTCGAAGGTTCCGAGGTTACTCTGACATTTACTCTTAACAAACCGGTAACCACGGCCCGGCTTATTGCAAAAAACCAATCAGCTCTCAATCTAAGCGCCATTGATATGCAGCCGAATACCTATACTACTTCAATCACCCCTATGGAGAATCAACGATATGAGCTGTATCTAACCGATGCCCAGGGATTGACAAATAAAATACCGCCGCGTTTTACAATAGATGTCCACAAAAACCTCCCCCCCGAACTAAAACCATTATTTCCCAATCGTGACGTTGTTGCTTCACCTTTAGAGGAATTGAACCTGGAAGCAGAGGTATCGGATGACTACGGTGTGACTGGCTACGGACTGAGTTATACACTTGCCGGCACTCAAAGTAGAGACATCACCCTTGGCCAGTCGGTGTTGTCAAACGAGAATTTACGTATTCAGCACTTATTGGCATTTGAAGATATTAACGCCCGGCCCGACCAGTTGCTTACTTACTTCTTCTGGGCTGACGATATAGGGCCGGACGACAGGAACCGAAGAACTTCCAGCGATATATATTTTGCCGAAGTTCGTCATTTTGAAGAGATATTTCGCGAAAGTCAGTCATCCCAGCAGCAGAACAATCAGAGCCAAAGCCAAAGCGGCCAGCAACAGGAGCAGCAGGGCGAACAGCTCGCCAAATTACAGAAGCAGATTATCAGCGCTACCTGGAATGTTAAGAAGCAGGCCGAGCAGTCGGGCGGCATTGATGACCACAAGGAAGATCTTGATGTTGTCCGGCAATCACAGGCTGATGTGTTGCAGCAGGCCCAATCGGCTATGTCAAAGGCAGAAGACTCATCTGCGATGAAAACCTTGCAGGAAGCTGCCGGGCATATGGAGACATCTTTGGAACATCTAACCAATGCGGGCCAATCAGCTTCAACAGGAGAACTAACACCGGCATTGGCCTCCGAACAGTTGGCATATCAAGAGCTGCTTAAACTAAAAGATCTCGATAACCAAGTTGCACGGGGCAACAGCAGAGGTAGAGGCAGCAACTCGCGTTCAGGTGGCTCCGGTCGCTCTGAGCAGCAATTGCAGCAATTGGAGATGACACAAGAGGAGAATAGATACGAAACTCAGCGATTGGCTCAGTCTCAGCAGCAGACTCAACGTGAGGACCTTCAGGTTCTTAACAGACTTCGCGAGCTGGCACGACGGCAGAATGAAATGAGCGAAAGACTCAAAGAAGCTCAGGCAGCGCTTCAGCAGGCCGAGAATGAGCAGCAGAAGCAGGAGATTCGCCGGCAGCTCAAACGTCTCACAGAACAGCAGCTCCAGGCGCTTCAGGATGTTGATGAGCTGCGACAGCGAATGGAAACATCGGAGAACCGCCAACGTATGGCCGATGCGAGAGAGCAGCTCGATCAGAGCCGCTCAAGAATCCGTCAATCCACTGAGGAGTTGGAGCAGGGTATGCTCTCAAGGGCAATAACTTCTACAACACGTGCACAGCGTGAGCTGGAACAGATGCGTGACGAATTTCGGCGAAATACTTCAGGACAATTTACCGAGCAGATGCGAAATATGCGTGAAAATGCACAGCAGCTCGACCAGCGGCAAAATGAAATAGCAGAGGATATAAAACAACAGATAGATTCCGAACGAAAAACACTTACATATACCGGAGTAAACCGTGAACTGGCAGAACGAATCGACCGGCAGAGAGAAAATGCTGAAAAGTTAATTGAACAGATGAAAGATGTGAGTGAGGAGTCTGAGACTTCCGAACCGTTGCTTTCGAGAAAGCTCTACGATACTTTACGAAAGGCAGGCACCGACAATGTTGACAGAGCGCTTGAGGCAACCGGGGAACTGCTGAAACGCAATTTCCTGCCGCAGGCACAGGAGATTGAGAAACAGGCCGGAAAAGGTATCGAAGAGATAAGGAAAGGCGTCGAAGAGGCTGCCGAAAATGTCCTTGGTGATGAAGCAGAATCGCTGCGTCTGGCCAGGCAACAGCTCGACGAGTTGATTAGACAGGTTAATGAAGAAGTCGCTCGTGCCGGTAATCAAGGCCGGGGGCAACTGAGTGATTCTAACGAAATTGCGGACTCATCGGCAAATCAGCAGAGACCTGGTAACGCTCAATCAGAAACTAACGGCCGGCAGCAGGGCAGGCAATCAGCACAACAGCCTCAGGACGGCAGAGCACCGGCAAATGCCTCGGGCGGAAATCGTCAAACAGATTCTGATCCTAACAATGCTCAACAGCAGGGTTCACAGCGAGGCGGTTCAAGAAGACAAACGGCTGATGCTCGTGGTGGCAGTAGGTCTAATCCTAACGGACGAACCGGCCCGGGTGGTTGGGGGGGGACTCTGTCCGGACAATGGGACCAGGGTGATCCGAACGGCCCGCTCACCGGCAGAGACTTCAGCCAATGGTCGGACCGCCTCCGCGATGTGGAAGAGATGCTCGATGAGCGCGACCTGCGCGATGAAGCGGCAAGGATTCGAGACCGTGCCCGTTCGATTCGTGCCGAATTTACTCGTCACGGTAAAGAGCCACAGTGGGATCTTGTAAAGCAGCAAATCACAAATCCGTTGACAGAATTACGTAAACATCTAAGTGATAAGCTGGCTCAGATCCAGTCGGACGAAGCGCTTGTACCTATCGATCGCGACCCTGTCCCCGGACGTTTTGCCGAATTGGTACGAAGGTACTATGAAAACCTGGGAGGCGGTGACTGATGATATTGCTTGGTTCAATCACTATCCCTGTAGGCCCATGGCTCTGGTTGATAATGCTGGTGTTTACTGTGGCTGTTGTTCTGTTATTTTGGTCATATCGGCAATCAGTGGAATTAGGAGCGATTCACAAGACCGCTTTTTGTCTGAAGCTTTTGGGAGTGTTGGTCCTGCTGATATGTATGATTGAGCCGCTTTGGAGTGGCAGACGCGCCAAATCCGGCGCTAATCTGTTTTTAGTTGTTGCTGATAACAGCAGCGGTATGAATATTCGGGACCAGGGCATAACTCGAAGCCGCGGAGAAATCCTTCAGGCTGCATTACAAACCGATAATTCCAATTGGCTTGGCACTTTGGCAGATACTTTTCAGGTCCGACAATATTTATTCGATTCTCGCTTACGCCGAACGACAGACTTTTCAGAGTTGAATTTTGACGGCAAGACCTCTGCGATAGGTATGGCCTTACAAACAATTGCTGCTCGCTACAAAGGAAGGCCGTTGGCCGGTGTGCTCTTGATGACTGATGGAAATGCTACGGACCTGGCCGGGCAATTCTATGATTTGTCGTCTGTGCCTCCGGTTTACCCGGTTGTAATAGGAGGTCCGAAACCACAAAAAGATATCTCACTGACTAATGTCTCTGTTAGCCAGACGTCTTTCGAGGATGCTCCGGTGATGATTCAGGCCGACGTTGAGGCAACTGGTTATACCGGCAAAACCGTTACGGTGGATTTGCTCGAAAACTCAGGTAAGCTGGTGGAGCGACAAATACACAAAATCTCGAAGAACGATGAGAAACAGGCGTTCCGTTTTCGTTTGCGTCCGGAAAAGACCGGTGTTTTGTTTTATAATCTTAGCGTAACAGAAGAAATCCTGCCCGATGGAATCCCGGAACAGGATACAGAACCTTCGGAAGCGACACTGGCCAACAATCAACGTACAGTTGTCGTTGATCGCGGCGAGGGGCCGTATCGGATTCTGTATGTTACCGGCAGGCCGAACTGGGAATATAAGTTTCTGCAGCGGGCAATCAGTGAAGATGAGCAGGTGCAGCTTGTGGGGCTTCTTCGTGTCGCAAGACGGGAACCGAAGTATGATTGGCGGGGACGCGCCGGTGAGGTGAGCAATCCACTGTACCGTGGATTTGAAAATAAAGATAAGGAAGAAACCGAAGAGTACGACCAGCCTGTTCTTGTGCGCCTTAACACCCGTGACAAGGATGAGCTTCGCGATGGATTTCCCAAAACAAAAGAAGAATTATTCGGTTATCATGCGCTCGTACTCGATGATGTCGAAGCGGAGTTCTTCTCTTATGATCAAATGGAGCTGATTCAGGAATTTGTTACCGGGCGAGGCGGCGGTTTCTTAATGCTCGGAGGAAAAGAATCATTCCAGAAAGGCAACTTCCATCGCACACCTATAGGTCATATTCTACCTGTCTATCTGGACCGGCTGGCCGGGCAGGAAACAGTAAATCAGGCATATATGAATCTGACTCGTGAAGGCTTGCTCCAGCCATGGGCCAGATTATGTGACAATGAGCAGGATGAAATACAGCGGCTCTTGAAGATGCCGGCATTTCGTGTGCTCAATTGCACACGGGCGGTTAAACCCGGTGCCAGAGTAATTGCTACCGTTGGCAACGATCCGGATCGCCAGATCCCGGCTTTGGTTATACAGAGGTATGGCAATGGGCGTGTCGCAGCATTGACTATCGGCGATATATGGCGATGGGGCATGAAACAGCCTCAAATGCATGAAGAAATGAATAAATTCTGGAGACAAACTTTGCGGTGGCTGGTTGCTGATGTACCCGGCCGGATATCTCTTAAGGCGGTGCTCAAGCCGGAAAAAATAAATCAGCCGGTTGTGCTTCAGGTTTATGCCCGTAATAAAGATTTTGAATCTATGGATAATGTTTCAGTTGCCATAGAAGTGCGTGAGCCCCAGGGCCAAAAAGTACAGCTAACGGCCGAACCCGTGCTTACCGAAAGCGGGCTGTTTGAGGCCACGCATATTCCTCGCTCTAATGGAGGATATTTTGCACGTGCTGTTGTAACCGATGCCAATGGTCTCGAGCTTGGTGATGCGAAAACCGGATGGGCTGTTGATCTTGAAGCTAATGAATTTAGGTCGATAGGAACCAATCGTCCATTGCTCGAAAGAATTGCTAATCAGACAGGAGGCAGTGTTATTGAGCTTGACGCATTAGATGAATTTGTTAATAAACTGCCTAATCGGGCTGCCCCAATCACTGATACATGGGTCAAGCCTTTGTGGGATTTGCCGGGGATCCTGCCGGTTATTTTTCTGTTTGTTCTGATGTGTTTTGCCGGTGAATGGACTCTGCGACGGTGGAAGGGTATGCCATGAAGATGATAATAACATTATTGATTGGTATGCTGGTTCTCGGAGGTACTGTGTTTTCTGCGCAAATATCAGAGGCGGAAAACCAACAAATTCCTGTCGTAATTGTAGTTGTAGGTGCTGCCGGGACTCCGA
>JACKQG010004011.1_pt1 | contig 17455 bp, 17 predicted proteins | sample 8237621 | NCBI WGS metagenome assembly JACKQG01 (sample SAMN15677084, study PRJNA649215) | marine metagenome | biome: marine; feature: Black Sea; material: saline water; isolation source: suspended particulate matter (SPM) from the Black Sea western gyre | collected 2013-06-09/2013-06-10 | depth...
CGCTGTCCCTTTCCTCGGCTTCGGCCTCGTAGCTGACGATGATGCGGTGGCGCAGGACGTCCAGGCCGATCTTCTTCACGTCTTCGGGGGTCACGTAGCCGCGCCCGCGTAGAAAGGCGTGGGCCCTGGCCGCCATGGAAAGGTAGAGCGTGGCCCTGGGGCTGGCTCCGTAGGTGATCAACTCGCCCAGGCCCACCGTTTCCGGCTCGCGTGTGGCGAAGACCAGATCGATGATGTAGTCCTTCACCTTCTCATCCATGTATATGTCATGTATAAGCTTACGACCCTCGGCGATCTTCTCGGGATCGGTGATGGCCGTCACCGCGGGCGTGTCCAGGCCGCCCATCCGCGCGAGAATCTCCTTCTCCTCACCGCGATTGGGATAACCCACTTTCACCTTCAACATGAAGCGGTCCACCTGAGCCTCGGGCAGGGGATAGGTGCCCTCCTGCTCGATGGGATTCTGGGTGGCCAGCACCAGGAAGGGGTTGGGCAGCTTGTGGGTTTCGCCGCCCAGGGTCACCTGGCGTTCCTGCATGGATTCCAACAGCGCGCTCTGCACCTTGGCCGGTGCACGGTTGATCTCATCGGCCAAAATGAAGTTGGCGAAAATGGGACCCTTGCGCGTGTGGAACTCGCCGGTCTTGGGATCGAAGATCTGCGTGCCCACCAGATCGGCGGGGAGCAGGTCGGGGGTAAACTGGATGCGCCGGAAGTCGGCCTTCACCGCCCCGGCCAGACTGGAAACGGCCAGGGTCTTGGCCAGACCGGGCAGACCCTCAAGCAGCACGTGGCCGCCGCAGAGCAGTCCTATAAGGAGGCGATCCACCAAATAGCGCTGGCCAACAATGACCTTGCCCACCTCTTCGGCGATCTCCCGCGCGAAACGGCTTTCGCGCTCCACACGCTCGTTGAGCACTTCGATGTCGTAATTCGTCTCCATGGGATGGCTCCCTGATCCTGAAGGTGACTGTTTGTAAGGGTTTGCCCCGCTGTGGAAGGGGCGCGCATCTACGCCGGGGGCATCGGAAAGTTCCGGAATGATATAGCACAGCTACTCGGCCTCGGCAAGAAGTTGGGAAGAAAGGATTTGGCGAATAGCGCCATCAGAATGGGAACGGGAATTAGCTTATAGGATTAACCCGTTAATCAATAAATCCGAGTTTAAATGATATAGGTCGCGCAAGTCTTGAAAACTGGGCGACTTCATCGAGCGTTTACCTTAATTGTGGCGCCCCGAAATTTTCTTCAAAAAAGTCCTTGTGATGAGCCTTGGGGTCCAGGCTATGGTGAATCGCCGTGCAGAGTACCCTTTAGGAGGATTCCCGCTTGGACAAGCTCCAGCCCCTGAATGCCCAGAACTTCGACGAGGTCATCTTAGACTCGGAAACCCCTGTCATTGTTGACTTTTGGGCAGATTGGTGCCAGCCGTGCAAGTCCATGGAGCCCATGCTCGAAGAAATGAGCGACCTGATGGGGGGAAAGCTGCGTTTCGCCAAGGTCAACGTTGATTTGGAGCGGGACCTGGCCATCCGCTATGAGGTAAAAAGCCTTCCCACCCTGCTCGTATTCGAGAAAGGCCGCCCTGTGGACACCATTGCCGGCGTTCCACCACGATACAGCTTGATCTCTCGACTCGAGAAACATCTTTAAAAACAGCCAAAGCCATAAAAAAACCCCTACCAGTCCGGTGGGGGTTTTTTTGCGCAAAAGGGGATCGATCGCAGCCCGCCGCCCCTCTCGTCCACGGAATGTGGAGTTCAGGATCGTGGGGTCCCGAGATCAATCCGCCTGTTGAGATTCACATGCACTTGTGAAATATTGTCAGCAAGTAAACCGTGTCACCCTTACCTCAAACGGAGGCAATCCATGGCCTTGATCGAAGCTGGAGCGACCGCTCCGGATTTCAGCCTGGACAGCCACTTGGACGAGACAGTCAAGCTGTCGGATTTCAAGGGCTCCAAGAACGTGCTTTTCGTTTCCTATCCCCTCGACTTCACGCCCACTTGAAGCATCGAGATCCCGGGTCTGAACTCCCTTCTGGAGGAGTTCGCCGCGATCGATACCCAGGTTCTGGGTATGAGTGTGGATTCGAAGTTCAGCCATAAGGGCTGGGCGAGCACCTTCGACGGCATTACGTTTCCCCTGATGACCGACTTCCATCCCAAAGGTGACGTGTCCAAGGCCTACGGCCTTTGGCTCGAAGAAGCGGGCATTTCGGATCGGGCGACGATCCTCATCGACAAAAACGGCAAGGTCCTCTGGTCCGAGTCCGTGGGACCCGGCGGCGCGCGCAATCCCATGGAGCTGCTCGCGAAGGCCAAGGAATTGGTCGGCTAGGCTCCGGCAGAAAATGAAAAACCCCCGCCGGATTGGTGGGGGTTTTTTCATGCCAGGGCTCGTCTGCCAGACGACTAATCGATGAGGCGGTCCAGTAGGAAGTCCACCACGGAATCATCCGAGGGATCCGCCACTTCGTATGCAGGGACGTAGGCCTGGTATCCAAGTCCCACTTCGTCGGCCCGGTCCGCCAGGGCGAGAGCCTGAAGACCGTGATGTTGGAGTTCTCCAAGGTCGACTGGCATCTCTGTGGTCTCGACGTTGTTGTTCACCCAGAACCCGGGATCGTCGGAGCTCATCAGGGCGAGCATGTCCACTCGCGCGCGGTATTCCACGATCTCGGGGTCGTCGAGTTCCTCGATGGAGCTGATACCGTAGAAGGACATCATGCTCTGCTCCGACGTGTCGGGCAGAGAGATCATGTCCTCCATGGTCATTCCGAGGGGCGCGTAAACGACTGAAATCCACTTTTCAAAATCATAGGTGGCCTGCGTTGCCTTGGCGCCGACCGCGCTCAGGCGCGTGGATTCCCGCAGGATTGGATCGGTCGCACTCGGATCGGCCATGTCATCGTTGAAGGCCAACCAAAGCCCGGTGCCAGCACCACCTGAAACGCCGTAGATGGCCACGCGCGAAGGATCGATGTTCAGCTGTTCGTGATGGTAGCGAAGGAATTGCAGACATCGCTGACTGTCACCCATGCACTTGAGGACGCCATCGGTGTCGACTGGCTCGAGGAATCGGTAGTTGATGGTGGCGAAGGACACGCCGTTGTAAAGGCACTCCAGGATCTCGGCGCGTCCGTTGATGTAGATGATTTCTTTGAAACCGGCCACGAAACCTCCGCCATGGATGAAAATCACCAGCGGAGTCGGTTCTTCGGACTCTACGAGGAAGAAGTCGAAGACATTGCGGTCGTGGGGTCCGTAGGACACATTCGAATAGAATTCTGCTTCGATGCCCAGCAGGTTGAAGGGCGGCTCCTCGGCAATCAGCTCGATGGGCTCGATGTCCTCATCGGAAGGTCCCGAGGAGTTCGTTCCGCAGCCATATAAGAGAATGACCAGGAGCGGGATAAGAAAAGCGATAGATCGCCTCGACCGAGGCACCTTAAGTCTGTACATCACAATCCTCCCTTCACACATACATGAATCCGTTCATTGGCTCGACGATTTAGTCTTCTTTTTCGCTTCGAATGGCGACATACCAGATGGCCGCGAAGCCAATGAACAATACTCCCAAACCTAAAAAGAATTGACCGAGAATGACTAAAACACCCATTCTTCCTCCCTTCAATCAGTTTCGGCCTCTATTGCCGAACTCCTTCGAGATAGATGGCATCCATGGGAAAACCCTTCACGGGTTCCACAGCGCATCGGATGATTTCGAATCCGGCGGATTCAGTTTTGGACTGGATTTCATCCTGAGTATACCTGAGTGCGACGATGTCTGACTCTTCGCCGTAGTCGATGAGTCCCTTACCTTCCCAAGCGCCAAGGACCAGTTGCCCGTCGGGTCTTATAACTCTGGCCCATTCCACAAGGGCCTTATCCACATCGGAAGGATCCAGATGATGGAGGGCGAAGAAGTTGAGGAGAGCCGCCGCTGAGCTATCTTCCACTTCTGACAGGTCACGCATGTCGCTGACCATGAACTGAGCGAGAGAACCGAAGTTCTCGTTGGCGATGTCGACCATTCTTGGGGAAAGATCCAAGCCAAGGAGGGGACGTTTGGTCTCGAAGCGCTCGTGATACATGGAGAGCATGTGCCCGGAGCCGCAGGCCGCGTCGATGAGGACACCGTCGATGTTCTCAAGCCGCTCATGCAGGCGTCCCAAGAGTTCCCCATAGATGGGCAGCTTGATTTCCGAGTCCATCATTTTTGCGTAGTGTTGCGCAGTGTCATCGTACATCTTGCGAACGTTGTTGGGTTTGGATGTGGTCATCTTCTCCTAGCTATCTCGTCGAAAAGCTTCTAGTTAGCAATAAGGCATATCCTGAATCCGCCGGAATACTCTGAGGCCCCGGTGCCCGAACCCTGCCTCATGGCGCTCTTCATCCAGATGCTACCGGCTCCCCACCAGCCTCCGCGAACAATCCTGCGTTCGTCGAATTGCGATCCGAGCGGATTGGTCTGTGCCCCATCCTCGTAGCTTTCCGACCAGTAGTCACCGATCCATTCTTTTACGTTGCCGCCAAGATCAAGGATTCCATGAGAACTTGCTCCAAGCGGATAGTCACCGACCGGCGTTGTCCAGCCGACACAGTGACCGACGGGAGAGTAGTTGGCGAGTGAGCATTCCGGATCATCGTCTCCCCATGGGTACTCGCGAGTGTCGTTGTAGCTTGCCACGTATTCCCATTCCGCTTCGGTGGGCAGGCGATATCCATCGGCGAGATAAGGATTGTGAGATTCCGTCTGATCCCAACTTCCATTGTAGAAAGGGTCAAGTCCGCACATCTCGCTGACCCAATCACAATAACAGGCCGCCCCAAACCAAGTAACAGCCTTGATGGGGTGCGGACTTGGGTCGTAGCCATTTGGATAAGCATTTACAGCGAAATCGCTTGGGGCTTCTCGCAGACTAAACTGACCGCTATTGGGATCGAAGGTCAATTCGCAATCATTTCCAGCAAGGTTGAGCAAGATGATGTCGTAGGCCCGAACCTCTTCACTTGAGGCCGTTACACGACCCTGATCATAGGCCCATTGCACGGCGGCCATGTATTCCTCGTTGGTGATCTCAAACTTGCCCATGTAGAAATCATGAGTCAGGGTGGTCTGATGAACCGGAGTAGCATCCTCCAGGCCTACCTGGCCCATTGAGAAGCTTCCTGAGGAAATCAACACCATGTTTTCGTGACAAATGTACTCTAGGTTTTCAGGCTCATTTTTGGAGCAACCGCCAAGGACCAGAATGAACGTTGTCATAAACAGAATGAGGGCTAGCTGACGCATAGTTCTCCTTACAATCTGATTGAGCTTCTCAAGTTTTAGGGCGTTGAAGTCTCGCTGGCAGTTTCACACCTAGACGCGCCTCAAGCAAAGCCATATCCGCCAGATCTCTTTCCCGCGGCTCGTAGCCTTCATTATGGCAGCGCACTTGTTCCTCTGCTGTCAAGCACCGGACTTCGTGATCCAAGACCCTTCCTCGACCAGAGAGACTTTGGGCCGAGAAAACCCAAATCGAACCATCCTCCATCTGATAGAGGCCGTCTCCTTCATCGTTGATCCTGATGACATGAACGTCGACTTTCAGGCCGGAGGAATTTGCGAGCACGAAGTTTGAGTCACGGCCCTCAGGCTGCTCCTGATAGCCCCTGCTTTCGAGCGCTTGCCGCAATGTCGCGAGATCCGATGCCACGACGATGATGTCCAAGTCATCGTGAGACCGAGTTTGTTCGCCAAGAACCGCGTCCACCGCCCAACCGCCATCGAACCAGATTGCAATTCCGAGCTAGTCGAAGAATCGCTGCAGGTCGACAACCTTGTCTGCTTTCATTTCTGACATGGGTCCGGTTTATCTCCAGAGCTTTCCAAATAGCACATTTGTGCTATTAAGCTATCTCTCAAAGCCCGCAGCCGAGTTGGCCCCAGGCCCACGCACCAGGCCGTTTTGGGTACCCAGCCAAATGAACCCATGGCGATCCTGTATCATGGCGCGAACCGAATTTTCGGGTAGACCATCGTCCACGGTCAGTTGCTCGAAAATGGGTTGGTATTCAGGGGAGAAGTAGTCGGGAGCCGTGGCGGAAAGCTCCGGTGAGGCGAAACTGAGAAGAACCATCGACCATGTGATGGATCCGAGCCACAGGTTCAAGATTCTATTGAAATGGTTCATCGTCAGTTATCATCGCATTTTCCCCTTCCCGACAGAAGAAGAATCCATTGCACCCTTAGCAATCCAGTATGTTTTCAACTTCTAAGGGGCGAAGCCTGAAAATCCGAATATTTCTTGGATGGTCCCCGTGCCGATATTTGCTACATTCCCGCAATGAGCACCACCCGCCGACTCCTCACTTATCTGAAGCCCTATTGGCGCCGCTGCATTTTGGCCCTGGGGGCCATCTTCCTGTTTGCGGCGCTCAACGGCATTTCGCTCACACTCATCGTTCCCTTCCTCGACAACCTCTTCAAGAATGAACCCACGGGTCCAGCGCAGATCGAGATGAGCGCTCCGGAAACCGGGGAACCCAATTTCCTGGACCGCGCCGAAGGATGGAAGGATCGTAGCTTATCGCGCGCGCGGGGTTGGCTCGACCGCGGCGAAGCGCGCGAGCGTCTTATGCGCGGGCTCATGGCCATTTTGTTGGCGTACTTTCTGAAGAATCTTTTCGATTACATTCAGGCTTACCTTGTGCACTACCTAGAGCAACGCAGCCTCTACGACATTCGCCGCGATCTCTACTCTCACCTGCAGCGCCTACCTCTCGGATTTTTCCACGGCCAGCAGACCGGCGTGCTTATCAGTCGCGTGGTGAATGACGTGAACACGCTCAAGGGCGCCATCGTGGGGGCCACGGCCTCGCTGTTTCGAAACGGACTCATGGTGATCGTGGGCCTTATCATCATCTTCGCCATCAGTTGGAAGCTTTCCCTGCTCACCTTCCTCATCGTGCCCATCAACGCTCTGCTCATGCGAACCCTCGGGAAATTGCTCCGGCGAGACAGCACGCGCATTCAGGTGCGCATGGGCGAGATGGCCGGGGCCATCGGCGAAACCGTTACCGGCGCACGCGTGGTTAAGGCCTTCGGCCGGGAGGCCGACGAGGTGAAACGCTTCGGCTATTTTAATTTGGACTACTTCAAAAGCTCTGTCCGCCTGCGTGCCCTAGGCGCCCTCAATGCGCCGCTCAGCGAAATGCTCGGCAGTCTGTCGGTTGTTTTCATCGTGGGATATGGCGGCGTGCAAGTTTTGCAGGGCAACATGGAGGCCAGTCATCTGGTACTTTTCGTGGTGGCGGTGCTGAGCATCGTGGGGCCGCTGCGTCGCATTTCCGAACTCAATCAGATCGTTCAGGAAGGCGTGGCCGCGGGTGAGCGCATCTTCCAGATATTGGATGAAGAATCCGAGCGCTCGTGCCTGGAGCACGGCGAGGTACCGGGTCCCTTGAGCGAGGCCATCCGTTTCGAGAACGTGGAGTTTGGTTATCGCGAGGGTTTGCCGGTGATCCATGATCTAAACTTGGAAATATCCAAAGGCCAAATCGTGGCTCTTGTGGGTCCCAGCGGCGGGGGAAAGAGTACACTGGCCGATCTGCTCGCGCGTTTCTACGAACCGGACGCCGGTCGACTGAGCGTGGATGGCAGGGACCTGCGCGAGTTCAAGCTCTCATCCTGGCGCGACAAGTTCGGCATCGTCACCCAAGACGTGCTGCTCTTTAACGACTCCATCTTGAACAACATTGCCTATGGTCGTCCATCGGCCACGCGGGAAATGGTGGAAGAGGCTGCTCGTGCCGCTCGCGCCCACGACTTCATCTTGGACGCGCCCGAAGGCTATGACACCATCATCGGCGAGCGCGGCCTACAGCTTTCCGGCGGCCAACGTCAGCGCTTGGCCATCGCCCGTGCCTTGCTGAAGGATCCCGAAATTCTCATCTTCGATGAAGCAACCAGCGCCTTGGACACCGAGAGCGAAATGCTTGTGCAGGAGGCCATCGATCGCCTCATGAGCGGACGCACGGCACTGGTCATCGCCCATCGGCTATCAACCATTCACGGGGCCGATCGCATTGCGGTGATCGATAATGGGCAGCTGGTGCAGGAGGGCCGTCACGACGAACTCATGGCGGCGGGCGGGCTCTATCGTCAGCTTTATGAAATGCAGTTCGCCCAGCAGGAGAAGGTCGACCTGCCATGACCCGTGGCCTGATCTTCGATCTCAAACGCTTCTCCGTGCATGACGGCCCCGGTATTCGTAGCACGGTATTCCTCAAGGGCTGTCCCTTCCAATGCCCCTGGTGCCACAATCCCGAAAGCCGATCTGCGAAAGCCCAGCTTCTCTTCCGCGAGGAACTTTGCCTGGGATGCGCCAAGTGCGTAGAGGCTTGCCCCGAAGAGGCCATCGTCATGGTAGATGGCAAAAGCCAGACCGACGAACAGGGCTGCCGCCTGCGCGGGGAATGTGTCGAAGCCTGTCCCGTGGGCGCCCGCGAACTGTTGGGCCGTCAGGTGAGCGTCGAAGGATTACTGGTAGAACTCCAGCGCGATCGCGTTTTCTATGAGGAGTCCGGTGGGGGAGTTACCTTTTCCGGCGGCGAGCCCCTGGCTCAGGCCGATTTTCTGATTGCCGCCTTGGAAGCTTGTGACGATGCCGGATTGCATCGGGCGGTGGATACCACCGGCCATGCCGATTCACAGGTATTCCGCGCCATGGCCGAGCGAGCCGACTTGGTGCTCTTCGATTTAAAAATCATGGATCCCGACAGGCACCGAGAGCTAACCGGTACGGACAATGCTCTGTTGCTGTCAAACCTCAAGTTGCTTGGGGAAATCGGCTGCGCGGTGGAAGTCCGGGTGCCGGTGATTCCCGGCGTCAACGATGACGAAGCGAACATCAAGGCCACCGCCGAGATCCTGGTCGACTTGAAAAATCTCGTGGGCCTGACCCTGCTGCCCTTTCATTCCGGTGCCCGGGACAAGTATCCTCGCTTCGGATTGAACTGGACGCTGTCGGAGAATCTTCAGGCAAATGGCGAGAAATTAGAAGCGCTGGCATCGATACTGCGAAAGGCGAATCTGCCTGTGAGCATTGGAGGTGAAAAGGATGAATGAGCGCGTTACCGAATTGAGACGTGAGAGCCGGGAAACGCCGGTGAGTCTTTCCATGGAGAGAGCCGTCCTGATCACCGAGTACTACCGCGAGAATGAAGGAAAACTTTCAACGCCCATGCTGCGTGCAAGTACCTTCGCGCATCTCTGCGAGCGCAAGACCCTACACTTGGGTAAGGGTGAACTCATCGTTGGCGAGCGTGGCCCTGCGCCAAGGGCGGTGCCCACCTTTCCCGAGCTCACCTGTCACAGTGAGGAAGACCTGCGCATCCTGCGCGATCGGGAAAAGATTCCTTATGCGGTGAGCGAAGAGGATATTCATTTGCACCTGCGCGAAGTTCTTCCCTACTGGCAGGGAAGAAGCCTGCGCGACCAGATATTCAAAGAGCTCCCCCTAAATTGGAAAGACACTTTCGCTGCCGGCGTTTTCACCGAGTTCATGGAGCAGCGCGCGCCCGGACACACGACACTCGACGGCAAGCCCTACGAGAAGGGTCTTCTGGATTTCAAAGCGGAGATCGCCGCCGCTCTCGATATACTGGACCGAGATCCGGATGACGAAGCCAGGAGTGAGCAACTTCGCGCCATGGATCTGGCTTGCGATGGCGTTATTCGTTTTGCCGAGCGCCATGCTGATCTGGCCGATGAGCTGGCCGAGTTAGAAGAAGACCCGGCTCGCCGCGAGGAGTTACGTAGTATTGCCCATATCTGCCGCCATGTACCTGCTCACGCGCCGCGCACTTTCCACGAAGCCCTGCAGATGTACTGGTTCCTGCATCTGGGCACAGTCACTGAACTCAATGGCTGGGACTCCATGAATCCCGGGCACTTGGACCGTCATCTGCTGCCCTTTTATGAACGCGAACTGGCGGCGGGAAAACTGACGAAGGAAGACGCGCGGGAACTGCTTCAGTGCTTTCTCATCAAGTTCAACAATCAGCCCGCACCGCCCAAGGTGGGCGTGACCGCAGCCGAGAGCGGTACCTACAACGATTTCACGAACATCAATCTGGGCGGCATTCTGCGCGATGGATCCGATGGCGTGAACGAACTCAGCTTTCTCATCCTTGAAGTCTTCGACGAGATCCATCTGCTGCAGCCTCAGTGCAACATCCAGTTGAGTCGCAAGAGCCCAGACAGTTTCCTCAAGGCGGCGCTGCGCGTGCTGCGCAAGGGATATGGCTATCCTTCCATGTTCAACGTGGATGGCGTGGTGGCGCAGATGCTGCGCTGCGGCAAAACCTTGGCCGACGCGCGGGATGGCGGCAGCAGCGGTTGCGTGGAAACGGGAGCCTTCGGCAAGGAGGCCTACATCCTCACGGGCTATTTCAACACGCCCAAGATTTTGGAAATCACCCTGCACAATGGCTTCGATCCGCGTACCCAAAAACAGTTGGGGCCAAAAACCGGTGACCCCCGCGAATTCGCCAACTATGAAGACCTCTTCGCCGCCTTCCAGACTCAACTGCGACACTTCATGGACATCAAGCTACCGGGCAACGCGATCATCGAAGCGATCTACGCCGAGAAGATGCCGGCGGTCTTTCTGTCGGTGCTCATCGACGACTGCATTGAAAAGGGCCTGGATTACAATGCCGGCGGCGCGAGATACAACACCAGCTTTGTGCAGGGCGTGGGTATCGGCAGTATCACCGACAGTCTTTCGGCACTGAAAACGCATGTTTTCGAGGGTGCGCTGAGCATGGATGAACTGCTCGCCGCGCTGAATGTCAACTTCGAGGATCGCGAAGAGATTAGGCGAACCCTGTCCGAGCGCAGCCCTCGCTACGGCAACGACGATGATGCCGCTGATGCCATCATGCGCGATGTCTTCGACACACTTTTTGACGCGGTAGATGGCCGGCCCAACTTGCGCGGCGGTCGCTATCATTTGGATATGCTGCCCACCACCTGCCACATCTATTTCGGATCGGTGCTGGGAGCCACGCCCGAGGGGCGCCACGCGGGCCTGCCCGTGTCCGAGGGAATCTCCCCGGTGCAGGGAGCCGATCGCAAGGGTCCTACGGCGGTGCTCAAGTCGGCGGCCAAGATGGATCACCTGCGCACCTGCGGCACATTGCTCAACATGAAGTTTCTGCCCGGCCTTCTATCGGAGAAGGCTGGCATCGAAAAAGTGGCCATGCTCTTGCGCGGCTACTTCCGCCTGGACGGTCATCACATTCAGCTCAATGTTGTGGATGCCCAAACCTTGCGCGCTGCCCAGGCGAAGCCGGAAGAGCATCGCGACCTCATTGTTCGGGTGGCCGGCTACAGCGACTATTTCTGCGATCTCAGCCGCGAACTTCAGGACGAGATTATTCTCCGCCGAGCCCACGGCGATGCCTAAGTATCGAAGGAATCACTGCCCGCAGAGCCTAAGCTTTCTAATTATAATAGGTTAACAAGGTTTCAATCTTGCGAAACTCTTTTGCCGGCCTAGATTGTTCGGGAAAGGGGGTTCGCCATGAAGCTAGCTTCCAGGAGCCCAAAGACCCGTTGTGTACACGCGGGCGCCGCCGATAACGAGTACCGGGCGGTTACGCCTCCCATCGTCCAGACTTCCACTTTCAAGTTCGACAATGCCGAGCAGGGCGCAGCCTGTTTCGCAGGCGAAGATGGGGGATACATCTACACGCGCATGGGTAATCCAACAGTGGGCGCCCTGGAAAATGCACTGGCCGATTTGGAAGGTGGTGCCGGAGCCCAGGCCTGTGCCAGCGGCATGGCGGCCATTCATACGATGATGGCCACGTTTTTGGACGCAGGCTCCCATGTGGTCTGCGGCGAGTCGGTTTACGGTCCCGTGACATCACTTTTAGCAGGACCCCTGTCGCGCCTTGGCGTGACGGCGACATTCGTGGACAGCAGCGATGCCTGCGCGGTGGCGGCTGCCATGCAGGGGAACACACGCCTGCTGCACGTGGAAACGCCGGGCAATCCGACCATGGTGGTCAGCGATCTTCGCGCACTCGCCGACATCGCCCATGCCCATGATGCGCGCCTGTCGGTGGACAACACCTTCCTCACGCCCATCCTGCAGCGCCCTTTGGAATTGGGTGCGGATATCGTGGTGCACAGTTTGACCAAGTTCATCAACGGCCATGCCGATGTGATCGGCGGAGCCATGATTGCGGCCGGCGATGAAGATCATCGCAGCCTGCGCAAGTCACTCAACTTGCTTGGCGGGGTACTTGGTCCCATGGAATCTTTCCTGGTGCTTCGCGGATTACGCACTCTTGCCCTGCGCATGGAGCGGCACTGTGAATCCGCGCTCACTTTGGCCCGTTGGCTGGAGGCGCGGGAAGATGTTCAGTGGCTACGTTACCCAGGCCTTCCGAGTCATCCTCAGTTCGAACTATCCCAGCGCCAAGCTTCAGGTGGAGGTGGCGTGATTTCCTTCGGCCTGTGCGGAGGTTTGCAGGCCGGGCGGCAGCTCATGAATTCCGTGAAGCTGGCCCAGCTTGCCGTGAGCCTCGGTGGCGTGGAAACGCTCATTCAGCATCCCGCCAGCATGACTCATGCGGGCATGTCGCCGGAGCTTCGTCGCCAGGCCGGCATCGACGAGGGGCTCGTAAGAATCTCGGTGGGCATTGAGGATATCGATGAAATCATTGCAGATCTGGAGCAGGCCCTGAACAGATCCGCCTCTCACACCCTTGCAGGGGACGCGTCTCTCGGCTAGATTGGCGGTGGACCCAGGCCCCGAGGAGGAGCCGTGAGCGAGAATCAGGAACTCACCCAGCGCGTTGAAAAAGCCCTCGACATGATTCGTCCCGCCCTGCGTATGGACGGCGGCGATATCGAACTCGTGGAAGTCACCGGCGATGGTGTGGTCCGCGTGCGTCTCCAGGGCGCTTGCGTGGGCTGCCCCTCGGCCGCCATTACCTTGCAGGCCGGCGTAGAGGCCACCCTCAAGGAACAGGTGCCCGAAGTTGTGCGCGTGGAAAACGTGCCGACGATGTTCTAATATCGGGCCATCAGCTTACAGCCAGAAACCCTCGCAATCCGCGGGGGTTTTCTGCTATCTGCTTCCCAAATCCTTGCGACCCTGTAGAATCACCTTTTAGGAGGGAAGTATGGATTTGGGAATCAAAGATCGCGTCGCCTGGGTGGCCGGTGCTTCGACCGGAATCGGGTTCGCAGTCGCTCGGGAACTTGCCCGGGAAGGTGTTCGTGTGGCCCTCGGCTCGCGAAGCGAAGAAAATCTCGCGGTCGCGGTGAAGAGGATCGAAGCGGAAACGGGGCATCGCCCCTTTAGCCATTCACTCGATCTAGCCTCCTCCGAATCTCGCGCCACATGGACAGAGGCCTGCCGCAAGCAAATGGGTGAGGCGGAGATTCTCTTCGTGAACTCCGGCGGCCCGCCGACGGGCAATCATGATCAGTTGGACGAGACCGCTTGGCGCAGCGCCGCCGATCTCATTTTGCATGGCGCCGTGGGCTTGGCCCAGGCTGCCATTCCCGCCATGAAGTCGGCCCGCTGGGGGCGCATTCTTTTTCTCACCTCCGTAAGTGTGCGCGAGCCCATCGAAGGTTTGATGCTCAGCAACGCCCTGCGAGCCGGTCTCACAGGATATGCCCGCACATTGGCCAACGAACTGGGTGCTTTCGGGATCACAGTGAATTCAGTGGCCCCGGGATACACGCGTACCGATCGACTCAAAGAATTGGCCGCACGGGTTTCAAAGGATACTGGCGCTCGAGAAGAAGATGTGATGAGCAGTTGGAGCGCGGCGACGCCTCTGAAACGCCTTGGTGAGCCCGAAGAAATCGCGGCGGCGGCGGCCTTCCTGGCCAGCGATCGGGCATCCTTCATCACGGGACAGGTTTTCACGGTGGACGGCGGACGCGCCCGCTCGTTAATGTAGCGGCCAAGACCCCGGAGTTATTCTCTCCGTCAGGTCGCCGGACCCTTTTCAGGGAGGCATGTCTTGAAAGGCATCACGAGTTTTTTGCTGATTCTCACTTTAGTTCCCGCCGCCATGGCCGTGGACACCTGGGAGCCCTATCCCATGGGTCCGGGAGTCATAGAATTCTATTTCACCCAAAGCGGGGTCGGGCTGGATGGCCCAGAGGGTCAGGGCAAGAGCTTGGTCATCGGTCCTTCATGGGGAATTCACGAGAGCGCCCATGTCTATTTGTTCACGGGAATCGGATACCCGGAAATGGGACCCGGCGGCGTAGATTTTCTGAGCATGGGAATCTTCAAGAATTTCTACGGCGAATTCGAAAAGACATTCAAGCTCGATGCCTACTTCGAAATGGTAGCTTTCGGCCCCGGTCTGGGTTTCAGTTCCATGGCTGCCGGTCTGGAAGCTAACCTCGACTTCGAAGGTTTAGGACTCTATGCACGTCCGACCCTCAACTGGTTCCACGATGGAGTCGGAGAGGGTGACAGTGCGATGTCATTAGCTTCCGGATTCTGGTACGGCATTGCCGGAATGGCCGAGGCCTTCCTGGAATTGGAATTCACGGAAGTGGATGATGAATTCGAACACGCCAGTAGCGCCATCGGTCTCAACGTGCTGCTGAGTAAGGAAGTGGAACTTATCCTGGAGTTGCGCAGTCCCGAACCGGCGGAAGGCGCGGACCGCAGATTCGACATCACACTTGGCGCGGTGACGGTTTGGTAGCATGAGCGACCCCGGCGGCGGAAAACTGAAGGGCATGTTCCGCGACACGATCTTCGTGGTCCTCGGAACCTACTCCAGCTATTTCCTGTCGCTGATCATTTCCATCGTGCTGGCCCGCAAACTCAGCAACCACAACTACGGCGTCTACTCGGTGGTCCTGGGCGGATACATGCAGGGCGCCATGGCGCTTTCCCTGGGCATCTCGCCCATCATTCAGCGCTACCTGCCTGAATTCCTCGGCAAGAAAAACCGCCGCGGCGCGTTGAGCCTACAGATGATCGGAGGGCTGGGGCATTTGCTGGGTGGAAGTATCATGGTCTTCCTGGCCTGGGCCTTCCGCGATGTCCTATCCAGCTGGCTCAACGTGGCCGAGTGGAATGGCCTGCTTCCCTACTTCGCGCTCTTCACCATTCTAAAGTTCGAAGCTACGGTCTTCGATGAAATGCTCACCGCTCACCGGAGCCAGGCCTTTCGCAACGCCGCTACCGTGGGCTTCCAAGCCCTCAAGCTGACACTCTTCATCGTTTGGCTACCCAGCGAGGGTGACATTCCCCTTGTGGGAACCCTTGAAAAGCTCTTCACCTTCCTGGTGATCAGCAACGGTGTGTATCTGCTCGCCTACTTGGGCCGCATGATCGGATTGAGCAAGAACATCGAAGGCGGCGGCGACGAAGCTTTGCCCATCAGGCGGATGGCCCGTTACGGGCTCTTGCAATACGCCACCAGTCTCACACTCATCGCCCTTTACACCGATATCGACACTTGGATCATCAGTCACTATCAGCAGGCAAGCGTGGCGGGGGTTTATCGAATCGCCACGCAGATCGTAACCGCGCTCATCGCCCTGGTGCCCATGCACCTTTTACTCAAGGTGATCGTGCCGGTCTACGTGAAGGAGTACACGGAGAAGCAGGACAAGGGTCAACTGGCTCAGGTCTTCCGTTTCTACAATAAAATGGTCACGGTTTTCCTGTTTCCCTTGTTGGTGGGCGCACTGATTTTGGCCGAGCCGCTCATCGTACACATTTACGATCCCAAGTGGATCGACGCGGTCTCGCCCTTCCGCATCTATTTTGCCGCCATGGTGGCCACTCATTTTCTGAACACCATGAGCTTCCTGCCCCTCATTCTCGAAAAACCCGAGATCACGCTTTGGAGCCGTCTATTCCTCATCTACAACATTGTCATGGATTTCATTCTGATTCCCCTGGACGGACCCTTCGGCGGCGCCAACGGTGCGGCCATTGCAACAGGCAGCGCCTTGATCTTCGGGTATGTGCTCAGTTTCGGCATGTTGCGTAGACATATCCGCGTGCGCATTCCCTGGCGGGCGAACTTCCGCACCATTTTCTTCGGAGGACTCATGGGCCTGGTCCTGTGGCCACTAGCGGGGTGGATCAGTGGAATCCCCAGCCTGCTCCTGGTGATCGCGGTTGGAATTCTATTCTATGGCGTGCTGGCCTGGCGTTTCCACGCCTTCGATGAGGAGGAGGCGGGGCGTCTCAACACCGCTTTGGGACGAAGAGTCTTCAGATAAGGTTCAATTCACCGACGCCGAGCCAAAATGATGCTGGCCGGCGAATCGGGCTGCCGAGGAGCTCCGCTCCAATCTCCGCATAACTCTTCAATCTTAAATCCGTGTTTTTCGAAGGCCGGGTCGAGTTCATCCATGGTCCAGGGCCGAAGGTCGAAACTTTCCTCGAAGCGTATCGCCTCGTTTTCGAAACGAAGACTGAAGCCCAGTCGCTCAGGTGCCCTACTAAAATCGTAGCTGCGATGAAATTCCGATCCGTCTTCCAGTACTTTTACGGAGAAGGGATCCAGTCCCTCGCGCAGGACCTTTTCGAAGTGCACGAGCTGCACAATGAACAGGCCGCCGGGTTTGAGCACTCTCGCCAAAGTGGCCAAACCTTCTGCCAGGGCGGATCCATCCAGGAGATGAGCCAGGGTGTTGCCCAAACAAAGTACGACGTCGAAGGGCGCGCCGGGAACCTGGGCGGCATTCTGCAGGCTCAGAACTTCGACTCTACCTCGCCCCTTGAGCCGACGGTTGGCTTCAGCGGCCATATCGGCCTCGGGTTCGAGGCCGGCCACGATGTATCCCGCATCGGCGAGAATTTCAAGATGCCTACCCGTGCCGCAACCCGTGTCAAGTACGCTGCATACTTCAGCCATGCTCAGGCGATGCAGAAGAAATACAGCCTGCTGATCTCCTACGGGGAAGAGCCGATCGTACCAAGGGGTCAAATCTGAATAGATGCTCATGCCGCCAAGCTAGCACAGTTTGGACAATTCTGATAGCTTGGCTTCGGAGGATCCAATGCCCAAAGCTTATGGTGTGGATATTGAAATGGTTCGGCGGCTCTGGTTTCAGCGCCAAGGTCTTCTGCGGCCGCGCGCAAGAAAGCTTACGCGCAAGAGCTTCGTGGATCATCTGGAATCCTGCGGCGGGCTTCAACTGGACAGCGTAAATGTGGTGGATCGTGCCCATCATCTCACTCTCTGGAGCCGCTTCGGAAAATTCGATCGCGACTTGCTGCGCCGCTGGATCTACCAAGATAAAATCGCCTACGAATTTTGGGGGCATGAGGCCAGCATGCTTCCCTTGAGCCACCTCCCATTGAGTCGACGCAGCTTCCGCAGTTTTGTCCTACACAGCAATTGGTGGAAGGAGCATCGTCCGCCGCTGGGAGTCATGCGCGAGGTGC
>JACKQG010000955.1_pt2 | contig 17450 bp, 14 predicted proteins | sample 8237621 | NCBI WGS metagenome assembly JACKQG01 (sample SAMN15677084, study PRJNA649215) | marine metagenome | biome: marine; feature: Black Sea; material: saline water; isolation source: suspended particulate matter (SPM) from the Black Sea western gyre | collected 2013-06-09/2013-06-10 | depth...
GCATTTTTTAGCATATTCTTCTGCTTGCGCCTGGGGGAGCGCCACGAGCAATCCCCCAGAAGTTTGTGCATCGGCGGTCATTAGTTTTTGGGTATCCGTAAATTTATCAGGAAATTTGACAAATTTAGATGCATAGGCAAGGTTTCGTTTACTACCGCCGGGGACAACACCATCATTGATAAATTCAAAAACACCTTCCAAAAATACAAGTTGGCTATAGTTAATTTCAGCAGAAACGTGACTTGCTTTACACATTTCTGATAGATGCCCTAGTAAGCCGAAACCAGTCACATCGGTGGCTGCGTGCACATCAAAATGATGCATCAATTTTGATGCAGTATCATTAAGCGTTGCCATACATTCCACAGCTTTACGGATCATTTCGTCCGATGCCAAATCACGCTTTATGGCTGTCGAAATAATGCCGGTCCCCAGGGGTTTGGTCAAGACCAATGCATCTCCCGCTTGAGCACCGCTATTTTTTACTAATTTATTTTCGGTGACCTCCCCTGTGACCACCAAGCCATACTTCGGTTCTTTGTCATCAATAGAATGTCCCCCCACAATTGGAATACCGGCCTCCTTGGCTTTATCCGTGCCGCCACGGAGTATTTCTGTCAGGACTTCTTTTGGCAATTCTTTAATTGGAAACCCGACAATATTGAGTGCAAACTTTGGGATGGCCCCCATGGCATAAATATCTGATAATGAATTGGCAGCAGCAATTTGACCAAATTGGTATGGATCATTCACAATCGGTGTGAAAAAATCGACTGTTTGCACAATCAATTGTCCATCTTCAAGACGCACCACGGCCGCATCGTCGGATCCATTAAATCCAACAATCACATTTTCATCGGCAATTGTTTCAAGATTGCCCAGAACCTGGGCAAGGTCCTCAGGACCGATTTTGCAAGCTCAACCGGCGCCGTGAGAATATTGAGTCAGTTTAATCTGATTATCCTTTATCATGGTTTGAATTTAGGCAAAGAAAGGGAGGCGGTTAAAGTGCTTCTAATATTTTGTTCACAATACATTGTTTTCAGTCAAATCTGGTCTGTAAATTCCCGCTTGGCAACCGGCCGAAAAATATGTTATTCATTGATTTAAACGCAGAAAAACCCAGTTTACCGGCATTATATTCAACCCTGCTGAAATAATATTATAAACAAATATATCAAGGAAAATTTATGAGTAAAACCACACAACATGTGGATGAAGTTGTTATCCGATTTGCAGGAGATTCAGGAGACGGGATGCAGCTCACGGGGACCCGTTTTACCGAAGCCACCGCTATTGTGGGAAATGACCTAAGTACTCTACCTGATTTTCCAGCAGAAATTCGTGCGCCTGCCGGATCGGTAGCAGGGGTGAGTGCATTTCAAATAAAATTTAGTTCTAAAGATATTCACACCCCGGGAGATGAACCGGATATTCTTGTTGCAATGAATCCTGCCGCTTTAAAAGTGCATCAAAAGGAATTGCCTCCAGGTGGAACCATTATTTGTAATGCAAATGCATTTACGTCAAAAAATTTGAAATTGGCCGGGTATGAATCCAACCCCCTTGAAGATGGGAGCCTTGAAGATTATTATACAGTTTATTCGGTAGAAATGGGGAAAATGGTCTCTCTGGCTTGTGAAGATATGGGATTGCCTCCAAAGACTGTGGATCGATCTAAAAACTTTTTTGCCCTGGGATTATTATTCTGGATTTATGATCGCCCAATAGAACCTACAAAAGATTGGCTGGGCGTTAAATTTGCCAAACGTCCTGAGTTGGTGGAGGCGAATATACGTGCGTTGGATGCGGGATATAATTATGGCGAAACAACTGAAATATTTATGACCCGCTATACGATAGATAAGGCCAGTTTACCCCCGGGAACTTATCGGAATATCGTTGGAAATTATGCCCTCTCATTGGGTTTAGCAGCGGCGGCAGAAAAATCCGGATTAAACCTATTTTATGGGGGGTATCCCATCACGCCAGCCAGTGATATTCTGCATGCGTTATCTGCCTGGAAACACTTAGGAATTAAGACGTTTCAAGCTGAGGACGAAATCGCCGGGATTGGGTCTGTCATCGGTGCAGCATTTGCTGGAAATCTTGGTATCACCGCTACTTCGGGTCCCGGAATTGCCTTAAAAAGTGAAGCATTAGGATTAGCAGTTATTGCAGAATTACCCATGGTGATTGTGAATGTTCAGCGAGGGGGGCCCAGCACCGGTTTGCCTACGAAAACAGAACAATCAGATTTGTTTCAGGCTTTGTACGGACGGAATGGGGAAGCACCCATGCCGATCATTTCTTCTGCCACCCCGGGAGATTGTTTTTTCGTAGCCTATGAAGCCTGCCGGATTGCAGTGAAATACATGACACCGGTTATCCTGTTAACGGATGGATATTTAGCCAATGGATCGGAACCCTGGCAAGTACCTCAGTTGGATGATTTAACTCCTTTTGATGTAAAGTTCGCGGATAAATCAGATCTTAAAGATGGTCAGTTTATGGCTTATTTGAGGAATAAAAAAACATTAGCACGTCCCTGGGCCATTCCGGGAACGGAAGCGCTGGAGCATCGTATTGGCGGACTTGAAAAAGAAGATGTATCCGGTAATGTGAGTTATGACCCGGGAAACCATCATCATATGGTTGAAACCCGGGCGAAAAAAGTAGCATCAATCGCCAATGAATTTGGCCCCACTGAAATATTTGGAGATAACAGTGGTGATCTCTTAATTCTTAGTTGGGGGGGGACCATGGGTTCTTGTCGTGCGGCGGCGGAATCACTCCAGGAAAAAGGAGAGAAAGTCAGCCATGTTAGTTTACGTTGGATAAACCCGCTGCCTATGGACTTAGGTGAAATATTAATCAAATTTAAACATGTATTGATTCCGGAGATTAATTACGGTCAACTCATCCAAATTATTCGTGCAGAATACCTGATTGATGCACAGGGGCTAAACCAGGTTCGGGGAAAACCAATTAGTTCTTCGGACATAGAAACAGCAGTCAAAGAATTAATAGGATAAAGCCATGACAGATTCAGCAGTAAAAACATATAGTCGCGCAGATTTTTCTTCAGATCAATCGGTTCGCTGGTGTCCAGGCTGTGGCGATTATGCCATTCTGGCTCAAACACAAAAAGTATTCCCGGATTTGGGTGTTCGAAAAGAAGACTTTGTTTTTATCTCCGGTATTGGCTGCTCCAGTCGGTTTCCTTATTACATGAATACCTATGGGTTCCATACGATTCATGGCCGAGCTCCTGCAATTGCTTCCGGTGTAAAATTATCAAACCCGGACCTTTCCGTTTGGGTGGTAACCGGGGACGGAGATGCACTTTCTATTGGCGGAAACCATACGATTCATCTATTACGCAGGAATTTGGATATTAATGTGATGTTGTTTAATAATCGGATTTATGGGTTGACGAAAGGACAATATTCACCTACATCCGAAAGAGGAAAGGTGACGAAATCAAGCCCCATGGGATCTCTGGATCGTCCATTTAATCCACTGACTTTGGCATTGGGTGCCGGCGCCACATTTGTGGCCCGATCCATCGATAGAGAGACCAAGCATATGCAGGGGATGATTACACGGTCTTATGGTCATAAGGGAACCTCCTTTTTAGAAATTTATCAAAATTGTAATATTTTTAATGATGGTGCCTATGCACCATTGACGAATAAAGAATCAAAAGCAGATTCTGTACTTTGGTTAGAAAATGGTCAACCCATGGTGTTTGGTGCGGAAAAGAATAAAGGTATCCGGTTGGATGGGAATACGCCAATTATTGTAGAGATTGGAGATAAATGGGGTATGGATGATGTATTGGTACACGATGAGTCAGATTACGTAATCGCATCCCTGCTTTCAAACCTCACCTACCAATCAAATTTCCCTGATCCTATCGGTGTGCTCTATGCCATTGAATCCACAACTTATGAAGATTCAATGATGGCCCAGATCAATAATGCCGTAAAAAAGTCAGATAAAAAATCTGTGCAGGATATCCTGAATTCTGGTGATACCTGGAACGTGAAATAAGAATAAATTAAATGATGGGGAACCGTAAAGAAAAAGACAGTATGGGTGTTCTGGACGTACCGGATGATAAATACTACGGTGCCCAGACCCAGCGATCTCTCAATAATTTTAAAATTGGGGGAGAACGATTTCAGCGTGAGTTAATCCGTGCGTACGGAATCCTGAAAAAAGCAGCGGCGACAGTAAATGAAAAAGCAGGAAAACTGGATTCTAGTCTCGCCACTGCCATTTGCAATGCGGCGGATGAGGTGATTGAAGGAAAACTGGATGAGCACTTTCCTCTGGTTGTCTGGCAAACGGGTTCCGGCACTCAGTCCAACATGAATTTTAATGAGGTGATTGCGAACCGTGCAATTGAAATGATGGGGGGAGAACTGGGGAGTAAGGATCCGGTTCATCCCAATGATCATGTGAATATGGGTCAGTCCACCAATGATACATTTCCCACAGCAATCAACATTGCGGCTGTTGAATCATCCATCAATCACTTTTTGCCTGAACTCACCAAATTAAGAGATAGTCTCTCTCAAAAAGCAAAAGAATTTGAATCCATCGTCAAATTAGGCCGCACCCACCTTCAGGATGCCACACCCTTGAGTTTGGGGCAGGAATTTTCCGGTTATGCGTCAGCACTTACCCATGGCATCACCCGAGTTGAAAGTGCCATGGATCATTGTTATGAACTCGCCATGGGCGGTACTGCAGTGGGCACGGGTATTAATTCATTTGAAGAATTCGGACCTATGGTTGCGGATGAAATTTCATCGCTCACCGGTTTACCTTTTAAAACAGCGGATAATAAATTTGAAGCCTTGGGAGGACAGGACAGTATTGTTGAATTGTCCGGAGCGCTCAAAACAGTTGCCGGCTCCTTATTTAAAATTGCCAATGACGTAAGATGGCTCGCAAGTGGTCCCCGCTCCGGGATTGGCGAAATCCTGATACCGGCCAATGAACCGGGGTCTTCCATTATGCCGGGAAAGGTGAACCCAACCCAATGCGAAGCCATGACCATGGTTTGCACCCAGGTGATGGGAAATGACGTAACCATTTCAATCGCTGGTGCCAGCGGTAATTTTGAATTGAATGTTTACCGGCCTGTGATTGCCTATAATATCATTCAGTCGATTCGATTGTTGGCGGATGCCTGCGATTCTTTTCGTGTTCATGCCGTAGATGGTATTGAAGCTAACGAGGAACGAATTCATTCTAATTTATATAATTCACTCATGCTGGTGACAGCTTTGAATCCTCACATTGGATATGACAAAGCTGCCGAAGTGGCCAAAAAAGCCCATAAAGATAAGTCTTCTTTGCGGGAAGCAATTATTGCTTTGGGATATTTGAGCGGAGAAGATTTCGACCGATTGGTTCAACCGGAAAAAATGATTAAACCGGGAAAGCTGGATTCCTGATTGTTTTGGAACCGATATCGGTTCTTTGAGTTAACTTTATCAAGATCATGCCTAATCTGGTTCGGGCAATGACTTAAATTTCATTATGGCATTCAAACTTTCCATTTCAAACTGGACAAAATATTTAAAAAAAGCAGCCCTTCTTGCCGTAACGGGAATGCTTGTTATTTTTTCCTATATATTTTATTTAGCCCAGGATCTGCCATCTTTAGACCAATTGGAAAATTATGACCCGGATCTAGTCACGCGCATTTACTCCGCCAATGGCGAAATCCTGGATGAATTGTATCTGGAAAAACGCATTTTTATCAGCATTGACAACATTCCCAATAATATGAAAAATGCGCTCATTGCATCTGAAGATCGTCGATTTTATGATCATTGGGGTATCTCAATGCGGGATGTATCTCGAGCCATAGTCATTAATCTAATCAGCCTGAGTTACGAACAGGGGTTCAGCTCCCTCACACAGCAAGTGGCTCGAACGCTATATGATACCATTGGATTTAAGAAAACGATTGTAAGAAAAATAAAAGAAATGATTACTGCGATTCAAATTGAGCGGACGTATACGAAAAGTGAAATTTTAGAAATGTATCTGAATAATGTTCATTTTGGACATGGAACCTATGGTGTACAGGCTGCGGCGAAACGCTATTTTGGTAAAGGTGCCTCTGCATTAACCCTGGGTGAATCTGCTATGTTGGTCGGTATTTTACCCGCTCCGGCGAGATATTCACCTGTTCGCCATTCGGAAAGGGCCCATTATAAAAGGAATGTGGTCTTGCGGGTGATGCGTGACCAGCGATTTATCACCAAGGATATTTATTCGGAAGCCCGTGCCATTGAATCGGAAAATGTGATTGAATTCCAGGCTAAGGGTACTGCGCCCTATTTCACCGAATATATTCGCCGAATCATGGAAAAGGAAGATGATCATCTTGGAGTGAATATTTATCGGGATGGGCTCAAGATTTATACCACATTAGATACACGCCTTCAGGAAATTGCTGAAAAATCGTTAATGAAATCCATCAAACGCAATCAGGATAAACTGAATAAACGATTGTTCAATGATGACGAAGAATTTTCGCAACTGGCCTATCTTGGGATTTATCCCGAGGATACAGTAAAAATGATGATGAGGGGTGATTCTATTTTATATGAAGACCTTCGAAATAAATTATTGGTCCAGGGTGCATTTGTTGCGTTGGATCCCACAACGGGAGCAATACTGGCTATGGTGGGCGGGCGGCCTGATTATCATGATCAATACAATCGGGCGGTTCAGGCGAAACGTCAACCCGGTTCTGTTTTTAAACCATTTGTATATACAACGGCCATTGATAATGGCTATCCTGTGACGAAGCAGTTATTGAACCAACCCTTGGTGTTACGTGTATTGAATGCGGAAGGTGAATGGGAAAAATGGATGCCCCGAAATTATGATGGAACCACAAGCGGATTAACCACCCTTCGGGAAGGCATTCGTCAATCTGTGAATTTAATTGCAGTGCGGGTGGTAAAAGAGTTGGTGCCCGCTACAGAGGTGAAAGCCATGGCAGAGCGCATGGGTCTTACAACCAATATTCGTGCCGTGGATGCCATTGCACTTGGAACTTCAGAAGTTTATTTACTGGATGTGGTAAATGCCTATTCGGCATTTGCAAATAAAGGCGTATTGAACCAGCCATTCGGGATCAGTAAAGTTGAAGATCGTTACGGAAATGTGATTAAAGAATATTTCCCCATTCGGGAAGAAGTACTGCGGGAAGAATCCGCCTATATGATGACTAATATGCTTCAGACCGTCATGGATGCAGGGACGGGCGGCAGTGCCCGCTGGCGCCATAATTTTTATCATCCAGCCGGGGGTAAAACGGGTACAACCCAAAACTGGACTGATGCTTGGTTTGTGGGATTTTCGAAACAATTGGCTGCAGGCGTCTGGGTGGGTGTGGATGATCCCAGGGTAAGTTTGGGTGAGAGCCAGGATGGCTCTCGTGCCGCCCTTCCTGCATGGGCACGGTTTATGACAGCAGCACACGATACCCTTGGGTTAAAACGCCAAAAATTTGAACGGCCAGTTGGTGTCATTAATGTTGAGATTTGTTCCCTGACCAAGGACAAGCCCACCAATCTATGTCCCTTGGAATCGGAAATTTTTATAAGAGGAACGGAACCGTCCCAACTGTGTAAAGTCCACCGCAGGAATTAAGCTGCGTCTAAAACCTCCTGGGCTTCCCGGCGAACGAGATAGGCGGGATCAACCTGCCGGTTTTCATCCAAACCCATTACCCGTTTCACTTTAGATAAAATTTCAGTTTTCTGAATTTCATTGGCAAAGCCGTAACGAATCAATTTACCCAAATTGCGGATTGCTTTCGATCGAATCACATCATTCCCATGGGAGAGTTTACTCACCAACGCCTTAAACATAGATTCGCGAAAATCTGCGTTTACATCATGGGGATTCATATTTTCGCAAATTTTTCCCAGCGCGCGGACAGCAGTATCTTCACATTCTTTTTGGGGGCTGTTTACTTTCTCAAGAATCAATGGGAGCACCGCCACAATTTTAGGTGATTGTATTTTCCCCAGGGCGTAAAGGGCAAAAGCAATTTTATCCGAACTGTCCTTGGATGAGAGCACATCCATAAGTGGTTGAATTGCACTTTCATCCATGAGGCCGCAAGCGCGGCCAAAATTCAATTCTGCTTTAATATCTGAATCGATTACTTTTTCCAGGACAAGGGGGATGGCAGCTGCACCCATTTTGGCTACAGTTTCCATTGCTTTTTTAATGGCTGTACTCAAGTCCGGGCGGTCAAATGCATCAATGTAAAAAAGAGACGTAACTGCATCAAACATGATGGGGAGATTTTCTTCTGGTACACCATTAGATACTTCTTTTCCAATTTCATCCAGTCCTTCCATTATAATTGACGAATTAGCTGAGGACAGCTTTTTGAAGGAATTGTCCATGGTAACCTCCTAATTGTTAAAAAATAATATGTGGGGCGTTTTTTCCGGCCCAATTTGGGTAGAATCCTGCAGGTAATTTATGGCAGAATTCAATTTATTTTCATTAGAATTGAAACACCGAAATAACGGATCACCTTTTGAAACCTTTTCGCCGATTTTTGCCGTGAATTCAATGCCTGCAGTGGGATCCAGAATATCATCCTTTTGCCGCCTGCCGCATCCCAGTTCTACGCCTGCCCAACCGATATTCAATGTATCCATAGATTCTATATATCCAGACGTTTTAGCTGAGACAATTAATTCAAATTTTGGTTGATGCAATTGATCCGCATTGGACATATCTCCTCCTTGAGCCTTAACCATTTCTTCAAATTTATCATAGGCTTTCCCACTTTGAATCAGGTTTTCCTGAATCGACACGGCCGCAGTTTCTCCCCGGGTAATCCCGGCCTGGACCAACAATTTGCTTCCCAATTCAAACACAACATCCATGAGATCTTTGGTGCCTTCTCCTTTGAGGGCTGTGATTGATTCGGCTATTTCACACCATAATCCGGCGGTTCGGCCCAGAGGCTGATTCATGCTGGAATAAATTACATCTGTTTTTACATTAAAGGCTTTGCCTACAATTTGGAGCATTCGGCCTAAAGCAGTCGCGTCTTCTACCGTTTTCATGAATGCACCATTCCCCGTTTTAATATCCAGGACCAACCCTTGAATGCCTTCTGCGATTTTTTTACTCATGATGGATCCACAAATAAGGGGAATAGAATCGATGGTATTTGTCACATCTCTAAGGGCATACATTTTTCGGTCCGCAGGGCAAATCGTTTCAGTTTGCCCCATAATACAAAGACCATGGGTTTCCACATTGGCTTTGAATTGATTCAGCGTCAAACTGGTTTGAAATCCTGGAATGGTTTCCAATTTATCCGTGGTTCCTCCCGTATGCCCCAGACTTCGGCCTGAGAGCATGGGGATGGCCAAACCCGCCGCTGCCATTAGAGGCCCCAAAACAATAGATACTTTATCACCCACACCACCTGTAGAATGTTTATCTGCGATGTAAGCATCCATGCCGGAAAACTGAATTTGTTCACCTGAATTCAGCATGAGCTCTGTCAGTGTAATGGTTTCTTCATCTGTCATACCGTGCGTATGAATCGCCTTAAGGAATAGAGTCATTTCATCATCATGAATATTTCCATCTACATAGGCATTGATAAAAGATGCCAACTCAAACCTTGGGATGGTTTTTCCTTCTGATTTAAGCTGTATCAGTTGAGTCGGATTCATCTTTATTCTTTTTGAATCGTTTAAAAATATTCAAATTAATACGCAATGGGGGCTGCTCCCGGACTGTATGTAATAGAAGATAAGTGGCAATGATAAATAAAAGAAGATTGGGGGACCAGATGCCCACCACCGGGGATAAAATATTGCGGTCAGCCAAATCTTCACCTCCAATCATAAAAATATAATATACGAGAAAGAAGCCGAATGAAAGGCTGGTGGCGATGGTAAAACCGCCTTTTCGGAACAAGACACCCAGAGATGCACCCGTCATAATGAATAGGATACAGGCAACAGGGAGGGAGAATTTTTTATGTAATTCCACCTCATATTTATTGTTGGACTTACGATAACTGCGAAGCAGGTTATATTCATTGCGTAATTGCCTTTCAGCAATGCTCACATCTTTTTCCTTACGATAAATTTCATCGGTGCTGTTTGACGTATCGGCGGCAAAAGCATTTTTAAATTGAGTTAATGCCAATTTTGCAGCGTCAAAATTCGGCGGGACAATACTGTCCATTTGAGTCCGGAGAAACGCCCGTCCAACGCGGCTTTTGACGATATTGATACGATTACTGATATCTTTTCGTTTTTTCAAGATCATTTGGATTGTCATTTCACGATCAGACCGACTGGTCGTATCCCGGCGATTCAGAAAAAGGTCATCTGCAGGAATCGTAATAATGTGTTTTTCAAATTCGATTCTCCGATAATTGCCATAATCTTTCAGATCCAGTTCATGAATTTCACCATTGAATAATGTGAGCAAAATAGCATCATCGATAGTGGATAGATTGCCTGTTTTGGAATGAATACTGGTTTGGGTTTCACCAATACCCTTGCTAAATATGCGAACATCCTTCAGCGTGTTGTCTTCTTTATCCCTGATGATCAAACTGTAATCCGGTAGGTCATCCATGAAATATCCCGGTTCTATGTTAAGATCAGGGCGCTTACGGTAAATATCCCCGGATAGCATTCGGGCTTTAAAGTTCATTTCGGGCATAATGAATGCATTAAAGAGAATTAAGGTGGCAGCGATGGCAAATCCAAGGGCCAGTGCAGGCCGAACAATGGTGAGAAAACTAATTCCCGAAGCGCGCATAGCCGTGATTTCATTATCCTCAGAAAATTGGCCAAATGCCATAAGTGCAGCGATAAGGACGGCCATGGGAACGGCCAACGCTGTGATCCATCCCAGGTTTAAGAATAAGTATTCAAAAATAGTTCCAAGGTCGAGACCTTTACCCAAAAACCGATCAATAGCCCGGAGGAGAAATTGGGTAAACAGGATAAATACAATAATCAACAAAGAAAAGATGAAGGGCAAAAAGAGTTGTTTGAGGATGTATCTGGTGAGGAGGCGCATATGAAAAATTACAATAATTCCATCCTAAATGTATCATGTTGAATGGAAAATGATGCACTATGTTCCTGTAAAAATCTTTTTCGTAAGTGAAGGTAATACTATTAATTTCCTTGGCTTCAATAGAAGTAGTTCGATTGAATTTGAATGGTGGGTGTAGCTCAACTGGTTAGAGCACCTGGTTGTGGTCCAGGAGGTTGTGGGTTCGAGTCCCATCACTCACCCTTTTTGGCTATTGGCGATAGGTAACTGGTGAGTAGTCCTAGTGAGTAGCTACCATTAATAAGCTACCAATAACCATTCACCAACAAATCACGGGGTGTAGCGTAGCCCGGTTAGCGCGCCTGCTTTGGGAGCAGGAGGTCGGAGGTTCGAATCCTCTCACCCCGACAGATAAAAGGTCAGAACGAAAGTTTTGGCCTTTTTTTATATATAAAATGATAATGAGAACCTCCAGAGGTTCCCTGCCCGCTCCCGACCAACGGGAGGGCAGGCGGGGAATCCTCTCACCCCGACAGATAAAAGGTCAGAACGAAAGTTTTGGCCTTTTTATATATATAAAATGATAATGAGAACCTCCTCACGGGGGCTTTTTTGTTTATAAAAGAGACACCCACATTGTTGGGTAATTTCTGTGTAATTTCCAGTATGAAACGCCTCTGGGTTAAATAAAGGAGAAAGAATGAAAATATTGGTAATCGCATTAATGTTCATCGAAGTTCTTTTTCCTCAAGATAATAAAGAAGCTAAGGCATTTGTAATGCAAAATAGTCAAACTGAAAATCTTGATGAAAAATCAGCAGAACAAGTTCTTCTAAAAAATATTGCTGAAAAACTCGAATGGCTTGAGAACCAGCGCGAACGCCTTGGGGAAGTGGATTGGAAACAAGAATTAGAAAATTATAAAGATTCCGAAGCCGAACGCCGGCAAGAAGATAGATTATATTTTCAATCAAAATTAGCTGAATTTGAAGCAACCGCCAGTGAGCAATCTTACGACGTAGAAAAACAAGCCATGCTCCGCCAGGATTCGGTGAGGCTCCAGGCTATTAATGAAGAAATTCAAAACTTAAAATCTTTTTTAGGAACAACAGATTTAACTGATTCCGCTTCTACAATAGCACAATCTTCTGTTCAACGAAAACTATCAGAAAAAGCAAGTTTGGATTCTCAGATTGCCGAAAAGCTTGCTATGCTAGACCAAGTTCAAAACGACCTTGATAGCCAAGCCCATAGTGGAGGTGCTTCAAAAAGTAGAACTGTCTTTGCTCAAGAGTATGGAGTTCTAACCACAGATGGTCAGATGATGACTGGAGAACTTATCTCTCTAAACAAAGAAGGAATAAAACTTAAAAGTAAGTATGGTGTAATTGATGTAAAGACTGATAGTATAATGATGATTACTTATCCTTCTTTTAAAAATCAATTAGAAAATATATTTGGTATAGATAATTTGTTTTCTAATGAAGAAAAGGAAATAGAAGATGAGATTCATCAATTAGAAAAAGATTTAGAATCTTTGCAATCTTCAATGAATCCTTCAAAAATCATTCCTGAGAAAGAAATTAAAGAAAAAGAACCTCGGGTAAAATTCATCCCCTATGATGACCCTCCAGTTCCATTAAAAGCAATTCGACCCACATATCCTAAAGTTGCGAAGGAAAAAGGAATTGAAGGGACAGTGGTTGTTCAGGTTTTTGTAAATGAAAAAGGTCGTGTAACAGAAACAGCCATTCTTAGGGGAACTCCTGATTCAGGATTAGATGAGGCTGCTATAAAAGCCATTGAAAAGGTAAAGTTTAGACCTGCACGCCAAGGAAATAAGAAGGTTGGGGTTTGGATATCTATTCCCGTCAATTTCAGATTGCCACGAGGGGGATTTTGGTAAAATGAAAAAGATATTATTAATCGTATTGCCATTTTTACTGTTTGTTGGGTGTGGAAGCTCAACTCCTCCTATGGACGTTCCATTTTCGTTTCCGGTAGCACAGGATATTGAATACGAGAACCTTATAAACACCAAATGGGGGCTAAAAAATTATATCATTGATGGACAAAGTTTTCCTATTGAGAAAAAACGTAAAAAAGATTACTATATTTTTAAGAAAAACAATCAAAAGGAAGAGGTGCTGTACGGAAAAAAAGTGAAAGGTTCATGGGAATTTCTTCCTCATGGGAAATTCATAATGTTGTACAGTGAAAAAAAGGATGTTTATGTTCCCGCAAGAATTACAGAACTAACCAATGATAATCTAATGATAACAATCTTTGATATAAATACTATGAAAATGGTAACCTTGTTGTATAAGTCAAACGAATGAAACGCCTCTGGCTCAAATAAAGGATTAGAAAATGAAGAAAATATTATTATTTACACTTTCATCCTTGATGTTCTCCTGTGTAACTATTAATCCATCAATTCTGAAACCTGGTAACAATGAAATACCAAAAAGATTGCACAAGTTAGAGATTGGTAAAGGTGAAACAACTGTTATCAGAACTGAATCAATTAAATCTGTTACAGTACAAAAAGATTATTTTACAATTTTAGAAAGAGAATTAGAGGCCAATGTTTTTGATGATTCCAGAAAAAACTGGGGATATTTAGAATATAAGATAGTGTTTAATGTGGATAATCCCACATCAAAAGGGAGAAAATATTTTATAATAACAAATTTAACTGGTTGGCTTTCTTTTATATTCGGATATCCTGTGTGGGAAATAGAAAAAACAATGGAAGTGGAAATTGGTATCTATGATAAAAACGAAACTAAGTTAAAAAAATACAATATAGTTGCAACATCTGAACCCAAAGTGGTAACTATGTATAATATGAGCACATGGAATCCAGATATGAGCACATGGTCTCCAGATAGAATAGCAGGCGTGGAGGTAACCAGAGATATCATAGAAAAATTTAAATTAGAACTGGAAAACGATATTGATTATTTGAATAAACAGCTTGAAGCTGCGGGTCCGCTTGGTCAATAGTTAATAATTTCCAAAAGATTAAGCCTCCTCACGGGGGCTTTTTTGTTTATAAAAGACTCGTTTCTATAAATACCATGCAATATCATATATAAAGTTTGGAAATGCATGCAGGGAATTGATTCGTCAAAGTTATAGCCTTTTTTATGTATACGGTTTAGACCGTATATAGTTGTTTTTAATTAAAAGAGGAGGGGGATAGATTTACATACCTAAAAAACCAAAAGGAGTTAAAAATGGGAAAAGGACGAGATTCAAAAAAAGCAATTAAAAAAGCACCGGCTAAAACTGCCAAAGAAAAAAAAGCAGAAAAGAGACTTAAAAAAGCCAATCGATAGTTTTTCAAACTATTACATGAGTTATTTTTAAATTATTAATAATGGAACACCTCTAATATTAATAATCGCCATGAAATCAAATAATATTATTCTGGGTATAATCACTTTTGTAATTGTGGTGATAAGTCTTTATAGTCAAACTTATTTTATATCGATTCTTGTGGCGATTGGATTATGGATACAATATTGGAGATTCATTCTCAAGGCGATCAAAACAAGTGCGTCATATATTTGGCATTCTATATTTAAGCCAACGCTCTTATTGTTTGAACAATACATATATATAAGTCTTTTAATTTTATTGCTCCCATTTGTTATTTGGCTCTTCAGTTAATAGTATCAAGCGTGTGCGTTTAAAAATCTTATATTCAACAAATGAAAAAATACTTTGTATATGTGATAGAATTAGACCCAATTGTGGCGAACCAGCGGAAATTTCGAGCGAAAAACCCAAAGTATATTCCGGGAAGTAGCTGTGTGTATGTGGGGCAATCTTCGAGAAAGCCATCCCTCCGGTTTGAACAGCATAAAGAGGGATATAAGTCAAATAAATATGCAAAAGTATATGGCATAAAACTTCGACCCGATTTGTATGAACAGTATAACCCCATCCCCACCCGGAAAGATGCAGAAGAGATTGAAGCTATGTTGGGGAATACATTGCGAAACCGAGGGTATGGTGTCTGGTATAATTGATAATCAATATTTATTAAATATTGAATTATATTAAAGGTATGGAAAGGCAACCCTATTTAAAGATTCTACAATTATTATGGGTCATTATAATTTTATTTATCCCCGCATGTGGAGATAAACCGGAAGAATCCTGTGTCGATCCCACCGGGGGTCAATTCATAGAAGTTCGAAGTATGGGCACCATTGATACAAAGTTTATCAATGATTTACGGCCCAGCTTTGGTATTCCTGAAACATTCATTGCCCAATTCGATGTTGAAGTATTCGCCGTCACTTATGCCACCACAGATCCGGATGGGAAAGAGGCCACCGCCACCGGTGCCATATATATTCCAAAAACGGGGAATAGTGATCCGTTATCCCTTCTAAGTGGGCAGCATGGGCTCACGATTAAAAAAAGAGATGTGCCTTCCACACTTCCCCTCTATGGATATTTAGGATTGTTTGGTGCGGCCACAGGATATGCCTCAGTCCAGGCCGATTACCTTGGGCTTGGGAATTCTGACACACAAAATCAGCCTGTGAATCAAAAAGCCAGTGCAATGGCGGTGGTAGATCTCATCGAGGGGTTCCGCCACTATGCCTGCGAAAATGATATTCCATTGAATGAGAATGTATTTCTTTTAGGATATTCAAATGGGGGATATGTATCCATGGCAGTCCATCATGAATTAAATAAAAATCCCCGATCATTTGAGATTAAAGCCAGCGTCATGGTGGCGGGATATTTTGATATTACCGTAGCAGAAACTGTCCAAATTGCGGATACACTTTATCGCCCGGCTTGGGCTCTGTACACACCCTTTATGTATGATCAACAATATAAACTTGGCCTTATGGATAAAATGGTAAAATCACCCTATCGGGAAAAGCTCAATGATCTATTTACAGGTGAAAAGGATGGAAGTGAAATTGACAGAGCTTTAACGCCAATCAGTAAAAATTTATTCACGGATGCAGCCTTGACCGGTTTTGGCACCCATTCAGATTTTGCATCCTACCGTAAGGCGCTCAGTGATAATTCTCTAAACGAAGTTGTACCAAAGTCTCCCGTTTTATTTATCCATAGCAAGGAAGATGGTGCAGTCGATTTTGAGCAGAGTGTAAATATGCATGCATATATTAATGCCCATGGTGGCACCGCATCCATGACCCTGTTAGAAACAGGTGGCCATGAACCGGCAGCCTATTCGCCATCGGTGATTCAAGCCATCGACTGGCTAAAGCAGTATGAGTAGGGAATATTAATAAAATATTGGCATAATACATGAAAAATAAAATCGTCCCCTTAATCTTTTCCTGGATTTTTTTCTTTTCACCTTTACCGGCTGTACAGGATTCATTTGAATCCGATATTCACCAATTGACCATTTTTAAGGACGCGCTCCATGAGATGTTTGAAGAAATGGTTTCCCTCCATGAAAATACATCCCGACTTGAAACCAAGTATATTTCCAATATAGAAAACGATCAGATTGAGAACCTTTTATTCCGTTATTTAATCCTGCGTGGATCTCTCTGGGAAGTCATCGGAAAATACAGGGATTACAATACACTTACCGATGATCCTGAAACGAATATGAAGGCGTTTGTCATTGGTTATTATGCTGCATTAACCCTTTATAAAGCCAGCGGCCATTTGATTACCATCAATATGAAGGATGATCAACTGGTGGATAAACTGAACGAATCCTATTTTCGCAGTGGTATTCCTAAAAATACATTCGAAAAAATATTTAATAGCCTCACCAATCCGGAAAATTTGGAAGATTTGGATATTGCACGGGAGCTTTATAGTCGCGAACTGTACCTAAAGGGTTCTCCATTGAATCTACTCCTGTCAGACTCTTTATATGTACCATTAATCAATGAATTAGAAGAACTTCAAAAATTTCACGAAAAGCATCGAGTAGCAATTCTGAACCATTATGTATTACTGACACCAGAAATCACAAATCTCCTTCGCCATAGCAATATCCAAAAACAGGCCGAAAATTTAATTGAACAATCTGGTGGGCAATATGAGGCACTCAAAGCCTTTCTTTTAACATGGGTGGGAGATATTAAATCTCCCGTGACCGATAATCTTTATTTTACCGAGAAAGAAAAAAATGAGATAAAAAAAATGCTGAGTCCAGGAGATATTATTTTAACATATTCCGCAGGTTACATGAGCAATATCTTTTTACCCGGGACATTTAAACATGGCATTGTGTATGTGGGTGACAGGCAATCCTGGAATGAACATGATTGGGCTTCACTTCATTTATCAGCGGAAAAAAGAGCCTTCATCCAGCCCGGTGATGATAT
>JACKQG010004012.1_pt1 | contig 17449 bp, 18 predicted proteins | sample 8237621 | NCBI WGS metagenome assembly JACKQG01 (sample SAMN15677084, study PRJNA649215) | marine metagenome | biome: marine; feature: Black Sea; material: saline water; isolation source: suspended particulate matter (SPM) from the Black Sea western gyre | collected 2013-06-09/2013-06-10 | depth...
GAGGCCCCCGGAGACGCCGCAGTGGCACACACTCGCGTCGGCGTTGCGTGGTTTTCCGGGGGTGGTGCGGGAGGCCGTCGGAGGCGATAAGGAGCAGAGGACGGCCGAGGAACATCGCCCCGCCGGACGTGCGCCGGTCCCGCCTCATCGTTTTTTCCGATCTCGACCAGACGCTGCTCGATGGCCGGGATTACTCTCATGCCAAGGCCATGCCGGGGCTCGCGTTGCTTGAAGAGCAAAACATTCCGCTGGTGTTGTGCTCGTCCAAGACCCGACCAGAGGTGGAATTTTACCGAAGACGCCTCAATAACCGTCACCCCTTCGTGGTCGAGAACGGCGGCGCCGTCCATATTCCAACCGACTATTTCAGGTTCGACTTTGATTATGATCGCCGGACGGCCGAGGGCTTCGTTCTTGAACTGGGAACGCCCTACCGGGCACTGGTCAGGGCGCTTACCGAACTCAAGAAAAAAACCGGTTGCCCGTTGCGCGGTTTTTCCGACATGACGATCAAGGAGATCGCGTCGCGTTGCCGCCTTTCCCTTCGTCAGGCGGCGTGGGCGAAACAGCGGGAGTATGACGAACCCTTCCTGATCCCGATGCCGGAAACGGTGGGCTCCGTCATCGCCGCCGCCGACATGCCAATCACCCAAGGCGGCCGTTTCTTTCACCTCGCGGCCAGCGACAAGGGACGGGCCGTAAAGAGCCTGATGGGGCTTTTCAGGCGTATCCACCCCGGCGCCGTCAGTATAGGCATCGGCGATGCGTTTAACGATCTGGCGCTGCTCGAAGCCGTCGACAATCCGGTCCTGGTTCAGGACACCGGCGGTGGCTATGACCCGAGGGTAGATTTTCCGGGACTTCGATACGCCGATGGCATCGGCCCCGCCGGCTGGAACGCCGCCATCGGGAGCCTCGTCGATGGTGCGTCCACCGGGTTGACCCGGTAAGGAGGAAGCAATGGACAATCTGGAAAAACTCAAGGCTGCGATGCGGGGAAAGAGGATTCATCTGTTCGGCCCTCCGGGTTGTGGAAAGGGCAACCGGTCCAAGGATCTTGCTGCACTGGGGTTGGTCCACGTCGCCTCCGGGATCGCGCTCCGCACCAAGGTCCGCGACGATCCGGACTCCGAGTTGTCCAAGAAGGCCCAGGCCTGCATGGAAAGTGGCGCCCTGGTTCCCGACGAGATCGTCGTTCCGGTCGTCATGGAGCACCTGGCCCGCGAGGAGTGCCGGGAGAACGGCTTCGTCCTCGACGGCTTCCCGCGCACCAAGGCGCAGGCGGATCTTCTGTTCGAGGAGGTCGATCTCGACCTCGTCCTGCATCTCGACGTGCCCAGGAACTTCCTCGTCTATGGCGTCGTCGAGGGCAACCGCCGGGCCTGCGCCAAGTGCGCCGCCGGTTACAGCGATTTCGATCCGCCCAGGACCGAAGGCATCTGCGACCGCTGCGGCGGTGAGATTATCCTGCGCGCCGACGACAATGCCGAGACCATCAAGAAGCGACTAGACGGCTACGACACCGAAACGCGGGCTTTTCTGCCCGACCTGGAGGCCAGAGGCATCGTTGAGGTGCTACCGATCATCGTCGCCGACGACGAGGACATCGACGAAAAGTACCTGAAGACACTGCGGGGCGAGGTCTATCGCGTCGATACGGGCGACGGAACGACGGCGCGAATGCTGAACCTCGACGGCATGAGGGGAAGACTCCACCGGTTCCTGACCGAGAAGTTCACTTAAAGGATCACCGCCATGACCGCGAGGCCGCTCAACATCTTACTCGAGAAGCTCGGGATCGGTTACGTCCTCCGTCGTCTGCACGGGGCCTATTGCAACTTGCGCCATCCGGAATACGACCTCTTCAACGCGCTCGCGCTGAAGAGCGGTCTGCCGGGCAGCGCGGTTTTCAAGTTCACCACCGACGGCCAGGAGGTAACGCTGTTCCCCATGGGCCAACACCTCGATCAGCACGGGGATGACGATATTGTCGACCTGCACTCGCTCAAGTGGGACTTCGAGAAACCGGACGGAAAGATCCCCTGGATCACCAAGTTTCGCCTCTACGAGGGGACGTATCTTTCGGAGTTCGTGGTCGAAGGCCCGGTCAGGATGCACTACCTGCCGGGGGCCAAACGCCTCGCCGTCGGCGGCGGGCGGAACAGGATGCTGGCCTTGATGCGGGTGGGATACAGAAACGCGGCTCAGTTCAAAGAGGCCGAGTGGGACGAGGAAAACCAGAAATACGTCAACGGCGACATCGCCCTCAACACGCCCGGCAAGCCGGTTTGGGACGATATCCCGCCGGATACTTCGCGCCAGGGCTGGGTCGACAAAACCAAACGATGGGAGGATGCCTGGCGGCAGGGACTGAAGCTTACCCTCGGCGAGGTATATGCGGCGGTTTTCGAGTGATGGCTCCTAGCGTCGAATGAGCGGTTTCAGTTCGGCGATGACCCGCGTCCTGACGATCGGCGGGATGGATTGTTAGGTTTGGGAGACAGTGAAGGTGTTCTGGATACACAGTTTTTCCGTATACCCCCGGCGTTTCGACTCCCGCTTTTAGACAGAGGTCCCCCTCATAACGCGCCATGTCCGCTTTGGGGCATAAACAGACATTTCGCGACTATCCTCCGAATGTCCGTTTTCAGGGGTGAAGCGGACCTAAATCACCCGGTCCCCCAATGCCCGATAATAGCCAATTCCGGAAGTCCCGTATTTTTCTCCATTCCCGGTCGCCTGGACTCAGCAAATAGTCTGTGACCAAAATTTGTCTATTCAGTAAAGTTCTTTTTTGACGTATCGGTGGTTGAATTCATCGAATGCGCTTCCTTTTGGAATCTATCGAGCCGACACAGTTTGAAAATTATAAATCGGAGTCTGATTTTGGTTGAAGAAATCAAACATATTCACAGCTATTACTCGCCGAGTGATTTGTATAACCAGATCATCGAAGGACTTAATAAACTTGGTACGGATTTGTCGAAAGTTACACTGGATGACCTGCAGCCCGTGGATGAATTTCATATCCGAGGTGACACCGCAACCAAAGAGCTGATTAAGCTTTCCGGTTTCACACCAGGCCTTCATATTCTGGATGTTGGTTGTGGTATCGGCGGTTCCACACGTCGTTTGTCATATGAAACAGGATGTCGTGTAACCGGTATAGATTTGAGCGACGAATACATTGATACCGCACAACGATTGACACGATTACTCAACATGCAGGAACGGGTAAAGTTCCATGCGGCCAGTGCACTGGAATTGCCGTTTGATGACAATTCCTTTGACGGCGTCTGGTCGCTGCAGATGAACATGAATGTCGAAGATAAGCTTTCGTGGCTAACGGAAACCTATCGTGTTCTCAAACACGGTGGCCGTGCTGTTTTGTATGAAGTATGTGGCGGAAAAAACACACCATTGTATTTTCCGGTGCCGTGGGCGCAAGACAGTTCCATGAGTTTTCTGGTGCCACCGGAATCATTCCGCGATGTCATAACATCCGCCGGTTTTGATATTACTGTCTGGAATGACAAGACAGATCTCGCACAGCAGGCCTTTTCACAAGTGCAGGAACCCGTGGGTGAGCCAAATTTACCGGTACTGGGTGTGTATCTGCTGGTTGGTAACGACATCGGTACCAAGGCCTATAATCTGCATCGCAATCTTGATGAGGAACGTGTCAGCCTGATCGAGACTGTCGCAGTAAAACCTGATTGTTAATGCTGCTACGCAAAGCGGTCATTTCCGAGTGAACGGATCCTAATGTCCGCTTTCGGGGTTAAAGCAGACCTGGACCCTGATCGACGTATCCGTAAATCCGGTGGTTCTGTTGTGAAAAGAAAGGGATCGCCGAAGCGATCCCCCTCCCTCAAGAACTCCCTGGGAAACGGGGGCTCTCTAAAGGCGTTTTCCACGCCCTTTTCCTTATTAAATTGCCGCAATCAGGAGGCGTATTCAACGCCCTTTTCATCGAACAATTTCTGCAATTCGCCGCTTTCGTGCATTTCGCGGACGATATCGCAACCGCCGACGAACTCGCCCTTCACGTAGAGCTGCGGAATGGTCGGCCAGGACGAGAACTCCTTGATGCTTTGGCGGATTTCGTCGTCGGCGAGCACGTCGACGCCCTTGAACTTGACTTCCATCACGGTCAGCGCCTGGGCCACGGCGGCGGAAAAGCCGCACTGCGGGAACATCGGGTTGCCCTTCATGAACAGGACGACGGAGTTAGCGTCGATTTCTTCTTTGATACGGTCGAATGCGGGGTTATCGCTCATGGTATGTCCTTCAATAGCCGTCTTAATTGGTTTCAGGCGCGCTGGTCTGCAATTGCAGCGCATGCAGTTCGTTTCCCATGCGGCCCTGCAGGGCCTGATACACCAGCTGGTGTTGCTGGACGCGGGATTTGCCGGCGAATTCCGTCGACACCACCTGCGCCGAATAATGATCGCCGTCGCCGCGCAGGTCCTGAATCGTGACCTCCGCGCCGGGCAGGCCTTCCTTGATCAGGCGTTCGATTTCAGCCGCTTCCATGGCCATGGGTGTAATCCTTTAAAAAATCAGCAAACGGGTGAAAAGGTTTTAACAACAGGGGATATGGGACGTCCAGGGCTTCGCGTCAACCCCCGGAAATATAGGGGCATTTGTGGGTTTTGAGAGGCCCGTTCCCTAGGTGTCCCTCACGCTTCACCCATATACTCCGGCAGCCAGCCTTCGTTGATGTCGGAGAGGGTCTTGAGCGCGGTTTCGCCAGCCCCGCCCAGAAGGGACAGGCCGGCGCCGCCGGTGATGCCGATCTGCATCGCCGGAACGCCGGCTTTTTCCGCCGCTTCCAGCAGGCCGCCGGCGTCCTTCGTCGTGACCACGTAGCGCGCCTGGTCTTCGCCGAACAGCCAGGCGTGGGCGGGGGTGTCGTTGTCGGGCACCTGGATCGTCGCGCCGATGTTGCCCTTCATCGCCATTTCGGCGACGCAGACCAGAAGCCCGCCGTCGGAGATGTCGTGGCACGCCGTTACGTCGTCGGAACGGATCAGGCCGCGCACGAAGTCGCCGTTGCGTTTTTCCGCAGCCAAATCGACCGGCGGCGGCGGTCCGTCCTCGCGGCCTTCGATCTCGCGCAGATAGAGCGATTGTCCGAGGTGCCCACGGGTCTCGCCAATCAGAACAAGGGCTTCGCCGTCGGCCTTGAAATCCATGCTGGCCGAAAGCATCAGATTATCGATCAGCCCGACGCCGCCGATCGCCGGCGTCGGCAGTACGCCGGCGCCCTGTGTTTCGTTATAGAGCGACACGTTGCCCGAGACGACCGGGAATTCCAGCGTCCGGCAGGCCTCGCCCATGCCCTCGATGCAGCCGACGAACTGGCCCATGATGTCGGGCTTTTCCGGGTTGCCGAAGTTCAGGCAGTCGGTCGTCGCCAGCGGTTTCGCGCCGACGGCGGTCAGGTTGCGCCAGGCCTCGGCGACGGCCTGTTTGCCGCCTTCGACCGGGTCGGCCTTGCAATAGCGCGGCGTACAGTCGGAGGTGATGGCGAGCGCCTTCTTGGTGCCGTGCACGCGGACCACAGCCGCGCCGCCGCCGGGGCGGCCGAAGCCCAGGGTGTCGGCCATGACCATGTGATCGTACTGTTCCCAGATCCAGCGTTTGGACGCCAGGTCGGGACACCCCATCAGGGTTTCCAGCGCCGCCATCGGATCGTTCGGGGCGGGCACATCGTCGGCGGAAAGCGGCTCCGGTTTCGGCGTCGGCGTCCACGGGCGCTCGGTTTCATCGTATTCGGGCGAGGCCAGCGCCAGCGGGTCGATCGGCAGGTCGGCGACGACTTCTCCTTTATGCGTCAGCACCATGTGGCCGCTATCGGTCAGCGTGCCGACAATGGCGAAATCCAGTTCCCATTTCTCGAAAATGGCGCGCGCTTCGTCTTCCGAACCGGGCCGCAGCACCATCAGCATGCGTTCCTGGGATTCCGACAGCATCATCTCATAGGCCGTCATGTTTTCTTCGCGTTGCGGCACGTGGTCGAGATCCAGTTCCACGCCCATGCCGCCCTTCGACGCCATCTCGAAGCTGCTGGACGTCAGCCCAGCGGCGCCCATGTCCTGAATGGCGACGATGCAGTCGGTCGCCATCAGCTCCAGGCAGGCCTCGATGAGGAGCTTTTCGGTGAACGGGTCGCCGACCTGAACGGTCGGGCGCTTGGCTTCGGAATCTTCGGAAAATTCGGTCGACGCCATGGTCGCGCCGTGGATGCCGTCGCGGCCTGTTTTCGAGCCGACGTAGACGATCGGGTTGCCGACGCCGCTGGCCGCCGAGTAGAAAATATTATCCGCGTCGGCCAGCCCGACGGTCATGGCGTTGACCAGGATGTTGCCGTCGTAGGCCTCGTGGAAGGTGCATTCGCCGCCCACCGTCGGCACGCCGACGCAATTGCCGTAGCCGCCGATACCGGCGACGACGCCGGACACCAGATGCCGGGTCTTGGGGTGCTCGGGCCGCCCGAAGCGCAGCGAGTTCAGGTTGGCGATGGGGCGTGCGCCCATGGTGAAGACGTCGCGCAGGATGCCGCCGACGCCGGTCGCCGCCCCCTGGTAGGGCTCGATGAAGCTCGGGTGGTTGTGGCTTTCCATCTTGAAGATGACGGCCTGGTTGTCGCCGATGTCGATGATGCCGGCGTTTTCGCCCGGCCCGCAAATCACCCACGGCGCCTCGGTCGGCAGCGTCTTCAGCCATTTTTTCGATGATTTGTAGGAGCAATGCTCCGACCACATGACGGAAAAAATACCGAGTTCGGTGATGTTGGGCGCGCGCCCCAGAATCTCCAAAACCTTGTCGTATTCCGACGGACTAAGCCCGTGGCTTTCGACCATGTCAGGGGTGATAGGGGCGGTATCGGCGGACACGTCGTTCATGGCCCCTTTTTAGCAGATGGCCAAGGTTTGGCAATGGGATTGGCAATGGGTGGCGGCAATGGCGTTTGCGCCTTATGGGGCCTTGCGCCGGGGTCCTTTTCGGACCAGATAAACCATATAGGCTTGAAGGAGCCTGTCATGGCCGAGGTCGCGCCCCTGAATTATGAACGCTGGGCGCTCATCGTCAGTCCGATGGTGACGCAGGGCGGCTTGGGTGTGCCGCCCGGCTACGAAGCCCGCCACACGGAACAGCTTGTCCAGATCAGCCCGTCGCTCGGCCGCCTCGATTCTCGGGCACGGGAAAGCCTGGTCGAGCAAACGCTAAAACCCCCGGAATCGCATCGAAAAGCCAAAGGTCTTGAACGCAAACGGCCGGCCCCGCCGCTAACGTCCCATCCGGCGGGTTTGGTCCTGCGCCAGCCGCTGCCGAGGGAGATTTTCACCTCCGCCGGGAACCTGCCGGTGCCGCTTCCGCAAACCGTGGCGGAGCTCTACACGCCGCCCGAAACCCCGCACCACGCCAGCGTGGATGTGACCGGTTGATAGGCTAATACCAAGGAGTCAGCCCCCCTCGTCTGCGGTATCGTCTGCGCCGTCGTCCAGGCCCTTCAGATAGGTGGAGAATTTATCCAGCACGTCGTCCATCTCGGCGTCGCCGAGGAGGACCGGTTCGCCGACCTGCAGGGCGATGCAGTACTGCCGGGCCAGGGTTTCGACCTCAATGGCGCGTTTCAGGACGCCGGACAGGCTGCCGGCCACGCAGAGCAGGCCGTGGTTGGCGAGCAGGCAGGCGGTGCGCCCGTCCATCGCCTCGATGGCCGTGCGCGACAGGTCTTCGGTGCCGAAGTTGGCGTAGCCCGAGCACCGGATGTCCTTGCCCCCGGCGATGGCGACCATGGAGTGAAAGGCCGGGATCGGCCGCCTGAGACAGGCCAGCGCGGTCGCGAACGGCGGGTGGGCATGCAGCACCGCCCCGGCGTTCGGCCGGATGGTCAACAGGTCGCGGTGCATGCGCCATTCGGACGATGGTTTGCGCGGGAGCTTTTGCGGTCCTTCCGGAACGCCGTCCATGGACATGCGAACGACATCGTCCGGCGTGCAGGCGTCATAGTCGATGCCCGACGGCGTAATCAGGAAGTCATCACCGATTCGGGCGCTGATGTTGCCCGACGTGCCCTGGTTGATGCCATGGGCGTTCATGGCCCGGGCGGTTTCAAGGATTTCAGCTCTGAGGTCGTGGTCCGTCATGGCGTACATTCTACGACGAATTAACGACGGGGTGTTACCTTCATGCCGCCAGGTTGGGCAGCGTCACCGTGACGGTGGTGCCGTGTCCGAGTTGGCTTTGGATGTTCAGGTGTCCGTCGTGCAGTTCAATCAGGGACTTGGTGATGGCCAGACCCAGGCCCCAGCCTTCCACCGCCTGATAGGGTTCCTGTTCGATACGGGTGAAGGGGTTGGTCAAATCCTTGAGTTGATCTTCGGGAATGCCCCGGCCGGTGTCGGCTATTTCGAAAACGGTGTGTTCCGGCAACGCTTCCGCCGTGACGGTGACGTCTCCGCCGTCGGGTGTAAACTTGATGGCGTTGGACAGAAGGTTGAGCAGGATTTGGCGGACGGCGCGCCGGTCGGCTAACAGCGGTGCGCCGGTGCCGGTCAACTGTGTGGTCAGTTTGATGTCCTTCTCTTTGGCTTTTTGGGCGACGATGCCGATGCTTTCCTGGACCACCTCGCCGACCCCGAGGTTTTCCTTGAAAAGAGACTGACGGCCGGCCTCGATGGTGGAAATGTCCAGAAGGTCGTTGACCAGGGATAGCAGATGTTCGCCGCTGGAATGAATGTCGGCGGCGTATTCGGAGTATTTGTCCAGGTCCATGGGCCCGAGGTACTGGTGCTTGAGGATTTCGGCGAAGCCCAGAATGGCGTTCAAGGGGGTGCGCAGCTCGTGGCTGATGGAGGCCAGGAAATCCGACTTGGCCCGGTTCGCCTGCTCCGCCTCGCCCTTGGCGGCAAGCAGGTCATCCTGAGCCTTCTTGCGCTCCGTTACGTCGTGCAGGATGACGGTGAAGATTTTCTCATTTCCGTATTGCAGCTTGGACACAGACGCCGTGGCGGGGAATTCCGTGCCGTCCTTGCGCCAGCCGGAGACTTCTTCGCGCTTGTCCATGGGGCGGTAGGTGTCGGATGACTTGTCGAAGCCGTCCACATGGGCCTGATGGGTGGGGCGGAATCGTTCCGGAATGAGAACCTCGAACGATTTCCCGAGAATCTCATCGGCGCGGTAACCGAAGGTTCGTTCCGCGCCCTTGTTGAAGATGGCGATTTTCATGGCGCTGTCGATGACGACGATGGCCTCGGGCGCGATGTCGAGGATTTCCGAAAACCGGGCCTGGGATTCGCGGGCCTGTTCCTCGGCCTTTTTCAGGTCTTTTTCCCGCACTTCGATGGTGTGGGCCATGTCGTTGAAGGACCGCGCCAGAAGACCCAACTCATCGTCCGACTGGAACTCCCGGAGTCCCTTGAAATCCCTTCTCGCCATTGCCTCGACGCCCTGCATGAGGGCCGAGATGGGGCGGGTTATCATGCGGCGGATGGCGAAAGCGCCGATGGGGAACAGGATGACGGCGAAAACCAGGAACGCCCACAAGACCGACTGCCCGAAGGTCTCGATCCCGGACAGCAGTTGTTTTTTATCGATGCCGATGAAAAAGGGCGCCGCCACACCGCCTTCTCGGCCGGCAATGCTCGCGCCACCCGCGAAGTACCGCTGCATGGGAATGTTTAGATAAGCGCCGGGGGTTTTGAAAAGGTCGGGCAAACGTCCGTGCTCGGCAAATGCCTTATCCTTGGCGGCGTCGGGGTCGGCAAACACGGGTTTAAACAAGGCGACCTTGTTTCCGGTCAGATTGGCCATGTCGGTGAGGAATTGACCGCTCAGGATATCGGCCAGGACAAGAACCCCGACAACCCGGTCTTCGCCACCCAGGCGTTTTCGGATGATGGGGGTGGCGGTGATGTAATGGAGTTCGCCGTTGAGGGAATGGAAATAGGCTTGTGTCCGGTCCGGGATTTTTTCGGCGTAATGTTCGAGCAAGGTGTTAGGCAGGCGTTCCAGGGGGCTGTAATCCCTCTCGCCGAAGTTCGCCGTCAACAAAACCGGACGGCCGTCATTGTAGCTGGCGATGCCGATTTTGTTGTATTCCGCGCCATCGTGCAGATGAAAGGTGGCGAGATTTCGTTTGGCGTCGTAGATGGCCATGTAGTGATGGTCGCCGATGCCCTGCAACGTACCCAGCCGGGCCGCCAATTCCCGTTTTTCGACGTCGAAAATCAATGAATCGTAATTGCGGATGTCCTGATAACGGCTCAGAAGATTGGTGATGCTGATGAGCGCTTTCCCCTGGACAACCGAACCCGCAATGTCCCGAAGAGTTTCGTCGCGGCGTTGCAATTGCACGGAGACTTTCTCGAAAGACAATTTGAGCGAATCCATGGCGACCTGCTCGTGGTAGCGCTCGAGCGAAACCGTGAAAAACCCCCACACCAACGCCAGCGAGGCGGCGATGGATATCCCCCACAGAAACAGGAATTTATGGGACAGTTTACCGAAGGGTTTCATGAACGGAATCGCTCCAGGCGGCGCATGTGCGGGCCGCCGTCAGAAATTGGTCGGTATGGTGTGAACATTGTCCGGTGTCACCATGATGGATGGCACTTCGATCTTGCGCGGCACGGATTGTCCACGGAGCAGCCTGACGGCGGCCTGGGCCCCTTCCTTGCCGCAGGTCGGATAGGTGAAGCTGGCGATCTGTTCGCCGCCCATGATGGCGGTGCGCGCCTCGGGGATATAATCGATGCCGATGATGGGAATGCGTTTCGTATCCCGCCCCGCCGCTTTCAGCGCCAGCCGGGCGCCGGCGGCCATGCCGTCGCTTTGCGCATAAATGGCGTCGAATTCAAGTCCCTCTTCGATGGCTTCGTCGACGACCTTGATGGCGTTGGCGCGCAGATAACTGGCGGGCCGGATGGCGGCAATGGTTATTCCGGGGAAGTCCTTCATGGCGGCCAGAAAACCCTTGGTCCGGTGGACTGCGGTGGTCGCCGTCGGCACGCCTTGCAGGACAAGAATCCGGCCTTTACCGCCCATTTTTCCGGCCAGGTACTTGGCCGCCTGGTGGGCGATGGCGGAATCGTCGGCTGAAATGAAGGTGGTGTAGCCTTCGCCGGATACCTGCCGGGTGAGCAGGATCACCGGGATGCCGCGTTTATGTAATGCGGCGATGACCGGCGACATGGCGTCCCGATTGCGCGGGCTGATGATCAGCAGATCCAGCCCCTGGTCGACCATGTCTTCCAGGTCCTGGATGTTCTTGGCCGTCTGTCCTTGGGCGTCGGAGTGGATAAAACGGATGTTGGGATGTTTGGCCAGTTCCTTCTGGACGTCCCAGACCTGGGCCGCGCGCCATTCGTTGGCCATGTTGTCCTGCGGGAAGCCGACGACGAAGGTCTTCTCCGCGGCGGGCGCGCCAAACCATGCGCCCGCCCCCGTCAGGACAAGCATGAGGCCGGCAAGAAACAGGAAACGAAAATAAAAAAAGGGCTTAAAAAGCATCATGCGGTTCCTAGGTTGCCCAAAACGGTCCTGGGGTTGTAAAAAAATAATAACCACACTTTTAAAATGTATTTTTTCTCTAGTGGCATAATATCCCTAAAACCGGAGGATGGCAGAGTTTTTATGTCAGCTTTAAACTATATATAAATCAATAAGTTAAGTGCAGTAATATTGTATCACATACTAAGGTAGGGCGGTATTCCCCGTTTCAGGACCGCTCCGGGCGCGGCCATGCCTTATTGAAAAAAAGGGCTGGCGAAGGGATTTATCCGCAAACGGCGGAGAGCAAATCCCGGCGGTCGCTGGCGTCGGCGATGGACACATCAACGAGCATGACAATCTGGCTGACGGTTTTTCCGTCATCGGACAGGGGCAGACGCAGTGTGCAATGCTTGTGGAAGATGCCGCTATGACGCTCGAAGGTATAGATGCTGCTGCCCCAGGTGCGTTTTTTGATGATTTCCTCGTGGCTTTTTCGGATAGCTCGGGCTAATTCCGCGGGTTCCAGCTCATAAGGCGACTTTCCGGTCATGTCGCGGCCATGGATGCGGGTCATGATGGTGCCCCAGAACCGGTAAACGTTGTTATCCATATCCGGGTGGATGTCGAGGACCATGGTCGACGGGATCAGCTTCGCCGGGACTTCGAACAGGTCGAACCGTTTCCAGTCGCAGGCCAGGTCTTCGCCGCCTAGGGAACGCCAGTATTCCAATGCCGCCATAAGGCTATCGGTCAGTACAGGTGTGGGAAGGGCGTTGGGGGGCATACAACGGATGGCATGGTTGTGGTTCAAAGAACGTTGGATAACATTGTATGCGTCAAAAAGACCGTCTGCAATCAACGGTTCTTTTAATGATTTTCAGGATTAGCCCGCCGTCCAGCCGCCGTCGATCAGCAGCGCCGAGCCGGTGACCAGCGACGACGCGTCGGACGCCAGGTAGACGATGGCCCCCATTACGTCCTCGACTTCGCCCAGCCGACCCAGCTTGATCTTCGACTTGATCCATTTTACCCGTTCCGGATCGGCCAGCGTCGATTCCGTCAAGGGCGTGCGGATAAACGTCGGACAGATGGTGTTGACGCGGATGCCGTGCGGCGCCAGTTCCACCGCCATCGCCTTGGACAGCCCCTCAATGGCGTGCTTGGAGGACGCATAGACCGTGCGGTCGATGCCGCCGACGTGGCCCATCTGCGAAGACGTGTGGATGATGGTTCCGCCGGTGCCGGCCTCCATCATGCCCTTTGCCACGGCCTGGGCGACGAAATAGGCGGCCTTGACGTTGACGTCCATGACGGCGTCGAAATCGTCTTCTGTCATGTCCGTCATCGGGCCGGGGCGGTTGATGCCGGCATTGTTGAACAGGATATCGAACGGCTCGCCGGCGTTAAGGATGGATTTAACGGCCTCGGTGTCGGAGACGTCCAGTTCCAGCGCCTCCGCCGAGCCGCCGGCATCCTTGATGGCTTTGGCCGCGTCTTCCAGGTCATTGAGAGACCGTGCCGCCAGCACCACGTGCGCGCCGGCATCCGCCAGAGCCGCGGCGCCTGCCAGTCCGATGCCACGCGACGCGCCGGTGACCAGCGCGCGGCGACCGTCGAGCCGGAAAGAAGGGGTTTTCGGGAGTTGCATGGTGTTTTCGCCTTATCCTTGAGAGTGGTTTTTTACGTCCAGGGGCCTTTAGGCCGCCTTCCGAAGGGTCTGCGGCCGGTGTTTCCGGAATTGGGAATGCGTGAGCGCCTAAGTCGGAACCGGGGCCGTAGCAAATCTTCCGGTGCTTTTTTGACACTGAACTTGAGTTCGAATTTCTTTTTATCGCGGTCGAACAGGGGCACGCCCTTGCGCCGCATCGGGAAAATCAGGGCGACCCCGGCGATAAAACCGCCGATGTGGGCCCACCAGGCGACGCCACCCGCACCGCCGGGGTCCATGGAGGCGTTTAGAAATTGCAATCCGATCCATACCCCCAACACCACCCAGGTCGGCAGCCAGACCAGAAAAAACGATACCAGCACCTTGATCCGGGCTTTCGGGTGCAGCACCAGGTAGGCCCCGATGACACCCGAAATGGCCCCCGACGCGCCGATCATCGGCACTTTCGAGCCCGGATCGGTCAGCCCGTGGGCCAGCGCTGCGGCGATGCCGGCGATCAGGTAGAAGGCGATGAAGCGTTTGTGGCCGAGCGCGTCTTCGACGTTGTCGCCCAACACCCACAAAAACAGCATGTTGCCGGCCAGATGCATGAAGCCGCCGTGCAGGAACATGGACGTCATCAGCGACAGGGCCGCCGGAATTTGGGCCAGCTCTTTTGGCAGGGTGGCGTTGCCGAAGACCACCGCGGGGATGGCGCCGAAGCTGAAGACAAAAACCTGCCCGCCTTCGTCGTCGAGGGACATTTGATACAGAAAAACGGCGACGCAGAGCGCCACGAAAAACACCGTAATATACTGAAAACGAATGTTTTTTAGCGGGTTGTCGTCATGCAGGGGGAGGAACATCAGTTGGCTCCGCCGGGGCCGCCGGGCTAACCCAGCGCCGCCACCAGCCCGTCGAACATGGGCCGCCCGTCGTTGCCGCCCAGCGTCGGGTCGCTCAATCGTTCCGGGTGTGGCATCAGGCCAAGCACGGTGCGGCCTTCGTTCATCACACCGGCGATGTCGTCGAGCGAACCGTTTGGGTTTGCGCCGTTTCTCCCCTCATTGCCGGTCTGGCCGTCGGCGTTGACGTAACGAAAGGCGATGCGGTTTTCGTCCCGCAAGCGCTTGAGCGTGTCGTCGTCGGCGAAATAGTTGCCGTCATGGTGGGCGACGGGAATGCGGATGACCTGATCTTGTTCATAACCGCTGGTGAACGGCGTGTCGGTAGCCTCTGTGCGCAGGTAGACGTCCTTGCAGACGAATTTGAGATTGGCGTTGCGCATCAGCACGCCGGGCAGCAGGCCGCATTCGGTCAGCACCTGAAAACCGTTGCAGATGCCCAGCACCGGCACGCCACGGTTCGCCTTGGCGACGATGTCGCGCATCACCGGCGATTGCGCCGCCATGGCGCCGGAGCGCAGATAATCGCCGTAGGAAAAGCCGCCGGGAACCACGATCAGGTCGACATCGGGCACGCTGGCGTCGCCGTGCCAGACCATCAGGGGTTCGGTGCCCATGGATTGCCTGAGCGCGACCTGTACGTCGCGGTCGCAGTTGGAACCGGGAAAGACGATGACGGCGGTTTTCATGTGCTCCGGGCTACCCTTCCAGAATATCGACGCGGTAATCCTCGATCACCATGTTGGCGAGCAGTTTTTGGCACATCGCCTCGACTTCCGTTTCCGCCTTTTTCGGGTCGGTCTCGGTCAGTTCCAGCTCGATGAACTTGCCCTGGCGGACGTCATTGACGCCGTCGAAGCCGAGCGCCGCCAGCGCGTGCTGCACGGCCTTGCCTTGCGGGTCGAGAACGCCTTGTTTCAGGGTGACGTGGACTTTTGCTTTCACCGTTCGATTTCCTTACTGAATAGCTTCTGGAGCCGGCATGTCGCTTGGGCCGCCTTCGGGCAGGATGCCCAGACGCCGGGCGACTTCTTGGTATGCTTCCTCGACACGGCCGAGGTCCTGGCGGAAGCGGTCCTTATCCATTTTCTCGTTGGTCTTGAGATCCCACAGGCGGCAATTGTCAGGGCTGATTTCATCGGCCAGCACGATGCGCGGTTGCTCGTTTTCCCACAAGCGTCCGAATTCGAGCCTGACGTCGACCAGCCGGAGCCCGATGCCGTGGAACAGGCCGGACAGGAAATCATTGACGCGCAACGCCATCGGCACGATCTCGTCCATGTCGTGCGGCGATGCCCAACCGAAGGCGGTGATGTGTTCTTCCGTGACCAGCGGCGAGGGGACGTCCTTCGCCTTGTAATAGTATTCGACGATGGAGCGCGGCAGCGGCGTGCCGTCGGCGAGGCCGAAGCGTTCCGCCAGCGAGCCCGCGGCCAGATTGCGCACGACCACCTGGACGGGGATGATTTCAACCTCGCGGATAAGCTGCTCGCGCATGTTGAGGCGGCGCATGAAGTGGGTCGGCACACCGATTTCGCCCAGCCGGCTCATCAGGTGTTCGGATATCCGGTTGTTCAGCACGCCCTTGCCGGTAATCACGCCGGCCCGCATGTTGTGCGTGGTGTCGTCCTTGAAGTACTGAACGAGGGTTCCGGGCTCGGGGCCTTCGAAAAGAACCTTCCCCGTGCCTTCGTAAATCCGTCTGCGTCTGCCCATGGTTTTCGTATCCGTTGGGGGGTGTTGCGGGATGCCAAAAAACCCCTGGAATGTAGGCCTGATATAGCAGGTGTCTGCGTTCAAAACAACGCCACCCGCTTTTAGGTTTCGACGGCCTCGTAGTCCGCTGCATCGGGGCGTCCGGGTGCGAACAGCCATCTCGGTTTGACCCCGAAACGCTCCGGCGCGGGAAGCGCCAGCAGGGACGACGACACCGTGCCGAAACCGCCTTTCGTGACGATGGTCATGCCGTCTTTTTCCTCGTGTTCGGCGTCTTCCTGGCGGTCGGCCAGAAGGGTCCGCCACTCAGTCCAGTCGCCGTTCTCCACATCCGGCGGGGACGCCGCCTCGAACAGCGGTTTGTAGTGCCGGATGCGGCGCGATGTGGTGTCGTTGAGGTCATGGGCGGTAATAATGGACAAGCCCTCACCAATGGCTTGTGAGCGCACGGGCGCGCCGTTCCCAAGCGAGCACAGCCAAAACGCTTGAGCGGCGTCGGCGATAACCATGTTGAAAGACCGGTAGCTTGCGGGGTCGATGGCGGCGAGCGCGTCCGCGGCGACGGCGGCCTCGGCATGGTCGAGCGCTTCCAGCGGCAGTTCGCCCCGGCTGCGTTTGTCCGGGTCGGGGCCGAGCGAGCCCGGCCGGTTGAGCACGGCGGCGATGACGCCCCAGTCGTTCAGGCCCAGCCAGGTGCCGTCGGCTTCTTCGTCCAGCCCGGCGGTAATTTCGGCCCGGTCCGGCCAGTGGCGGCCCGGCGCCCGCCACGCACGATCCGCCATTTCGTCACGGTTGGCGGCCAGGATCAGCGGCCAGTCATGGCCGGGGCGGCGGAGAATAACGACGGTACACATGGCGGATGCTCTTAAATTGATTGTGCAGGGTAGTTGCTATGGGGCGTCAACGGCTATACATAACTTTAAAGCACTGCCAACAAGAGGACGAGGCCATGTCTGACGCATTTAAGGATCGGGAACGGGGTGAAGAACTCCGTTATGAAATGGGCCAGGAGCTTCAATTCAAGGCCGAAGCCCGGCGCAACCGCCTGCTCGGCGAGTGGCTGGCCCACAAGTTCGGGCTGACGACGGACGAGACCGAGGCCTACGTCAAGGCGGTCATCGCGTCGGACCTGGACGAGCCGGGTATCGAGGACGTCATCCGCAAGGTGATGAAGGACATCGAGGACCGGGGCGCCGGCATCAGCGAGGCCGAGGTGCGCTCCGAAATGGACCGCCTGTTCGCCATCGCCGCCGAACAGGTCAAAGAAGGCTTCAAGCCGGGTACCGTCTAGACGGCTGGCCCGGTTTTCAGGCCTTCCCGAAAACCCGCTCAAAAATCGTGTCGGCGTGTCTGGTGTGGAACGCCGTCGATCCCCCGTCGAACAGCTCCGACAGCCCGTCCTTGCCCAGCGCCTGGGCGACGTCTTCGTCGCGGGCGAGGTAGAACACGAAACGGCTTTCCTGTGCGGCGGCTTCCAGGTCTTCGGGCTCCTGCTCCACGGCGCCATCCGGGTCGTCCGGGTCGATGCCGTAGCTGCGCCACACCTTCATGGCGTTGCGCTGGACGATGCGGTAGGCGTCTTCGCGGCTGACGCCGTTCTGGGTCAGGGTCAGCAGCACGCGCTGGGAATCATGCAGGCCGCCGAACTGTTGCAGGTTTTCCATTATCGCCTGCG
>JACKQG010002664.1_pt1 | contig 17445 bp, 12 predicted proteins | sample 8237621 | NCBI WGS metagenome assembly JACKQG01 (sample SAMN15677084, study PRJNA649215) | marine metagenome | biome: marine; feature: Black Sea; material: saline water; isolation source: suspended particulate matter (SPM) from the Black Sea western gyre | collected 2013-06-09/2013-06-10 | depth...
TGGGGGGGCAAGCATCCAGAATCAAGCATCAAGTATCATTCCTGGTTGTTTTCGAAAACTGAAATTATAGTAGTATAAACTAACATGAAAAGTGTAAATGACAATTATGATGTGATCGTTGTTGGTGGTGGTCACGCCGGCGTTGAGGCTGCTTTGGCTGCGGCGCGCATGGGTGCAAAAACATTGTTGTTCACAATGAACATTTCGACCATCGCACAGATGTCCTGCAACCCGGCAATCGGTGGATTGGCAAAGGGGCACCTGGTTCGCGAGTTGGATGCGCTGGGCGGAGAAATGGGTGTGGCGATTGATGAAGAGGGCATTCAGTTCAGGATGCTGAATAAGTCCAAAGGCCCCGCTGTTTGGTCCCCCAGGGCGCAGGCGGATAAATTGGGATATTCTGTACGGATGACAAGTGCGCTTGAAAACCAGGAAAACCTGGAAATACGTCAGGAGATGGTTGTTGGTGTGATTGTGGAGAAGGGTAAATGCGTTGGCGTTAATACTGCGATTGGCACGGATGTTTTTGGTGGGGCGGCTATATTAACGGCGGGCACGTTTCTGAATGGCTTGGTTCATATCGGAATGTATAGTTATCCGGCAGGGCGGGCTGGCGAATTCCCAGCAATAGGATTAACAGAAAACCTGGAGAAACTTGGCTTTGTTTCGGGCAGGTTAAAGACAGGCACCCCGCCGAGAATAGACGGCAAAACAGTTGACTTTGATAAAATGATAATTCAACCGGGCGATCCCGAACCGGCTCCGTTTTCTTTTCAAACGACAAGAATTGAAATTGAGCAGATACCGTGTTATTTGACATCTACAAATGAAAAAACTCACCGTGAACTAAAATCAGGATTTGAACGCTCGCCCTTGTTTGCCGGAAAAATAGTTGGAATTGGCCCCCGTTATTGTCCTTCAATTGAAACTAAAATTGATCGTTTTCAAGACAAGCTGGGCCACCAGTTGTATCTTGAGCCGGAGGGCAGGAAAACAAAAGAATATTATTTGAATGGTTTTTCAACCAGCCTGCCTGAGGATATTCAGAAAAAAGCGTTAGCCACAATTCCGGGTTTGGAAACTGCAAAGATTACCCGGTTGGGCTATGCGATAGAATATGATTATTTTCCCCCAAATCAATTGTATGCGACCATGGAAACGAAACTAATTGAAAACCTGTATTTTGCCGGACAGATTAATGGGACGTCAGGATATGAGGAAGCCGCAGTGCAGGGGTTTGTTGCCTCGGTTAATGCTGTGCTAAAAATGAAAGGTGAGCCGGCGTTTGTTTTGGATCGTTCTCAAGCTTATATCGGTGTGCTGATGGATGATTTAATAAACAGGGAAATTGAGGAGCCGTACAGGATGTTTACTTCGCTGGCTGAATATCGACTGCTGTTGAGGCAGGATAATGCGGATTTGAGGTTGTCTGAATTTGGCTATCAATTGGGACTTGTTCCTGTTGATTTTTATTCGAAAGTAAAAAAGAAGAAAGAGTTGATCGATAAATATATTTGTGATTTCAAAAAGGAAAAAATAGCTCCCGACAAAATCAATTCGGTTTTGGAGCAAAATGGTGGGACGCCAATAAATGAAAAGGAATCGGTCTATCGGTTGTTAAAGCGCCCGGAGCTTGAGTTGGAGCATCTTAGGCCTGTTGTTGTCCACCCAATTTATAACAACGACCTTGATGCTGACATAATTGAGAGTGTGCGCGAGCAGGTGGAGATTGAGATAAAATATGAAGGTTATTTTAAACGCCAACAAGAGCAGGTGATTAAGTTTAAAAAAATGGAAGAAAAGCTGATCCCAAGCCATTTTGATTTTGATAAAATCGGCTCGCTATCTAATGAGTCCAGGGAAAAGTTGAAGCGCATTAAGCCCAGGTCAATCGGACAGGCATCTCGAATTGCTGGTGTTTCCCCGGCAGATATTTCTGTATTGTTGATTGCGCTAAAGAAGCAACGGTTTTGATGGGCGGGATGGTAAAAGTTATTTCCCAACCGGGTCAAGCCAGAAACAAAAAGGTAACTGGGTAATTAGTTCATTGGGTAATTGGGAGTATCTTATAGTGACAATTTATTTATAACCGAATTACCTTGTTACCAAATTAACAGTTAAGAGTTCTTTTTGAATTCAACGCTTTTTTGCCCATTGTGCATCGATCTCACTGTTTGGGAATTAAATTGTTTCACGTGAAACATTTTGAAAAATAAATCATGGTTTTCTTTTATGCAAATGCTTGAGAAAAGATTGGCGGCGGCAGGGATACCGTTTGAAAAAAACCAAATAACAAACTTTCAAAAATATTATGATTTGCTTTTGGACTGGAGCCAGAGAACGAACTTGATTTCAACGGCGGATCAATCGAGAATTGTAGAGCGCCATTTTTTGGAGTCGGTTGCCGTGTTGCCTGCGATTGAAATAAATCAAGGAGTAAAAATACTTGATGTGGGAAGTGGCGCTGGGTTTCCTTCAATACCAATTTGCTTGCTGCGCCCGGATATAAATTTCTTTTTGGTTGAATCAAAGAGAATGAAGGTGTTGTTTTTAAGGCAAGTGGTGGAGCAGCTGAGCTTGAAAAATGTCTCCGTGTTTGGCGAGAGGTGTGAGTCGTTTGCTGATAAAGAAGAATATCAAAGTCATTTCGATTTTGTGTTCAGTCGGGCAGTTGGAAAGATGGAAATGGTTTATGCCTGGGTGTTGCCTGTGATGAAACCGCAATCATCTTTTATCGCCTGGAAAGGTGGCGATGTAACTTCGGAAATAAATGGTTTTAAGGTGAAATATAAAAATAAAAAAATTGAATTGTTAACAATGGATGAGCGGTTGGTCGAAAAAGAAAAAAATCGTTCACTGGTTATTGTACAATAAAAATGGAGATTAATGAAGATGGAGTTAAGCCTGTATGACAAGCTGAAAACTTTAGTTACGGAAAAGCAGAATCCTGAATCACATGGCATTGACGATATGCCCATTGAGCAGGTATTACACGTTATTAATAGTCAGGATAAAACAGTTCCTGTTGCTGTGGAGAAAGAGATTCCATATATAGCAAAGGCGGTTGAGATTGTGGTGAATGCTATTAAAAATGGTGGCAGGTTAATTTATATTGGCGCCGGCACAAGCGGGCGACTTGGTGTGTTAGATGCTTCTGAAATTCCACCTACCTTTGGGGCTGACCCGGAATTGGTGCAGGGAATAATTGCCGGGGGCTATGCTGCTTTAACGCGCGCCCAGGAAGGTGCTGAAGATAAAAAGGAAGTCGGGGGCAAGGATTTAATGAAATTGAATTTTACCAATAAGGATGTCGCCTGCGGGCTTACCGCCAGCCGGATCACCCCTTATGTTGTTGGCGCCATCGAAAAGGCAAAAGAGGTGGGCGCTAAAACGATTTACATTACCTGTACGGATCGGGAGCAGTTAGAGCTTGATGTGGATGTCGCGATATGTCCCGTTGTTGGGCCTGAGGTTGTCATGGGATCGACCAGGATGAAATCGGGAACAGCAGAGAAGTTGGTTTTAAATATGCTGACAACAACAGCCATGATTCGCCTGGGAAAGGTTTACAATAATATGATGGTTGATCTGCTAATGACTTCAAAAAAGCTTGAGGAACGATCAAAGCGCACAGTCGTTATGGTTACAGGCGTTGATTACGATACAGCAGCTGGTGTGTTGAAAGAGGCTGATGGACATGTGAAAACCGCCATTGTTATGATTTTGAAAAATGTTGATCCGGATGAGGCGCAACGAAGACTAAAGAAGGCTGATGGATTTGTGAAGGGAGCGTTGAAGTAAAGACTTTGGGACTATTCTTCTATTACAAAAAGAATTGGCAAAACGATTTGGGGCAAAACCATTAAAAAGAACCAACAATGGGGAGTTTTTAATTTTACCACTATTGACTGTCGAGATAATTTATTCGTACTTGTTCAGTTATCTTTTTAAATCAATTGTTTCCGCCCAAAAATATTGCGGACGGGTTGCCCGAAATGGTTTTGACTTTCTATTTGAACGCGGATGTTACAAAGGAAGTTAATAATTCAAAGATAGTTTTCTGTAAAGATAACATATTCAAACAAATATATGAGCATTTCAAAAATTAAAAATAGAATATCCGATTCGGGGTTAGTAAAAGAAGTATTTCGGCAAATTGAATCGGAAAAGAGGATATTTATTAAAGGACTTTCCGGTTCATTGAAAGCTCTTTTTTTATCATTGTTGATTGAAAAAACGAATTCGCCGGTCGTTTACGTAACGGGCGATGATGAACAGGAAGAGATTGTCAAAGAAGATTTGGAAACAATTTTGGGGCATGAGCAGGTGGCTTTTTTTCCAAAAATACGGGAGTTGGCTAATAGTGAGGTTGTTTATGAATCAAACAAAAAAAGTCAGCTTCTGTCCGCTTTGGAGAAGCTTGTAGAAAAGAGAAATGTTGCTGTTGTTGTTCCTGCCAAAAATATCGTTCATAAATTTCCCCAGCCAAAGTTTGTTAAAAAAGAAAGATTGTCCTTAAAAGCCTGGTCGGAATATAATTTTGAAAATTTGAAGGAGCGTCTTTCTATCCTCGGTTTCGAAAGAGAACAGGTTGTTGAAGACTGGGGGGAAATGAGCGTCCGTGGTGGTATTATTGATGTTTTTCCATATTCAAGTGATAATCCTTTCAGGGTAGAATTTTTTGAAAATAAAATCGAATCGATTCGGATTTTTGATCCGACGACTCAACGCTCTATTAAAAATGTAAATCAAATAACCATTTATCCCCAAAACATTGAAGAAAAAGACGAGCAGGAAGGTACAACGTTTGTATCACTGCTGGAATACTTTGATCAAAATGCTGTTGTATTTCTTGATGAAACAGAAATAATACACAAAGAGATTGAAGACTTTTTTTTATCCCGCAAAATGCTTCAAGATAAATCTTCGCCTGATAGAAGTGAAACGCCGCAGGAAAATCATTTCTTACGCTGGGAAGACATTCAGGAAAAACTCTCTGGGTTGACAACTATCCACCATGATTCGTTTCAAAGTTCAAGGCAAAATGAGTATATCGACTTTACCAGTCAACCGCAGGATTCGTTTAAGGGCAGCTTTCCTTTGTTGAGAAAAAAAATTGATTATTATTTTAAGCAAAAATCATCAATTAGCAAGTCTAACCTAATATATTTCCTCTGCGAAAGCAATGAACAAATTCAGCGCATGGAAGAACTGTTTTTGGATTCGGAAATCGATATTGACAAAATTCAGTTCGCAAAATTCGGACTCAATCAAGGATTTGTTTTTCAGGATGCAGGGCTGGTCTTGTTCACGGATAATCATTTTTACGGTCGTCCCATCAGGTGGAGGAGAAGAAAAAAGGTTCGCGGTGGATTAACAATTCAACAATTGAATTCGTTAAGCATTGGTGATTTTGTCGTTCATGTTGATAAGGGAATTGGGGAGTACGCGGGTTTGAAAAAAATTACCGTTCAGGGGCATGAGCGGGAATGTTTGAGTTTAATTTACCGGGATGGAGATTTGTTGTATGTGCCCCTGGAAAGAATGGATCGAATACAGAAATATTCGGCAAAGGAAGGATTTGTCCCGGCTTTAAGCAAGTTGGGCAATAAGAATTGGGACAGGCTAAAGAAACGAACCAAAAAGCACATAAAGGATCTTGCCAAAGAATTAACCGCTTTGTATGCGCAGCGAAAAAACAATAAGGGCTTTGGTTTTTCAACGGATACTTTGTGGCAAAAGGAACTGGAAGCATCCTTTGAATATGATGATACACCTGACCAGGTTAAAGCAACCCTGGAAATAAAAGAGGACATGGAATCTGATTTGCCAATGGATCGGCTCATCTGTGGTGATGTTGGATACGGTAAAACTGAAGTGGCAATACGGGCGGCATTTAAGGCTGTTAGTGATGGAAAGCAGGTGGCTGTGTTGGTACCGACAACAATACTTGCGCTGCAGCATTATAATTTAATTCGGGAAAGATTGCGACAATATCCGGCTGTGGTCGATTTGTTGTCCCGGTTCAGAACCCGATCCGAGCAAATGAATGTAGTTGAGAAATTAAAATCAGGACAAATAGATATCGTTATTGGCACACACAGAATGCTTTCTAAAGATGTGAATTTTAAGAATTTGGGCTTGTTAATAATCGACGAAGAGCACCGGTTTGGCGTCGCTAAAAAGGAGAATTTAAAAAAGAAGTATCTGAATGTTGATGTGTTAAGTATGTCTGCGACGCCAATTCCCAGGACTTTAAACATGGCATTGCTGGGGGTCAGGGACATGTCAATGATTGCAACGCCGCCGCGGGATCGCCACCCGATTATAACAGAAGTTACGCCCTTTAGTTTGGATTTAGTTAGAATGGCGATCCTTAAAGAGATTGACAGGGGCGGGCAGGTGTTTTTTGTGCACAATCGCGTGCAAACAATCGAATCAATAACAAATAATTTAAGAAAGCACATCCCGGAGATAAGTTTTGCCATTGCCCATGGACAAATGGATGAACGTCAATTAGAGAAAGTGATGTGGGATTTTGCCCATAATAAATATCAATGTCTTGTGTCAACCATGATCATTGAATCCGGATTGGATATTCCTAATGTAAATACGCTGATCATCAACCGGGCAGATCGGTTTGGGCTTTCTCAACTTTATCAATTAAGAGGCCGGGTGGGAAGATCCAACCAAACAGCTTATGCCTATTTACTTATCCCGCCTGTTTCAAGCTTAAAGAGAAACGCCTTAAAACGATTAAGAATTATTGAAGAGTTTAGCGACCTGGGTTCCGGTTTTAACGTGGCAATGAGAGATCTTGAGATACGGGGCGCGGGCAATATTTTAGGAGCTGAGCAGAGCGGGCACATTGTGGCTTTGGGATATGAACTTTATTCAAAAATTATTGAAGAAGCTGCTTATGAATTAAAACTGGAAAAGGAAGGAAAACCAATCCCTGAAAACCAGGAAAATGATGATGTAAAAGTGGAGATAAATGAAGATGCATTTTTGCCGGATGAATACATAGATCAGCCGGAGTTAAAGGTGGATATTTACCGCCGCCTGGCAAACGAGACAGAGATCACTAAAATAACAGGGGTGAGGGATGAACTCAAAGATCGATTTGGCACTCCGCCAGAGCCGGTAGAAAATTTGTTCCTTCTAATTGAATTAAAATTATTAGGAAGACAGTTAGATTTTAAACAAATTAAAGTTAGTAAAAATAATTTAACGGCATATTTTTCAGAAAAGATAACGACCACAAACAATGGGGAACTTATAGAAAAGAAAGTAAGTTCGATAATAGATAAAACAGAAGGTAAGTTTCATTTTATTCAGGATAGAAAAAAGGGCTTTGGCGTGAGCTTGGATATTCCATCATCAGAAAAAAAGATTTTTGAATACGGTAAAAATTTCTTGAAAAATTTGTTATAATATATTGGCTGAGATAATATCATTGATTTTTATAAAGAAAATTAATAACTTTACATGATTTAGAAATTAACAATTAGTATAAAATGAAATGAAGTTAAATAAGATTTTGGTTGATTAATAGCCATAACATAGTTATAATAAAAAGAATTCAATTATAAAGGATCTCAATAATGGCAAAATCAACAACCGTAAGGGCTTCAATGGAGCCTCATAAAAAAGAGAATGTTTCAAAAATCTTAAAGCGTTTGGGAATGAATCATTCAGATGCAATTAATGTTTTCTATAGTTTGATTGAAGAATACAAAGGGCTGCCATTTGATATACGTGTTCCAAGACCTCGTCAGGACGTGATGAAACATTTAAATGCGAGTATAGAAAAAAACCGACGATTGGGAGAGTTGCTGGCAAAATGAGGGACTTTCTCACGATAGACGAGTTATTCGCTATGCACTATAAGCTAATCGAAGAATTTGGTGGGTCTCCTGGTTTAATAGATAAAGGCGCTTTAGAGTCGGCATTAATGCGTCCACAATCGGGCTACTATAAAGATATTATTGAAGAATCCGCCGCATTCATGGAAAGTTTGGCAATGAATCATCCTTTTGTGGATGGGAATAAACGTATGGCTTTTTTCGCTACAGATACATTTTTAAGGCTAAATGGATATTATATAGACTGTGATAATGACGAAGCATATGCCTACTTTATAAAGCTATTTGAGTTGAATGCTTTTCGCTTTGACAATTTAGTGCAATGGTTAAGAGAGAAGGTGAAGCTATTATAAGCATTCGGCTTTTACTGATATTAACTATCGCTTCTAATATAAAGAAATTCAAATAAACACAAGTAACTTTTAGCGACCTAATCGGAGGAAAAAATGATTTCAACGAAAAACAAAATTCTATTATTTTTCATTATTCTCTATTCAATCTTTTTCATTATAAATTGCTCTGACAACAGGCAAAAAACAATTGCCAGGGTCGGAGGCAGAAGAATTTCCGTGCAGGAATTTGAAGTAGCCTTTGCAAAAGGGAAAAAAACCAAACAGATTCAAACAGCAAGTTTAGAAGATAAAATGGAATTTTTAAATCGTATGATCGATAAAAAATTAAAGATCATCGATGCTTATCAACATGATTTGGATAAAGATGAAAAAATTCATGAAACCATAAATGAGCGTATAAAGGGTGTTATGTTCCGTCATTTGGTTGACAGGGAAGTTGTGGAAAAATTTATCCCGGAATCAATGATAAAAGATTTTTATAAAAAAGCGAGTAAAGAAGTAAAGATCAGGCAAATTGTTTTGAAGGTAAACAAAAACGACTCAAACCAGGTAGAAATTAAGGAGAAAGCAGAAAAAATAGTAGCCAGGTTAAAAGACGGAGAAAATTTTGCCGATGTTGCCAAAACAATGTCTGATGATAAAAGGACAGGAAATAAAGGCGGTATAAAAGGATTTTTGAAGTGGGGCGCACGCAGCTCAGAGAATGCAATGTATAAAGCAGCGTTTTCGATGGATGAAGGAGATATTTCAGAGCCGATCGAAATGCCGGATGGGTATTATATTATTAAAGTAACCAATATCAAGAAACACCCGGTTCCACCGTATGAGAAAGAAAAAGAAAAAATCAAACAAAGTATGTTTAGATTATTTGCAAAAGACATTGAAAAAGCTTATTATGAATATTTGGACGGGTTAAAAAGCAAGTACAAAATGAAATATAACGATGAAGCAATTGATTTGTTTTTTGAACGATTTACTTCCCCAAAAACTGCCCAATCCGTTTCCCCGGATAGTTTACAAAAAAGACCGGCAAGAGCTAATCCTTTGGAGAATTTTTCAGACGCTGATAAGCAAAAAATTTTAGTCGATTTTAGTTTCTCAGAAATAAAAATTAATTGTATATTGGAAGAGCTCAAAAAGATTCCACCGCAGCGTCTGCCCAGGTTAACCACAAAAGAACAGGTTCGCTCTTTTCTGGATCAACGAATTATCCCGATAGTGATTTTGGAACATGAGGTGGAAAAGAAGAATATTATAAATGAAAAAGATGTGAAAAAACGGGTCAAAGAGAACCTGGAGAGTTTGATGGAAAAGAATATTTATCAACTTCAGGTGACAAAAAAAGTTTCCATTACCGACGAAGACATAGAAAAATATTTTAATGAACACCGGGATGATTATAAACATCCACCTATGCGTGAAGTCCAGGAAATTGGTCTTAACGATAAAACAACAGCAGAAGTGGTCGCTTCAGCAGCGAGCAAGGGACGTAATTTCACTTCTTTATTTAACAAATATAATGAGAAAAAATCGCTCAGCAAAAATAAAGGGAACATCGGTTTTGTTTCCAAGGGAAGAGCCGGACTGGGCAAGCCCGCGTTTAATACCGAAATAGGCGGCATATCAGACCCGGTTAAAATAGGAAGGACATACAGCGTAATAAAAGTTTTGAGCGAAAAACCTGAAACGTTAAAGACTTTTGAAGAATCAAAAAAACTTGCTTCATCAAGATTAAAAAGAATGTTGATATCTGAAAGAGAAAAAGAATGGCTAAGCGGACTGCGCGAAAAGATCAATATTGCTGTCTATGAGAAAAATGTGGAAAAGGCATGTAAAGGTGTTTATGGCAGCGATATTAAAATGGTACAATAGCATTACTAAAGCGCAGAGTCTAAAGTGAGCTAAAGTTTGAAGTACTTTAAGTTCACCACATTTAGATGATGTTAAAAAATTATGATACATTACATTGTATGGAAAAAAAGGTTTAGTAAAGCTTGACTAAATTAAATAAAAAGAGATAAAATGAGAAGAAATCATTTAGTTTTTTTAATACTGATTTTTTTTATCAGTAGTTGTACAACACCCAAGGTAGATGAAAAAAAGGTAATCGTATCAATTGGCAGTAGTGAATTGACCCTGGATATGTTGAACAAGGAGATACCCGCCGCACTTCAACCGATAGTAACAAAAGACCAGATTAATAGTTATGTTCAACAATGGATCGACACCGAACTGATTTATCAGAATGCATTGAAATTGGGAATGGATCTTGGCCAGGATTTTAGATATGAGTTAGAAAAGGCTAAAAAAGAGTTGTTAGTAAGAAAGTATTTGAGCCGCATACTGGATGAAGATGTTGATGTTGCCGAAGACGACATTCATAAATATTACGAAGAGAATAAAGAAAACTTTCTTATAGGCAGCGATGAGATCAAGGTGCTTCACATTTTGGTTGCTACAAAAGCCGAAGCAAATGTTGCTCATCGACGAATCGCAGATGGGGAAGATTTTATTGAAGTAGCAAAAGAAGTTTCTCTTGACTATGCCGATCAAAAAAGAATCGAATTGGATTTTTTCTCAAGAAATGATATTGTCCCGGAACTTGCCCGCAGAGTATTTCAATACCGGAAGGGGAGTTTAACAGCGCCAATTCAATCAGGTTTTGGATACCATATTTTTAAAATTTTGGAGAAAAGGACCAAAGGTAGTTATAAAGAATTGGATGAAGTAGAAAGTGATATTGTGAATCGATTAGCTTCCAACCAAAAATCACAACAATATAAAAATTTACTGATTGATTTAAGAAATAAAATAAGAGTCAAAACCAATGAAAATATTTTAAAGGACTTTTATAAAGATTCAACCGCTGCCCCGGTTGATCTAATTTATAAACAAACTCAATAATTTTCGGAGAAGTTAACATGTTAAAAAAAATAATTATTTTAGTATTTATTCTATCTACCCAGGTTGCCCCACAGTTAAGCGCGCAAGAGGTTTTAGACAAAGTGGTTGCTGTGGTAGAAGATGAAATAATTTTGCAATCAGAATTAGCCCAGTTTACGCTTAATTTAGCTTACCAAATGGGAGTTGATCCAAGAAAGGATATGGAGAAGTTTAATCAAATTCAGGGTGAAACGCTGCAGAATTTAATCAATCAAAAAATTTTGTTAGCGCGCGCCGAAGAGGACAGCATTTTGGTTGAAGAACGCCAGGTTGACAATGTCCTGGAAGAACAGATCGCGCAAATGGTACAGCGTGTCGGTTCAGAAGAAAAATTAGAGAAAGAACTTGGAGAATCGATAAAAAAGATAAAAAGGAATTTTCGTGAAGATGTGAGAAAAAATTTAAAAGTTGAGACGTTACGAAATACTAAATTCATGCAGATAAAGATAGCAAGGCGTGAAGTTGAACAATTTTATAACACCATGAAAGACAGCCTGCCCGATTTAAAAGAGACCGTGGACGTGAGCCACATTTTGCTTACCATAAAAGCGGGTGACCAATCTGAAAAACAAGCGAGAGAAAAAGCAGAAGCATTATTAGAAAGACAAAAAAATGGTGAAGATTTTATATCGCTGTGCTCTTTATATTCGGAAGATCCGGGGAGCAAATCCAGGGGCGGAGAATTGGGATTTATTCAACGGGGGGATTTTGTTCCGGAGTTTGAAGAGGTGGCGTTTTTGTTGCAGCCGGGAGAATTTTCCGACATAGTTAAAACACGATTTGGTTTTCATATCATCCAGTGTATCGACAGAAAAGGGGATAAAATTAATGTGCGACATTTATTAATTTTATTGCAACCCAATACAGATGATGAGACAACAACCGTGAAGAAAATACACGATGTGCGAAAATTACTTGACGAGTCTGATGCAGATTTTGCTGAGATTGCAAAAGAACAATCTGACGATGAAACAACTAAAGAGCAGGGAGGACATCTTGGGCTTCTGGAGTTAGAAAATCTGCAGGAACAGGAATTTAAAAATGCCATTGAGGGATTGGAAGTTGGCGAAGTATCACAACCATTTAAGACAAAATTCGGCTGGCACATCTTAAAATTAAACGCTCGAGAAGAAGCAAGAGCAATTGAAGTTGAAAAAGATTGGGATAAAATAGAAGCCTGGGCGCTTAACATAAAACGCCAAAAAGAATTTCAAAAATGGCTCGAAGAGATAAAAAAAGATGTTTACGTTGATATTAAGATGGCAGATTCTGAAAAGTAGCAAGATGTCAACAATCGATTTTTTTTTAATTTTTATACAAAGCCCTTTGGCATTCGCTGGAGGGCTGATTTGTTTTGGAAATATAATCAAAATTTTGCAACGAAAAAATCCAACGGATAGATACAACCCAACGGATAAAATAAAAATTTGGTAACTATTCAGTTAGTTTAAAAATGTCATTCTGAGGGAGCTTGCGACCGAAGAATCTCGACAATTATGATACATTTTTCTAGTATACGGGAGATTCTTCACTTCCCACCATCCCAAATCCCAGCTCTCGTTCAGAATGACAGTCATTCAAGAATTGGCTGAATAGTTACAAAATTTGTTTGAATGTAAATTACACCGCTTTTTGCGGATGATATTTATTTTATATCAAATGTAATATTGTCAAAATACCATCCGTTGGTTTCTATTTTTGTTGCACCCATTTAAAAAAGTATAAGTTATTATGAATAGAACCAACCTATTTAACGTCATATTAGTAATAATGTTTTTGTGCATAGCAAAAGGTTTTCCCCAAAGCGCTGAAAGAAAAAGCCTGCTAACCATCGCCCGCGTAAAATACCAGGGCGGAGGCGATTGGTACAACGATGCCACTGCGATCCCAAACCTGTTACAATTCATTCAGAGAGAAACGACAATGCAAACGGCGGCGGATGAGAAAAAAGTAGAAATTATGGATCAGGAGCTTTTTTCTTTTCCAATCCTGTTTATGACAGGGCACGGGAAAATATCCTTTTCAGAGGAAGAAGCGGAACGGTTGAGAACTTACTTAACCAAAGGTGGATTTCTGCTGGCAGATGATGACTATGGTATGGACAAATTTTTTAGAGCTGCGATGAAAAAGGTTTTTCCTGACAAAGAACTTGTGGAGTTACCTTTTAATCATGCAATTTATCGTTGTCATTTTTCTTTTAATAATGGCTTGCCGAAAATTCATGAACACGACGGAGGCCCACCACAAGGTTTTGCTTTATTTCATGAAGGACGAATGGTTGTTTTTTATTCTTACAACACAAACATTTCTGACGGCTGGGCAGATCCTGAAGTTCATAAAGACCCGCAACCGGTGCGGCTCCGGGCATTAAAAATGGGAGCTAATATTATTGTTTATGTTTTATCAAATTAGTTTCGTTAACCCCGTAGCCATAGTACAATCCTAAAAGAAAACCGCCAATTACGCGAATTTCGCGAAATGAAATTGGCGTAATTAGCGAAATTCGCGGTTAAAATGCAAATAGACTAACGCATTAAAAAATGAAAAATACAGAAAAAAAATTTAACTCCTTATTAGATCGTGTAGATGCGGTCAGAAAAAAACAGAAACGGGTTTTTTTGTTTAGCGGATTATTTTTGTCCCTGGCGATTGTCTTGCTATTATTTATAATTGCTGCATCACTGGAAGCCTTTATTCATTTCGATTCAACAACCAGGACTGTAATAGTAACCTTGCTGGCTGGAACTATTTTATCAATTTTAATTCTGAAAGTTGCAAAACCAGTTTATGTTTTGTTCAAAAAAAAGTATCCCGCGGATGAAAAAATTGGTAAAATTATTGGGGATCACTTTCCCTCCATTGAAGATAAACTTTCCAATGCGATCCAGGTTTATAAAATAAAGAAATCGAATCCGCATGGTTTTTCCGATGATCTGATTGATGAATCCGTAAACAGTATCCATGAACAAACCATAAAAATAAATTTTCTAGAATCCATAAAATCCGAGGCTGTTTTTCGTTATGGGAGGCTTTGGCTGGCAGTATTTGTTTTTTATTTATTATTAGTTTTTGGAGTTGGAGAGAGCTTTCAGAACGCACAATTTCGTCTATTTAATCCTTTTACAGAATTCAATGAATATCCCGGGATGACGATACAGGTTGCTCCGGGGCATAAACAGGTATTAAAGAATGAGCCGGTTGAAATATCCGCTCGCGTTCAAGGGGGGAAAATCAAAAAGCTTGATTTGCACTTAAAGGAAATAAATAATGAATATCATTTGACACATGCTCTCGAAGCAAACCAAAAAAACGAGTTCAAATTTATTATCGAACACATCCAGGATACAACGGAATATTTTCTAAGCGCCAGGGAAATTACTTCCGGGAAATACACGCTTTCAGTTGTTGAACTGCCCATTGTGAGGAATTTGCAGGTTCGTATTTCACCGCCAAATTATGTCCGTAAAGGAGTTGAGTTTTTGGAAGAAAACATCGGCGACATGAGTTGTCTGAAAGGATCGTATGCTGAAATAGATTTGCTTTCAAATAAAAAACTATCCCGGGCAACTTTGATTTTGAATGATAAAAAAGAAGTTCCGCTAAACGTAACGCTGGAGTCAGCAGCCGGTAGTTTTAAAATTAATGAGGGTGGCAGCTATTTTCTCAAATTATTGGATGAAGAAGATTTTGAAAACAGGGATCCCATTGTTTATCGTATCACACTTATTGAGGATATTTATCCAAGCGCTTTTATAACCTCCCCCGGACAGGATGTTGACCTGACAGAAGATTTGCTGCTGCCGCTAACGATTGAGGCGGAAGACGATTTTGGATTTTTTTCTCTTCGGTTAGGCTATAAAATAATTAAAATGGACACGCCGTTTACAGACACAACATTAAAATTCATTTCCTTGCCGGCTGAAATAGCAGGCGCTGAAAAAATCAATTTTGATTATCTCTGGGATTTAACAACGCTCGATCTTTTCGCAGGCGACATTGTTCGCTATTATGCTGAAATTTTTGATAACGATAATGTGTCAGGCCCCAAAAGTTCAAAGAGCCAAATTTACTCTGCCCGCTTTCCTACATTAGAAGAAATTTTTGCAGAGGTGGACGCAGAGCAAGAACAGACTTCCGAAAGTTTTGAAGGCTTATACGAGAAGAGCAAAGAGCTAAAGGAAAATATAGAAAAACTGGCTGAAGAATTAAAACAGAATCCTGAATTAAAATGGGAAGAAAAAAAGCAGGTTGAAAATGTTCTGGAAAATCAAAAGCAGTTGGAGAAATCGCTTGAAGAAATCCAGGAACAATTGGAACAAATGGTTGAAAGAATGGAGAAGAATGACCTGTTAAGTCTGGAGACGCTTCAAAAATACAGTGAGCTGCAAAAGTTATTGGATGAAGTAATGACGGATGAATTAAAAGAAGCCATCAAAAAATTGCAGCAGGCAGCAGAAAAAATAGACGAACAACTAATGAAGCAAGCGATTGAGCAATTGAATTTTGCCCAGGAAGAATTTTTAAAAAATATAGAGAAAACGCTCAACATACTTAAACGGTTGCAAATTGAACAGAAATTGGATGAGTTGGTTAAAAAAGCAGAAAAACTTCTTCAGGAACAAACAGACATCAATGAACAACTAAAAAAGGAATTATCAAAAAATCAAAAAGATGGCTTGTGTGAGAACCAGGCAGAAACAAAGAACAAAACAGAAGACGCGCTGAAAGAGACGGAACAGTTAAAAGACGACATGACCGAATTTTCCAACATGCCGGAAGATATGCTGGAACAGATGCTTGAAAAAATGAAGCAAAGCGGGTTGTTGGAAAAAATGAAAGAATCAATTTCGCAAATGAAATCCGGGAACATGCAGTCCGCTCAACAATGCGGAAAATCAGCCAAGTCATCTCTCTCGATGATGATGGACATGCTCAGCCAGGCAAAAAAGGATTTGATCGAAAAACAGAAACAGGAAGTGATGGCGGAACTGAAACGGCTGTCAAATAATATATTAACACTATCGAAAAAACAAGAGAGCTTATTAAATCAATCTAAAAAATTGAACAGCAACAGCCCACTGCTCACAAACAGGGCAGACACACAGCAGAACCTGGCGAGCGCGCTGAACAGGAACGCAAATGTGATGGGTGAGCTTTCTAACAAGACTTTTTTTGTTTCCGCGCAAATGATGAGATCGATGGGGCAGTCGCTTCAAAATATGAAAAATGCGCTTACGCAATTTGAAGGACGAAACATGGCAAAGACAACCCGCAGTCAGCAAAAAGCCATGGTGAGTTTAAATGAAACGCTAAAGCAACTCCGGTCTGCCATGAAAGAGCTCGCCAATGCAAGTTCTGCGGCTGGCTTGGAAGAATATTTGGAAAAGTTATCACAGATGGCGGGAAAGCAACAGGGAATAAATCAGCAAACGATGAATTTAAACCCGGGATCGCAACCGATGACAATGGGACAGCAGGCAGCAATGGCTCGGTTAGCAGCTGAACAGGCGGCGTTGAGAAAAGCCATGGAGCAGCTTCAAAAGGAATACGGAGAGCGGTCGGATATTTTAGGCAGGCTGGATCAAATCGGTAAGGACATGGGGGATGTTGCTAAAGATTTGCAAAAGCGCAATGTGAGCAGAAGAACAATTAACAGGCAGCAGCGGATTTTACAAAGATTGCTCGATGCGCAAAAGTCAGCCAGAAAACAGGATTACAGCAGAAAGAGACGAGCGGAAACAGGCAAGTATTACCCGGCTTTGAGTCCCGGTCAGTTGCCGACAAATTTAGGAGAGAAAAATATTCGCATTCAACGGGACCTGTTGAAGGCGCTGAAGGAAGGATATTCAAAAGATTACCAGGAACTAATTAAAAAGTATTTTGAAGCGCTAATGAAAGAGTCGATGGAAAATGAAACAACTGAATAGAAAAATTTGGATTTTGATAATTTTATTATTTCTGGTTTCCGCTGTTTTTGGACAAAAAAAAGTGGAACAAAAGAAACAAAAAATGAAACACCAGCAATTGAATCAAATGCTAAACCTGGCGCGAAGTTATGAGCAGCGAGCCCAGTTTTCCAGGGCGCTTGATATATATTCGCGGTTGTGGGAGGACTTTCCTTCGAATATAAATTATTACCGGGGTGTTAAAAACAACCATATCAATTTGCAAAGATTTGATCTTGCTGAAGAAACAATTAACAAAATGCTTCAAGGTAATTCTTCCCCACTCATTAAGGTTGACCTGGGCGATCTCTATTTTAAAAAAGGAGAAAAAGAAAAAGC
>JACKQG010004015.1_pt1 | contig 17440 bp, 11 predicted proteins | sample 8237621 | NCBI WGS metagenome assembly JACKQG01 (sample SAMN15677084, study PRJNA649215) | marine metagenome | biome: marine; feature: Black Sea; material: saline water; isolation source: suspended particulate matter (SPM) from the Black Sea western gyre | collected 2013-06-09/2013-06-10 | depth...
GCCACCATGTCGCTAGGTGGCGGCGGCGGCCCAGGTATAGTCTCTACCGTAACCGGCACCATATTAGAAACCATCGTAGTTGGGTTCGACCACACATCAAACTGCACACCCTGAAACCACACATTATCACCCACCACCACATTCGGCGGTACTGGGAAAGGGCCAAGGGCGCCATCGCCTTGTCCGTTCAATCTAAACGGCGCGAGCTGCCCAATCGGCAAACTAAGCTCGAGCACCAAACCACTAGCCGTGGTGAAAGGGCCCGCCCCAAATAACGAGTAGCATAAAAACATATACGCATCAGCAGTGCCGTTAAAAACTCTAAACTGCGCAGTCCCGCCCTCATACATTGGATCGATACGCAACAACAAACCCGCATCATCACTGGCATCACTAGGGTTCGTTTCGCCGGCGTCGACGGCACCGTTTTTGTTCCAGTCTTCGATGTTGTCGCGAAGGCCGCCACCGTCGGTATCATTCTTGCGCGGATTAGTGGTAGTAAGCGGATCGCTATCTGCCACAAACAAATTCATATCGGTATCAACACCGTTCGGCACAGTTAGACCACGCTCTAAGCCATCACCCAAACTATCGCCATCCGTGTCAAATAAATTAGGGTCTAATTCTTGACCGACATACGCACCATCACCATTCAAATCTTCGTCGCCATCCATCAAGCCGTCGTCGTCGCTATCGTCGTCTAAGGGGTCGGTCGTAGTCGACGGGTCGGCATCGGGAATAAACACACTTAAGTCAGTGCCGCTCACGCCATTCCAGGGTGCGCCTTGCCACCAATAATCACGGCCCATTTCGGTGCCGTCTAAAATGCTGTCGCCATCGCAATCAGCATTAAGTGGGTCAAGGGTTACTCCGTTAATGCCATTCACTTCTTCGCCATCGGACAAGCCGTCGTCGTCGCTATCTTGATCTAGGACATCTGTGCCTAAAGATATCTCGGTGGCATCGTCAAGACCATCGCCGTCGGTGTCTTGGGCATAAGCTGATGAAGACATTGCAAATAGCGCAATACAAAATATTAGAAGGGTGTTTTTCATGGGGACTTTATGGGTTTGGGGTTTGACGCGTAATGTGTATTTTCCAATATACTATAAATTTCGATTTGCGGTAGCGCGAAACCACCGCAATTGCTCACTAACCATCTCTACGCTTGGGACCCCAGGCGTACCTACATCGTCGTAAACCCGTCAGCCGAAATGCCATTCACTCGCGTCACGCGCCGCGGGATCAAAATCGACATCGTTAATCAATATTGTCGGGCTACCTAAATACCCCACCGGTGGCTCGAAACCGTCGGCGAGCTGCACTTGGACATTCACCGCAATATCGAGCTCGCGCGCAACTTCTTTTATTCTCGTGACCACGAGAGCGCCGTTGCCTCAGTCGGGCGCCTTCATGACTACTATTTCTAAGTGCAACGTTGATGGCGATGGCGGAATGTTAGCGCAACCACCACTAAAGAGTGATGCGCACAGTGCAATTAGCGAGCTTAAGTACTTCATTGAATCGGTTAATTAACTGTCATCACAATATTATCAATCTCAACTTGGCTCTGCCCTGGCGCAGTAACCGTCAATCGCGTGTACCACACCGGAGTTGCCAAGGTCGGCGCTACCGCGGTAAAGGTATGTTGAATCCAGTTTGTCGATAGCGCCACGGTGGCGGTACTAGTTTGCAGCGGCGTGGTTGATTGTTTGCCTTTTCTAAAATCAATCGTTACATCAGCGGCAGCCGAGCCCGTTGCCAATGGCGAGCGCAACCACATACTTATAGTTACAGTCTGTCCATCACGCGCCGGATTTTGTTGCTGAATCGCGCCGCCATTTGCTACGGCTGCATAGTAGTCGCCGTCTTGCGCGGTACTTGGCGAATATGTGCGTTGTACCTTTGGATTATTTACGCCATAACGCCAGCCGAATCCGCCGAAAGGCGCCGACTCTTCGAAGCTACCATTTGCAACATTGCCGCCGCGACCAAAACCTATCATGATGTCAGATGGTGCGCGCGTCCAGTTCATGACTGTTGCAATGTGCTCACTTACATAATCGGCCATGCCACCGTGATCGCTTTCGCATCCGTGCCATTCGTCTAGCTGCCACGGGAAAATTACCGTTGACATATTCGGATCATTGCGCAAATTAACTACGTCTTGCGTGTAAGCTGCCGGCTCTTTCAATGACCATCCATCGGCATTCGCCAAAACGATATGCGCATTAGGGTAAACCGCACGAAAGTCATCAAGCAAATCGTTGTACATACGCCGGATAGTGGTTTCGCTTTGATAGGTATTATTTGACCCTGCGTTTAACACCACAACATCTGGCACCCAGCGGCTGAAATCCCATGGTGTGTTTGCAGCGTCTGGATCGATGCGGTCGAACCAGCGATTCACGTCTTGAATTCGCGCGCCACTAATTGAGCAGTTTTGATAGTCTGCGTCAAAACGTCGTGAAGTAATTCCGGCCCAACTATTTGTGCATCCCTGATAAACGCGCGCGCCTTGATCGGTTTCACTTTCTACAGACAATCCCGCCACACATGAATCGCCGTAATATGCAATGCGTTTAGTCCGCGCAACTGGCGGCGGAAGAATACCTGCGCCGTCAATGCCGGCAAAACCAAGAAAAGTCATATGCCCGTTATTATTAGTCTCTTTTACAACTTCAACATGATGCGCGCCGGCGCTCAACCCTTGCGCCAAAATTACTGCCTGCCAACGACTGCGGCTAGCCACTTCTATTTTCTGCGCGCTGAAAAGGTCGCCATCGACGATAACCTTAAACCACTCGCTATCGCCGCTAACAATTACGCCCATCGCAACAGCCGTACCGTCAAAATTCATAGACATGGACGACCCCTGCCATCCGCACCATGGAGCGTTGCTTTGGCTGTCGTCCCAGCGACCTTGGTAGGTTATGGATGGGTTGTCGGCGTAGGCTATCCAGGCTGGGTTGGGTTGGTTCCCGCTTAAGAATGCGACTATCGCAAGTATTATTGAGGGGTATTGCATAATACAAGGTTACCACGATTTAGCTAAAATATGCCCCGCTAATAGCACAACACACCCATGGCAAACATCGAATCATCACCAGAATTTGTATCTGCGACTTATGCGCAGATGCGCTCCAACATCGCAGCGGTTAAAAAATCTAATGACCGCCCTCTTCCACTAGCCGAGAAGGTTGTATTTGGCCATATCGACGATGTTGATACCCAAAATCTCGAGCGCGGCAAGGCTTATTTGAATTTGCGCCCTGACCGCGTGGCCTTGCAAGATGCGACCGCACAGATGGCTTTATTGCAATTCATGATGGCTGGTAAAAACGAGGCGGCCGTCCCGACTACTGTGCATTGCGACCACTTAATTCGCGGGCACGTCGGCGCTGACCAAGATTTGACTTTGGCTAACGAAGAGAACCGCGAGGTTTACACTTTCTTATCCGACGTGGCGAATCGCTACAACCTCGGCTTCTGGAAACCTGGCGCCGGCATCATTCATCAGACGGTGCTCGAAAATTACGCTTTCCCGGGTGGCTTGATGGTTGGCACAGATTCACACACTCCAAACGCTGGCGGATTGGGCATGTGCGCGATTGGCGTCGGCGGCGCAGATGCGGTTGACGTAATGGCTGGCTTTTCATGGGAAGTCTTACAGCCAAACATTGTCGGCGTAAAACTAACCGGCAAACTAAACGGCTGGACGGCACCTAAAGATGTCATCCTCAAATTGCTCGGCATGCTTACTGTAAAAGGCGGCACCAATCGCATCATTGAATATTTCGGTGAAGGTTGTGAATCACTTTCTTGTACTGGTAAGGCGACGATTTGTAACATGGGTGCCGAGCTGGGTGCGACTTGTTCGGTGTTCCCTTACGATCAGCGCATGGGTGATTACTTGCGCGCGACTACTCGTTCGGCGTTGGCCGAGCTGGCTGATAATAATCTCGATTTGCTAACTGCTGATGAGGGTTGTGAATACGATGAAGTTTATGAAATTGATTTAAGTACACTCGAGCCGCATCTGGTTGGCCCGCACACTCCCGACTTGGCGCACGCAATTTCTGACATGGCTGGCGATTGTGAAAGCGAAGGTTATCCAGTTGAAGTGCGCGCGGCGTTAATCGGTTCATGCACCAACTCTTCTTACGAAGACATTTATCGCGCTGCCGACATTGCAAAACAAGCGACCGCTAACAACACTAAAATGAGCGCAAACTTATTCATCAGCCCTGGCTCTGAACAAGTGCACGCAACTATCGAGCGCGACGGTTTGCTTGATTCGCTTGATGAAGTTGGCGCAACGGTTTTAACTAACGCATGTGGTCCATGCATCGGCCAGTGGCAACGCGACGACATCGAGTTAGGCATTCCAAACAGTATCGTTACATCATTCAACCGCAACTTCCGCGCGCGCAACGATGCCAACCCCGACACTCTTGGCTTTATCGGTTCACCAGAAATGGTAATGGTCTTAGGTTTATCCGGACGCCTTGACTTTAATCCAATGACTGATTCGTTAACAGATGCCGATGGTAATTGTTGGCAGCTCGAAGCGCCGGCGATTGCGCCTGATATTCCTGAAGCTGGTTTTGAAATTAAGCGCGACGGTTATCAAGCTCCAAGTGAAGGCACTGATGGTGAAATCAGTGTTAGCCCTGATAGCGAGCGTTTGCAGCTACTTGAACCATTCAAGGTTATTGCTGCCGACGGTTATAACGAAATGCCGTTACTGTTAAAAACTATTGGTAAAACGACTACCGATCACATCAGCCCGGCTGGTAAGTGGTTGAAGTTTAGAGGTCATCTCGACAACATTGCCAACAATATGTTTACGGGTGCGACTAACGCTTTTGATGGTGGTATTGGTACCACTAAAAACCCGCTTAATGGCGAAACTGGTCAACCGGTTCCTGCAGTCGCGCGCGATTTAAAAGCTGCCGGCAAGCACTGGGTAGTGGTCGGCGACGAAAACTACGGCGAAGGTTCTTCTCGCGAACACGCAGCAATGTGTCCGCGCTTGCTTGGTGCAGGTGTAGTTATAACGCGTAGCTTTGCGCGCATTCACGAAACTAATCTTAAGAAGCAAGGAGTATTAGCGTTTACTTTCGCTGATGCTGCTGCATGGAAAGTCGTGCAGCAAGACGATACTGTAAGCATCGAGGGTTTAGAAAACTTAGCTCCTGGTTCACAAGTGTTCGCGGTGTTTAATCACAGCGACGGCAGCAACGATCGTGTTGAAATAGTGCACACCCTAAACGCCGAACAAATTGTTTGGTTTAAGGCTGGCTCAGCACTTAATTCATTACGCGCATGAGCAAGCAGTCTTTAGTGGCAGTAGTAACTGGTGCCGGTAGCGGCATCGGTCGCGCTATCGCTGAAGAGTTTGGTCAACAAGGTGCGCGGTTGTTATTAGTCGGCCGTCGCCGCGATAAGCTCGAAGAAACTTTATCTAGTTTAAACGGTGAACAACACAGGATAGCTGCGGTCGATGTAACCGATGCCGAAAAAGTAAAACATGCCATCGATGTATTTGCTAAAGAGTGTGGCGGTATCGATTGCTTGGTGGCAAATGCCGGAATAAATCCGCAGCGGGTGGCGGCTGGTGATGTCAATGAATCTGCTTTTAACGAAACCTTAAACGTAAACCTTGTTGGGGTCCACAACTGCTGCCAAGCTGCCTTGCCGTATTTATTAAAATCTACTGCGGCAAGCGTCGTCACCGTCGGCTCAATTGCCGGATTGAAAGGCATGGCCGACCGCGCAGCATACGGGCCTTCAAAAGCAGCTGTCGCAAACTACACTCAAGCACTCGCTGCAGATTATTCGCGCCAAGGAGTGCGCGCAAATTGCGTTTGCCCAGGGTACGTAGTTACCGACATCAATCGCGAATGGATTAACGGCTTGCCGTCCAAGCAAAAAGAAAACCTAGAAGAAAGACATCTTCTAGGTTTTGGAAAGCCGCCGCAAGTAGCAAGCGTCGCGTGGTTTTTAGCAAGTAGCGCTGCATCGTGGATGACCGGCAATGTCATCGCGGTTGATGGCGGCTACTCTTGCCATTAAGGCACTATCAATTCGAGCGCATTAGTTTTTACAACGATGCGGCTTGGGTCAGTCAAGTCGGTAATTGTCGCCTGCAAAAAGATGCTAGATCCACTAGCTGACGCCGGCACGATAAACGGAATGTTCGCTTTGCCATCTGCGCCAATGCCAACTGTTCCGGCGGTGAGCGGTTGTCCTGCGAGGCGGTGCACGATGTGCGCAATTGGATCGGGGTTATAAATTTGCGCTGACGAATAAAACAATTCGACGTGCCCATTAGGTGGGCCTGCCGCTTTGATGGTAACAAAATTTCCTGCAACAGGTGAGTCTGTACAACTGATACCCGTTTCAATAATGTCGTGCTGAGTTTGAGTTTGCAGATCGACGTAAGTTTGCACCAAACCTGATGGCCAATTTATCTCAACCAAATTTGCTTTGGTTGCGAAACCTAATCCGAAATGTTGAATCGGGCTATCGGTGTTACAAAATCCTTTACCTGCACTCGGCGAGCGCCATACTTCGCGACCATCGTTGGCCTCTACTTTAATGCGAGCACTCACGGCGTCGCGATTCGAGCGAATGCCGCGCAAAGACATTTTCATCCAGTTAGCTGTATTGCCCTGAGCAATGTAAAGAGCGTTTGCGCCCCAAGTGCTTGGGATTTGCGATGGGCCGCCGTTGTTGTTGTAAATATCAACATCGCCATCATTGTCGATATCGCCAAAAGCGTAGCCGTGTGAGCGCGATTGCCCTACCGCATTTAAACCAAGGAACGCCGCTGCCTCACGCGAAGCCATGCTGTCGTTATAACGTGTTGGAAACATCGCTTTAACTAAGTCTTTTTGCACCCAATAAGGGTGGCCGGTACCGATAAAGATGTCAGGAAAACCGTCGGCGTTCATGTCGCCAGTGGAGTGCCCCATGTCGGACTGCGAAGACATGTGACCAAAGGCAGTCGTGTCGCGGAAAGTGCCATCTTGGTTGTTGATGTACAACTTACTTGGACGATTACTATTGTTAAATTCGTACTTGGGTATAAACAAGTCTGCCCAACCATCATTATTGAAGTCTTCGAATGTAGCGCCAAATGAACGGTATGGATCTTGGACGCCCGCAGCCAATGCTTGGTCGCTAAAAGTGCCGTCACCGTTGTTGTGATATAGGATGTTAAAGGAATCCATGTTGCCGACAATTACATCGACGTATCCATCGAGGTCGTAATCAGCCACACCGCAATTTCGAAAATCTCCTTGATGGATAATACCAGCCGCAGCCGCCATGTCGGTGAACACCATATTGCCATCATTACGATAAAATTCACAAGGTGGGCGCACGCTGCCGGTGCCGACCGACGATGTTAGGAACAAATCTAAGTCGCCATCGTTATCGTAATCAAAAGCGCTACCGCCAAAGTTTGATACCAAAAGACTGCAGGCGCCTGAGCTTGCTGAAACATCGGTAAATTTACCAGTGGTGCTCAAATCGTTGCGGAGCATAACATTTACTTCGGCGCCAGAAAAACCACCATTAACAAAGTAGATATCTTTATCGCCATCGTTATCAAAGTCGGCTGCAATTACACCCCAACTCTCGTCGCGATTGGGGGGCATTTGCCAAATGCCATTCATCAACTCGAACGTGCCGTCGGGCTTTTGATGAAAAAACTGATCTTCTAGGCCGGCTGTAGTGACAATTAGGTCAAGTAGGCCGTCGTTATTAATGTCAACCATCGCCGTGCCGCGGCCATAGCCTGGTGAGTCAATGCCGTTAAGCGCTGCCTCTTCATTGAAGAACATTGCTTCGGAATGGCTATAGTCGTAAACTTGGCCGCTTAACGAACAAACACCTGCTGTCGAGGCGACGCAGGTTAGTAAAAAGGGGGTTAGAGAAGACTTTAAAAGGGGTATCATGGAGATTGTCAGATTTCTTAACTAAACCAAGGTGGTTTAATGATACTAGAGAATTGGGTAGTTAACACCTTAGAAATCAGTAAAATATGAGCTTATGACGAATAACATAGCCGATTTTCTTGCCTCCATAGATCAAGCTGCCCGTTTAAGCGCCACTTTGTGCCGAAAAGTGCAAAGCGAGATGCTTTCATCAATGGACAAAAGCGACAGTTCGCCGGTGACAATTGCCGATTACGGCTGCCAGGCACTGATTCATCGTGCGATTATGCTTAATTTCCCCGAGCATGGGCTAATTTCAGAAGAGGATAGCGAGCATTTGCGCACCAATGCTACTACCGATGAAATTTCATCGATTGTGCGCCTGGTTAGCGAGGCTTTGGGTGAAAGCGTATCCATCGATCAAATTTGTGCATGGATTGATCACCGTGGCGGCGCTGATAGTGACTACATCTGGTCGATTGACCCTATTGATGGCACCAAGGGATTCTTGCGTAAAGCACAATACGCCATCGCAATTGGACTTTTACAAGGCTGTGAACCTGTAGGCGGCATACTGGTTTGCCCTAGCCTACCTTATGACTTAAACGATAGCTCGTCGCCAGTCGGCACTTTACTCATCGGGCATGGTGCAGGTACCGCAAAAAAATTCGCTGTTGATGCCGAACTTTCTGAGTCAGTTGCCAGTAATACGGTCACCGATTCACTGCAAATGCGAGTACTGGGCAGCGTAGAATCCGCTCACGGCGACCCTAAGTTGGTGACAGGCATGATGAGCACGTCCAAAATTGAGGGCGGATTTGTGCGTTACGATTCGCAGGCTAAATACGCGGTTATCGCAATGGGTGGCGCAGAAATGTATGTACGCCCGCGCTCTAGGCCTGATTATCGCGAAAACATCTGGGATCACGTGGCCGGCGTGGCGGTTTGTGAAGCAGCTGGCGCGATTGTTAGCGACGTCGATGGCAAAGCGCTAGATTTTTCTAAGGGCGAAAAGTTGCTAGACAACCGTGGAGTGCTTGCCACTTCAAACGAAACGGCGCATAAACTGGCGATTGATGGCATAAAAGCTACCGAAGCCGCTAATTAATTGCGATAATGGGAGTCGATGGATGACAACCTAACCTCTAGTGACGAAGCACTTGTTTACCACAGTCAAGGCCGCCCCGGCAAGATTGAGGTAGTCCCGACTAAACCCTGCCTGACGCAAATTGATTTGTCGTTGGCTTATTCTCCGGGTGTCGCCGAGCCTTGCCTCGAAATCGCCAAAGACCCAGCCAAGGTATTTGAGTACACTGCCAAAGGAAATTTAGTCGCAGTCATCACCGACGGCACCGCGGTTTTAGGACTCGGCGATATCGGGCCCGACGCCGCCAAGCCAGTAATGGAAGGCAAGGGTGTGTTGTTCAAACGCTTCGCGGATATCGATGTATTCGACATCGAACTCGGCACCAAAGATGTCGATGAAATTGTGGCTGCGGTTAAAGCAATCGCGCCAACGGTCAGCGGTATCAACCTCGAAGACATTTCTGCACCGCGTTGTTTCGAAATCGAAAAGCGTTTGCAAGAAGAATGTGATATCCCTGTTTTTCATGACGATCAACACGGTACTGCGCTGATTACGGGCGCAGCTTTAATTAACGCACTTGATGTAGCGGGCAAAGATTTCGCGAATTGTAAAGTCGTAGTAAATGGTGCGGGGGCCGCGGCGGTGGCATGTTCAAACTTTGTGATTAGTTTAGGTATCAAGCGCGAAAACTTAATTATGTGTGACTCAAAAGGTGTGTTGTATAAAGGACGCACCAACGGCATGAATGAATTCAAAGAAATGTTCACTGTCGAAACCGAAGCACGCAGTTTAGCGGACGCCATGGTCGATGCCGATGTGTTCATCGGTGTGTCGGTTGCAGATACTGTTACTCCAGATATGCTGCTCGACATGGCGCCAAGTCCAGTGGTGTTGGCGATGGCTAATCCTGATCCCGAAATTACATATCCACTAGCGACAAAAACGCGCGCCGATGTCATCATGGCTACTGGACGTTCTGATTACCCCAATCAAGTGAATAACGTTTTGGGTTTTCCGTTTGTGTTTAGAGGTGCTCTCGATGTACATGCTACATGTATCAATACCGAAATGATGCACGCTGCAGCGCACGCATTAGCCGATTTAGCGAAAGAGCCGGTGCCGTCCTCGGTGGCTGCTGCTTATGGCGAATCTAAAATTGAGTTTGGGCGCGAGTACTTAATTCCGAAACCACTCGACCATCGGGTGTTGCGTCGGGTTTCTTCAGCGGTGGCAAAAGCCGCGATGAGTTCTGGAGTGGCGCGCAAACAAATTGATCTCGAAGAGTATGTGCGAGTGTTAGGTGAAAAGCTCGGTCCGCAACGTGAATTGATGCGCGACATTGTGGCTAAGGCGCAACGCTCGAACAAACGTATTGTCTACCCTGAAGGCGCGGCGACGCGCGTGTTGATTGCAGCGCAAGCAGTTGTTCAAGAAAACATTGCAACTCCGGTATTGCTAGGTAACGAAAGTTTTATTCGCAACCGCGCAGAAGAAATGAATATTGACTTGAAGGGTGTCGAAATCATCGACCCAAAAACTTCGCCACGCCTCGATGCCTACGCCGATGAAATGTTAAAAATTCGTCGTGTGCGCCGCGGTAATGAAACACGCGCGCGGCAACAAGTTCTCGATCCTTTATGGTTCGGGCCGATGATGTTGCGCATGGGCGATGCCGACGGTTTAGTTTCTGGCGTTACAAAGCGCGTGCGTAAAACTATGCCGCCGATGTTAAAGACTGTGCCTTTACGTCAAGGCGTGCGTTTAGCTTGCGGCATGTCGATTGTGTTTACAAAAACAGGTCCGTTATTTTTGGCTGACACTTCAGTAAACATCGACCCCAACGCCGAAGATCTCGCCGAGATTGCAATGCTTGCAGCCGAAGAGGTTCAAGCATTCGGCATCGAGCCCATTGTGGCAATGGTTAGCTTTTCAACTGCCGGCGGCACCGCGCATCCGCGTACCGATAAAATCCGCCATGCGGTGCAAATGGTACGCGAAGAAGCGCCCGATTTGGTTATCGAAGGCGAAATGCGCGTAGACGCAGCGCTATCCCCGGTGATTCAATCGCGCTACGATAATCTAAACTTGGGCGGGAAAGCGGCGAACGTGTTAGTATTCCCATCTCTTGAGGCGTCAAACATCGCTTTCAATTTAATAAGTTCTTTAACCGACTACTCTACCGTCGGCCCAATGATGCTCGGTCTTGAAAAGCCAGCTCACCTGCTGCAGCCACACTCTTACGGAGTGTCCGATGTAGTGCACATGACGGCGCTCGCTTGTTTTTCTAGCGAGACTGCCAACATAGAAACACCCGTTTTGGCATAACAGCCAACCACAAAAATGACAGAGTCCATAACCTTATGGCTCCCAGCGGCGCAGAGCCCGGCGGAGCAAGATGCTACTACCTTAATTGGTTTAGCCGCCAGCGAGTTAGATTGTAAATTCGACGACATCGAAGGCATTCAGCTTGATAAATATAGCCTCGATGCGCGACGCCAACCCGTGCAATGGCGCGTGGCATTAACGGTTTACTTTGCCGGTGACGAAATTCCTGAAGGCGACGAGAGCCTTGCAAATTTGCCAAGCTTAGGCAACAACGCGCAACACGCCGTCATCATCGGTAGTGGCCCGGCTGGTTTATTCGCCGCGCTCGACTTAATTAATCGCGGATGGAAAGTTACCGTCCTTGAACGCGGCAAGCAGGTGCAAGAACGCCGCAAAGATATCGCCAATCTAAACCGTGGCGAAGATGCCGACGGCGAAAGTAATTACGCATTCGGCGAAGGTGGCGCGGGCACTTACTCAGATGGCAAGTTGTACACGCGTTCATCCAAGCGCGGTAACATCGATCGCGTGCTTGACACATTGATTGCCTACGGCGCACCCGAATCGATTTCATCCTCGTGGCGTCCGCATATTGGTTCGAATTTGCTGCCTGAAATTATTTCTAAAATAAGCGCGGCAATTGTCGATAGTGGCAACACTATTTTATTCGAAACTAAGGCCACCGAAATTTTAGCTGGCGGCGGTGAATGCAAAGGCGTAAAAACTTCTACCGGCGATGTGATTGACGCCGACGCAGTTATTTTGGCCACCGGACATTCAGCACTAGATTCATTACTCATGGCGCGCGATGCCGGCGCCGCATTGTCAGCTAAAGGATTCGCGATGGGCGTGCGCGTCGAACATCCACAGGCTTGGCTTGATGAGGCGCAGTATAAAAGCAGTCAAGAAGACGCCGACCTGCCGCCGTCCTTTTATTCGATTGCCACTCAGGTAAACGAACGCGGAGTTTTCAGTTTCTGCATGTGCCCTGGCGGCTGGATTGTGCCTAGCCAATCGACTCCCGGCACTTTGGTAGTAAACGGCATGTCGCTGTCCAAGCGCGATTCGCCTTACGCCAACTCCGGCATTGTGGTTTCTGTCGAGCCTAAAGACTGGTGCGGCAAAAGAGGCTGGCGCTGGGGATGGCACGAGTTACTGCAACGCGCTGCTAAGTTGTCGGACCACCCGATGTTGCATGAGGTGATTGAAGATCCGCGTGGTGGCAAACCTTTTGATGTTGCCGCGGGTCGCTTGCCGATTCACCCCGACATTGATCCGTTGTTTGGTGTGCGTTTGCAACTTGCGCTTGAAACTGTGGCTTATCACGAGGGCGGTAAAGATGGCAAGGCGCCTACGCAGCGTTGCGATTTGTTTGTTGAAAACGCCGGTCATCAAGACGAAGCTATTCCGACTAGTTATTTGCCGGGCGTTAAGCCTACTGATTTGCACGAGATCATGCCGCGCGGTATGGCGATTCGTTTGGTTGAGGCCTTGCAGTTCTTTGACTATAAGATGCCAGGTTTTGCGGGTGCGTTTGGTCAGATGTTTGCGTTTGAAACGCGCACATCTTCACCGGTAAGAATCGAGCGTGATAATGACTCTTTGCAAGCTGTGGGGCTTAAAGGTCTTTACCCTTGTGGTGAGGGCGCTGGTTATGCCGGAGGTATTGTTTCGGCTGCCTTAGATGGCATGCGTGTGGCTGAGGCGATTGCGGTGGTTTAGATTTATTGGTTCTACATTTCCCACAGCATCTTAATGGGCACGGCAAACATGCCGTCGCCCAAGCTGCCACACATCTCTCCATCGTAAAGCACAACTCCGGCTTTAAATTTATCGCCAGCCGCGCTTTTAAGTTGCCGCAGCCCGCGCAAATCACTGCTATGAATTGAAGACCCCGCCTTGACCTCAATGCCGGCAATTCCTTGTGCACCACGATCTAGTACTAAGTCAACCTCGACGCCATCCTTAGTGTGAAAATGGAAAAAACGAGTCGGCACTTCTTGCCAACTTGCCATGCGTCGCAACTCTTGGTAGACGAATGTTTCTAGCACGTGCCCGAATGCTTGGCGGTCGGTGCTAAGAGAATTAACTGAGGCCCCTTGCACTGAACACACCAATCCTGAGTCGCAAATATGCACCTTTGGAGTTTTCGTAAGTCGCTTTAACTTGTTCGAATGCCAAGGCGGAATTATTTCTACAAGGAAAATACGCTCGAGCAAACTAATGTAATCACGAATCGTGGTGCGGCTTAAAGCAAAAGGCGAGGCTAAATTACTAACATTAAACAGCTGGCCTGTCTGCTCGGATATAACTTGCAATAATCGCGGCATTTCGCGCAGGGATTGCACGCCCGACATATCTTTTAGGTCTCGTAGAATTAGAGTGTCGATATAACTAGAAAACCAATTGTTGCGCCGACGTGCAGTTGGTCGAGATAAGAGTGAAGGAAATCCGCCAGACACCACTCGCTCTATTAGCTTGTCTTTAAGCGGTGAGGTGTTTTGTGTAGAGAAATCTGCGGCGAAAAGCTTTATTAAAAAATTGCTGCGTTCGCCAATTAGCTCACTTTGAGAAAGTGGGTGAAGCGGGAAGACCTCCATGCGTCCGGCGAGAGAATCCGCCAACTTCGGCAGCAGTAAGATGTTGCTAGATCCAGTCAAAATAAAGCGCCCGTTCACGCGATTTCTGTCTACAGAAAGCTTGATTGCCCGAAATAGACCTGGCACTCTCTGAATTTCATCTAAAATAATTTTTGGTGGTAGGTTGTCTATAAATGCTGCTGGGTCGTCAATGGCCGCGCGCACCGCCTGGTCGTCATCAAAAGTAATATAGTCGTAACCCTTTTGCTTACCAATACTTTGCGCCAAAGTGGTTTTTCCGCACTGGCGAGGGCCGTGGATGAGCACCACTGGACTATCTTCTAGAGCCTCAAGTAGGAACGGCTCTGCGTGTCGGGTTAAATTGGCGGATGATGGCACTTATCAAGTATACAATGTCGGTGGCCGTTTGTCAGGTTTTACATTGGCCGTTTGTCAGGTTTTACATTGGCCGTTTGTCAGGTTTTTGCACCTACTGACGGCTACGCACGCACCCTAAAGCACAATCCACTTCGCGCCACGTCCGCGGCCTTGTAAAACCACTGCGCCCTCATCGCGCATAGTGTTAAGCACAATCCGAATCATGTCGCGACTGATATCTCGCGCTTCATGTTCAACGTCAGAAATGGCAAACGGTTTAATTTGTCGGGCAACAATCGCACGCACGCGCGCGGTTTTTGAGCCTCTACCGGTCGCGACGGTGCCGACGCGTGCATCTAATTCGCGATAGGCGCGCAACAATGCTCCCCAGAAATAATTTAACCATGGCGACAGATCGTGTTCGTCGGTGTGCCAGTTTTGCGACGACTCCTCTAAGGCTTGATAATAAGTCTCTTTGCTTTCTTCAAACACGCGTTCAAGGCTTACATAACGCCCCACCTCAAAACCTGATTGCTGCAGTAACAGTAGAGTTAACAAACGCGAAATGCGGCCGTTGCCATCGCGAAAGGGATGCACGCATAAAAAATCTAAGATTGCCAATGGAATAACCACCAACGGTTCGCGCCCCTCGACCGCCACCGCCTGATGAAAGTCGTCACTTAGTTTTTGAATTGCCTGATCGGTTTCAATAGCGGGCGTCGGCACGAAACGCACGCGTGAGGAACCATCGGGCGCCGCTTCTATGATTGCGTTGTCTGCCATTTTCCATTTCCCTCCAGCATCGGGCATGTAACGCGAAATGGTCGAATGAAGTTGCAAAATAAGGTTTGGGGATAACGACATATGCTCTGCCGAACCGTGAATCAATGTAAGGGCGTCGCGGTAACCGGCTATTTCTTGTTCAGAGCGGTTGCGCGGCTTACTCGATTGCAAGACTAGCTTTTCGAGACGCTCTTTGGTCGCCACAATTCCTTCAATACGGTTGGACGACTCGGTGGACTCGACTTGGGCCATGATGGTCAGCGACTGCAACACTTCTGGCGCCTGGCGTTTATAAGAATCGTGGCGCCCAATGTAATGCCCTAGCGACTTTAGCGTAGATGCTTGTTCTATGCTGAGAGTGAGGCTGTCGAGGCGTTTAGGTGTGAGCGATGCCATTAATGTGGTAATATACCATTTAATGTGGTAATGAATCACAGTTATTCGGCGTTTATATGTAAAAGAGCAAGGGCTTCGGCAATTCACCTACCACCCTTGCTGCTATCACCCGATTTACCCTAGTCGCCTAAGGAGTGACTTTGCCCTGTTCATGGGTCGCCATCCAGCGACTATTGAGCTGCAAGAACTCGGAAACCGATGTTGTTGTTGCGATTCGTCGGGTTGTTGTTGTTGCGATTGGCACAACGCAAGTTGATAGCCGAATTGTTCCAACTGCCACCACGGATCACGCGGTTCGAGCCTCCGGGCAAAGCCCATTTTCAACAATTACTCGTTGACGGTACTCGCGCGATGCGCCCTTCATCACAAAATCCGTCAATGGCTGCATGTGCCTAGCTAGCTCTTCTTCATTCCAGTGCCCAGCATTGTATTTCTCAATATATTTTTTAGACTTGCGCCGGAAACGGTCACGCGTGCGGCGAGATAATCGCGCACCTTGCGGGAACACCCTAAAGCCAAGAAATGTCATACCTAACGAGCATTGATTCAAAATTTTAGGCTTTGCGGTCAATTTTAACTCGTCCTTTAAAAAAGAAACAATTTCTCTGTGCATTTCAAGCAGGGATTGCTTGTCGCTTGACCAAATAACAAAGTCATCCATATAGCGCACATAGCGCTTAGCGCGCAAATGTTCTTTGACAAAATGGTCAAGCGCGCCTAAATAATGATTTGCAAAAAACTGGCTAGTTAAATTACCTATCGGCACTCCTTCGCCGGACAAGACATGGTAACTATCAAGAACGGTCGCAAATAAATCTAGCAACTTAGCTTCTTTGAAGCGTCGCCGTAACAGATTATTTAAAACTTGATGATTGATAGTATTAAAATATTTTTTAATGTCGAGTTGCAAATACCAATCACCCCTGCGCGAAAATTTAATCGACCGGGCTAGTGCGGCATCTAGGCCCTTGCCTTTGCGGCAGGCATAGCTGTCAAATATTTGATAATCTTCAAAGGATTGGCCGCACAAATTCATTATCGAGTGCTGTGCCACTCGCGACTTGAACGACGAGGCGTGAATAGTGCGCGGCTTAGGATCATTTACATGAAAAGCATGGTATTCACCCCAATCGACTTCTCCTGCCGCCAATTCTTGCTGTAGCTGCAACAAATTGCTGTCTAACGATTTTTGATAACGCAACACCTCAGGCTTAGTGCGCCGGCCACGGCATGATTTAATATATGCTGCGCGCACATTATCAGCATCAGCTATCTGATTTATTAGTCCCTTCGCTCTGCGCATGGTCGTTTATTAGTTTGATAAAGTTGTCACCGTATTTTTCGACTTTCTTTTCGCCAAAACCCTCGATTTCTTGTAGCTGCTTTTTTTCAAGTGGACGCTCTTTTGCCATTCTCGACAAAACATCGTTAGTGCAAATATTGTAAGCAGGCGTAGCAATTTCTTTGGACCGCGCATTTCTCTCTTCTCGTAGTTTGCTAAACAACGCAAAATCACTATTACCCAAAATGTTCTTATAGTCAATGGGCGCTTTTTTCTTTTTGTCACCGGTGACCTGGGGTAATGCACCCTCTAGCCACTCAATACAAAAGCACCAACACGTGGCGCCGTTGTTGCTCTCTAACGAGCGTTGCACTTGCACCACACGGTGACTACGCAAAAATTGGTTTAGCTCTTCCTCGGCTTCCGGTGAACCGGAAACCGGGATCATTTGTATGTGATATTGCATGTTAATTTTTTTTTGAATCGCTACGGCACAATCACGTGGTGCACTCGCTCCGCTCGGGGGTGGCTTTGCACACCCCAAGCAACCACGCGTTTGGCCTACGCTCTTTGCTTGTGCTTGAGCTCAATTATTGAACTGCAAGAACTCGGAAACCGAAGTAGTTGAGGCGAAGCGACGGGAGGTAGATGAGGCGATCGGCAC
>JACKQG010004016.1_pt1 | contig 17435 bp, 20 predicted proteins | sample 8237621 | NCBI WGS metagenome assembly JACKQG01 (sample SAMN15677084, study PRJNA649215) | marine metagenome | biome: marine; feature: Black Sea; material: saline water; isolation source: suspended particulate matter (SPM) from the Black Sea western gyre | collected 2013-06-09/2013-06-10 | depth...
CTATAAGATTGATGGAAAAGGCGGAAGTGGAGCTCCTGAAAACACCCATGTTATTCCAATTCCAAATGAGTTTAATGGAAAGTATAAAGGAGCTAAAGCATCAAAAAAATATGTAAACGAAGTTAAGAATGCTATAGATAATATTATATCAAAAAAAAGAGGTTTAGGTGGTTTAATAATTGAACCCATTTTAAGTTGTGGAGGCCAAGTTGAATTACCCAAAAACTTTCTTAGGGATTCTTATAAACTGATTAAAGAAAATGGAGGTATTTGTATTTCTGATGAAGTTCAAGTTGGTTTAGGAAGACTCGGAAAATCGTTTTGGGGTTTCCAATTTCATAATGTTATACCAGATATTATTACAATTGGTAAGCCATTAGGCAACGGCCATCCAATTGGTGCCGTAGTTTGTACAAAAGAAGTGGCTAATAGTTTTGCAAATGGAATGGAGTTTTTTAATACTTTTGGTGGCAACCCTGTTTCATGCTCCATTGGAACTGAGGTTCTAAGATATGTGAAAAGTGAAAAGCTTCAGAAGAATGCTCAACATATTGGAGAATATTTTAAAAAAGAACTTAAAAAACTATCTAGTCAGTATGATATAATAGGTGATGTTAGAGGGCAAGGTTTATTTCTTGGAGTTGAATTTATTGATAAAGAAATGAATGCTTTACATGAAGAAAGTATATATATTATTAATCGTTTAAAACAATTTGGAATTCTTTCAAGTGTTGATGGTCCAAAAAATAATGTTATTAAAATTAAGCCACCTTTAACATTTAATAAACATAATTGTGACATGTTTATTTTTTATCTTCGAAAAATCTTAAACGAAGACTTCTTAAATAAATAATATTTATTATGGCTAGATATTTAATATTAATTACATTCTTATTATTAAACCCCAAACTGGTTATGTCACAAAAATATGAGACTCAGGAATATAAAGTGGTAGATCAAATTGATCAAGTAGAAATAAGATACTACCCAAGTGCTCCTATGATAAAAGTATCATCTAATCAGAGTAGAAATAATAATTTTGGCAAGTTGTTTAGATATATTTCTGGTAATAATAAAAATGATGAAAAAATTGCAATGACAACTCCTGTTTATATGTCAGATGAGAATAAGACTATGGAGTTTGTTCTTCCAAAAGAATTTCTTTCAAGTGAATTACCGGTTCCGAAAGATACTGAAGTTGAAGCATACATATCAGAGCCTAAATACTTTGCCTCTATAAAATATTCTGGTTATTCAAACAATAGAAAAGAAAAAAATTATAGAGAAGAGTTAATAAAAGTTATCCGAAAAATTAAACTTGATATTCTTAGCGAACACTTTGTTCTCTCCTATGATGCTCCAACAAAATTCTACAACAGAAGAAATGAGATTCTAATTCAGGTAGACTACTCTAATTAGTAATCTAAAAAATTTTCTTATACTTTTTTTTGATTTTTTTAAAAAAAACTTACTAAAAATGTCATTTTAACAAAAGTGAAATAATAAGTGTTTTACAACATCTATTCACATTTTTCATAGTATAGTTTTGAATACTTAATATTAAATAACTAACTATGAAAAAATTAATTAACAATTTTTCTTCAGCTTACAAGTTTACTTTACTGACTGTTATTGCCTTAATGTCAACGAATATTTCATATTCTCAAGACTTTGGTGCTGACATAGTAAGTTCTTATGTGTGGAGAGGAACTCAATTTGGATCGGGAGCTCATATTCAACCATATATGGAACTTGGATCTGGAAATTTAACTGCAGGTGTTTGGGGAAGTTTTCCTACAAGTGCAAAAGGAGGAGGTAACGAACTTGATCTTTATTTAGGATATGATTTTGGACCAGTTGCATTGACTGTTACAAATTATACTTTTCCGGGAGAAGGGGGAAATTATGCTGATGGAGAAGGACTATTTGACGGAGATTATACAGAATTAGCTGCCTCTACATCAATTATGGGAGTAGATTTATCCGCAGGATATTTTACAGAAGTTGAAGCTTTATATGTAGAGCTTGGATTTTCTACAGGTGCTGTAGATATTGCTATTGGATATGGGGATGATCAAGGAAATGCATGGTATGCTGATGGTGGATCAGGAATTGTGAATATGTCTTTTAGTGGATCTAAAGAAATTCAAATATCTGAAAATTACTCATTACCAGTATTTGGATCATTTATACTAAATCCTGAAGCCGAAACTGCATTTTTAGTTTTTGGAATAAGTTTTTAAATTGAACTATTATGAAAAAAATAGAAGCAATTATTAGAAAGTCAAAATTTGACGAAGTCGTTAAAGCTCTGCATGATGCAGAAGTATATTTTTTCAGCTACTGGGATGTTACTGGAGTTGGAAATGAGAAAATCGGTAAAGTCTACAGAGGTATATCTTACAGTACAAAAGATATTCAAAGGAGATGTTTATCAATAATAGTGTCTGATTCATTTGTTGATATAACAATAGATGCAATTTTAAAATCTGGAGCTACAGGAAATGTAGGTGATGGTAAAATTTTTGTTTATCCATGTGAAGAAGCATATAGAATTAGAACAGCAGAGAAAGGAAACAAATCATTTAATTAAAAATTATGGAATTATTAACAACAAATAACGTTTGGATGATGCTCTGTGCAGCATTGGTGTTTTTTATGCATCTAGGATTTTCTTTTTTAGAGATTGGATTAACTAGACAAAAAAATACAATCAATATATTATTTAAAAACTTTTTCATTATTACAATGGGCATAATAGTGTATTGTTTAATTGGATTTAATTTAATGTATCCTGGAAATTTTAATATAATTGGAAATGGAATTCTTGGGTTTGCAGGACTAGGACTTGACTCAATAGCTGCTGCTAACTTAGCTTATAACGAAGGTTATACATACTGGACTGACTTCTTGTTTCAAGCAATGTTTGCTGCTACAGCAGGAACAATTATTTCAGGGGCAGTTGCTGAAAGAATTAAGATAAATTCTTTTATGTTAATTGTATTTATTTACGTTGGACTAGTTTATCCAATAGTAGGTTCTTGGCAATGGGGATCAGGTTTCCTTTATAGTCTTGGTTTCTATGATTTTGCTGGTTCTACATTAGTTCACTCAGTTGGAGGTTGGGGTGCTTTAATTATTATTTATTTTCTTGGAGCCAGAAAAGGAAAATTTGATAGTAATGGAAATGCAATTGCAATTCCAGGATCGAACATCCCATTGTCTGCAGCTGGGGTTTTAATACTTTGGTTAGGATGGTTTGGATTTAATGGAGGTTCAGTGTTATCTGCTGATCCAGCAAATACTTCATTAGTTCTAGTTACAACTTGTCTTGCTGCAGCTGCAGGAGGAATAGGTGCTGCTTTTTTCTCTAATTTATTATATAAAAATTTAGACATAACTATGTTTATGAATGGAATTTTAGGTGGACTAGTTGGTATTACTGCTGGTGCTGACCAGATGGGACCTACTGAGGCAATAATTATAGGAGCTGTAGGAGGTCTAATAGTTGTTTTAGGTATTGCACTTTTAGATAAATGTAAACTTGATGATCCAGTTGGAGCTATACCAGTTCACTTATTTGCAGGGATATGGGGAACTTTAGCAGTTGGAATTTTTGGAGCTTCTGCATCTTTCGATCAATTTATGGTTCAACTTGCTAGTGTAGGTATTGTAGGTTTATTCTGTGTATTTGGAGCTACTCTAATTACATTATTTGTGAAATCTACTTTAGGTCTTAGAGTTTCTGAGCAAGAAGAAGAGACTGGGTTAGATATTACAGAGCATGGAACAAAAGCATATTTTTCATCTTAATGAGATAATATTTTTTATTATTTTCCATCTTAAAAGGAGATCAAATGATCTCCTTTTTTGGCTTATTAATATTGCTATTATTTATCCAATTGTAATATATTAGATATCATATATATGAAAAAAATAATCATTATTGGAAGTGGAATAAATGGATTAGTTGCTGCAAATTATCTTGTAAAGGAGGGATATGATGTTACTATTATTGAAAAAAAGAATATAACAGGTGGTGCTTGTATAAAGGACTCTGTTGAAATTAATAATAAACAAATTGATTTTGCGTTTGGAGCCACAGTCTTTGGAATGATGCCAAAATTCATTTTTCAAGAGACTGGATTAATTAATACTATTCAGGGTTTTTATCCAAAGACACCTAAGCTTGTTTACTTTCAAGGCGATCAACATAGTACTAAAATTTATCAGAATTATAATCAGCTTCAAAAAGAACTTGAAAATAATTGGGGGGAAAAAGGCCGTGTAAATGATTTTCGAAATGATGAGAATAAGGTTGTAAGTTTTATTCAAAACTTATATAGAAATGCAACTAGTCCTTCTTTAGATTTGGCAAATGATATACTCGGAAAAGAACTTACAAATCTATGGATTTCAGGAACAGCAAAAGATCTTCTAGATCACTATTTTACTTCTGAAAAGACAAAGTTATATATGGGAATGACGGTGATTGAAAGTGGTCCAGCATCAATTTATGAACCTGGAACAGCTTTTACCATTCCCTTAATGGATTCTGGATCAGTGTATGATGGATATTGGGGGTTTGTTAAAACTGGTATATGGAAAATAACAGAATCTCTGACTAAAATTAATTCTGATTTGGGGGTTAATATCCATTTAAGTTCTTCAATTAATGAAGTAGATGCTTTTAGTAATTCTGTTTCTTTTGTCAAAGATGAAAAAGATTATAAATTAAATTATGATCATTTAATATTTGCAACTGATCCTATTACTCCATCAAAGCTTATAAATGGTTTTAAGAATGAAAAAAATAATCTTGATTTAATTGGGACTAGTGGAAAGGTAACAGCTTTCTTTAAAAATCCTGTCAAGTGGAAAGAATCAAATTGTTATTCTGATTCATTTAGGTTCGTTTTTTCAACAGATACTTTAAAAGGATTTGAAGATGCAAGTCAAAATGCATTGAAAAATTCAGGAGACTATTTTCCAGGATTTATTCAAATATATCCTGATGGAAGTGCTCAAAGGACCATGGGAAATAACGAAAATTTTGATAAATTAATTTTCTTTACAAAGAATCTTAGTTATAACAAGAAGGCAAACGATTTGGAAGATATAAAGAAAAAAATTATTTCTACAGCACTTCCTTATATTGAAAATTCAGATGATTTAGTTTACAGTAAGTTTCTTACACCAAAAGATTTAAATGAAACATTCTTATTTCCAAAAGGAAATATTGATCATTTAACAATGACTGGAGATCAAAACTTTGATAAAAGGACATTTAGCTCTCGGTCTTCTAACTTCTATTCATACTACGACTATGATAATATTTATTATTGTGGTGCTGGAAGTTTCCCGTGCGGAAGTGTAGCTGGAACTCCAGGATATATGTGTTCTAAACAGATAATAAAACAATTTAGCAGTAAAAAAGCGGTATAGTGATCTTTAATAATTTGATATAATATTTATACATTTATTAGAAATGACTATATGAAAAAAACATGCATACTATTAATTTTTATTCTAATGACAGCTTGTAGTAATTCATCAAAAGTTCTGTTTTTAGGAGATTCAATAACAGAAGCTGCTCTTTATGATAAGAAAGTTGCTGAGCCTATTGGTGATACTTTTGTTTACCCTAAAGCAACTGGTTTTATTACACTTCTAAAAGAAAATATTGGTGATGATGTAGAATTAATTGGAAAAGGAGTTAGTGGTGATAAAGTGTCTGATCTTCTTACAAGGTATAAAGATGATGTCATTAAACTAAATCCTGATATTGTATTTATTTATATTGGAATTAATGACGTTTGGCATAAATATGACTTTGGTACTGGATCTGATATCGATTTTTACGAAAATGGTTTAAGAAAAATAATCAGTGATATAAAAAAACTGGGGTCAAAAATAGTTCTTTGTACACCAACACTTATAGGGGAGAATTCAGGAGAATTTACACTTGTCAATCAATTTAAAGATGTAAAGACAATGGAAAAAATGAATGGTGATTTAGATGCTTTTTCAGATGTAATAAGAAAATTATCTACTGAGTTTAATACTGATTTAATTGACTTAAGAGAGATTTTTATGACTTATGTTTCAGAAAACAATCTTAATAATGAACCCGCTGGTTTATTAACCTATGATGGTGTTCACTTAAATGATCTAGGTAATAAGTTAATTGCAGATGAAATGATAAAATTCTTAGATTAAGTTTTTTAACAATTTCTTAAAACAAACACTAAATTTTAATTTTTAATATTGGTTAATATTAATTATATGTCATTTATAAAGAAATCTAGTTTATTTATCTGCATGTTAGTTCTAATAACATGTTCAAAAGATAGTGATATGTCTTCTGATTCATACTCATCAAACATATCTCAAAATACAGTTACGCCAACTGTTGCTACGCCAACTGTTACACAATATACTTTAACTGCTTCTGCCGGAGAAGGTGGAAGTGTTTCTAGTACAGGTGGAACATATAATGATGGTACATCTATAAGTATTATTGCTACTCCAAATGAAGGATATGAATTTATTGGATGGAATGGTTCAGACTCTTCAAGTTCAACTATTACTATTACAATAAATTCAAATACTACACTAGAAGCTCTTTTTAGTCAAATTCAAACAACTGAAACAACATCAACTGACACGTCTATCTTTAATGCTGACTTAATCGATTTTAATTATTATCTACACTCAAGTCTTCCTGATGAATGGATAACAGAATTTAACACTATAATTAATAACCTTGAGTCTACAATCCCAGCTTATAAAAGGAGTGGCTTCCCTGAATCAATGAATATATATGCCTGGAATAATTCTGTTCCAAGCCCTTATACAGATCCTAATGGGAATAGTATGCAGGGAGCTTCAATCTCAGGTAACGGAACTGATTTCTGGATGGTTTTAGAAATCCCTGATGATGAATTTACAAATAATTCAAGTCACAGGTATTCTGTAATAGCTCACGAGTATTTCCATGTTTACCAACATAGTATGTCTCCAGCTTTCTCAGTTGGTAGTGATGGCGAATTTAATAACCCAAATGCTATGGATGTTAAATGGTTAATTGAAGGATCTGCTGCAGCATTTGAGTCGTTATATATTCAAGAAAATTATGGAATTAATTATTTTGAAGAGGGACAAGCATGGGGCGTTGAAGCAGATGTACTATCTGATCCTGCATCATATGAGTTCTACAGCAAGCAAGATAACAACTATGCAAACTCTGTTTTTATGGTACTTGCACTTGTAAAAGAATTGGAGAATGTTGGTTTTTCACCTGAGAAGGCTTTTCAATCAATATTTAAAGTTTTTTGGGAGCAGGATCCTAAAAATTCTGATTGGAAAGCTAAGTTTGAAGAAACTTTCACGATAGATATTGATACGTTTTATTCAAGTCTTGCCTCATACTCAACTGATATGAGTTTAATATATCCGTCATCTTCAATTACAGTTCAGAATATTATTAATGATACTTCAGCAATTACTGAGGTAAGTACTGAAACAACATCAACTGATACATCAACATCAACCGATACATCGACATCAACTGATACATCAGCATCAACCGATACATCAACATCAACTGATACATCAACATCAACCGATACATCGACATCAACTGATACATCAGCATCAACCGATACATCAACATCAACTGATACATCAACATCAACCGATACATCGACATCAACTGATACATCAGCATCAACCGATACATCAACATCAACTGATACATCAACATCAACCGATACATCGACATCAACTGATACATCAACATCAACCGATACATCGACATCAACTGATACATCAGCATCAACCGATACATCAACATCAACTGATACATCAACATCAACCGATACATCGACATCAACTGATACATCAGCATCAACTTCTGCAACAACATATTCAATATCTGTCTCAGCTCAAGGTTCACAAAATTATATTCTAACAGGTGATGATGCAAATGGAAGTGTCACCGGAAATGATCCTTCAGTTTCATTGAAAGTTGGTGATACTCTAAACTTTAATGTTAATGCTCAAGGTCATCCATTTTATTTAATTAAAACTTCAGATGGAGGAGTTGGCTCTGGCAATCTAATTGATAGTGTTTCAAATAATGGCGCTGTAAGTGCAACTGTATCATGGACTCCAACTGAGGCTGGAACATATTACTATATATGTGAATACCATCCTTCAATGTTAGGTTCAATTACCGTAACTGAATAATTACTTTCTAAATTCAATAATTTTAGAATTAGATGGAAGATATAATGGGTGTTTTGGAGTCCCATTAAGATTTTTACCAAAACACATTGGGTTAGAAATAAAACTTTTTAATTCATTGGGCTCTTTAATTGAGTTGCCCCATGCATAAACTACTTGATCAACCTTATTGACAAAATTTTTTATTGTCTTTAGGTTTAACTTGGTTAAACCAATACTTGTATCAAGCTTTTTTGGATATGGAGTGATGTATGTAAAAAGGTTAACTACAAAAAAACCTCCATAGCCTAACTCTTTTGTAAAACCTATTAATCTATTTATAGTAGGATCATCAATTGATTTATTGGCAATTGATGGATTGAGCATTATATAAAGTATCTCAGGTTTATTTAAATTCCAATGTCTAGATAAATTATATCGATGTTTTTTATCAATACTGAATTTAGCTTTTCTTAAGATATTATTTTTGATACTTAAAGCCATGTTCATATTTAAATATAGCTATAAAAATGAAGAGTTATTTCTTGCAGTCTCTTAAAATATCTTTCTCAACTACTCTAAGATATTTTTGTCTTTTTTTGTCTGAAACAAATGGGACTGACCAAAACTGTTTTGTATTACTCCAATTACCACCCCAGCCAAAAACAAATGTAAACACCCCTAAAACTAGTCTAAGTTTTACTGAGTTTAAATACATAGTTTTAACTGGCAATGCCGGGGCTCCATGGGTTAAATAACATCTTATTTTTTTCTTTTTTAGAAATGATCTAGGATATGCATAAGTTTTAGTGATGTTTACAAACTCGTATGCAAAACCTGGAGTAAAAACTTCATCAAAGAAGGTTTCCATTTTGGGTGTTAGTCTAAACCACCAGACAGGAGATATAAAATAAATTCGATCTGACCACGTTACAAGATTTTTATATTTCTCTACTAATTCTTTTTTATCTCTATGAAGTTTATCTTCATAGAGATCTATTGTCTCGATTTTTTGATTTGGATGATCATTTAGAATCTTTGAAATAGTTTTAAAGATTCCATTATGGCAAAAAGAATTTTTATCTGGATGCCCAATAATTACTAAATTATTCAATGGTAGAAATTAAGATTAGTAAGCAAAATTAAATAAATTTGTTCATACTTATATTATGAAAGACTTAATAATTATTGGTGCTGGACCAATTGGTCTTGCTTGTGGAATAGAAGCAAAGAAAAGTGGTTTAGACTACGAAATAATTGACAAAGGAATGCTTGTTAATTCAATTTATAATTACCCTGTCAATACTACCTTTTTTTCTACTTCAGATAAACTTGAAATTGGAGAGATTCCTTTCATATCTCATAATGTAAAACCAACAAGAACAGAAGCCCTAGAATATTATAGAAGAGTTTGTGATGCTTGGAAACTAAATCTAAATCTTTACAATAAAGTGCATCAAGTTTCTAATAAAGACTCTCATTTTGAATTAAAAACTCAAAATGGAACTCTGAATTCAAAAAAAGTAATTATCTGTACAGGTTTCTATGATATCCCATATTTACTTAATGTTCCTGGCGAAGAACTTGATAAAGTCTTACATTACTACAACGAATCCCACCCATATTACAAAATGAATATTGCAATTGTAGGTGCAGGAAATTCTGCTGTTGATGTTGCCCTAGATACATACAGAAAAGGAGCAAATAGTGTGACTATGATAATTCGTGAGAAACAAATAGGTGAAAATATAAAATATTGGGTAAGACCTGATATCATCAATAGAATTGAGAGAAAAGAAATTAATGTTTTTTATGAATCTGAAATAATAGAAATAAAAGATAAATCAGTGATTATTAGAACTAAAGATGAGACTAATGAGATTGATAATGATTTTGTATTAGCAATGACTGGATATCAACCCAACTATGATATATTAAAAGAACTTGGAGTAGGAATATCTAATGATAAATTTAAAACTCCTATCTATAATGAAGATTCAATGGAGACTAATGTTAAGGGTGTGTTTTTAGCTGGAGTTATTTGTGGTGGATTAAAAACAAACAAATGGTTTATTGAGAATTCTAGAGATCACTCACAAAAAATTATATCACAAATTGTTAAAAGCTAAATTATTGCTTTATAATTTTTCCCTTTTTCATAACAAAATTTAAGAATTAATTGATTTAGATAACAAACTGTGAAAGTGATGAACACCTCTCTCTTTAGATGGAGAAAATCTACCAGTTTTATAGAACTTAGAGTTTATTCCTTTTTGAACTCCCTCAACAATAAACTCATCTTCTCTTTCAACTTTATCAAGTGACGCTCCGGCTCCAGTTTCTAGTTTAGATTCATCAAATACATATGTAATAAATTGAACTTTTGTTTTACTAATATTGACTGGTTTAACAATATTTATTGAAAGTCCCCAAGGATAAAAATTGAGCATTATATTTGGGTATAACCAATAATAATATGCTGCAACATTTTTTCCATGATCAATGTGATTTTCAGGAATATCAAAAATCTCCTCTCCATCTTTAGCATAGCCAACTTGTAGATTATAATTTTCATAGATTTCTGTATCATAATCCCCATAATCCAATACATTGTTTAAGTCATTATGAACAAAAGGTATATGAAATCCTTCTAGATAATTATCGCAATAAAGAGCCCAATGAGAATTCACTAGATACTCTTTACTTAAATCACCTCTATGAGTCATTTTGTCCATAGGAATAAAGCTTACTCGTTCTATAATTTCTTTAAAAATTGATCCAATGTCAAAGCTAGGTTCTAAACCTACAAATAGAAAGGGGCCAAGTTTTTTAATTTTAAATTCTTTTAAATTATCACAATCCCTTGGAAAATTTTCAGCATCCTCAAATTCTGGCATTGATTTAAACTTTCCATCTAAATGAAATTTTCTACCATGATACATACATCTTAAATCATTAATCTGACAGCGGTCATTTATAATTATATTAGCTCTATGCGTACATACATTAGTTAAACATTTAAAATCATTATAATCATCTTTAATTAACACTAAAGGTTCATTTATATAGTCTTTCATAAAATCAAAAGGATAGGCATTTGCATTAGATGGTAATACAGATTCATGATCAATTAATTGCCATGATTTATAAAAAACCATTTCTTTTAATTCATTAAAAATAACTTCCGATTTATAAAAACTTGAAGGCAGGGTTTCTGCAATTTTAATGTTATTTTCAACTTTTATTTTTTTCATTAGCTATAGTTAAAAGTATATTAAAATTTAATTTACGTAGCTTAAGTATTAATTATACAACTTAGATTTAAGTAAAATTTAAACATTTTTTATGGAAAGAAGAAAATTTTTACAAAATACTTGTCCTACTGTAACCTTTGCTTTTTTTGGCATTTCTTTTATTCAAGCTTGTTCAAAATCTGGAGATGATATGAAATCATATTCTGAAAACTATAATAGCAACAACAATGTTTCAAATAACAACTCACAATCTGGTAATAATTCTTCAAGCTCTAGTGGTACAACTTCTAGTAATGGTATTAGTGAAAATGGCAATACAATTACTTTAGATCTAACAAACTCAACATTTAGTGAGTTAAATAACCCCGGAGATTTTGTAAATTTAACTACTATAGATATGCTTGTATTAAAAATATCAAACTCGGAATTTAGAGCTTTTGATAACTGCTGTCCTCACAATGGTTCAAAAAACTCATGGTCTTATGAAGATGAAAGTTTTAAATGTGCAACTCATGGGAATAGTTTTTCCATTAATGGAAACGATGTTAAAAGCTGCAATTCAGGATCAACTTCAGGTGGATTAAAGAGATACACATCTTCCCTTTCAGGAGATACACTAACCGTTACTAAGTCCTAAATGAATTTTAATAGAACAAAATATTCACTTTTATTTTTTGTTCTTGTTTTTACTACAAACAACTTATTTAGTCAGGAATCCAAAGATTTTTCTGAAGAATTTGAAAAACTTTTAATTAATGAAAAACCCATTTTACTTCCTGAAAAAATGATTTTTTCACAAAAAATATTTTGGGGAGAGAACGGAATTTTTCGAAAAACTGGTATTTCAGATCTTACTCTTGAAAATCGAGAAAAGGAGCTTATTGTTAGAGAAAAAATGCTAAAGGCTCATCAAGTAATTGGTTATATAACTTTTGCAGGAATGATTTATCAGGGCATACTAGGAGGTAAGTTATATAATGGTGATTATACTGTATATGATACACATAAAAAACTTGGAAAAATTGTTACAGCTTCATATTTTACTGGAGCTGCTCTATCTTTGTTTAGCCCTCCTCCCCTTGTAAATAGAAAAAAAGAAGGTTTAAATAATATTAGACTTCACAAAATACTAGCAAATATTCATGTTCCAGCTATGATTGTTACTAATATATATGCTGATAAACAATATGAGAAAAAAAGTTATAAAGAAATTCATAAAGTATCTGCATACACAGCATTTGCGAGCTATAGTCTTGCAATGGTTACAATAATATTTGATTTTTAATGAGAATAACACTTTTATTATTAGTTCTAATAACATTTAATTTATCTGCTCAAGAAATAAAAAAAGTTGATTCAGAAAGATCTATTATTAATTATACTGGTAAACATTTTTTACACAAATGGTCTGCTGAAAACAAAAATATTTCAGGACTAATTCAAATAGAAAACGAAACTATTTCTAATATTGGGGTTATAGCCAAGGTTAGTGACTTTAGGAGTGGTAATTCCAACCTTGATAGTAATTCATTGAGAGTTCTTGATGCTCTTCAATTTCCAAATGTTATTTTTAGGTCTACCTCTATTCAGCAAGAAAACGAACAAATAAGAATTGATGGCATAATGAGTTTTCATGGAATTGAAAAGGGCATTAATATCTCAGCTAAAGTTGTTCAACTTGATGAGTCTATTCAGTTATCTGGAAAATTTAGTGTTTACTTAACAGAGTTTTTAGTTGATCGTCCTTCATTACTAACAATCAAAGTAGATGATGAAATTAATTTAGAGTTTGAATTATATTTTAACTAAATTAAAATTGATGAAACCCCTGGGATACAAATTCTAATACTGTTGGAAGAGACTCTCTCCAATATGTCCAAGTATGTGCTCCATCTCTAACTCTATACTCGTGTTTTATTCCTTTATCACTAAAATCAATATGAAGTAGACTACTATCTTCATAGAGATAATCATCATCACCAGTGTCAATAAACCATCTAACAGAATTAATTTTATCAAGTGAAATATTGTCAATTAAAATTCTAGGATGATTATAATTTAATAATGCCTCTATATCTTTATTCAGAAAGTCAAAATCATAATTATAATTATAGTTATTTCTAAAGATCCACTCAATAAATTTTTTTGGATTTGTAGGGCCTATTGCAGGGCTTAAAGGAGCAGCTGCAGAAAAAAGATCTGGTCTGTGTAATGCATATATTAGAGTTCCTCCACCACCCATTGATAGTCCCGAAATAGCTCTAAATCTTTTATCTGATTTAATTCTATATTTTGATTCGACATGTGGCATTAATTCATCAAAGAAAAAGTCCTCATAAAGCCAATTTTCAGACGGTATATTTATATATCCTACATATCCAGTATTTGCGTCAGGCATTATAATAATCATAGGAGTAGCATCTCCATTTAGAATAGAATTATCTGCAATTTTCTTTACCTCACCAAACTGAACCCATCCTGTGTGATCATCTCCAAGCCCATGAAGAAGATAAAGGACAGGATAACTTCTAGATGAAGTATCATAATCAGGGGGAAGATATACTGAATAGTTTCTCTCCATGTTTAGAATTTCACTTTTCATAGTAAGATTATCACAAACCTTGCTTTGAGCAAAAATGAAGTTTGTAGAAGTAATGATTATAAATAGTAACGACAGTCTATAGATTTTTTTCATAAATACAATTTAGAAAATATATATTATATTTAAACTTAACCAATAAATCAATCAAAATGAAGAAAACATTTACATTACTATTTTTATTATTATCATTTGGTCTTTTTTCACAGGAAGTTTTTTATATACATACTGTTAATGTGCCATCTGAAAATCAAGAGAATTTTGAAAACATAATGACTAATTATGTTACAGAATTAGCTCAAGATGAAGTTGCTAAAGGAACAATTCAAGCATGGTATTTAATGAAAAGAGTTCCTAATATAGGCGAAAATAATCCTGACAGTATGAATTATCTATGGATTCATGTGTTTGATAATTATGAAACTATGATGGCTGGAAATCAATGGTGGAACAACTCAACTGAAAAATATGGTATAGAACCTGCAACCCTATATTCAGGGTTTGGAGGGGAAACAGGAGGCTTTTATTATTGGCAAACTGAAAAAAAACTTGAATCAGATACTCCCGGTGACTTCTTAATTTTAAACTTCGCAAAACCAAAAGATTTAAATACAATTATTGAAGTTAATGAAGGTGTTGAAAAACATTTCAAAAAAAATCTAGTCAAATCAGGTCTTGTTGGATGGGGTTATGCATCAAGAATTGCTCCTCAAAATTCAACTAGTGCTTCTATTATGTTCTGGGATGTATATGACAATTTAACAAACGTGATGAAGCATATGGCTGGAGGTGCAGCTCTAGAAGGACTTGATAAATCTCTTAATGCTAAATTTGAAAAGGCTAATCCAGATGGATGGATAAACAGAATAATTCTTAAAAATATAACAGGTACTGTGCCTAATTTGTAAACTAACTAATCTTAAATAAATTAAAATGAAAAAAATATTTTTAACACTATTACTAAGTTTTGCAATTATAAGTTGCGAAAACAATCAATCTGATGTAAGTTCAGATTATCCTACTATTATCGATGAATCAGAATTAGTAGAGCTAACAAATAAGCAATATGAAGCTATGAATTCAGGTGATATTGAATCAGTTGTTGACATGTATGCTGATGACGCTGTGTGGTCTTTTCCTAACGGAGTTAATATGGAAGGTAAAGATGCTATAAGAGGTATGCTTGAATCAACTACAAGTATCTGGAATATTACATCCGGAGATGATACAAATTACATGGCAATGAAAGGGACGGATACTAATGAAGATGGTGAAGAGTTTGAATTTCATGTTCTTTTAAGTTGGGGTCCTCAAACTTTTGCTAATGATGATACATCAATTACTGTACCTTATCACAGCGCAACTTTCTTTGTAGGTGAGGATAAAAAAATACAATGGACTGGTGCATTCTATGATAGAACAAAATTTGTAGAAGCATATGATGTAGATCCAATAAAATAAAATTTAATATTTTATTATAATTAAACCCCTGATTTACAGGGGTTTTTTTTTATTTTTGAGATATAAAAAAATTAAATTATGAGAAAACTAGCTTTGTTATTAATTATTTTATTTGCTTCATGTGAAGCTCCAACAACAGGAGTTAGCGAAGCAGATTCAAACACATTTGAAAAAAATGTTGAAACTTTAAAGAATAACTTTATTAAAGGATACGAAGAAGGAGACTATGATAAAGTAGTTTCTGTATTTGCAGATTCTATAAGGTGGTATGGGCCTGGAGTAAATGCTGAAATGCTACAAGGCATTGATATCTTGAAAGAAAATGTTTCTTTTTGGATGGGCAATTTTGAAAATATTTCTTTCACAGAAGGTGGTGGTCTTCCTGGTACTGATATTGGTTTCTGGGGTGGTAATACCTATCCTGTTTCTGAAGCAATGTCTGGACCAAATAATGTAAGAATGTATGGTACATGGGATATAACTAACTCAACAACTGGTAAAGAAGCAACGTTTAAACATTACATGGTGTTAAATTTTAATGAAGATGGTCAAGTACACACAGTTACTGAATATGCAGATGTAGGTGGGTTAATGGCCACTTTTGATGAGTAATTGTTAATAAGTAAATAAACAGAAATAATGGATTATTAATAAATCTTAATAAATTCATCTGTTGGCTTTTGCTAACATAAATTGGTTTATGGTTAATTAAAAACCCTCAAGAATTTCTTGAGGGTTTTTTTATTTTAAAAGATTACTACTATTAGACTATTAACAATGTAAATTATTAACTAATAGTGATGAATGATAATTTACATAACTATAGTTGTCTACAAAATATTAACAACTACTGAGAATCACCTCTAATAGAGTACTGTCTTAAAGTAATAATCTTTCCATCCACTACATAATAACTTTCATGTTGTAAATTAGAATATTCTTCACGATCATCAGTAGCAGGATAAGTAATAATAAACCCTGCCTGAACATGTTCGCCGCCTATTGATGGATCAAGATCAACAGAGTATGCATAGTTATATGTCCAACTTGCATCGTCCCCTGAACTAAATGATTCAACAAAGGAATCAAAAGTATTAGTAGTAGAACCGTTAGGTCTTATAACTTGTACAGAATCAGCAAAATATTGTCTCATACCTTCGTAATCTTGATTAGCCCAAAGCTTATCAACAGTGTTTACAACATCAATTGCTTCTTGAGTCCCAAGATGCCATTGTGTGGCAGAATTTTCTCCAGTAACAAAACCAATTGCTCTTTCAGGAGTATTAGTATCACACCCACTAAAAAAAATAGTAAATGTAAAAAGTATAATTAAAATTGAATTTTTCATTGTAATTGTTTAGACAACAAATATATAACTATATTAGTTACTTATTTTGTAATATTTTTAAAGTGTATTATTTTTATGTAAATTAAATTCAATAATTATTATTTATATTTATAATTAATAATACTTTTATATACTTTTTATAAAAATTTAAGAAATTAAATTAATTTTAAAAATGTTTATATATGTATTAATAATACATATTTTAATACACTATAATTATCGAATTTAAATAATTAATAATTAGATTAATAGAAAAAAGTATAACCTTTACTACTCAATAAAAAATTTATAATGAAAAAATATATATTACTTCTTTTTATTATTACTACCTCATGTGTTTACAATAATGGCGGAAGCACTCAAATAGATTACTATAATTCAGAAAATACTAAAAAATTAGATTTTCCTTTTTCGGATGCGACAATCGTAAATAATGTAATTTATGTTGCTGGACAAGTAGGAAACATTCCGGGCACAAACGAAATTGTGTCAGGAGTGATTTAAGTGGAAACAAACCAAATTAAGAAAAACATAATGTGTGAATTTC
>JACKQG010004017.1_pt1 | contig 17431 bp, 11 predicted proteins | sample 8237621 | NCBI WGS metagenome assembly JACKQG01 (sample SAMN15677084, study PRJNA649215) | marine metagenome | biome: marine; feature: Black Sea; material: saline water; isolation source: suspended particulate matter (SPM) from the Black Sea western gyre | collected 2013-06-09/2013-06-10 | depth...
AACGCGCGGCTACTCGGAAAGAAGTGTAGACTGGCGTTTTACCAGAGCGGAATTGGGGAGGCGGAGAGGTTGAGTTTGTTGTTGGGTGGCGAAGGATTACGAAGGGCCGCAACTGGCTACAATACCAGTAGCTTATCGACGGATTGTGCTGTGCCACGCAACAATGCCGTACAGCCATGCGATGAACGCGGAGTGCCCGGCGGGGCCTGTTATACTGAAACATCTCAGCATGTTTCGTGTGTAGCTTTGTAGGAGAAGTATATGCAGGGCCCGGAAACTCGACCATCGCTGCTCGTACGACTGCGTGACGCGTCGCAAAACGAAGCGTGGGAAGAGTTTACCGAAATATACGAACCGCTTGTCTATCGCCTGGCTCGACAGAATGGGTTCCAGCATGCCGACGCCCAGGATCTGACGCAGGAAGTCTTCGCCGTCGTGGGCAAGGCGATTGATCGCTTTGACCCCAGCCCGGAGAAGGGCTCGTTCCGAGGCTGGCTCTTTCGTATTGCACGGAATTTGATGATCAATTTCCTGACACGACAAAAGGGCCCGCGGGGTACGGGTGACACGGGTATCCAACAGCTCTTGAACGAGCAGCCGGCTGCCGATGACGAGGCCGCGACACTGTTTGAAATGGAGTATCAGCGAGAAATATTTCGCTGGGCCGCTCAGCGAGTTCGCCAAGAGTTTCAGGAAGAAACGTGGCGGGCCTTCTGGATGACGGGTGTAAAAGGCGAATCAATCGGCGACGTTGCGAGAATACTCGGCAAGACACCGGGGGCGATCCGAATCGCCCGATGCAGGGTACTGGCCCGCCTCAAAGAAGAAGTGACGCGATTCGAAGAGCCCAAACCGGTATAGAGGAAGATTGTCTCATGGTGGCCCGCTTTCATTACGACGATGCGACGTTTCGACGTTTGATCAGGGATCAACTTCCTTCGCACAAAGAGCAGGAGGTTACCTCGCACATCGAGCGATGTGCGGACTGCCAAGCCAAATTGGAGGCTGTTTCAGAATCCGATATTAGCTGGAGTGACGTGCGTCGGTTTCTTAGCCCGCAGGCGATTGAGACTAGCAACTTGGCAAGCTCCACAGCAGGCCCCGGTCAGACGCCGCCGAACACGGACGAACGCCCGATGGAGTTTTTCGCACCCAGCGACCGACCCAACTCGCTCGGTCGTTTTGGCCGCTACGAAATCACCGAGATCCTCGGCCGTGGTGGAATGGGAGTGGTCATGCGCGGCTACGATCCGGCGTTGGATCGGCATTCAGCGATCAAGGTCCTGGCGCCCGAACTTGCCACGAACGCTTCGGCCCGCCACCGCTTTGCGCGTGAAGCGAAATCGGCTGCCGCCGTCGTACATGAGCACGTCGTCCCGATCCAAACCGTCGACGAGGAACGTGGACTCCCCTACCTGGTGATGCCCGTTGTGGAAGGACAGTCTTTGGAACAACGTGTTGCGCAGATCGGCCCGTTGGCAGTTGTCGAGATCCTCAGAATCGGCATGCAAACCGCCTCCGGCCTCGCCGCCGCCCACGCGCAGGGTCTTGTTCACCGAGACGTCAAGCCGGCGAATATCCTCTTGGAAAACGGTGTGGAACGGGTGATGGTCACCGATTTCGGCCTTGCGCGAGCCGTTGACGATGCCAGTATGACGCGCAGCGGTGTGATTGCTGGCACCCCCCAATACATGTCTCCAGAGCAAGCACGGGGAAACGATGTCGATCATCGGTCCGATCTATTCAGCTTGGGCAGTGTGCTCTATTTCATGTGTACCGGCCGTTCGCCGTTTCGCGCCGAGACGATGATGGGTGTGCTAAACCGTATTGCCAACGATACACCGCGTCCGCTTCAGAAGATCAACGCCGACATTCCCGCATGGCTGCAAGAAATCATCGAGCGGCTACTCGCGAAAGATCCTGCGCAGCGTTTTCCAACGGCGTCGGAGGTATCGGAAGTGCTCGGCCAATGGCTCGCTCATGTCCAGCAACCGGATGTCGTTCCCAGGCCGGCCTATCCCAAGCAACCTTCGGGGGCAATGGCCGCAATGCAGTCTTGGTCGCGAGGTTGGAAGGCCGTGGCGACCGTTACCGGCGGCTTGTTCCTCCTTCTCGCCGCAGTGTTCATGGTACAGCAGTGGAACAAGCGTACGACCGTCTCCCAGGATCGTGTTGCCAGGGCGAAGGCATTTGCCCGAGCGCAGCCAACAGAGATGATGCGTATTCGAGCGGAACAGACGATCGTAGAACGGCTTGTGGCCGGAAAGATGGAGATCGCGCCGCTTTACTGGCAACCTCTGTGCCGCTACAGCGATCAATCCTGCGGCGTTCTGGACGCGACCGTGTGGAGCTGGCCCGATCGAGGTCGACCAGCGGTGTTGCAAAAGATCGAACTCTATGATGCACCGACCAGGAAATCGGAGTGGTTTTTCTGCGCGACATCCCTCTCAAAAGATCCTGTCAAGCTGACTTCCTGTGGCGGAATAGAATGGTCTTCAACAAGCCCGGGTGTTCAGATGCATCGACTGGCAGATGCGCCTGCGGCGCCCAAGGGCTCGGCGGACCGGTGGTTGCAGATGATTGGTATTGCAGAACGTTTCTCTGCGCGGTTCGTGGATCCTCCCATCAAGATTGAACTGGCAATGCATCCACTAGCGCGTCCCCTGCACCTGTATTCCGATCCGGCGTGCGGTATCGTCGACGGTGCGATCTTCGGATTCGCAGCCAATGACGATAATCCAGATCTGGTCCTGCTTGTCGAGCTGGCCGATGATGAGAATTCGAACCCGCAGTGGCGTTACGGGTTGGCACGCATGACCTTGGGACAACTGGTCGTTTGCTTGGACGGCATGGAGGTGTGGTCCGTCCCCTACGCGCGGGCGCCGGCAGTGGATGAACCGGCCCTGTTCGATACCTGGGCATTCTCTTGGGAGCCGAAATAGGAGAGGCCGTTTCATGATAACCCGCTTCCGCCATGACGACGGGACCTTGCGACGATCAACGTGTCTGACCGAGGGGAGCTACGGCTCGTTTGATTGGGTCGCCGTCCACCGGCACAATTGAGACGCTGGCACGAAACCAAAATCTCGTGTCTTCGACGGGACTACTGGAGGTAAGCGAATGGCACTTCGCAATCGAGTCGGTAATATTCCGGGCTCGTCGCCCTTGACCGTACCGATCCGCTGGTGGCGGGCTGACCTGCTGGCGTTGGCCGTGCCGCTGGCGATCTGGCTGACCGGCGTCATCGGCCATCGAGCGGGCGCCCAGGTGGACGGCTCGCTCCAGGATACGCGGACGGAAGGCTTGGCGGAACAGGTCACGCTCAACCTCGAGATCGCCAGCAAGTCGGAGAGCACGTTACCCGCTCAACGGACCATCCCTTTCGAACTGGACAAGGAGTTCCCGCTCGGGATCACGTCCGACGCAGGTGATGACCGGGCGCCCGTCCACCTCGCCTCCATCATCATCCGCCGGGAGGACGACGAGCTCCGGGCCGATGTGAAGGCGTCCTTCTTCTCGTACCCGAAGAGCAAGTGGGGCGTGGCGATCGAGAAGATTTCCGAGGACGGCGAGGTCCGGCCGATCTACTGGGCGGACCATGTCTTCGAGAACAGCGGGCGAATCATCAGCCAGGCGTCTCGCGAAACAGCCGAACTGCACGTTCCGCTGGGGCTGGCGAAGAACCTGGCCGACGCGTCCGAGTTGCGAGTCTCCATCCGACCGATCTCAGGCATTGATGGAACGCGTACCATCCGGCTGGAACTCGGCGCAATGCTCCCGCTGGAGATCGAGTCGGGCGCTTGTGGAAGAGCGGGGGGCACCAGTCTTGCGTGGGTCATGCTGCGAAACGAGAAAGCTCAGCTCACGGCAACTGCGCGGCTCCTTCTCCTCTCTGCTCCGAAGGGGAAGTGGCGCGTCACGACCGAACTCCTTTCCGAGGATGACAAGGCCGAGCCGCTCGCGGTCGACCGAGCCGTCTTCGAGAACAGCGGAATGGTCCGCGGGCAACCACTGCTTGGGAATCGCGACTTGAGGTTCTCGCTCGGGACGACCGATCGGCTGGATCAAGCGACGCGACTCCGCGTCACGATTGAACAGGTTCCGTCCGGCACCGAGACGACCAGGCACATGCGAGAGCCCGAGGAACTCCCCTACGCATTTCGCGTCCGTCGTGCGACGACGGACAGGTTCCTGCAGGCCCTGTTCGCGAAACAAGACACTTGGAAAGTATCGAAGGTGACCGGTATCTCCCGGCCGAAGACATACATGGATATTGCGAAGGGCATCTCTCCGCGCGCTGGCCAGTTCGAACGGGCTCTCTCCTATCGGATGTGTCAAGCCGAAGGCGGCCAGTACCTGGAAGCCCGTTGCCAGTGGGAGAAGGCAGTCATGCTTGTGCGGCTCACATTCGACGAAGAAGGCGAGCAAGTCACCGGGTTCTGGCTCGCAAGGGATAAAGAAGGGGCCACCCCACAAGGGTTCAAACGGGGTGGGTACATCATTGGGCGTTCCATGATGGAGGTCGCCGGGCTGGACAAAACCGCATTCAGCAACATCCACAATCTGTCCGCCCACGTCGCGCTGGTTGATAAGAATGGCAGGCCCAAGGACCCGCCCTCTAAGACCATGCTCTGGAAGCGGACGCTTGATCCCAACGCCCATGCCTACAGCAGCGCAGATTTGATTGAGGACATGGATGGGGTCAAATGGCAATACGTCAGCGAGACGCGCAGCACCGACCACACATTCTCCGACCTCTCGGCCGGCGTCTACCGTCTCACGGCGAACTACCTCGGAACGCGGACGATTGTCTCCGACGCATTCAGCGTCACCGGATCTCCAGCGCAGGCGGACATTCCGTTTGCAATCCCAGACTCGCAACGCGCTGCTTGCCGAATCTCGGCGCGATTGATCGACGAGGAATCGAATGAGCCGCTCGAACCATTCCAGCCGCTCTTTAAGCTCTATCGATCTGGATTTCCAAGAGTCAGCTATCGCTACGACAACAAGTACGACAAAGCCACGCCCGAAGAGGGCTACGCCTGCGACTTGCTGCCCGGCGTCTATCAGGTCGACGTTTACGGGGCTTGGCATTCCATTGGCGGACGCTCTCGCGCGCTGGCCCGACCGATGCGGTTTTCGTTGGAAGTGACCGAGCGGGGGCCGAACGAATTCACGTTTGACATCTCTTCGCACACGTTCGCGGAGGCTGACGCGGAGGTCGCGACTCGCTGGCCGAATATCGTCGAAGGCTCTGTGCGAACCGCGGACGGCGCACCGGTCGAAAGCGCGGATGTGCACCTTCACGGGCGACCGGAAGAGCGAGCCTGGACAACCACTGACGCCGACGGACGTTACTCGCTTCGCTTCGCGCCGGAAATCTACACATCCGCAACCGAAGCTGCCCGCCTGGTCAAACAGGACCAACTGAACGTCTACTCGAACGCGATTGTTCACGTAGAAAAACGAGGCTACGTGGAAGCCAAGTTCGCCACGCACGGGCGGTTCACCGTCGTGGAGGAGGCTCCGTTGGACAAGGAAGGAAATTCCCTCGCGCCGGAAAGCATCGCCGTCCGGGGCGGACCATTCCACGACATCAACTTCACGATGGTTCCGGCGGCTCGCATCGACACGAACTTCTTTCGCGATCAAGACGGAAAGCCGATCGATCGTCAACTGGTCCTGATGAACGCGGACGCCCCGGAACTACGTCTTTACGAACAGGATTCGGCCGTTGACCATTTTGAAGGCGTCCCCACCGTCGGCCGCTGGCGATTCCAACCATTCCACGAACCGAGCGGTCCCCAATTCGACGCGTCGCTCTCGCCGGTGATATCCTTCTCGGCTCCCGGCTCGTATCACGCTTATCTTCAGGCAGTCGAGATTCCCGAAGAGGAGCGTTCGCATCCGAACAAGACGCTGCGTCTTAAGATTTTGAGCCTGATTGATCCGAACGGACAGGAGGTCGCCCCATCGCCGGAGCCGCATATCATGGTCGACGGAAAGCGAGAACCGTTGCCTTCGCCCGTTCGGATCGGCGAGAATAGCGAGGAGAACTGAGTGTCTCGCGCGATACCCCCTGAGTGTCGCAGGATTTTGGCGAATTGGCGAATTAGCAAAACGCCGCAAGTGAGGGATTTGCTGAAACATCACGCCATGTTCCGTGTGTAGCTTGGTGGGAGAGGATGAATACAAGCTCGGTCTCTGGAGGCGTGTTATGAAACAGGCTGCAATGAATACTCAAAAAGGTGATGTCCCGGTCATCCTCCTCGGAGCGATTGGTGGGTTTCTGCTCGTGTTCTTTTCTGTGGCAGGCAAGCACCTGGATGCGGCAGTATTCGTCGGACTTATGTTCGGTGTGCCCGGCGGGGCTGGCGGCGGCGCCTTGGCGTGCATTTTTCAGCGATACCGTGCAAAGAAATGACCAGACCGAACCAGGCCATCGCACAGAATCGCTTCAAGTTCTCGCTGCGTAGCGTATTTGCTGCCGTAACCGCCTTGAGCATCCTACTTGGCATTGTCACCGCCGTTTACCGGTGGCAGGTGGTCAAGTGGCAGGAGCGTCAGGCGCAAGCGGACCTTCATCCCTATGGGGGTGTGTTTTCGATGGCCAGCGCACTCTACAACATCAGAACGGGCGGACAGTCGAAAAGCTGGTTCTTTGTTACGTTCCTGAATCATGTGGAGGCGGTGGATCTTTCACCTCACAACTGGTCTGCGATGGAGCGACGTGGAAAGACACTTGCCGTTGACGATGAAGCTCTCGCCATGTTGTACAGGTTTCGCGAACTCCGCTCACTCGACCTTCGCGATACTCAAATAACGGACGGAGCAGTGCCGTATCTTGCAGCGCTCAAGCGACTGGAGAAATTGGATATACGCGGCACGCGAATTACGGACTACGGATTTCAGCAGCTACGAGCAGCGCTGCCGAACTGCGAGATTACTGGCCCGTCTCAGAGAAGAAGTTGCGCGATTCGAAGAGTCCAACGTGGAATAGGAAAGGCAGTCTCATAGTGACCCGCTTTCATTGTGACGATGCGATCTTTCGACGTTTGGTCAAGGATCAGCTTCCTTCGCACGAAGAGCGAGAGGTTACCTCGCACATCGAGCGATGCGCGGACTGCCAAGCCAAATTGGAGGCTGTTTCAGAATCCGATATTAGCTGGAGTGACGTGCGTCGGTTTCTTAGCCCGCAGGCGATTGAGACTAGCAACTTGGCAAGCTCCACAGCAGGCCCCGGTCAGACGCCGCCGAACACGGACGAACGCCCGATGGAGTTTTTCGCACCCAGCGACCGACCCAACTCGCTCGGTCGTTTTGGCCGCTACGAAATCACGGAGATCCTCGGCCGTGGTGGAATGGGAGTGGTCATGCGCGGCTACGACCCAGCGCTGGATCGGCATTCAGCGATCAAGGTCCTGGCGCCCGAGCTTGCCACCAACGCCGCGGCTCGCAACCGCTTTGCGCGAGAGGCGAAGTCGGCTGCCGCTGTCGTACACGAGCACGTCGTTCCCATCCAGACGGTCGACGAGGAGCGTGGACTTCCCTACCTGATGATGCCCGTTGTGGAAGGCCCGTCTTTGGAGCAGCGTGTCGCGCAGACGGGCCCGTTGCCAGTGGTCGAAATCTTGCGAATCGGGATGCAGACCGCCTCGGGGCTGGCCGCCGCCCACGAGCAGGGGCTCGTTCACCGAGACGTCAAGCCGGCGAATATCCTCCTGGAGAATGGCGTGGAACGCGTGATGATCACCGATTTCGGGCTGGCGCGAGCGGTTGACGATGCGAGCATGACGCGAAGCGGCGTGATTGCGGGCACACCTCAATACATGTCTCCGGAACAGGCCCGGGGAAACGATGTGGAGCATCGGTCCGATCTGTTCAGCTTGGGCAGTGTGCTCTATTTCATGTGTACCGGCCGTTCGCCGTTTCGCGCCGACACGATGATGGGCGTGCTGAATCGTATTACCAACGACACGCCTCGGCCGATTCGAAAGATCAACCCCGACATCCCAGAATGGCTGTGCCAGATCATCGCCAAGCTCATGTCGAAGCAACCCGACGACCGTTTCGCGTCCGCTCGCGAAGTCGCCGAGTTGCTGGAAGAATGTCTCGCACACGTGCAGCAGCCGACTGCCGTGCCGTTGCCGGCTTCACTCGCGACCCAATCAAACGGCAGTCGTTTCTTTTCCATCTCACGCCGTTCGGCAGGAGTTATCGCCATGATCGCTGCCTTTGGTTTCAGTCTGCTTGGAATGGTCCTTTGGCAAGCAACCACACCGCCCGACATCGCAGGTAAGTGGACGGGAGAAGAGTGGGGCACAGTGGTGCTTGAAGAGAAACATCCTGGCAAGTACGAAGGACACTACACGGGAACTACGGCGGATGAACCCGGCTCGATTCAAGTGAAATGGTCACGGCTGGAAGGCCGCTTCAACGGCGCCTGGAAAGAAGGTGGCGATCGTAGCGGCAAGATCTCGCTACGCCTTGTCGACGATGAGATTCGTGGGGCGTGGACGACAACCCGGAAGTCCGACGCCAAGCCGGGAACACCCAAGTTGGCTGACTTGCTGTGGACACGAGCTGCCAAAACACGACTGGCCAACAGGCGAATGCGCGTGCTCGGCGCGAACGGCAGGCCGGTGGCTGATAATGCAGTGATCCGCGGAACGGAGGGCTATTCCGGCCCGAACCTCCCGGCGTTGTCCGAAACGCCGTCGCACCTGGGCATGATCTCGCTCGGCAAACTCGAGGCCGGAACGCATTGGTTTCTTGTCGACTTCAGCACCGTTCTGCGCATCGAGTTGCCCGCCGCGGAAGAAATTATCGAGCCCAGCTTGCCGCAGTTCCCCAGCCTGATCGCGAAGAATCTCGACGTGAAGGTCGCGGTCGAAGTCAAAGACAACGTCGAACTCATCGTCATCCAGATTCACAATCGGACTGCGGAAACGATCCAAATCACGGAAGCCAATCTCCAACTCATGACGGCGATCAAAGGCCTGTGCGCTGATGCGCGCGTTCTGTCGCCGTTGTGGAGCAAGGCTGCCGACGGCGAAGCCCTTGCCGAGACAACGATTGCACCCGACCAGACCGCTACGTTGCGACTGAACTGGGACGACTGGGTGAAGCACGGCTTCTGGTTCTCGCGTGACAGCGAGGTTCTCGCCGAACCGAGCTTCCCGGAGCTCGAAGACGGCAGGACGTGGGTTCGTGTGACGCTGGGCAGTGCTCGGCCCGTTTCGGTGACGCATCCGGACAAGATCGTCGGCGGCGGGGACGACAACCGGGTCAGTTCCGCTTCAGGAGAGACAAGAGTTCCGGGGAATCAGGCGACTGCTCCAGCACCGGAGTCCGCGCCCGATCCGTTGATTGACAATCCCTCCGCGGAGTCAACGTCGGAACCGGATCGACAGGACCTTCACGTTGCCGATGACACCTGCTTTGCTGCCATACGACTTCCCAACACGGTCACGAACCCCAACCACTGGCGTTGGAAGGTGCATATACCGAAAAACCGACGCTGCGAACTGCGTTTTTCTGCTTACGATGCCCCGATCGATGGGATTGCGAAGGGAGAGTTTGCCGCGTCCGAACACCGCTCCCAAGGGCAACCGATCACCACGCACGGTGAGGTTGTCATCGAGTTCGCCGCATTTCCAAATGCTACGGGTGCTTGGCAGTATGGCGTCTCGGTCAACGGTGCCACCCTGTTTTCCGGCGGCTTTAATACGTTCCGTCCAGAAACGAAACGGGATACTTCATTGTCCGTTGGGAAGGCGACCAAAGCATGGAGCGATGGTGTGCATCCGGTCCTACTGCTGGCGAAATACACGGGGGCTGACGTTCAGCGTTTGGGATCCGTGCGCCCCGACTCTTGTCGCGGATTCGCTGTTTGGATCCGGGACTTGAAGATCCTGGGGAATGAAGGGGTGGTCATTGGAAGCAAACCAGACTGCGTATTTCTGGCGGGGATCAGCCAGCAAGGGAATACAGGGACGGCCTGGTTTACTGAACGCGGAGGAAAGGGAATGACAAAAGTTCCGATCGGCGAAGTTCTTAAGGTCGGTGACGTGTCTGCTGTCGTTGAGAGGATGGAGGAGCGAGCTGTGTTACTGAAGGTCAATGGGAAGCTCCTGCGGTGGAAACTTGGGATGAACTTCGCAGATCTGCTCAGGCAGAAGGAAGCCTTGGAGAAGGAACAGGACATCACTCCAGCACCTGAGTCCGTGCCCGATCCGCAAATTGACAATCCCTCCGACGAGCCAACGTCAGAGCAAGACGATCGTCAGGCCTTAATCGTTGTTGACTCGGCAGACTACAGCGACACCGAATTCATGATGAGAATGGTGGAGCTCGAACGCAACGCCAAGACCTCGAAGCTTCGATTGACCTACAAGAAACGGAGTTCGGCGGTGGGGTCGAGTATGTTCATGATGTGGGGGCTGTATGAAGTCGCCAAAGCCCGCGGAACGGAGTATTTCATCTGTCTCGACGGTTCGAGTGATCGCCAGAACGAAACTGTGTTCATTGCTGGCTTCACGAATACCAAGGACGCGGACATTCAGGAAATCTTTGGAGAACTGTACAGCCACACGGAGATTGACGGCCAGAAGAGGAAATATTGGAGTGTTTCCGAGTGGGAATTCTTCAGCCGAAGCGTGAGTTGGAGTCCACCGAACGACGATTCGCAGGCCAAGGCAGAGATTGCGGCAATACGCCTGGCCGTCGAGGAGCAAGGCACTCCCAGCCAGAAGCACGCCGTCTTGACGGAAGCTTTCGCTAAGAGCGATAGTCCGCATGTCAAGATGCGCATCCTGCAGATGGCCAAGGTCGTCAAAGCACCGGAGTTCGAGCCCTTTCTGCTCAGTGTCTTACAGGACAAGACAGACGTGCGAGACCGAATCCTGGCCGTTATGGCCTTAGCACAGCACGGCTCTGCCGCCTCCATCGAGCCACTGCTGGACTGTGCTGAAAACGATCCCGAAGGGGAAGCCGGGGCGGGATGCATGCGTTGTCGAACGACGGCGCGCCAAGACGCTTACCTGGCACTTGCAGAGATTGGCTTGCGACACCCTGCTGAAAGAGATCGTATTGCCGCGGCTGTCGCAGCGATTCCCGTGACTACCAACGACGTTCGCGACCCCAAAGCTCAGGCACTCTACATTCTGACCCAAGATCAGAAGCTCCTGAAGCCGTTCCTCGACCGTCTTCGGGATGAAGATCCCGAGACGCGAAAGCTCGGCGTGAGAGCACTTCGACCCTTTAAGCTCTCGTATGCTCCGGAGCAGCTTGTCAAATTGCTCGCCGATTCGAATCCGGACATTCAGGCTGATACGGCGAGGCTTCTTGGTACGATTGGGGATCCGAAGACCATCCCGGTCCTGATCGAAGCGGCCACCGCAACGGACGGAGACAGGCACGCACGCGCCAATGCAATCCGCGCGATTGGCAGCATGCGCGTGAAAGAGGCGGAACCCGTCATGAGAAAGTTGCTGAGCGACGAAAGCGTTGAGGTCACTGCCGCAATCGCTCTATTTCAAATCACCGGTGAGCGACATCCCTTGGTGCCCGAAGGGTATAACTTGGAATAGGCAAGGATCACTCAAGGAGTGAAACATAAACGACATTTGGCCCGCGTTTCTCCCGTTCGGCGTATTCATTGCATGGCTCATCCTGATGACTATGCGCCGCCGCATGGCATGCCCAAACTGCGAAACACCGCTGTCGCGAATTCAATCGCCATTCACGAAAACAAGACGCCAGTGGTGGGAAGGCGGTTACGTTTGCCAGAGTTGTGGCTGTGAGTCTGACCGCGCCGGCAATCGAGTGCCTGCGGGCACTGCCCCGCAACGCCGCTCGATTGTCATTGGCATTGTATTGCTGGCGATTCTGGTAATTCTAGTAATTCTAGCTTTTGTTCTCGTAGCAGCGATCGTGTACCGATGACAACCAGCGTGGTATCCTGAATCTCCTTGGATAGTGATCCGGGACGCCAAATCGATCGTAGCATTTGCGGACGACATCCTCCCTAAATTCATTGACAGGCGGCGGTTATGGTCGAGAATGAGAGGCGTCGGGAAAACGATAGGCCGACCGGCGTGGTCGGCCTATCATCGGTCAAGTCGACCGAGATAGGCTGGTCAGCCTAAACATTGTTGGCCTTTCCAAGAAATGACAGATTTACCCATGAAAGTCTCCGGCAAATCAGTGGCTGTTGTTTCGGTGCTTGCGATGTTCTTCGCAACTGCGCAATTCGGCGCAAGCCCCCAGACGGCATGGCCGCACGAAAGCGAATCGGGTGAACAGGGAGCAAATGGCAAAGGTGGCCGTCCCATCAACTTCTACGCCATCGAAGGGCTGGAATTGTCGATCCTCTCCGTCTCTGCTGACAGCAATGACCCCATCCGATTGAAGGTTGTCTTCGAGAATGTCAGCGACAGGGACATTGTTTTGAACCTTGGCATGATGCTTGCGAACGGCAAAGTACAACTGCCAGAGGAAATCAGGTTGACTCTCACCGACGAGTCAGGGCGATCGCGCCAGCTTCACTTTTCCGACAGGAGATATCCCGGCGTTAGTGGTCGTGTTGATGACTATATCGTGCCGCTTCGTGCCGGCTCGGCGTACACGCTCAACCTGAGTTTGAGAGACTATTGGTGCCCGAAGTCCAAGGAGTTCACACTCGAATTGAAACCCGAGAGATACACTGTCCGCGCTGAGTTCACCGGCAAGAGCGCGCGGCATTTGAATTCGGACACCGAAGGACTGGAGTTCATGCCCTTTTGGACGGGTAAGCTGAAGTCCGCTGCGGTACATTTCCAAATTGGGAAGCAAGGCTAACAAATCGCTCGACCAGAGTCGCCGATCTGGTCGGAATCAAGTGGAAAGGCTGACTGCGGCGACCTGGTCAGCTCAGACGTTTATGCAAGGAGGAAATTATCTTGAAAGAATGGCCTACTGAGAATAATCTAGAGCGGCGGCGGTTTGCTGCTGTGGCGTTTACTGTAGCAGCCACCTGCTCCTGTGGTGTTATGATAATGAGTTTCTCACCACCGACGGTAGCAACTGCTATTCTAATGGCTAGTGGTGCAGTCATAGAGTGGACAACATACCAAAACATGAAAACACAGCACGAAATCAAGGTTCTGCTGGAATCTAAATCAAAAGGCAGTATTGCATAAAAGGCACGCAGCAGAGCCGTAACAAGTGAGTTGGTTTTCTGCAGGTGCACTCACGGCCTGCTGATGCCAGTCGTTATCCGACTGGAATCCAAGGACTCGATTATGACCGCACGTTTGCTTGCAATCTTCGGTCTGCTCGTACTGCCGACCGCGTCATCGGCACAAGAACCTGCCACCACGCAACCGAAAACGATGTTCGCGTACCTTTCGACTGGAATGCACGTCGGTGTCAAAAGTGTTGACGGCACCGCAAGCGTCCTAATCTTCGTGTACACAGACGACAACTACACCACCGTACTCGGCACAACCAAATTTGGGCAAACCTACCCCATCGCTAAAGATGCGGCGAAGACGAACGCAGCGATCCAACGCGAATTGGATGTTTTCATGTCTAATCGCGGTTCGGCAGGCATCTCACTCGAAAACGTTCGCATCATGCCACCAGTCCGTACCGCGTTCGGAACGCTTGCTGCGATTGGCGACGATTACCTAATGATCGAACTTGACGGTGACATCGGTGACATCAAGGTCGAACGCGACGCTACATCGAAACGGCGACGCATAATCCCGAAATCGTCCATCGGATTTATTGATCTTGATGCGAAGCCCGTACACTTCTTTGATGCCACGCCACGTTCGCGATTGCAAAGCGGCGGATAACCAGTAAGGCTTTGACATCGCGTAGCGAGGAACGAGCGTAGCCGATGTTCAAGGCCTTTGTTCAACCAACGGATGAACGCGAGCCGGAAAAGGCCGGGGCGGCTCGCTTCGCTCGGCAACGTCAACTCCCGGCCACCGTAGATGGGCCGGAAGATCGGCGCGAAGGCAACGAGAAAGCTCGGCCCCTCAGCAGCAAGGAACTCTCTGGAACGTGGCTCGGCGAGAAGGAAAGCGTCAAGGTCGAAATCACTTTCCGTGGAACCGACGATGCGAAGTGGCAACTGAACACCATAAGCCCGAACTTCGTCGCGAACATTGGTGCCGACCTGAAGCGGGTAGATGATCCGCAGTCGGATCGGGTTCTCCTCCGCTTCGACTATCGTTCCACGTCGACGGGTGAGCTGGGCTCGGCGGTAATCGGGCTTGTGGATCTGGGCGAGGCGGACACGCTCCAGCTCACCATCTTGCCTAAGGCGACGGAGTTCGTGAGGGAACAAACATGCACTCGTCCATAGCACGCACATTGGGACTTTCGGTCGGGCTGGTCCTTGCCATCGCTGCGTCGGCGCTGGCGATCGATTTGACCCAGCAATACCGCGCCACACTCGACTTCAGTGAGACACCGCAAGGCTACGCGTGGCAGAGCGGGCCGCAGGACGTGTGGCGGCTAAAGGAGTTCAACTACGCGCTGGGCGACGGTTTTCGCTTGAGGCTTGGGCCTTCCCAGGTCGTCTTCGGGTGCCACGAATCGAATGTGGTCTGGGCCTCGGTTTTTCCAGACAAGCCGGGTGAGATCGTCGCTGCTTCACCGGGGAAAGGGGAGCACGTGACCAGCATCTGGCTGCGATTTCACCCCGCCCGGCTCGGCGAACTGTTCCCTGAGCGCATTGTCACCGACCAGGGCGATGCATCGCTGCTTCCTCGCGCCCGGCGACTCGCGGCGCATAAGATGCGTGCCTGTTGGCACGCGGGCGACCGCCCGATGATCCCTTGGAAGAAATCGATCGTGTTCGACCTGGAGACCCGCGAAAGGGCTCGGCGATACTACTTCCTCGATACGGACACAGCTAAGATCGAGTACGAAGATTACTTCCGCACGCACTCGCTCCCCGTTGCCAAGCTGCTGGATTCCGAGGCAGCTCTGGAGGCCTTCGACAACGTGTGGGGGGCCTTCGATCGCGAATATGCGATGTTCGTCATCAAGCCCCAGGTCAACTGGGCAAATCTCCGCAAAACGTACCGCCCGCGCGCGGCAGCGGCCTCGACTAATCACGAACTTGCATCAATCATTTCCGAGATGCTCGACCACCTGGAAGACCTGCACATCTACGTCACGGTGGATGGCGAGTACATTCCAGGCTATTTTCGCGACCGCCCGTTCAATGTGAATCCCAAGGCACTGCCCCGCCTGATCGGAAAAATCAGCGAGACTGGGCACAATCTGGATTGGGGACGCACGGCCGACGGCATCGGGTATATCAACATCCATGAACTGTCGGACGCCGCCCTGCCGGGAACCTTCGATGAAGTGCTCGCCCAGATGGCGGACACGAAGGGATTGATCCTCGACCTCCGTTATAACGGCGGGGGCTCCGAGCCGCTGGGCTGCGCAGTCGCAGGGCGCCTGCTGGATCGCCCGCGCACGTATAGCCTATCTCAGTTCCGCAATGGCCCCAAACACACCGATCTGAGCCCGAAGAACGAGCGGGCCTGTGGGCCGGCCGGCCCGTGGCATTACACGGGAGCGACGGTGGTGCTCCAGGGCCGGAAGACCATGAGTTCGGCCGAGTCGTTTGCCCTATCGCTGGCCCAATGCCCCCAGGTGACTACCCTCGGCGACTCGACTGCCGGTTCCAGCGGCAACCCCCGGAGCCTGGAGGCGGGCGCCGGCATCGTGGTCAACCTGCCGCAGTGGATCGACATGGACCCGACGGGCAAGCCAATCGACGTGGTGGGAGTTCCACCTCGTATGAAGATTGCGGCCGAGCCTGCGGATTTTGCCGGAGAAGATGACCCCGTGCTGGCGGCAGCGCTGGAGCATCTTCGGGAGCTTCTGCAGGCGGAAGGCCCGCGGTCGGAGGATGTTTTGATGCGGCGGCCCGGCGTCCCGCTGTCCTCGGATCGGCCCAAGGTGACCTCGGTGTCTCCGGCTGCGGATGCCAGCGAGGTGGATCCCGTCACCGAGATCCGGATCCGGTTCGACCGCCCCATGGATCCGAACTTCATGTATCTTCAGGCGGATCCGGACGACGCTGGCAGTTTCCGCCGCTTCCGATTGCGGAGATCGCCGCAATACCTTTCGGAGACGAGGGAGTTTGTTTTCCCCGTGCTGCTCAGGCCGGGCTCGCAGTACCGTTTTGGCTTCCCGGCGTTCACTGATATACCCGACAGTGACAGCTTTTGGACCCAGGACGGTCTTACGGCAGCGCCCTATTCCTGGCAGTTCGCCACGCGCGAACCCGCTGAGGCCGCCGAGGCGCCGGCGCCGCAGGTCGTTTCCCTGGATCCCCCGTCCGGCGCGGAAACGGCGGTATTTACGCCAATTCGTGTTCGCTTCGATCGTCCCATGGATCCGGAGACCTTCGAACTGGTGGGGTCGGCCAGTGGAACGGAGGGTCAGCCGGAATCGATCACTGGGGTGAACGCCTATACCCCCTTTCCCACGAAGTACGACGCGGCATCGCACTGTTTCACGTTCCAGACGTTGCTCACCGCCACTTCCAGAATTCGCATTGAGCTGCGAGGTTTTCGCGGCGAGGATGGCGGGCAGGCGGCGCCCGTCACGGTTGAGTACCAGGTCGGTCCGAAGTTGTACACACCCGAACAGGAGGCAAGGATCTCGGAGGCCGGACGTTCACTCGTGCTTCACGAAATCGTCGAGGCGGCCCGCCGCACGCGGCTGGCCACAAAATCACTTGAGGAAACGGTCCGCTGTATTCCGACACCCTCTGACGATGATCGGCGGAACTGGGACTGCACGATGAGCATGTATGGCTGCCGGTTCGGCTTCCAGGGCGATCGCCAGTTCTATGCCGACACAAACGGCTTTGGCAGAAGTCCCGCTTTGACTGCGTACCGGGTGGGCAGCGATGGCCATGAATGCTGGTACTTCTATGCCCGACAGATCCCCGGCGACGCGATCCAGAAAGTACAGTTCTGCCCGTACGAGGAGGTGCAGGAGAAGAAAGTTGCGATTTGCGATCCCTTCGGAGCGAAACGCTTTTCTTCCACCGAAGAGGCGATCAAAGGTCTGCAACTTGAGTATCTGGGCACGGTGAAACGCGAGGAGAAGAGCTGCCATCGAATCCGCTCCTGGGCGGGTTCGATCTTGAGAGAGGACCTCGCGGCTGGCTTCTGGGACTGCCTGATCGATGCCCGGTCGTTGTTGCCGATCGTCTGCGACCATTACATCGGCGGGGGTACTTGGCGGTACGAATTCTCTTACGATCGTATCAATGAGCCCATCTCGGAAGAGCTGTTCCAGTCGCCGGCGGGCAATGCCGTCACCCGCGAGCCACTCAAGCTCGAAGAGGGTTACCGTTATTTCCGCTACGAGATTGGTGACGGCGCCGGCGGGTACATGGGCGCCC
>JACKQG010004018.1_pt1 | contig 17426 bp, 10 predicted proteins | sample 8237621 | NCBI WGS metagenome assembly JACKQG01 (sample SAMN15677084, study PRJNA649215) | marine metagenome | biome: marine; feature: Black Sea; material: saline water; isolation source: suspended particulate matter (SPM) from the Black Sea western gyre | collected 2013-06-09/2013-06-10 | depth...
GCATACGCGTAGCCCATGACGACGGCCGTGCGGTCGATCTGCTCGGCTTCCTTCTGGACCGCCAGGTAGTACCGGGCGTAACGGTCAGACAGGCTCCCCAGCGACTTGACCCAATCGCCGTCGCCCGCTTCGAACGCCTTCTTCGCACGATTCAATCGTTCGGCCCACGGCGTTGCGAGTTTCGGATCGGGCACGTCCCAAGCCAGGCAGTTCGGGCATATGCATCTGCCGGGAGTGTCATTCTCGCTCACATCGATGTGGGGTCGCGCGGGACTTCGGCCGTGCTGCCAGTTTTCCACGATAGCCTTGTGGAAGCCGGGCTCGGACACGCACATGGAGATCAGCCGCGACGCGCCTCCGTGGTAGTTCGGGTCCGAACGCCGCGTGCCGTCCGGCAACAGGTTGAAATACTCCGGATGATCGTCCTTGTGCCGATCCCACCACTCGGTGAACGCGTGCGCCATGTCCATGTTCACGCCCATAGCGAACCGATTCCGCCGCAACCATTTACCCTGCTCGGACAAAAAGTGGCTCCGTGCTCTGGGCGATGACCAGCCATCGGTTCCAGCCACCGCCAATCCGCCGTCGCGCCAGCGAGTATGGATAAACGCCGGCGCCCCGGTCTGGTCCCACGCATCGACGACGATGTCCGTACGGCTCGGAACCACTTCTCCTAACTCCCCCGGCCACAGCCAGCGACACTGGAGGTGCTTTTCCAGGAACTCGTACACAGCAAACAGCGTTCCGACCCGCGTGCGGTTGTTGTGCAAGATCCAAGCGGCCGGGCCATCACTGTCGTCGCCGACCAGGAAGAATCGGTCTGATGCGAGTCGCAGGATGAATCCGTTCGGTGGCAATCCCGCAGTGTTGATCCCAGCCTCCGCAGTGGCCCGGCAGCCACCGATGAACACCAGATTGCCGTTCTTCGGCCTCTCACTCTCCTTGGCAATCGGAAGTCTTGCACCGGTGGCGCGCTCAACGTGGTACACCAACTCATCGGCGGCAAACGTCACAACCGAGAGCGCGTTGTCCGGCACCACAACCGTCGCCGTTGCCTGCTCGTCACGGGCCAGATCCATGGCCGTCAAGGGGGCGGGCGAATACAACACTGGAAAAAGTAAGAATAGAAGCGATAGTTCTCGGCACATGACGGATACTTTGCTGTGAGCCCTTTCCATGCGTCGGCTTTTCATTCTGATCATGGAGCCTCCCACACCGTCACGCCCATGTGGTAGCCATCGTGATCGGGTGTTTCCCTGGAGTACCAGGCCGTCACGATCTGGCCGCTGGCTAACTGCACGCTGGAGGGATAGCCGCAATCTCCGTTCGCGACGGTGTGTGCCACTCGTAGCGGCTCGCCCCAGGTGCGCCCGTCGTCACTGCTGAGTTTTGCGCACACGCCGCGGCGTCCGCTAACCCGCACGCCATAACTCAGCAGCAAACGCCCGCCCTTCAGCCGCGTGAGATGGCCATTGATTTCGTTTCTCTCTGTCACAGGCTGCGGCTTTTGCCAAGTCACGCCGTTGTCGTCGCTGAGGATCAGGTGCATCCGGTCGATGCGGGCCGCGGCGAGCCAGCGTTTGCCGCCAAGCGAGAAGATATCGGTTTCATTGTGACGCGGGCCGATGATGGACACGGGCCGCCACGTCCAGCCGTCATCGTCGCTGCGGAAATGCCAGGATCGCCAGCCAATCATTTTCGACGATTTTGCCGGATCGCTGAGCTGGCCTTGGTAGCAGGACGTATGCAACGCGCCGTCATCGCCAACCCAGATGTCGCCAAAGGGAATGTGCTCCGTCCAACCCGGCTCGGCCGCAGGGAAATCTTCACGTTTCTCCCAGGTGCGGCCGCCGTCTGCAGACCGCAAGACCCAGGCACGCAGCACCGCATCGCGGAAAGCCGCCTGCTTGGGCCGCTCGGGTTGCTTTACGTTGGTCCAACCGGAGCACAACACGATCAGATCACCGTTGCGTGCCAGGCCGGCAGCGTGGTTCATGCGGATGGTGTTTGGCTCATGCCTGGTGACCGTGCTGCGTTTCTCCCAGGCGAGGCCATCGCGACTGGCCCAGCAGTCCACATCACCCTCCTGCTGACCATGGCTGGGCTGATTGTGGAAGATGGCAATAACCGTGCCGTCGCGCATCAGCGTAAGGTTTGGCCAGGCACACACGTTTTCCACTGCGACAACGCGCTCGATCGTTTTCGGTTCTGGCTCCGTTTCCGCGGCGTTCGCGCCAGTCACGAGCAGTGTGAGGCAACTAATCGCGAGTGCGGAAACCAGGGGGCGGCAGATCTGGGGCATTGTATTTCGAGTGCTCATCGTGATTGAATCTCCCCTACAGTTGCATGATTGTTGCGTCCAAGGCCAACTCACGGCCCATGTTTTCCGCGACGAAAGGGAAATTGAACTCGGCTGGCAGAGGTCACTTTCCGTGAAGTTTGGGCAACGAATTCATGGAAAGCAACGATTCGTTCTTCGTGCGATGCTTTCCCGAGAATTCGTTGCTTTTTATGAATTCGCTGCCTCTTCTTCATCCAAATGTCTGCAACGTTGGGCTCTCCTTCTCCGAAGCTCTTGCCTTTGGCGGCCTACGATCGAATGAGTAACGGTGCTTTGCGCGAACGTTCGTAGATGTCTCGCCATTTCGCGGTACCATCGTCGGTTAATAGCCGAGTCTTCACACCACGCTCGTAAAACGGCACCGTGCCGGGTTTCATGGCGGCGTTCAGGACGAAGTTCACTCCGCCCAGATGGTTAAAGTACATCCTCTTACCATCCGGCCAACTCGCCTCGACCAACCGCGGCGGATCGGGGCGCTGTTCGGGTTTGTCAACTCGGAATCGCTCGACAGCGTCCCAGTCGATTTCGTATCCGAGCCCTGACGCGGTGGGAACTGCTGCGAAACCATCCTTCATCTCGATCGGCTCCGTCAGCATGGGATGCGTGTATAGTTGGTGGCAATTCACTGCCGGCCAGGTCGAGTGGCTGGTCACGGCGCCAAGATGAAGTGACCACGCCGCAGTGATCCCGGTTCCGACTAACTGCAACCAGAACGGCAGGTCGGCCATTGCCGCAACGTGGGCGCTACGAAGAACGCGGCTCGCCCCGCCGCTGATCACGAAACCGTCACAGACCTCTTCCTTGATCGCGACTTTCGGTGCGGGGCTGCCGTAGTGCATCGCCACCTTCACTCGCGTGGCCTTGCGGATGGCTTGGTTGCCGGGGATGTCTCCTTGCGGGATCGGGGATTCGTAGATGTCGGTCTGCGGATACTCGGCCAGGCCCTTCACGATTCTCATGCCCTGCTTGGCGTCCAGCAGCGTGGCATTGAAGTCCATGTCGATTTTGAATTCCGGCGGGACTTCCTTCACGGCTGCGTCCATTTGCTCGTAGACATCGAACCAAGGTCGACCTTTGGTTTTGTATGCCATGTAGCCCTGGCGGTACGCCTCTTTGCAGTCTGCCGCCATGTCTTCGGGATAGGTGTCGATGTTCCACCAGGAGAGCGGTGTGCGCTCGTGGACTTGGGCACCTAACAAACGATGAATTGGCACGTCACAGGCGCGGGCAACCGCATCGAACAAGGCCATCTGCAAGCCGGCCCCCAACGAGTCGTCCCACATGATCTCGGCGGCGTTCTTCCCGCGTGCCTGTTCGACGTGCCGATCCGTCGTTCTGCCCCACGTGTAATACAGCAGTGTTTCGCCATGCCCCTGATGCCCGTTCTGCAAGTGCACGGTCAGTATTTCGGAGTATTTCCAGTGCGGCAGCTCGCGCGCCATGTTGCGTTCGGGCACTTCGCGGTACGGCACTTTGACAGTGGCGCGGTCTATGCGAGTCACGGTAAGCTCGTGCGACGGCGGTGCCGAAATCGCGGGCAAACCGCGCGAAAGGCCGCCTAACGCGACGCCCGCCAAACTCGCCTTCAGGAAGCGCCGTCGATGGATGTTCGTTGCGGAAGCCTGTCTGATTGTCTTAGTAGCTTTCATCGTGAAATCCAATCAACAGAAGAATCGGGCGTCGAAAGTGAGACCATCCTAACAAATCTCTGCGGACTCCGTTTCCTCCTGTTCAAAATTCGAGCCGCGGTTGCCCTAATCCGTGGGCGCAAAACACCGAACTTGGCCATCCCGTAAGGCTACGATGATTCGGCCCACGCTATCCACGGCCAGGGTCCAGGAACCGGGCATCGAGGGCAACGATCGACTCCATATCGTTCGACCGTCTTCCACCGCCAAAGCCGCCAGGGCGTGCCGTGACAGATCCGCGGGGTCGGACGATGGAAGTCGCCCGGCAACCACGACAGCATTCTTGCCCAACGCCATCGCTGCCACTCGTTCAAAGCCTTCCGAAATCCAGAGATTCTTCTTCTGTTCGTTCGTCGTGTTTGGATCCATCCTTGCGATTTTTCCGCCGGTGCTGCGGATGATGACGTTACCGGAGTTAACTTGGCGAAAATCCAATGCGAAGTAGCTGGCCGGATGATACTTCTTGGGAGCGTACAACGATTGGTCGAAGGCGGAGACCTTCCCGTCGACCACGAACAACTCAGAGCCACGTGGAGCCTTCGTGTCCCACTCATCTCCCGGAGCGTTCAGACATCGGCCGTCCTCGATCTGGTAGGCGGCGGGAGATACCACGTTGCCGCCAGCCAGATACAGTCGGTCCTGGTGCAACAAGAGGTGACCTTGCACGCTGACGCCCAGTGACTGATCCACTCCGCCCAACCGTCCCGACCCGTTGTTCTGCCACCGGATTGCGCCGGTAGCTGCATCGAGTGCGTAGACGTGTGTCCCGTCATAGTTGGCGATACCAGCAGCCGCATACACGACGCCCCGATCGACAAGCACGCCGCTGGCGACCGGCCATGTCGAGCTGAGCCGTCCGTAGCAATGGATCTTGCGTTCGGCCGGTGCACAGCGAAATCGCCAAAGTAGACGTCCGGACGCGGCTTCGAAGGCATACAGCCAACCGTCGCCGCTGCCGACGAACAGGCGTCCTTCGCCAATGGCTGGCGGATAGGCGATCGGCCCACCGGTATAGGCGGTCCAGCGAGGTTTGCCGTCCTGAGAATCCAGGGCGCGGACCGCGCCGTCCGATCCGCTCAAGAAGACCAGACCGCCAGCGGTGATAGGTGCCGCGGGATCTAGCGGCCCTGGTGGCTGATATTTCCAGGCCAATCTCACGTCACTGGGAATCTCTACGCCGACGGCGCCGCTTCGCTGGTTGTCGGCCCGGTACGTGGGCCAGTCTCCAGGCCTGACGGCCAAAGGCTCGATCGTTTGCCCCGTTTCGATGTGCGACTCCAGTCGCTCCGTTTCGGATGCCGCGGCGTCGGACGGGAAATCACCGGCTGGGGCCAGACCGATGTTCCCGACCAGCGACAAGTTGCAGGTACACATCCAAGGGCCCCAGTGCAACATGCCATTGGCGATCACGACCCCATCCTGGCAGGGCGGACGCATGAGGGAGATGCGCTGCGGGTGATGCTCGGCGATCGTGGTACGCATGGTTCCGGCGTGGCGCAGTCCGCGGGAGAAGATGCTGTCGATCGAGCCGGTGGCCCGAGTGCAGTGCCCTCGCACTCGAGGCAACTCGGCCAGCACGCGACCACTGATTGGATCGAACTTGAGGCTCTTTCCGCTGCCATGCGTGCTTCCAATCGCGTAGAGCCCGTCGTCGCGTAGCACCAAGTGGTAGTTGCCGGACGGGTAGCTCCAAAGAAGTCGTCCATCGGTCGAAGAGACGGCAACCAATCGGTTTCGCTGTGGGCCGGCGAAATAGACCGCCTGGTCACTGCACTTGATGTAGGAGCTGCTCGAATAGCCATACCGCGGATGTTGAGCCCGAAAGTGCGGCCCGATCTCGTCCAGCAGTTTGGCATCTGTGGTCCGCCAGGCGGGCTTGCCGAGTTTGGCGTCCAGGCAGCCGACCAGCTTCCCGTGCGCGCAGTAGTAGATGCGCCCGTTCTTCATGCATACCGCGCGGCCGTCGATGGTTTCCGTCTCGTTGTGAACCCAAACGATCTGGCGCGTTTGCGGATTCACGGCCAGGAAAGTCTGACCGAAGCCCCAGGGAAACGCGTCGGCATCGTAGCCCCGGCTCAACGGGCGCCAGGGCCAACCTCCTCGGTTCCAGTCTTCGCGTACGACCGGGTCGCGCGGTTCCTGCTTGCCGACCAGCGCATACAGGATGCCGCCCTCCAACGCCATCCATTTCCACGCAAGGCCGGCAGAACCCTCGGGCGCGACGATCTCGCCCATTTGCTTGCCCGTAGCCGTGTCGATCAGTTCGCAGGAGTCGTTGTCGCCCAGATACAGAACCTCCGGCGTGGCGATCATCGTATTACGGTGGATCATGAAGCCCGGCTCCAGCGGCCGCTTCCACAACAGCGTCCCGTTGTAGCCGTTGAAAGCCGCCAACGTATTCAACCAAGGCCACTCGCGGCTGTGAAAGGTGATATGCCCAAACGCCTTGAAGATCCGTCCGGCTGAGGCAACGGTGACCTCGGGCTGTGGGACGTATCTTGGCTGAGCCAGAAACTGCGTGAGGTACGGCGCCCGAGCCAGTTGATCAGCGGACTGCGGATTGTTGTCCGGACCGTGATAGGGATGACTCCAATCATCGGATCCGTCCGGATACGGCTTCTGTAGTACCTCGCCACCCAGCACCACTTTTCCCAACGGGTTCACAACCCGCAGCAACTCGTCGCGGCATGATCGAGCCAACGGAACCGCCGCGGGCGTGACCACCACAGCGTCGGCCAAGTTGTCGGCCAGATGGATCTGGGACCAGCGACCTTTTTCCACATAGATTTTGGTGCCTAACAGACCGGCCGCGTCGGCGCGTGCTCGGGCGGCGTCCGTCGCTTCGTCCGATGGGAGTTGGAGATAGATCAACAGTTCGCTTTGTCGAGCCAATGCGACAGCCAACTCGCCCGGGTTCGCATCTAAGAGGACGCAAACACCACGATCGCAACCGAGGCGTGAGCAAACCTGTCGCGCCTCACCGGCCGCCGCCGACTCTTCGGCCCGCGCAAACCCAACACCCGAGAGCATCGCGACTGTCAGCCAGAGTCCCACAATCACTGCCAGACTAAATCGTATGGGCAATACCATCGCGCTGTTCCTCGTCTAGTGAAATCGCTTACAATATACGGTGTTTGATGCGCCCTGTCCTGTTGGTTGAAACATGAACGGGCAGGTTCTCAAGAGAAAGGACCAAGTAATGGTGCATGGAAGACGGAAGCCTCAGTTTGTCGTCGAGGACGGAGAAGCGACCGCCGTCATCCTTGACATTGCCGAATACGAAGAAATGCTCGAACGTCTGGAGGACGCTGAAGACTTGGCGGCGCTCCAGGAAATGCGCAAGAAGCCATTGAGATTTCGCCCGCTAAGTGAGTTTCTCGACGAGTACAATCCCAGTATATGAGTGACCACATTCCCCGAATCAAAGCAGCCGTTGTGCAGGCGGCTCCGGTCCCTTTCGACCGTGAAGCAACGATCGAGAAGGCGTGTCGCCTGACTGCCGAGGCGGCCGCACAAGGGGCCAGGTTGATCGTCTTGCCCGAGGCGTTTGTGCCGGCCTATCCTCGAGGACTGGGCTTCGGAGCCGTCGTCGGTAGCCGCAGCGACGAAGGGCGGCGACTTTGGCAGCGCTATTGGGAAAACGCCGTGGACGTGCCCGGCCCGGACACAGACGCGCTGGGCAAGGCCGCTCGTGAAGCCGGAGTCTACCTGGCCATCGGCGTCGTCGAGCGGGGCAGTCAATTCAGCCGCGGTACGCTGTACTGCACTTTGCTCTATTTCAGTCCCGACGGACAACTGCTCGGCAAGCACCGCAAGCTGAAGCCCACCGGCACGGAACGACTGATCTGGGGCGAGGGCGACGGCAGCACGCTGACCGTAATCGACACGGACTTCGGTAAGGTCGGCGGTTTGATCTGCTGGGAGAACTACATGCCGCTGGCGCGAATGGCGATGTACAGCAAAGGGGTGGACATCTACTTGGCACCCACCGCGGACGCCCGCGATACATGGCAGGCCACATTGCGGCACATTGCCTGCGAAGGGCGATGCTTCGTACTGGGCTGCAACCAGTTTTTCACAAGAGACATGTACCCGGACGATCTATCCGTAGGTGCAGAACTGGCCAACCAACCCGAAGTCATGTGCCGCGGCGGAAGCGCCATCATGTCGCCACTGGGCGAAGTCCTCGCCGGTCCACTCTACGACAAGGAAGGCACATTATTCGCCGACCTGGATCTGGGCGAAATCCCTCGCGCCCGATTCGACTTGGACGTAGCGGGCCACTACACCCGCCCCGACGTCTTTCGACTGATTGTAAACGAGCAGCCACAAGAGCCCGCGGAAGCCGACAACTCGCTCACGAACAATCGCCAAGATTCGGAAGAAGGTTGACCGTTTACGGTTCCTGCTGGCCAAAGCACGATACCCGCCCGTCGGTCGTGCTCAGGAACAGGTGTTCGGCCGCCGCGATCAGGCCGTCGTATGCCGGGAGTGATTCCAGACGCTGAACTTCGGCGAGCTTCTGACCGTTCGAGGCGGAGATTGTCCACAAGACCGCGCCTTTGCGACCTTCGAAGGCGGCCAGCGGATCTTCGGCGGGGACCACGTCGGGCGGGCCGGCGACGAAGAGCTTTTCGCCGGCCAACACTATCGCCCGCACTCGCACTGGAACGTGGACGGACCATTTGTCTTCCTTTGCGTCGTGGTCTCTGGCAAACAGCCGGTAGCCTTTCTCGCCGGGCATGAATCCTCGCCGTACGCGGATACTTTCGGTGAAGACGTGGACGCCGTAGACGGTGCGCCGGTCGAAAACCAAGAGTTGGCCGTAGGCGCCGACGCCCCGCATCTTCCGATCCCAACCGGGCCAGCGCTGGCCGTAGGTCCAGTACGTGCCTTCGTTGTATGAATCATCCAGAAAGCCGCGGGTGGCGATCAGTCGCTTTGCATCGGAACCACGATCGGGGAACGATGGGTAGATGCGGAAGCCTCCGCCCTCTTTGGCCATCTTTTGCATCGGTGCTTTGATGCGCGAGAGATCGCCACGGAACCTCTCTTGGTGCAAATACAAATCGACGCCGTCGCTGACCAGAATGTCGGACTTGGCGCCGTCCATGTAGCCTGCCATGCCGGTGTCCTCGAACGGATTCGGACGCGGGCCGCTAACACAGGTCTCGTGTACCACTTCGCCCGTGTGAGGATCGAGGCCCCAGACGCGAATTCCGCCGTCCAAGAACGACGATCGCCCGGCGGTGAAGTAGGCGAGTGTTCGCGGCGGGTTGGTTGTCACGTCGTCCTGTACCACCACGGTGCCATGGACCGGCCAGGCGGATTCCACCTGCTCGAATGCGGCGATTCGGCGATCGCTTGGGGCCGCGAGAAACCGCCACACCTCCACGCCGTCCGAAGCGCGCAGGCAGTAGACCCAACCGTCGGTCGAGCCGAACAGGACCAGCGGTCCGTGAATCGTGGGTGGTGAATCCACTCGTGCGCCGGCCGTGTAGCTCCAGAGTTTACGTCCTTTGTCCACGTCCAGAGCGTGAACCGTATGGGTGTCCTTCTCGGCCACCAACAACCGGCCGTCGGCCACGACCGGTGGTGTGACGTTGCCGCCCAGCGTGACTTCCCACCGTCGTTCCAGGCGATCGGGCACCGTGGTGCTTGAACTGCCGCTGCGCCGAGGTTCCCGGCGATAGATGGGCCAATCATGGGGATTTTTGATTGCCGATTGCCGATTTTTGATCTTTCCGTACGCCGGACCTGTTGTCAGACGCGTTTCACTTTTCGACTCTTCGACGTTGTCTCTTTTCGACTCTCGCTCGGCGGTCAGGGCGTTAAAGTTCGATAGCAGCACTCCCTGATAGCAGACGCACTGATGCGGTGCTACGTACAGCATTCCGTTGGTTGGCAGAACGCCGTAGATGCAGGGCGCGCGCAGCCAGTCGTGCCGCATGTGGTCCTTTTCCAGTAGGTCCAGAAACTCGACGCCTCGCTTGGGCAGCAGCAGGTACCGCTGCGTGGCTTTGCTCCGGTAGCACCGGTAGTGGTGGCCCGGGCTGGTCAGTTTCGGCACCGAGACCTCTCGAACCACTTCGCCGCTCGCCGGATCGAAGCCTTGCCTTTGCATGGCAATCTCCGAATTGTCCACCGGCAGCCTGGTCTCGCCCACCCAGACCGATCCATCCACCACGAACAGGTCGGGCGGGTTGGCGACGCCGGGCCCGGCATACGTCGGTCCGCTCCATAGGAGCTTGCCGGTTTCCGCCGAGAAGGCATTGAGTTGGCCGTGGTAGTTCTTGCCGGATGCCGGTGCGTGCGCGTACAGCACAACCTCGTCCTGCGCGACCAGTGTGCCGCCCGTGGCCCGGTGCCCGCTTCCGCCGTCGACTCGAGGGCTGCGCCAGAGCTCCCGGCCGCTTGCCCGGTCCAGGCCGACGACTTGTTCGTAGTTGGAGTAGAAGACTCGTCCATTCCGCGTCGCCAGGGTCAGCGGTGCCATCTCGTCGGGATCGCTCTGCCAAAGCTTGCGTCCGCTCTTGGCATCGACTGCCATCACGCGGCCGCGGTGTCGATCCGGCATGACATCCCACACATCCGTATCGGGCGGGCTGTCGGGTATTCTCGCGCGAAGCACCAGGACTCCGTCGGCGAGCAGAATCTCGTCAGTCCACGCCGTCTCGTCGATCTCGCGCAGCACATCGCCCGTGGCCGCGTCCAGCACGGACACGGGGGCCTGGTATCCAAGTGTGACATACAATTGGTCGCCGGTGGCGACCAGACGGCGGGGCAGCGTCGGCGGCGAGTGCCGTAACATTTTCGCTCGCTCGCGCGGGTCTTCCCATCGCGAGGCGTCGTGCCATTGCCGCCATCCCCAATCGGGCATCGGACGTTTCCATAGCTGCACACCGTTGAATGCATCTCGCGCCATGAGCGACCAATTGGCCGGGAAACGCTCATCCGTAAGACCCAGCGGCCCATCGTCCCAAATGTAGAACAGTCGCCCGCCGGCCGACACCATGGCGGCCATGCTGGAGTTGATCTCGTGGCTGCGCGCATAGGCCGGGCCGGTCACCCATTGCATTTGTTGCGGCGGACCGACGACCGTGTCTTGGGCCACGGCGTTGTTGTCGGGACCGTGCAGGAAGTGCGTCCACTCGTCGATCGTGTCGGGCCAGGATTTGACAAACTTGGTCCAACCTGGCGGGGCCGAGGCGGTGTCGGGTGTCAGGTGTCGGGTGTCGGGAAGTCCAAGGCCCTGTCGCACTAACACGGTACCTCTGGGTGCAAGGATACGAGCAAACTCCTCCGCTCGAACCTGAACACCGACACCCGAAACCACGACCAGATTGACCAGGTTGTCGGCGTAGGGCAGGCTCTGGCCGTCCCAACGGGTAACCGACACGGTGCCATATTGCCCGAGAGATCGGATGTGCTCACGGGCTTGCTCGACCTTAGCGGGATCGACCTCCAGGCCCTGTACCACATAGCGGTCACCCGCCCGCAGCGCCGCTGTGAGCGTCCCGTCACCGCAGCCGACGTGGACAATCAGCCCGCCTTGAATCCCGCTTTGTTCGAGTATTTCGCGCGCCGTCTGTTGGGCGGATTCAGCCTTCGCAAGGCATGGCGTCACCAACAGCAGAGTGATTGCAGCGACCATGAAGTGATGTCGGGTAGGCATAGCATGATCTCCTTCTATGGGTACGCTTTCTTCGGTTTTTCGCGAAATTCCAGGAAGCCCGAAGGGCACAAACCCGAAAGCCCAGCGGTGCAAGCCCTGGGACGCCGGATAGCCACCAAGGACACCAAGGCCCAACGGGCCGTTACTTCTGGTCTCGGCCCGTTGGGCCTTGGAAACATATTGTCGTTGTCTCCCATCCCAGGGCTTGCACCGCTGGGCTTTCGAGTCCCGGCCTTTCAGGCCGCTGGGATACGGGGCTCCCGGAATTCCCCGAAGAGCCTTTCTATCTTCTGTTGATGTCAACTTGGGGCCGGGACCGCGTCTTCACAGCTTGGCCAGTTGGTCCCGGTTGTCGTGGATCTTCACCATTGCATCGGCAATTTCATCCATCAGTTTCTTGCTGCCGAGAAATGCATATTGGGGAAGCCATACGCCCTCGGCGTGCAGTTGGTCGTTCGAGGGGCAGTGGTTCTGTTCACGATACCGATTGAGTCGTTCTGTCGAGAATACCTTCTGAAACGTGCGCGAGTTCAACGCGTTCTCGATGAACGGTTGCGTATTCAATTGGTCGAAGTACATGGTCGTAAATCGAAGACCTTCCCCCCGCAGCGCTCTGAGGAATTTTTCCTTGGGAGCGTCGTTGAAGTGCTCCTTCTGGTATCTGAACCCGTAGATGTAATAGGCGCCCTTCGTGAATCCGTCGTGCAGTTTCTGAGGCGCTATACCGGGGATCTCCTCCAGGCGGCGGGCAAGATACGCGGCGTTTTCGTTTCTGGTTTGTGTTTGTTCCGGAAGCGTCGCAAACTGAGGGTTCAAAACGGCGGCCTCGAACTCGTTCATTCGATATTTCGTACCGATGCCGACGCTGCCGCGCGTGGTACCCATGCCGATGTTGTGGAACGCGTAGCATTTCTCCATCACTTCTTCGTCATTGCCGACAATAGCGCCGCCTTCGCCACAAGCGATCACTTTGCTGGTCTGAAAGCTAAAGCAGCCCAGGTCGCCGAACGTGCCGCACTTCTTCCCCTTGAATTCAGCCAGATGGGCCTGGGCGGCATCTTCGACCACTTTCAGGTCGTGCTTGTCGGCCACCGCCATAATCCGGCCCATGTCGCAGGGGAGTCCGCCGATGTGGACTGGCTCGACGGCGCGCGTATTCTCGTTGACCAGCGGTTCTATCTTGTCGGGATCCATCTGGAATGTGTCGATGTCCACATCGACGAATACCGGCAGCGCATCGCAAAGAAGAACAGCCTGAATGGACGCGATGTAGGTGCAGGGAGTTACCAGAACCTCGTCGCCCGCTCCGACGCCAACCGAGTGCAGCGCCGTATGCAACGCTTGTGTGCATGAGCCGGTCGCCAGACAGTGTTTGGTTCCGATCAACTCGGCGAACCGTTTCTCGAACAGTCCAACCTGTCCCACGCCGTGCCGCCCCTCGCCCAGCCTCCGGCCCCAGCTTCCGGAGCGAAATGTCGAGACAAGTGATTCTTCAATTGCCGTGGTGGGTTGAGGCCACTTTGGATACGGCTCTGTTCTGACCGGCGTGCCTCCCAGCGCCGCCAGCTTATCGGCCTTCTTGACCACGTCTCCGCAAGCGCCAACGACTCCCGCGGTGACGGCCACCGCCGCGCCGGCTGACGCCTCACTGATGAACCTACGGCGTGATACGTTTTGCCCGCTCATGGTTACCTCCTAACGAATTTGTGATGCCGGTAAGCAAACGCCCCATCTATACAATGCGTGGCGCGTTCTCGTGTCACTGTCTTGTCTGATGCCTACGGGGTGGTGAACGGAATCCAGATACCATTATCCGACCCGCGTTTGGCTCCCTCAAGCAGGGACGCCTTTTCTTCACGGATGCCCTGCGGCGTGTAGCCGTGGAAAGAATTCACACAGCGAAGAGCTTGTTTTCACGTTTCCAGTGAATCCTGGCGACCCAGACGCTGCCGTCGCTTCCGTATTTGTTGTCCACCGGCAAGACGTAGTCCGGCCCCCACTTCTGCATCCATTCGGCCACGGTGACCCAGGTTTCGTCCTTGCTGATTTCCGTGACGCCGAAGTTACCCAACCGCGCGCCGCGTTCGGGTACCAGAATCTGCTCGGTCTTACGGATCACGCGCAACCGCTTGGAGTCTACCTGAGCCATGAACAGCGGAGCCCGATGACGAAATACGTGGTCGTTGTTCGCTCCGCGACGAGTGTAGACCAGGAAAAGACCGTCGCTGTGCGTGACCCAATGCTGCTGCGTGTTGTAGTTGCCCAGGTCCGTATCGTCGTCGAACTTCCAAGTCTGGATCGGAGCAAAGTGAAGACCGTCTTTGCTCCGCGTGACGAAACCACGTTTGTCGTTACGGATCGTCAGGAAATACTCGTCGTTGAATCGCGTCAGCGACGGTTCGTGCAGACCGCGGGTCTTGTCGTCGATGAACAATTCGTTGCCGTGCTCCTGGAACCGCAACGCCCGACCGTCAAACCGGCAGCGGGTAACCGTGACGCGTGAGTTCTTGCCAGTTGGGCGAAAGTAGATCGGCAGCAGAATCGAGCCGTCCGCTTCGTGGAAGCTCTGCACACAGCCGGCCCCGGCGTCGTGAAACTTGTCGGCGTCGGGCATCTCCATTTTCTGCCAAGCGGCCCATTCATTGGCTTTGGAGTCGTAGATCGAGTACGACGTGTGCCGCGGACGCGGATGCGCGACACGCCAGTCGGTCGTGTAGACAACCGTGTGCCCCGTTCCCAGAAGCGTCTTCGTCGCCGCATGCCAACGCGGCCAGAAGTCGCTCACGGCGACAGGACGTTTCTGCCCGTCGATGGTCTCGTGACGCGGAGCCAACGCGGCCAGCTCCTGCGGCTCAGTCCAGGTCTTACCGAGATCATCGGTGCGCATCCCGAAAACGCCTTTGAACACGTCGCTACCGGCGACATCCAAGGTGTTCATGGTCATCAGGACGCGGGGCGAGCCGTCCCGGCCGGCTTGGGGCACGATCCCGGCCCGCGGATGACACCAGCAGCGTTTTCCGTCGTACAGCCGCGTGGGTGTGTCACGAGACAGGCGGTTAGGCAACTCGCGGTCATCCGCGCCAAAAGACGTGGCCGAAAGCGATGGTAGACAGACGAGCGATACGCCGCCCGCGAGCGATGATTTCAGAAAGCCGCGTCGTCGAATCATGGAAACCCTCGCTGATCGTGTCATTTGGTTTTGGTCGTGACTGAACTCCCGTTGGAAAGCAAATGCTGATTAACGAACAAGGAATGATGAATGTCGAAGTGAAGGCGATGGTCATCGTACCCTGATCCAGCGGGCAAACCAATGCAGGGCTCTCACCGAAGGGCTACCAGAGCCTCCTGACCGGGTAAGCGTCGAATACCGGATCCTTGCTAACGATAGGGATGCCTTCGGCTATCGCCTGGGCAATGATCAGACGGTCGAATGGGTCTTTGTGGTGCTGCGCCAAGTCTTCGACTGACGTGGCATGGTCAAGGCTGATCGACAGCAATTCGAAGTTGTTCCGAGGAATCTCCCGATTCAGGAAGGGCTGGCTCGGTTCACCTAGGGTCAGTTTGCCAAGTCCGGCCTTGATGGCGATCTCCCAGCACGTCGCAATGCTAACCAGCTTGCGGTTATCGGGGTCTTCGATCAACGTCTTCGCGATGGCGATCAACCTTGGGTCGTCCCAGAAGAACCACAGCATCGTATGCGAGTCGAGCAGGAGGTCCATCACTCCATATACTCCCGGAACTCCTCAAGCGGAGCATCAAAATCGGGGGCCATCCAATGTCGTGACTTCTTGGCACTTCCAGCTTTGCACGGCCATTGCTGGAGACGGCCGCGAGTGAGCGTGGCGATTGGCTCTCCATCCTGCTGGATGACCAATTGCTCGCCTGGATTCAGACCAGCAATGATCTCAGGCAAGTGGGCCTTGACGTAATCGACATTGGCAGTCGACATGTCATCTCTCCTTCTTGTCCCTATCCTTTGACACCTTTCTCATTGTACCACACCGCCAAGCCACTGCCACGGACCAGTCCAGCGTCGCCGCGATCCTCACGACGTGGGGCAGCTACGACGATCGTCAATGTTGGTCAACTGCTATGACGACCCGAAAACCTACGTTGAATAGGCGCTGGTACTTTTCGTAACCAAGTCGGTAGCTGGCTGTGGACCGCTTTGGGCGATCTCGCCAGCTTCCGCCGCGGACGACACGACGTTCGGTCGAGGTGATGTCCTCGCGACCGTCGCCTGCGTCGTAGGGGTACGGCCGGTACAGCGAGCGGGTCCACTCGGCCGCGTTGCCGTGCATGTCGCACAGTCCCCATGGGTTCGGCTGGTATTTGCCTCCTTCGCAGGTCAACAGGACGCCGTCGTCGAAACGTCGCTCGCGCGGCATGTAATCGTCGTACTTCGTGGCGTTTGGGTATGCCTGATCGACCGTGTAGGGATTGCTGGAGAACTTGCGGATATTGACGTCGGCCATGTTTGCGTAGGGGCCAAAATCGTCGTCCAATCCGCCGAACCAGAACGGAGCGGCGCTGCCGGCACGGGCCGCGTATTCCCATTGCGCCTCGGTCGGAAGCGTCACCGTGTTGCCGGTCTTCTCCGAAAGCCAACGGCAGAACGCCGTCGCCCGGTCCCACGATACGCGGACCACTGGCTGTTCGGGCCGATCCATCGGGTAGCCGTGGACGCCGAACTGATAAGCCTGCTTTGGTTCCACGTGGCTGTCATGCTCGGGATCGAACTGGGCGTATTGAGCGTTGGAGATCTCATGGACACCAATCCAGAACGGTCTGTCGATGCGAACCTTGGCTTGCGGCCATTCGTCCGCAGGACCGTCCGCCGAGCCCATCACGAACTCGCCTGCAGGAACCAACGCCAATTCGATCGTCTGTTCGCCGCCCAAGTCGATGGTCTTGCGGATGTCGCCGAGCTGCGCTTGCTTTGCGGTGGCCTGGTCCACCGACAACGGCCATTCCATATCGCTGAAATCCAGCGGTTCCGGTCCGGCAATCGGCTCGGGTTTGACGAACTCGGGCGGCTGGTTCGACGTCACGAACACGTATTCCGGATTATCTTCGATCCCGGCGTACAGCTTCAGCAAATCCATCCGCCGGGTGTTTTGTTGTACGGCGTAGTCGTTCAAGTTTTCGCCCCACGTGCCGTGGTACGGGCAGTTCATGTCGATCCAGGTGTTCAGCCGGTCCCAGGACTCGTCGTCCAGCTTCACGCCCTGATGCCCCTTTTCGAGCATCTGGACCAGCTCGGTCGTGCCAGCATGAAACTCCATCGGCGTGAGCAAGTGGATGTCGCTTTCGATTCCGGAGCGTCGAACGAAACGATGTAACTCGGCGTACCCGACCGAAAAACGTCCGCCGCGATTCCCACCGTTGCCGGCGGTAACCATCTTGAAATCGTCGATCATCTGGTCGCCGCGCAGGTTTATCGTCACCGTACCGTCGTCCAGCGGTTCGCCGTTGTGGCAGCCGACGCAGTGCCGGTCGATCACCGGCTGAACTTCTCGCGAATAATCGAAGCCGCGCGTTGGTCCTCGCCAAGGAGTGATTCGTGCGGGCTTAAGCCCAACGGCCAGCGTCGTTTTCGTCAGTGCCGTATCGTTCTGTGATTCGTGACAGCCGTTGCACTGAAGCACTTCGCCCGGCATGGCCGTCATCCAGCTTCGCATGAGCTGCAGCGATCGTCCCTTTTCGTCCAACGGCTGGACGG
>JACKQG010004020.1_pt1 | contig 17416 bp, 11 predicted proteins | sample 8237621 | NCBI WGS metagenome assembly JACKQG01 (sample SAMN15677084, study PRJNA649215) | marine metagenome | biome: marine; feature: Black Sea; material: saline water; isolation source: suspended particulate matter (SPM) from the Black Sea western gyre | collected 2013-06-09/2013-06-10 | depth...
CTAAAAAAAAGCGCGGTGCTCCTCGACCTGCTTCAAGATTCTAAATCTGAGCTGGAACAGTTTAACCGTTAATTATTGAAAATCCAGGCAATTTTGTCTGGATTTTCTTTTTATCACAAAGGAAAAATATGACACTCATTCGGGGTATTTCCGGTATCCGTGGAATCGTAGATGATGGTCTAAATGCAGAGGTGGTTTCTGACCATATGAAAGCATTTTCTCAATTGCAACCTGAAGGTACTATTTTAGTGGCTCGTGATAGTCGCATTCATGGTGCCAAACTTATTGAGGCCGCCTGTTTTGCATTGGCTACATCTGGGCGTGAAGTTATTAATTGTGATATTATACCCACCCCTACCGCTCAATTCTTAATTGAAAAAAATGGCTATGCGGGTGGCATTGTTATCACCGCAAGTCATAATCCCACTGAGTGGAATGGCATGAAGTTTATTGATAACGACGGCTGTTTTTTAGATGCGAATAAAAATAGTCGATTATTCAATTTAGCCGATGAAGCTGAATCGTTGGAAGAAGGTGCTGTGGGCACCATCACCGAAGATCAAAGTGGAATAAAATTACATATTACACATACTACCCAATTATCTGTAGTGGATACTAAATCTATCCAACATCGAAAATTTAAAGTGGTTGTGGATGCCGTAAATGGGGGTGCCGCTATCGCTCTCCCGCAAATGGTTGAGGCATTGGGGTGTGACCTTGTCACCATCAATTGTACCCCTAATGGAAAATTCCCTCGTGGCGCTGAACCATTACCCCAAAATTTAAAACAATTAGGTGATGCCGTGATTAAGCATGGTGCAGATGTTGGCTTTGCCACTGACCCTGATGGTGATCGATTAGCAGTGGTTGATGAATTGGGAAATCCGCTGGGTGAAGAATATACCCTCACCATTTGTGCAGACGGAATTTTATCTACCCATGATATTGCCACGCCATTAGTCACCAATCTATCTACCACAATGGCATTAGACAAAGTTTGTGAAAAATACAAAAATAGGGTTGCGCGTTCGTCGGTAGGTGAAATAAATGTGGTCAACCTAATGAAAGAGAAGAACTCCGTATTGGGTGGAGAAGGCAATGGTGGCGTGATCCTTCCTGAGTCTCATTATGGGCGAGATTCATTAGTTGGGGCAGCCCTCTTCTTAAACCGCATGAGCCAAACTGATAATTCGGTGAGCAAAATTTTTGCATCCATGCCACAGTTCTATATGGTAAAAGATAAAATTGAATTGGGAGATATTAACCCCAACAAAGCACTGTATATAATCTCCGAAACATTTAAGGATTGTGAGCACAATACAATGGATGGCCTAAAACTTATTTGGGATAATTCATGGGCACATATTCGCAAATCAAACACTGAGCCAATTATTAGAATTTATGCGGAAGCCACATCCGTAAAAGCGGCAAAAGAATTAGTCACAAACATCAAACGATGTATTCAATAACGAAAGAATAGAAAATGACAACACAAGACATAACTGCAATACCTAAAAAGGGCACCGATATTGAACTCTCAATTGAGTCATTAGCATTTGGTGGAATGGGCGTTTCTCGAATTGGTGACATGATAGTATTTGTAAAAAATGCAATCCCGGGCCAAACGGTTTTAGCACGCATTACAAAAAAACGTGCATCATTTTTAGAGGCACGAACATTAGAGGTTATTGAAGAATCTTCGTTGGCAGTGGATGTGCCATGTGAACATTTCAAGGACTGTGGTGGTTGTACCTTCCAAAATTTAGATTATGCCGAGCAATTGGCTGCAAAGGAAGTGCAAGTTAAAGATACTTTCGGACGAATTGGTGGATTCAAAGATGTGGTCGTTGAACCTATTTTAGGGTGTGAGGAGATCTTCCATTATCGAAATAAAATGGAGTTCACTTTTTCAAACCGACGATGGTTAACTGAGGGAGAGCCCGAAGATGCTTCTGCTGATTTTGCACTAGGCCTTCATGTACCCGGGCGTTATGATAAGATATTAAATATTAATGAATGTCATATTCAAAGCAAAGATTCAAATAAGATTCTTGATATAGTGAAAAAAATGACCGTTGATTTAAAATTGGTGCCTTATGATATTAAAGCTCATACCGGGTTCATGCGACATCTTATGATTCGACATGGAGGTGCATCAAATGAAATTATGGTGAATATTGTAACTTCTCGTGACGAGCGAAAAACGCTTCAACCTATCGTGGATAAGCTGACAGAAGAATTCCCTAATATTGTGAGTATTGTGAATAACATAACCTCTCGTCGTGCAGGTGTTTCTACTGGTGAAGAACAATTCATTCTTTTTGGAAAAGATACTATCAATGATAAGTTAGGCGATTATGAATATATGATTTCAGCCGATTCATTTTTCCAAACGAATACTCATCAAGCAAAGCGTTTGTATGATATAATCCAAGAAGAGGCAGCCCTCACTCGAGATGATGTACTCTATGATTTATTCTGCGGAACGGGCTCCATTTCGATCTATTTGGCAAAGTATGCCAAAACAGTATATGGATTCGAACTGGTCATGTCTGCCGTGCAGGATGCCATTCAAAATGCACATTCAAATGGAATTAAAAATGCCTGGTTCTTTGGGGGTGATTTAATGAATCTATTCAAAACTAATATTGAAGCCCAACAAATTGAATTACCCAATGTGATGGTGGTTGATCCTCCACGGGCAGGGCTACACCCGAATACAATTAATGACATTATCGAAAAAGCACCAAAGCGATTGGTTTATGTATCTTGTAATCCGTCAACACAAGCACGGGACTTAAAAGTACTCTGTGAAAATGGATTCGAATTGACTAAACTTCGACCGGTAGATATGTTCCCACATACTCCACATGTTGAAAATGTTGCCACGCTAATTTTTAAAGATAGCAAATAATCTATGTCTGAATCTGCAATAAAAATTGAGCAGTTAACTAAGATCTATGACGGTGGATTTAAGGCATTAGATGCCATTGATTTGGTTATTCCTAAAGGTTCATTTTTTGGATTGTTAGGCCCAAATGGTGCAGGAAAAACCACGACTATCGGCATCCTTACAGGTTTAGTAAATCTCACTTCAGGTTCTGCAACTGCCATGGGAAAAAATGTTGTAAAGGAATTTCGAGAAGCTCGATTACTTATGGGACTATCCCCTCAAGAACTTAACTTTGATGTATTTTTTACTATTCGCCAACTATTAATTCTCCAAGCTGGATATTATGGACTTCCAAAACACAAAGCCGCTGAACGTGCAGATTTAATGTTAGAGCGATTTGGACTCACTGAAAAGGCACATAATACCGCACGCGAACTTTCTGGTGGAATGAAACGTCGTGTTCAAATTGCCAAGGCATTGGTACATGACCCACCGATCATTATTTTAGATGAACCCACTGCAGGCGTGGATATTGAACTCCGTCATATGCTTTGGGATTACCTCCGGGAATTAAATGCAAAAGGTAAAACTATTTTACTCACCACTCACTATATAGAGGAGGCTGAGGCCTTATGTGACCAAGTTGCAATAATTGATCAGGGGAAAATTGTAACTGAGGGATCACCTCAAGAACTGATTAGTAAATTGGGGACTGGAAGTATAGAAATTAAGCTCCATGCTATCCCTGAAGAATTAAATCTTGAACCATGGGTTTATACTAAGTCAGAAAACACACTCCATATCCCAACATCTCAACCCGAAACAGATATGCCTAAAATCATCAATCTGCTCACGCAATTAGATTTAGGTATTGAAGAAGTAAAAATTTGTAAAAGTAGTTTAGAAGATGTATTTCTAAAACTGACAGGACGGTCAATATTAGAGGGTACCATGGAGAGTGAAAATGTTTAGTTCTGGATTTTTTGTATTGGTTCAACGAGAGGTGCTCCGTTTTCTACGTTTATGGAAGCAAACCGTAATGCCGGGCCTCATTTCATCAGGGCTATATATATTAGTTTTTGGTCATGCATTAGGGGCTCGAATTGGGGAGATTAAAGACATCTCTTACATGAATTATATTATTCCTGGACTTGTGATGATGTCAGTTATAAATCATGCCTATCAGAATTCATCATCCAGTTTAATGCAGGCTAAGTTTCTCAAATTTTTAGATGATTTACTTATTACTCCACTCAGTGGATTTGAAATTAGTGTGGCCTATATAATTGGGGCGACTTGTCGTGGGCTCATAAATGGGGCCATGGTTATTCTCCTAAGTATGATGCTTACAGATTTTACAATTGATAATATTTTTCTTACCTGTTTATACCTGGTTACCGTTTCATGGGCCTTTGGGGCCATGGGGGTAATCGTGGGTATTTATGCCAAAACATGGGATCATATTGGGATGTTTACTACATTTGTGTTTATGCCCCTCTCCATGTTAGGTGGTGTCTTCTGGTCTATAGAGATGCTTCCTGAATTTTGGAGAAATATCTCTATGGTAAATCCCCTCTATTGGATGATTAATGGATTACGATATGCAACATTAGGCGTGGGTGATACATCCCCTGAAATTTCATTAATAATCAGCATTACATTTGCAATAACATTTTCGACCATTGCTTCCATTATGTTTTCAAAAGGTTATCGCATAAAAGCATAATCATCTGAATTAATAATTCACTTTTTTTTACTATCCCGAAAGTGCTATAATTCACCACAATAATTCTTACATAAGAACCGTATGGATACATTAAAGACAAAAATTAGCCAACTTGCAGAGAAACCCACATTTAGAATTCTTCTAACTGTATTATTCCTATGGGTGTTAGGTTCATTCTCAATTATCTACTTTGAAAATGGAGATTTAGCAGAAGTAGGAAATGCCATTTGGTGGACCATTGTTACTATCACAACAGTGGGTTATGGAGATTATTCCCCATCATCAGTTCCAGGTAGAATTTTGGCAGTCATCATTATGTTCTCAGGAATTGGTCTCATTTCTGTGCTTACGGGTTCAATCTCATCAATTTTCACGACTAAAAAAATAATGGAAGGACGGGGTTTGGAAAATCTAAAACTCAAAGATCATATTGTAATTTGTGGATGGAATAGTAATATTGAGAAGGTTTTATCCAATATGGGCAAATTATCCTCCGAAGGAAACCATGTGAAAATCGCCATGATTAACGACATGGGCGAAGATCAAATGAATAGTATCATTGCTCGATTTAATTCAGAATCACTAAAAATTTATTTTGTTCGTGGCGATTATGCCTTAGAATCAATACTGGATAAAGCATGCATTGACCATGCCAAATCCGCAGTCATAATTTCTGATGATACCGTTGAAAATGATGATGACAAAACAATTCTCACCGTTTTAACCATCAAAAATAAACTGCCTAATCTTAAAGTCGTTGCCCATGTTTCTCAGCAAGATAAACTCCCTTACCTAAAACGTGCTAAAGCAGATGAAGTTATCGTGAACGACACATACGAATCATTTATGGCGGCTACTCATGTTTTAGAACCTGGAGTTCCTCAAGCCGTTAATCAATTGCTAGACCTTCATTCTTCTCATCGATTCAAGAGTATGACTATCCCTGACAACTATATTGGTAAAACATTTTCAGATGTGGCATCATATTTTAAAGAACATGAAAATGCACTTTGTATTGGCCTCTTTATTGAAAATGAGAATGTTGGTTTTGGTGATTTTTTATCTTCTGATAGTGATGCATTAGATGCCTTCATTGAAAGAAAATTAAAAGAGGCAGGGCACTCACTTTCAGAAGAAAGTAAAGTGGATGTCTTTTTAAATCCAGATAATAACCATATTATTCAAAGCGGACAGGGAGCTATTGTAATTCCATGAGCAATCTTACTACAGAGTTATTATCAAAATTTTCAATCTTAAATGGACTGAATAGTGAACAGGTAAAAGCGTTTATTCCACATATTAAGCCAAACTCAATCGTTAAAGATGATGATGTAATAAGAGAAGGTGATGATGGAGATTCGCTCATTTTCTTATTTTCAGGTGATGTTACCATTACAAAAGCGATGACACTAATGACCAATAAAACCAATGTGGATACTCGTGAAAAAGAAATGACTCGGCTCACTGCTGATATTCATCCTGTTTTTGGAGAAATGTCCTTGTTTGATGAACATGATAAACGAACAGCCACCATTACGGCACTAACAAATTGTGAAATTGGGATTTTATATTCAAGTGCGTTTTTCGATATTTGTGATGCAGATCCACAAGTAGGAAATATTGTGATGAGAAATATTGCAGGACAATTGGCGAAAAATCTCCAAAAAACCAATGGCCAAGTTCTAAAACTTACCACTGCGTTTAGCTTAATTTTAGAGAGTTAGGATTCTAATGTTTTCAGTCTTGATTTGTAGATAAACTTAGGGGCTTCTTTATATAATTTAGAATAGAGCTGAATTGCCTTTGAGTGTGATGATTCACTCTTATTTATTTTCCATAATTCAAAATGAATGATGGCTTCGTGTTCCAAACTTGGCGTTTTCTCCTTAATTATTTCATGCATTCTTTCACTCAACTGAAAACTATTTTTATTTTGATAATAATCAATTATTGCTTTCCCAATGGCAATCTCTACAAGCAAGCTATCATCACCATCCATATTAGAGAGTAATTCTTCAGTCTGGTTTAAATAATCTAAGGACATATCGTATTTTTTAATCTCACAATTAAGTTCGGCCAGCAATAACTGATACTTTGCTAAATTAGGAATATCTTTTATCTCATTAAATTTATTTATTGATAAAACTAAATATTCCTCAGCTTCATAAAATTTATTCTGAAGAAGTAAAAGTGATCCGAGTTCACCTAAAATAATCGTTGAAAACCGTTCATCCCCTAATTCATCAAAGTACTCCCTTGCTTTAGAATAATATGTCATGGCCATTTTAAAGTCACCCATATCTTTACTAATCATGCCCAAGTTTCCATTTACTTTTGCAATTTCTGAAATGTTACCAATATCTGTATTAATGGATAATGCCCTTAATAAGTAATCTATTGAACGTGCAAAATCATTTTTCTTATACAGTACTAAGCCAATATTATTATTTGCTAACGCAATTCCAGGTTTGAATCCAATATTCTTACAAATCTGTAATTGTTTTTTATAACTTTCCTTGGCTTTTTCATAATTTTTTAATTCTTTATGGGCAATCCCCAGGTTTCCATAGGATTGAGACACCGTAATTTTATCACCAATTTCAATATTGATATCTAATACAGATGTAAATATTCCCAGTGCTTTGTTAAATTCACCTTTTATAAGATGTATGATGCCCATGTTTCCTAATGCTACCGATTGCTCATGTAATGCATTAACTTTACCGGATAAATCGTACGCCTTCTTGAATCCTGTGAATGCTTCATCAATATGCCCCAATCGAAGGTCAACTTCAGCTAAATTTCGGGTACCATTTATAATATCAATAGCAGAACCAATAGAATTGTAATATTTCATATTATTAAGGAAATAATCCTTGGCAATTTCTACCTTACCCTGATCAATATACACTTTACCCATTTTATCACAGGCAAAAGCATAATGTTCAGGCGATGAAGTTTTACTCCAATCTAATTGGAGATTAATATACTTTTCTGCTTCTATTGAATTTCCTAAAAGATGATAAATGTATCCTAAATCAGCAAAAATATTATTAGCAGTATGTAGGCCCTTATTATCCACTTCAATTTCACTAATAAGTTCAATAAGGATTTTTTCAGCTTCTTTTAATTTTCCTATATGAATAAATACTTCACATAACTGAATACGTGCCATCATTCTCTGATTATTCTCGTCTTCATTTAACAACTCAATATACTTCTCATAAAATTCGATTGAATGTTTATTATCAAAAATACTCTTCGCTTGTTTTGCAGCATAGCCCAAATATTTTTTTGCCTTATCAAACACTTCACCCTTATAAAAATGATCCGCAAGTTGATAATAATTCGACGATAAATTATCAGCATATTCTACTTCATAGATTTCACCAGTGCGAGCATGAATCTTCTTTTTATTTGTATTGAATATAGTATTATAAGTGACTTCACAAGTAGTAAGATGATTGAACATATAAATATCAGATTGTTGAAAATAAGGAAGTATAAATTTATTTTTGCACAATGAACCCAAGTTGTCAATTGTGTTCGAGTTTTCATAAAAATTATTTTCAATTTTTTTAAGGATGGATGTATAAAATTGATTTCCCAGAACGGAGGCACATTGAAGCGTACTTTTTAGAGTTGTTGATAATAGATCAATTCTAGAAAGAACTAAATTATTAATATTGTCAGGAATTTCATTGTCGTTAAATTTGAATGTTAACAAATCCCCTTTAGATTTTTTCAAAAATAAATATATCCATTCTTCAATATAAAAAGGATTCCCCTGAGAGTTCCGGTATAATTTATCCATCACATCAATATCATATTCTTTGTCAACAAGCAGTGCTTTTATTAGACCATCACATTCAACTTTTGATAAAGGTAATATATCGATTTTATGAAAATGGGTGGTTTGAATTATTGAATCAGGAATTTGATAGTCTGATCGATGATTAATTATAAAGATGGGACTAAGAAAGTTTCCATTAACTTTTTCCTGTTCAATATTGAATGTATCTAATACATATATTAATGTTTCTGCAGAAAGTTCATCAATCCAATGCAAATCTTCTAAAATGATAATATAGGGAAGTCCACTATTATTCGCTTTATAACAAGCCGTAGAAAGCATAATTCTAATTGATCGCTGAATTTGAACTCTCAATTCCTTACCCATGATAGTCAATCTTAAATCTTCACTCTTAATGCCTAAAATAAATTCAATAATGGGTTTAATCCCCATTAGATTTCCACTCAAATTCTCCGGTAAATAATCTGCTAATTGAGAAAAATATTCATTGACTTTTCTTTCTAAAATTATCAAGGAATCAGATTGGTGTGCATTTATCAAATTTCTAACTAAATGGGTGAAAATGTAATATGGACTTTTGGTTACATTGGTTGCATGAGAAGAAATAAAATATTGATTACCCAACTTTTTAATTGAATTTGGTATGGCCTCAAAAACGAATCGACTTTTCCCCACTCCAGCATCGCCATTTACAGAAATTAATACTGGTTTTCCAATATGGGCATTTACATCAATCATTGCTTTTTCGTAAATATCATTAATTAATTTTAAATCATTTACATGCCCGATAAACGGTGAGATATAATCCTTAACTTGATGCGTAGATTCTTCCTTGATAGAATTTACAATATAAACAGATGATGGCGTTGATTTTCCTTTAATAGAGACCTCACCTAATGGCTCAAATTCAAAGATATTTTCTACCAATCGACGGGTGCGATTATTCACTACTATTTTACCAATTGGCGCATACTTTTCTAACCTGGAAGCCAAATTGACTACATCTCCATATACAGTAAAATCGCCTTGTCGTTTCAACCCAATTTTACCAGCCGTAACCATTCCAGAATTAATACCAATTCGCATTTTTAACTGGATATTCAGTTTCCTATATGACACATTTTCCAATAGATGCATATTGAATTTTTTCAAATTATCATGGATTTCAATTGCACAAAAAATAGCTCTTTGAGTATCTACTTCACTGGCCACCTTTGCACCGAATAAGGCCATAATCTCATCGCCTGAATACTTATCTACATATCCTCCATATTTGAGAATTGTATTAGATAAAATATTCATCAATTTATCGATTAAATCTTGAACTTCTTCATGGTCGAGGGATTCTGAGAGGGAGGTAAAGCCTTGTAAGTCTGCAAATAAGATGGCAACGTTTCTACGTTCACCTTCTTTTAGTTCAAATGTCTTTTCATCACCAAATGATTTTGAAAAGATATCTTCTTCAAGGAAATTTTGAAAGTGGTCTTTCATTTTTGCCCATTAAATGTAGTGTAATTTAAGAGAAAATTTATTTATAGAAATAGATTACTTGAGTAATAATATTTTTTTAACTTGAATTCCATCAATAGAATGCATCTTAATAAAATATACACCACTGGGGAGGGAATTAGGATTCCATGTCACATTATAATGGCCAGATTCTTTAAATTCATTAATAATTTTTTCGATTTCTTTTCCTTGAATATCAAGAACTGAGACTGAGATATGTGAATTCTCTGAAACAGAATAAGAGATATTTGTAGATGGATTAAATGGATTAGGATAAATAGTTCCCAAGTTGAAATCTTCAGGAAATTCATTTTCAATTACATTAAATCCAGATACAACATACAAATCTTCAGCATTTCCCATATGCATATTATTTTCAAAATTAACTTTTGTATTTATCTCATAAATTGAACCATCAATATTGGAGAAATATTTCATTGTCAAACCAACATCAACCTCTTCATTTGAATAAACCATGAGTGGGAAAATGTATTCATCACTAAACGGTGATTCTTGTGACTCTACAACGCCTCTTAATTCATCGGCCTTAAATATAGCAATATAATCTCCCGATTGAACATTCATAGAATTTTCACTCTCGAAACCAAGCATTACAGACCCAGAAAATTCATAATTAGCTGGGATAACTTTCCAGCTTGAAATCAGTGAAGGGAGGGCATACTGATTTAATTCTACACTATTTCTTGTCAAAGAACTTGATGGATACACAAGTGTTCCGGCTAATGAAGTATTCAACATATATCCCTCATACGGAGATAACTGAGATAATGTACCCCACCATCCCCCAGGATTATAATAATCAGCAAAAGAAACTTGATTTTTAATATATGTCCCCAACCCATCAATGGAGGTCAATGATGAATTAATATCCAGTGAATTCAATAATGGAAATCCAATCCAATTCCATCCTGCAGTAATATTTATGGGAACTAAATCAGAGGAAACCACTGCCCCAATATATGAGATTGTATCTTGTGCAGAAGATACTAATTTATACATTGAGGTTAATTTCAACGAGTCTAGAGACCCCCACCATCCAAAACCATCATAATAATCAGAAAATGAATTTTGATCCTTGATATAACTAATACTTGGACTGGCCGAGTTTAGTGTATTATTTAATGACATATCATCATTCTGAATATTGGTAGATACCCAATTCCATCCATTAACTATTGGTATTTCAGTAGCATAAAAACAATTTCCATCATCAACAGTTGCATTGGGATTATAATTTATAGCTTGGGAATCAGTACATCCGGACTCATCTCCACCACTATTCATACACGTATCTACGGTTTTTAATACTTCATTTTGGTCTGTATTATTATCTAACAACCATACTTTATAACACCAGAGATCACTTTGAGCTGCATAATTGTCGAAATAAAAAGTTTGTGTTACCATGGTCTCAATTTGACATATGCATTCACTTCCATTTAAAACACAATCAGGGTCATCTGTACAATTTCTAAAATTTGTCTGATTAGTCGTTCTATAAATGTTATATGAATCAAAATCTCTTTTATTCTGTGTATAATCAGCTGAAATATCAACAATGGAAGTCACTAAATCTTCAATATTTACCACTTCAATAATTGCCTCAGTAAGTCTGCGAATCATAGTAAAACCACCCGTATATGTGGTTGAGCCATTCATCTGATTTTGACTTGGGGAGATTGAGTATGCGCTACTATCAGGATTAATAATATGTAAAATAATTTCATCCCCTACGTTATAACCAGGATATCGGCTTCCACCTTCAGCACAATGATCAACCCCTTCGTAAGCTTTTAACCCAACATGTTGCATATTCTGGGAATAAAAAGTATAATCTGCTAAAATTCCATCACCATTACTGCCATTACAATCCATATCTAATATTGCATTTTGATCTTTTATAATGCATCGACTACCATCAACCATAATGTCCAATTCCATTAAATCTGCAATTGCATTTCGATGCAGTGCAACAAGGTGGCCGGATCGCCATCCCCAATCTAACAAAATGAGATCTTCTTCTTCACTAAACCAATCTGCAACACACTCCCCTTCAGGTTCACCCAATATGAAAAAATCATCACTTTCATCAGTTCCCTTATTTCCAAATGAATCAAATACGGAAATGTTTACTTTAGCATATCGTGTTAGATTTTCTATATCTTCATAATCCAATTCTACTTCAACAGCGTTCATCATTCCCTGTAATTCCACATCATCAACTTCAAGGGTAAATACTTCACCTAATCCAGTCGAAATAAAAACATCCATTTCATAGCGAATAACACTATTGTCCTCTGCACTCCAAACTACCATAAAATCATCATCCGCATCAATATGCTCGCCCCCATTGGGAGTAACAACGTTTACTTCTGGTGGGACTGTATCCACCGTAAATTGAGAGGATATCTTTTCAATAAAAATTTCAGGGTTATCTATTTTTTCTAAACGGATTTTTAATAAAATATCCTCAACAAAAGTTTGAGGGGGCACATCCCATGAATCTGTAAATAGACCTACCCCTGCAATTAATAAATCATCTTCAAATATAGGGAAGTAAGTATTCCCCAGATCTGTACTCAATTCAAGCAATACTCTATATTCTTCATTCGCTATTTCAGAATAAACTTGGAATTGAACATCAACTATACTGCTACCATCTGTTCGTTGTCCCACCTGAATACCATCAAAATTAAACCCTTCTTCTGGTACTACCTCCTCATAACAATCAATTGAGGGATCTTCACATTCGAAGCCAACAATTCCACATTCATAGTCCGAATCAACACATGTACATTCACAGCAATCCCCTCCATCAAATCCACAACCTTCATTATTATTCATTTCATCACAATATCCATCAGAAATCCAATGAACTAATCCACCACATTCTTGATATGGATTTTGACTCATACAATCGGTAGAAATGGTAGTTTCTGATATAATTTGAGAAGAGCCCAGTTCTGATGACAAAAGTTGGAAAAAGTATGTTGAATTGGGCTGAAATCCATTTAAAAATAATGGAGATGCCAAATAACCAAGATTAAAACAGTTTAATTCTTGAGGATTATCATTAAAGCAAATTTGGTCAATATCACACATTGAATTCCAACTCACAATAAATGAATTCGAATAATTATCAGCACATTCGGGATTGGCATAAACATGGAACTCAAAGCCTTCGCAGCTTGGGATTCCGTTACCGCAATCACTATTCGGGTCGTAACAATTATCCCAACAACTATCGCTGTCTAAATCAAATTGATAGAATTCACCACATTGATAATCATCATTGACACAGGTATCTTCACAACAATCTCCACCATCCCAATCACATTCGGCGTTATTATTTGAGGCATCACAATAACCATCACTTATCCACATGGGCGCACCACCCGATAAAATACAGGTATACGAATTGTCATCATTACATAAATCATCTTCTTCATCAGCATAGTTTTCGCATTGGGGGAATCCATCACAAATGAGAGCAAGAGAGATACAATCTCCATTTCCGCAATCAAATTGACCTTCGTTACACTCACCCAACAAAATGCTGAATTGTGCAAAAACAAAAAATAATATGTAAAATCGAGCCATTCAGTTTACTCCAATGTTCTATTTAACATGCAATAAGGATAAATTCCTGTTCATAACTTATACCTTATGTTTAATTTAAAGTAGTTACTAAATGTAACAGGTGATTTTTATCACGAACTATATATTAGAGGAAATCTCTATTTCTATGTATTTTTATCAACTCTCATGGCAAGAATTTCAGAACAAACCATCGAACAAATACGGAGCGCAGCAGATATTGTTGATGTTGTCTCGGCTTACGTTGAACTTAAAAAGCGAGGCCGCAACCTTTTTGGACTCTGTCCATTTCATAGTGAAAAATCTGCATCCTTCTCGGTAAATCAGGATAGACAAATTTACAAATGTTTCGGATGTGGTGCAGGTGGTGGAAGTATCAATTTTATTATGGAAGTGGAAAATCTAGATTTTGTAGACGCACTTCGCCATTTAGCCGAACAATACGGAATCCAGCTGGAAATTGATAATATTCCCGGGCAATCTCGTGACTTAATGACCCAACTTATGGATATTCACGAGAATACGGCCATGTATTTTTTAAAAAACTTGGGGACTAACGAGGGGAAAGCTGTCTTTGAGCATCTATTAGAGAGAGGCCTCACCAAAGAAACTATCCAATATTTCAAACTGGGATATAGTATGGATAGTTTCGATGCATTGAAAAACAACCTCCAACAGGGGAAATTCTCCACTGAATCACTATCTAAATGTGGTTTAATTTTAAATAATGAGCGTGGTTATTTTGATCGTTTTCGAGCCCGAATTATGTTTAGCATTGCAAACACTAATGGTAAAACCATCGCCTTTGCGGGCCGAGTATTTAAGAAAGATGACCCTGCAAAATATGTAAACTCGCCAGAAACTCCCATTTATAATAAGAGCAAAGTTTTGTATGGACTTTGGGCATCTAAAGAAGACATCCGTAAAAAAGAATATGCAATTGTGGTAGAGGGATATTTAGACTACCTCCAACTATATCAAGCTGGAATCAAGAATGTGGTAGCCGTTTCAGGTACTTCATTTACCAACGATCATGCTAAACTCATTAAACGATTTTGTAAAAAAATATACATGGCCTATGATGGAGATACTGCAGGGGTAAGTGCTGCTATCCGCGCGGGATATATTTTAATGAAATTTGGAATAGAACCTAAAATAGTTTCCATCCCCACCGGGAAAGACCCGGACGATTGGGTAAAAGAAGAAGGTCCTGAACCCTTCAATAATGCCATTGAAAATGCAAATGGACTATTAGAATTTCATACCCAACATACACGACATGATATATCTTCACCCACTGGAATGTCTCAGTTTATTCAGCGAGTAATTGGAGATTTAGTCCAAATTGAAGACCCTGTTTTACGTGAACTTCATGCACGGTCATTAGCCTCACTCACGGGGGTAAGTGAAGATAGTATTTTCCAGTCCTTAAGTGGTTTGCTTCAGCAACAAAATCGCCGTGCTCAATTTAAACAAAAAGAGCCTACGCCTACATCGACCAAAACATTGGTTGAATCTTCTCCCCTCAGGAGAATTGAAGATGAACTGATACAACTCTGTTTTGTAGATGATGTAAAAATTAGGACTATTATATATGAGGGGCTGGATGTTAATTGGCTACACTCCCTTTCAATTAAAGCAATTTTTGAAGCGGTGTATATTCACTTACATTCTGAACAAACGCCAAATGCATCCATTATAATGAATGAGTTGAAAGATGATGCTCATCGACGAAAACTATCTACACTCATTTTTGATGTAGAGAAAATCGATGCAACTACATCAATGGCAAAGCAATGTGTAAACCGTTTAGAAAACTATTGGTTGAAAATCAGATTAGATGAGTTAAGAGAAAAATTAAAATCCACTAATCAATCTCAAATATCAGATTCAACCATTATTGTTGAGATTGCGGAACTTCAAACCCGATTAAGAAAACTGAAGTCAAGTGAACGTGAAATTGTATAAGTTTTTCATTTTCAACATGATTTTCATCATTTCTTCTTGTGGTGACGTGAAAAATACTATTTCTAATGTCCCTGGTGATATTAACGAAATTTACGAATTTAATTTAGCCTTCGCTGAAGATACTGACAATAGTGATACCATCACATTAACATGGACAAAAAATGCAGACATCACTGCATTCAATATGGAAATTGATGGTCAAATCAATACTGCCTCAGAAGAAAACAAATACATATTCTCATTGTTGCCGGGATTGTTTAAAGATGTGATTGTCACTGCCGATGATGTACTTTCTGAAACAATAAAAGTGTTTTCCTCACCTATGGCACCCAGCACATGGTCTCCAGATTTTGTAGGCGATATTAAGGTGACAGAATCCTTTACTGATAATGGAACGCCATATAATGAATTTGGGTGGATAGAAAGTACTGAAACGGACATAGCCAACGTCCAATTACAAAAATGTGGCTATGTAAATACTCCCAATGAATGCTTAGAATTATCTGATTTTTTAGTAGTGGAATCATTTGACTCCCAAAATTCTACTTATTCTGAAACTAAAAATTTTGGTGAGAAAGCATGCTATATAATCAACTCCACAGACCAATCAGGGAACTCTCGGTATAGTCAAATTATTTGTAATGATTTAACTGCAAATGCAATGTTGGATATAACCATTACATCCATAAGTATTAATTTAGATAATAAAATTAGTCTTGAATGGACTGAATATAGCGAATCTGACTTTTATCAATACACCCTCTACCGAAGTGAGAATGAAGGGGTGGACAGTGAGTCCCGAATAGTGCTGGCCGAAATCATAGATGCGAGCCAAACCGTCTTTGAAGACCGTAATAATATTGGCGTAGGAAAAACGTGGTACTACCAAATTGAAGTGCATAACCAATATGGTAGAATTTCAGAAAGTAATATTAAATCGGGAAAATCTAAACCCTAATGTGGCGATTATTCATATTATTATTTTCCCTCTCCTGTACTGAGCTTCTCTTACAAAATACCACTCAGTACCATTCCATTCAATTGAACGGAAATGCATGGATTCATATTATAAATAGGACTAATGATGAAAATGATGTTAGTGTGATGGATAACGCTTTTACTTTAGAATTTTGGTTCACAGGAGGTAATTCTGGGAATTCAGAATCTGCATGTTTAGCTTCTATTATTGATGAAAATGGCGCCATTAAATTTGGACTCTTCAAAGATCCATTGTCTCCAAACGCATTAGAGGTATGGTTAGATGATACTCGATTAGATCCGATTTCACTCAATTTAGATGAGGATTTAAATAGTGGTTCAACATTTCATCATATAGCTATTACTTCTAACGAAAATATTCAGATTTATTTGGATGGAAAAAAGATCGAAACATTGTCAAGTATGAGCATCAATATTGATGAAAATGATTTGGTGATTGGAGGAAAGGTGAATCGAGCTTTATCAACTTTAGGCAATTTCTGGACGGGCAACATTGATGAGATGAGACTATGGTCATCAGTATTAACTGCGTCCACCATCGATTTTCATGTGAAAAATCCAGATAAATTAGTAGAGATTTCTGAAGACGAAGAGGGAAATAAATGGTGGGAAACCACCCCCCTCACAGGCTTATGGCGTTTTCAATTTGATACTGGAGATACCTCTCCTATTATCCCAGATGAGTCTTGTGAAGTCTTGAGTAGGATGTATTCATTCACATCCTCCTGCAACGCCTATGATGCCACCATATATACCCTTGGAAGTAGTGTGGCTACTTTTTCTGAAAAACATCCGTAATCATACTGGGAAACAAAGTATAAAAACCTTTAAATTTTCTACCTTGCTGGGGCCCTTAGCTCAGCTGGTTAGAGCAGTGGACTCATAATCC
>JACKQG010004021.1_pt1 | contig 17404 bp, 16 predicted proteins | sample 8237621 | NCBI WGS metagenome assembly JACKQG01 (sample SAMN15677084, study PRJNA649215) | marine metagenome | biome: marine; feature: Black Sea; material: saline water; isolation source: suspended particulate matter (SPM) from the Black Sea western gyre | collected 2013-06-09/2013-06-10 | depth...
AGTCGGGATTGCCGATCTTACCGCATCTACTGCGTCAGATGCCGTCCCGCATAGTGGACTATAGCGGAACGACATCTTCCTTGTATCTACGGCAACCTCGACAATCGCTCAACTTAGGTTTCATAAATTTTTCAGAAAATTTATAATTGTTTATTAAATCAATGTAAAAATTAATAAAGCTAAAATCAACTCAAAAAGCAGCGGTTGCGATCCGCTGCTGCGGCGAATCTTGTGGGTTGACAAATCGGTTTGCCATCGCTATTTAAGCCGCAACCTGGATTTGCCATCAGAAATCCGGGTTAAATGTCACCGGTAAAGGAAAAAGTTTAAATGTCTATGAATTTTGCAGCGAGAATTACCGGAACAGGCTCGGCTTTTCCCGTTAATCGAGTGACCAACGACGATATAACTGAGAAATTGTCAAAATTGGGGCTTGAAACCAACGACGGCTGGATTCGGGAGCGGACGGGAATTTGTGAAAGACGGATATCGGATATTGAAAATCCGAACGAACATAACTCTTCTTTAGGATGCCAGGCTGCCCGAAAAGCCCTCGAAATGGCGGGGAAAACCCCCGAAGATATCGACCAGATTATTTATGCGACCTGCTCGCCGGACACCCAGCTGCCTTCGACTGCCTGCTGGCTTCAGCACAAACTGGGGGCCTTTCGGGCCTGGGCCCTGGATATCAATGCGGCCTGTTCCGGATTTGTTTACGGTTTGGCGATTGCCGAAAAGTTTGTGTGCAGCGGACAGGTGCAAACGGCGCTGGTGGTCGGCGGTGAAGTGCTCAGTTCCATTATCGATTGGAATGATCGCAATTCCTGCATCTTGTTCGGTGACGGCGCCGGAGCAGCCCTGGTCGAACGGGTTCCGGCGGATTCTCGCCGGCGGGTACTTTCCAGCCATTTACATTCGGACGGGAACCTGTGGGAACTCTTTCATATCCCGGCCGGGGGCTCCACGATGGAAGTCACCCCTGAGCGCTATGCGCAGCATCTTCACAAAATAAAGATGAGAGGTAAGGAAATTTTCAAAGTCGCGGTCCGGACGCTGGCCGACTTTGCGATTCGCGCACTAGAGCAAAACCGGCTGACCGTTGCAGATCTGGACTGGTTCGTGCCGCACCAGGCCAATCTGCGAATCATCGAGGCCGTGGCCCGGCGGCTCGACTTTCCCATGGAAAAAGTTTTGATTAATGTGGATCGCTACGGTAATACCTCGGCCGCAACGGTTCCGACGGCTTTTGACGAAGCCGTGCGGGACGGGCGTATCCAGCAAGGACAAATCGTATTATTCGACGCTTTTGGCGCCGGACTGACCTACGGCTCCATTCTGCTGCGCTGGTAGTAAACGACCACCGATCCTCATGTGCTCCCACAAAGGGCCCCTAATGCCAAAGCGGCGCAGTTTCTTTTGCAGTTGGTTGTTGATGTTGATATTGAGGCCGGGAAATATCCAGGTGGGGTGCTTTGTTGAAAACGTTTTTATAAACGGCAGGATGTCATTTTCAATGGCTGGTGAGAGGTAAAACACCGGTTTTAAAAAGTCCTCATCAGGCCCGATCAATCCCTCCTTGGCGGCCAACAAAGCAAGTTTGGTTCTGGGAAACACCCGGATGCCGATCATACAAATGACGGCGGTCGGCGCCAGATCCAGAATCGTTTTTAAGGTCTGATTTACGGTTTCCATGGTTTCCCCCGGCCCGCCCAGGAGCAGGGAATGGCAAAAACTGATGCCGGATTGCCGGCAGACGGCCGAGGCGTTTTCAAGGTCATTGACGGTAAAGCTTTTGCCCATATTGGCCAGCATGGTAGCATTGGCCGCGTCACTCCCGAATTCCAGGCCGGTACAGCCGGCGGCAAGCATTAAATCAATGAGTTCAGGCGTAACAAACCCCGGGCTGGCATAGCAGCTCCATCGGATCGGCAGTTTGCGGTTGATCATTTCCCGGCAAACGGCCTGGGCATGATCGATGGGATAATTAAATTCATTGTCGACAACAAACAGATGATTCACTCCATACTCAAGAATCGTTTCGATTTCGTCGCAGATGAGTCGGGGACTCCGCAGCCTTATGTTGGGACCTTCTATCAGCGGATAGGTACAGTAAATGCAGTGGAACGGGCAGCCTCTTTTGGTCTGGATGTTGCCCATTCCACCCCATCTCAAATAGGCCGCATTATCAAATTTCGAACGATCCGGGATCGGGAGGTCATTTAAGTTTTCAATTATTCCGGGATGATAGTTTATAACCCCTGATTTGAGCTCAGCGCGGGCATCTTTATGCTGCTTGTGTTCGTTGATGAATTTAACAAAAGAGAATTCTCCTTCCCCCAGGATTCCGTAATCAGTCTTTAAATAGTTTAACATCGCCGCAGGTATCAGTGCGAAACCGCTGCCGCCGACAACGATGAGGCCCCGGCTGTATTTTTTAAAGGTTTGAACCACCCGGCGATAAAAAGTCAGGTAGGAGACATATTGCGGATAACTGACATTGTCGACGTTTCGTAAGGAGAGTCCGATAATGTCGGGCGTAAAATCACGAACACAAGATGCAATCGCGGCTTCATAGTCCTGGACAAAACACAGGTCCAGTACCTGGTAGCGGATTCGGTTTTTTTTTAAGGCCCCGGCGATGAACGCCAAACCGATCGGAAAAACCGGATCGGGAAGAGATTCGACGTTGGGTGAAACCAGCAGGACTTTCATAATGACTCGATTTTCGAATGACCGGTGAAAATCAGGCTGCAACTGCCGCCGCCGAAAGAGCTGCTGGTCATCAGCGCGGTTTGAATATTGCGCCTTGAAGGTATCGCCCACTTGAGAACATCCTGCGGTCCTGCCGTCAGGACCTCGGCGTTTAATACCGGAAGGGGCCGCCGGCGGTACAGGCTTAAAAGAATGGCGGCGGCCCGGGTAATTCCGGCGCCCCCAAAATCACCCATCAGATACTTCAGGGGCGTCACCGCAAGATCGCTTGCGCGCTTGCTGAATATGATCTTGAGCTGATGATGCTCGATCCGATCCAGTTCGGCCGAAAAGTTGGCGGAAACATCGATGTGGTCAATGTCATCGGGGCATAGATGGGCCTGCTTGATTGCCAGAGACATGGCGCGGCCCATCTGCCCGCCTTCGGCTTCATAATGCCCCATGGGCGCCGGGCCTCCGGTGAGCGCCCCGGATTTCAGAATCCCGTAAATTTTGGCTCCGCGCCTGACAGCGGAATCGAGTCTTTCCATGACCAGGGTGCCGGCGCCTTCCCCCAGGACAAGACCGCCGCCGGGTTTGGGCGTTGCAGGTTCAGCGTGCGTCACTTTGATTTTATTGAGTACGCCCAGAGCATGATAACAGGAGTATTGCATGGCGGACAGCTCATCGGCTCCTCCCGCCAGGGCCACATCCACAAGGCCTTGCAAAAGAAGATTGCGGGCATAAAGCATGGCATTTTCCGCAGAGATTTCATTCTGGCAAAATGTGGTGTTGGGGCCTGTGATGCCGTGAAACATGGCGATGTGGCTGGCAGGGGCATTGGGAACCGTTTCAGGGAACAAGAACGGCTGGGCGCCCCGGGGGCCGTCTTTAAGAAGACTTGTAAAAAATTCGTCCACATGCGAACTGCTCCCGTAGGCTGTTCCCAGAATGACGGCGATGCGTTCTTTTTTTTGGTTTTCAAAATTCAGTCCGCTGTCATGCAGCGCTTCCACACTGGAACAAACCGCCAGCCTCGAAATTCGGCTCATGCGCCGATAGGCTCTGGGGGGCATAAACTCACGGGGCTCAAAGCCGTCGACCCAGCCGGCCACATTGGCGGCAAAGGGGCTTGTATCAAAGGCCGTGATTTTTTTCAGCCCTGTTCGGGCCTGTCGGCAGCTTTCCCAAAAGGCCTCGCGACCGATACCCATTGAAGCAATGACGCCGATACCTGTGACGGCAATATCCGACATTTTCATCAACTATTTCAGAGGTCGAAGAGTTTTTTTACACAACCCGCTTCATTAGCGGAATGGGTGATCATAGCTTAAAGCGTGTGCTGTTTGAGTGTATTAGGGATCGTTAGAAAGAACAGACGCACACCGTAAATCTATTATCACATGAGATCACCTTTCATTTTGGCAACTTATTGATTCTAAACGAAAGCCTCTGTTCTTTCTTTACGAGCCTTTATACACGAGTTCACACGTTTTAAGCTATGATTATCCATGGAGCGGTTTAACAGCGAAAACTCCCCGACTGACGAACTATTTCATCCGCCCGAAAACCACGGACGTATTATTGCCCCCAAACGCAAACGAGTTGCTGAGGGCGAAACGAATTTCCTGTTTTCTGGATGTATTCGGAACATAGTCCAGGTCACAATCCGGGTCCGGCTCGTCTAAATGGATTGTCGGCGGAGCCATCTGCCGCTTAAGGGCCAATATGGTCGCAACCGCCTCGATGGCACCGGCGGCCCCAAGGCAGTGACCCACCATCGACTTGGTTGAACTGACGGCGATATCATGACAGCGCGATTTTCCAAAAGTGCGTTTAATCGCCAGGGTTTCGATGGGGTCGTTTATCGGGGTGGCCGTACCGTGGGCGTTGATATAGTCGATTTGATCGGCACGGACACCGGCATGCTCAAGGGCCCTTGCCATTACCCGGCTCATTCCCATGGCTTCGGGATCCGGAGATGTCATGTGAAAGGCGTCGGAGTTAATCGCATACCCTAACACTTCGGCATAGATTTTTGCTCCTCGTACTTTGGCGTCCATATGGTTTTCCAGCACCAGAATCGCGGCACCTTCACCTAAAGAAAGCCCCTGACGGTTTTTATCAAAGGGACGGCAATATATCGGATCCATGGCCCGAATAGAATTAAACCCGGCAAAGGTCAGCTCGGAAAGGGCTTCACTGCCGCCGGTAATCACGATGTTTTGATTGCCGCTGCGGATGAGATCAAAACCATAACCGATGGAAGTGGCGCTGGAAGAGCAGGCGGTTGAGATCGTGGCCCGCGGTCCGGTCAGACCGTAGTTGCCGGCGCCAAGATCGGTCAGGGGGCCGTTCGCAAAGGGCAGCAGCAGCGCGGGCTCCGGCCGGGATCGGCCGGACCAGACAGACCGCCGATACCGTTCCCAGGAATGCATGCCGCCTGCTCCACCCCCTAATACAACGCCGATACGGCTTCGGTCGCAGGTTTCCAGATCAAGGCCCGAGTCTGCCAAGGCTTCCCGGGCGGCGATCAGACCCAGGATGTCACAGCGGGAGGCCCGTTTAATTTCCCGGGTCGTAAAACCTTCTTTTAAGTTTTGACTTTTTACCTGAGCGGCAGATTGACTGGTAAACCCGGTCGTGTCAAAAAGCGATACCGGTTCGATGCCGCATTTGCCGTTAAAGATACCTTCTTCAAAAGCAAACAGGGATTCTCCCAGGGCGGTAATTATTCCAAGGCCGGTTACGGCCACACGGATGGAACCCTTCGAATTCATCGATCTTTCCAGAACAGATTTCTCAGGAAAATAATGCAGATCCTGAAGGTGTCATACACCGGACGATAGAACGATTGGTGTTGGTTGTCCGTAAAATAAATCGTTTTAACCGGAACAAAGCTGATCGTATACCCCCGTTTGCCCGCTCTGAGCAAAATGTCGGCTTCGGCCTCAAATCCGTTGTTGAGGATGCGGATGTTTTCCATGACCTTGCGATCATAAAGCCGGAAACCGCACTGGGAATCTTCGACCGGCTGACCGATCAACCAGGAAAAACAAAAGGTACCGATCCGGTTGGCAACATACCGCCGGCGAGGGAATTTTTCTTTAGAATGCATGCGGTTACCGACCGTGATGGTGGACCTGGTCATTTCATAGTGAGCGATGAATTTGGGTATTTCCGAGGGGTCATGCTGTAAATCGGCGTCAATTGTAAGGATCGCGTCGAAATTATTGGCAAGCGCGTAGCGAAAGCTGATGTGCAGGGCATTTCCTTTGCCCTTGTTTTGCAAAACTCTGATGACGTTTGCTCCGGCATCTTCTGCCAGACGCGCGGTGTCATCGGTAGACCCGTCATCGATGACCAGAACGTCCTGAAGATGACGCCGGGCTTCCTTAACAACCCGGGCAATCGTGCTTTCACTGTTAAATGCAGGCACCACCCCGCAAATTTTAATAGTGCTTTTTGCCATGTTACCTTGGAAGTTATGCTTGCCGGCAATAAGTTACCAGGTTGTTAATGCGCTTTTCGAGTTCGCCGCTGAGGCGGTAAATCATTTTTTTAGCGTTGGTCAGCAGCACCTGCGTCGATTCTCCGCGAGCAAGAAGGGTTTGGTTTTCTTTAAGGCGTATCTCGAAATTAAATTTCAGGGCAGCAATTTCGGGTTTGACCACTGTCGATCGAATAATGATCCTGTCGCCGCATTTTGCCGGATGTTTGAAATCACATTCCAGGCGAATTACCGGTGCAATATACCCCAGTTCGACCATTTGAGAGGGCATCAGATCAAAACGCCGAAGCAGGTCCATGCGTCCGGCCTCGAACCATGCCGCATAATGGCCGTGCCAGGCCATGCCCCATTCGTCCACTTCATTAAAACGGACGGTTTCTTCTGTCTCTGTCCACTTCACGATGAATTCACTTTCACTTGTGCCGGTGCCGGCCGATATCCTTCCTGTACGAACGCGGCCAGAGCACGAACGGAGGCAAAGGCCTTTTTGCCCACATCCTCGTCTTCAATAATTATCCTGAACAGTTTCTCAATCGCCACGACCAGTTCCAGGGCGTCGATGGAATCGAGCCCCAGACCCTCCCGAAAAAGCGGTTCATCGTTTTCAATGTCTGCAACCGTGATATCTTCGAGCTTAAGGGTTTCAATGATCATTTTTTTTAAAAATTCGCACAATCGTCCTGTATCTTTAACAATATCTTCCAATTTTCCCTCACGTGCAACCCTTTTGAGTTCATACCAATCAATTTCATTACAATTTATGTCAGACCGCCGTCAACTGCCAATACCTGCCCGGTGATGTATCCGGCTTTTGGGGAAGCCAAAAAGAGAACCGTTCCGGCAACGTCTTCAGGCTGGCCCAATCTTCCCATGGGGATCCGGCTGGAAAGATCACACTTTATCTCTGCATTTAAATCGCTGGTCATCGGGGTGGCAATAAAACCCGGGCAGACCGCATTCACCGTAATTCCAAGACGGGCCATTTCCCTGGCAAGGGATTTGGTAAAAGAGATGATGCCGCCTTTAGAGGCCGAATAATTGGTTTGTCCGGCCCGGCCTTTCAGCGCGCTCGGCGAGGTAATGTTAATGATGCGCCCGAATTTTTTAGAGATCATGGTCCTGATAACGGCCCGTGAGCAAAGATAGGTTCCTTTAAGGTTGACGTCGATGACCCGGTCCCAGTCATCCTCGTTGAGAAACATGAGCAGTTTATCTCTGATAATTCCGGCGTTATTGACCAGAATGTCAATATGTTCCCATTGCTCCAGGATATGTTTTATCATGTGTTCGACATCCGGCCGGGAAGTGACATCGGCTTTTAAAACCAGATATTTTGAAGCCAGATCGGCGAGTTTTGATTGTGTGTCGGCCGCGCTCAGATCATCTGCGGCATAGTTTGCAGCAACCCAGGCGCCCTCGCGCGCAAAAGACAGGGCGATCGCCTTTCCCAGTCCCTTGGTTCCGCCGGTAACAATGACTCTTTTATCTTTAAACTCCATAAAGTTACACCTTGCAGCCCAAAGTGAATTTTACAAAAAGTTAACAAAAATACGCTGTTAGTGCAAGCGCAAAGAATCCGGGCCCATCGAAGATCCCGCCATGCGGGCACGGATTCGCTTTGCTTTGCCCTTAAAGCGTGCATGGGCGTTAGCCCGGAAACGGCCGGTGGGTTTTAATGATGAAATAAAATCACTTGAATAAGCTCCGGAATTGTTACATAAACTCAGAATACCTGATCTTTGAGCAGGTACTCGATGCCGAATTCCGATGATTTTTTATGTAAATATGACGGAATGTTCCGGCGGCATTTTGTAACCATTTGATACTTCATATCAGGATCAAAATTCCGGCACAAGGGACATGAACAGGGAAGTATTTATCACGGACGGTCACTGGAGAAAAACCCTGGCCGCGGCGCGAGCCCTTGGCGGGCAGGGAATCCGGGTCGCGGTGGGTGAGAGCACCCGCTTGGCGACGGCTATGTTTTCCAGGCACTGCCATCAGGCGGTCGTTTATCCGTCACCTTTTTTCAGACCGGCGGAATTTGTGGACTATCTTTATGGCCGCATGTCACGTCGTGGCTGTCAAATGCTCCTTCCGATGGAAGATGAAACCCTTGATCTGCTTTCCAGGCACCATTCGGATTTTTCGAAATTCACCTATCTTCCGATCGTATCTTTTGAAAAGCTGCGCTTTGCCAGGCGCAAGGACAAGGTTCTCACACTGGCCGAAAAACTGGGGATTCCCACCCCCAAGACCTGGCTTGTCGATGACCTGATGCAGCTGGACGACCTTGCGGAGCGCCTGCCCTATCCGGTCGTGATTAAGCCGAAATCGGGCTCCGGCGCCGTGGGAGTTTCTTACCCTGAAAACGCGGAGGAGCTGAGAGCGCGGTATCCTGCGATACACCGCCGGTTTCCCTTGCCCCTGATTCAGGAGATGATTCCCAGGGAGGGACCCGGCTATGGTGTTTCCATTTTAATGGATGAGAACGGGCAAGTGAAGGCTTCTTTTGTGCACAAGCGGCTGCGGGAATATCCGGTAACCGGCGGAGCCAGCACGCTGCGTGAAAGTGTCAGGCGTGATGATATTCGTGATATGGCGGTGAAGCTGCTCAAAGCCCTGGACTGGTTCGGGGTGGCAATGGTGGAGTTCAAGCTGGATCCCCGTGACGGCCTTCCCAAACTGATGGAAATCAATCCCAGATTCTGGGGATCATTATCCCTGGCCGTAGCAGCAGGGGTCAATTTCCCCTATCTTTTGTACCGCATGTCCCGCAAAGAAACGTTTGCACCCGTGCATCATTATCAGATCGGTAAAAAAGCCCGCTGGCTTCTGCCCGGGGACCTGCTGCATTTTATCCATAATCCCGGCCGAAGTCGTTTGCTGCCCGAATTCTTTCGCTTCCGGGACTTCGATACGGTGTATGACATTGTATCGTTAAAAGATCCTTGGCCGACCCTTGCCAGGATTTTAACGCTCCTGACGTTTGTTTACGACCGCGACATGAAACTGCGGCTTAAAAAGAGAAACCATGACGGTTGAGAATATTTTATCAGTCGATTTGGAAGATTGGTATCATATCTGCGGAGTCAAAGACTGTTTGCCGGAAGACGGTTGGGCTCACCTTGAAAGCCGGGTTGTGCCCAATACGCTGAAGATACTTGATGCTTTACGCAGCAAAAGGGTTCGGGCAACCTTTTTTGTACTGGGATATGTGGCCCAAAAGCATCCTGATCTGATACAGGAGATCAAAAGCGCCGGCCATGAAATCGCCTCCCACGGATATGCACACCGGCGCGTTTATACCATGACGCCCGATACGTTCCGGCGGGATTTGAATAAGGCTTCGGAGATACTGTATAAAATTACCGGCTTATCCGTGCAGGGCTATCGGGCGCCGGAGTGGTCGATACGCGATGATTCTCTCTGGGCCCTTGAAATCCTGCAGCAGGAAGGCTTTAGGTATGATTCCAGTATGGCCCCTGTTCCCATTATCGGAAATTCCGGCTATGCCGTCATACCGCACCGGCTGACACTTCAGCAGGGATCCTTATGGGAATTTCCTCCTTTGGTCGCCAGAACACCACTGGTCAACCTGCCTGTGGGCGGAGGATGGGGGTTGCGGATATTTCCCTACGGTATGATTCGATCATCCATTCGGAAACTGAATGCCCGCGGGCAACCGGCCCTCATTTACCTTCACCCGCGTGAGCTGGACCCGGATAATCCGCGTATCCGGCTGCCGCTGGCCAAAAGGTTTGTTTTAGATGCGCGGCTGGAAAGAACTGAAAAACGACTTAAACGCCTGCTAAATGACTTCCGTTTCACAGCCGTTTCAAATTTTTTGCTTTAACGTCATGATGGATGCGATCATCTATTTAAAAAACAATCTTGCCGATAATTTTACGCTGTATTTTATTCCGCTGTATATCCTGGGGGGCCGGCCGGCGGCCGTCTTGAGTGCTCAGTTGCTGGGACTTGACATCTTTATCTTGTTACCCGTAGTGGTCCTTCTGGATACGCTTCAAATTCCCTTTTTTTATCATGTGTACGATACCATCTCAAAGCGGTTGTTCGTGCAGAAGCTTTACCTAAGATCCGGAAAAAAAGAAGAGCGTCTGCGCCGATCAAAGCTGTTTCAATGGCTGCAGCTTTTAGGCTCTCCCGGGGTTGTGACGATTACCATGCTGCCGTTGAAAGGCTGCGGCATGTGGAGCGGGGTCCTTTTGTCAAAGCTTTTAAAACTGCCCAAACAGACCAGTTACCCCTTGATGATTATGGGCAGCCTGTTTGGTTGTCTGATTATTCTTGGCGTCGGCGAGGCCATTTTACAGCTTGTGAACTCGTTGTTCGCATAGCTTGATTTAAAAAAACACGATACTTAAGTATCTATTTAATATTGATTAATTAAATTTGTTTTGATATTAAATTTGACTTAGGAGCTGAAAGAATTAAATAACACCTGAGCATGGACCGGTCGTGATCAAAATGGTTTCTAAGAAAAAAGACGTGTTGGCTGAAATAAAAAAGAATTGTTTGATTCATGCCGTCAGTGTGCTGTTTGCCGCGCTTGCCCGGATAAAAAATAAAAATCTTTTCAGATGGGCGTATACGCTGCTGGCATTTTTGGCAGAAAAGCTGGTTAAAAAAGATTATTATGTGGCCAGAATCAGATGGGTTAAAAAACTGTTTGACAACAACCACCCCAGTTTGGCCGTTACCCAAAAAATACTGCGGGGTACGAATCCGCATCAGCGCAAAACAATTATAAAAACTGCCATTATCAATCAACTGTTGGTTGGTACGAATAAAAGGAAGGAGTTTTGTGAGCAAAATAACGGCATTTATCCTCCGGGTCTGGTTGTGATCAGCCCGAGCATGAAATGCAATCTGAATTGCTATGGCTGCTATGCAGGATCCTATCAAAAGAGCTCGGAGCTTTCTTTTGAAGAAATAGACCGTGCCCTGAGTCAGGCCAAAGAGATGGGTTTGTATTTTTGTGTGGTTTCAGGAGGTGAGCCGTTCTTCTATCCTAGAATTTTTGATCTGTTTGAAAAACATAACGATGTTTTTTTCCAGGTTTATACCCACGGCGGCCTGATCGATGAAAAGGTCTGCCGGCGACTGATCGAAGCCGGTAATGTCCTCCCGGCGATCAGCATCGAAGGATTCAGGCAGGAAACAGATGAACGCCGGGGCCGGGGCCATTTCGACCGCGTCATGAAGGCCATGGATTTATTAAGAGAAGCCAAAATACTGTTCGGATTTTCAGCCACATTAACACGTAAAAATACAGAGCTTCTAAGCAGCGATCGATTTGTGGACCTGATGATTGAAAAAGGCTGTATTTTAGGATGGTACTTTATGTATATGCCGATTGGACGCGAACCCGACCTTGCTTTGATGCAGACACCCGAACAAAGGGGTTACCAGGTGGAACGCTTGATTTATCTTCGCGCCAACAAGCCCATTTTGCTCGCTGATTTCTGGAATGACGGCCCCGTGGTCGGCGGATGTATTTGCGGCGGCCGGAAGTATTTCCACATTAATGCCAACGGTGATATTGAACCGTGCGTTTTTTGCCACTTTGCGACGCATAATATCAGGAGCAGCTCCCTGCAAGATGCGATTACCTCGCCGTTGTTCCGGTCAATTCGCTGCCAGCTGCCCTCCTATGAAAATCATCTCCGGCCCTGTATTATCGTTGACAGGCCGGAGGTCTGCCGGAAAGTGATTTCCGAAAACGATGTGTATTTTACCCATGAAGGCGCCGAAATCGCCTATAATGAGCTGGCTTACGAATTGGATCAGTATGCCCAGGCATACGGTAAGATTGCGGATGTTCTCTGGAAAAATTACTTTCAAAGCAAGTAGACGTAAAACAAGGGGTCATTCCGGTTGCATCAAGTCATCTGCCGCTTTCATAAGCATATCCTAATTTTCTCCGTTCTTGCGACTCTGGTTTCCATCGGCCTTGCCACTCGTCTTAAACTCGACCTGAACCTCATATCCCTGCTGCCTTCAGACAATCCCAGTGTCGATGCATTTTTTGATGTCGTCGAAACCATCGGGATTCAATCCACCTTAATCGCTCTGGTTGAAATGCCGCCGGACCTTGACGAGAAAGATTCGGAAGCAATTGTTGAACATTTATCCCGAACATACGCCCAAAGCCGGATGATAACGGAGACGGAATACAAAAGCGAAGCAAGACATCTGTCCAGTCTATTTCAGATGCTCTTGGAATATTTTCCGCAGCTTTTGAGCACCGAGGATCTGACGGCCTTGACCCGCAAGCTGTCTGATGACGGGATTTACAGGCAGGTCCTCGAAAACAAAAAACTTTTAATGAGCCCTTTTGGTATTGCGGCCAAAGAGCTGGTTTATGTTGACCCTCTGGGGCTCAGGGATGTGCTGGGATCTGCCTTGACAGTGCCGACGGGCAAACGAACCATCAAACCTCACAGCGGATATTACCGTACCGAGCAGGGGGACTATGTTATTTTTATCAAACCCCGCAAGCCTCCCCAGGATGTTTCCTTCAGTAAAGAGTTGATGAAGGAAGTGTCTTCTCTCGGAAAGAACGCTGTCGCGGAGCTGGCTGAGAAGCGCCCGGGTTTTTCCGATAAGATCAAAATATCTTATACCGGCGGTTATCCGATTGCGGTTCATGACGAGGCGGTTACCAAAACAGATATCAAGGTTACGCTGCTGACTTCTTTTTTAGGAGTTATGATGCTCTTCGGTCTGTCTTTCAGAAGGCTGCGGATCCTTTTTTTCGTGGGTTTGCCGCTGGCGATGAGCCTGGTGTGGACCCTGGGATGTGCAAGTCTTATCTTTGGAAGCCTCAATGTCCTCACGTGCATATTCTCGTGTGTCTTGATCGGGCTGGGGATTGATTTTGCCATCCATATCGTCAACCGCTATTTCGACCAAGACAAATTAAAACTGCCCGTGTCCCGGCGGCTGCAGCTCACCTTCGAGGAATCCGGCATGGGCATCCTTATCGCCGGCATTACAACGGCGGCCGCTTTTTTTTGTGTGGGGATATCCGATTTCAGAGGGTTCAGTGAACTGGGCATTTTAACAGGTATCGGCATCCTGATTTGCCTGCTGGTCATGTTTTTCATCCTTCCTGCTCTGATTGTCTATTTTGCAAATGAAAAAGACGCTGCCCAGACAGTTACACTGGCAGGTTTCGGTTTAAAGGCGTTTATCGGCAACATTCAGAAATATCCCCGGATTGTTCTTGGGGGTGTTGCCGTTGTGGTTGTGCTGCTGGCCGCTTGCGGTGCCGGGATCAGGTTTGATGACAACCTGAAAAATTTCCGATCGGCCGACAATAGCGTGCTGCGTTTGCAGGACAAAATTACCGATTGGCTGGGAGGTTCAACTGCTGCAATTCTTCTGGTGGCCCAGGGCAAAACAGAGGCAGCGGCGATGGAAACCGACGCATCCATCTATGCGGCCCTGATAGAACTGGAAAAATCCGGCAAAATCGCCGGGATCCGATCGCTCAGCCGCTACTTTCCTGCACCCGAACGGCAGCGCCTGAACCTGGAATTTATCCGGCAACATGCGGATCGTTTTGACATCAAACGCATTAAACAGACGTTTAACCGGGCACTGTCAAAAAATGGCTTCAAGATTCTGGATCTGTACGATGGGTATTTTGAACACCTGTCAAGAGCCGTCACGGAAGATAAACTCCTTCTGCCCGGCGCTTTGCAGGGTACGGAACTGGAAAGGTTCCTGAAAATGTTTGTTGCTCGCAAAGGCAATTCATACCGGACGATTACATACATCAGTCCGAACAAGGATCTTTGGTCCCGTTCGGATACCTTCGGATTTAAAGAGATGATCGTGCGCAAACTTGAAGCCAAAGGGATCGATAAAAGCCGTTATCTTTTGACCGGCCCGAATTTGCTCACCGCGGATTTAAAGGAGCTTATCATCCGCAATTTAAAATCTTCCCTTTGGCTGGCAGGCCTTAGCATTGTAGTGGTGCTCAGCGTTTATTATCGAAACTTAAAGCTGGTGCTTTTTTCGATACTGCCCTTAATGATCGGTTTGGCCTCTATGGCCGGTATCATGGCCCTGTTGGGTTTGGAGTTTAATTTTATCAATTTGATTGTCATTCCGATGATCGTCGGCATCGGTATTGATGACGGCGTTCACTTTACCAATACATACCGCCGGAAGGACCCTTTAAACGGTCCGGATGCAATGATTCAAACCGGACGGGCCGTGGTATTAACCTCCTTGACGACGATAGCAGGTTTCGGGTCAATTGCTTTGTCCCACTACCCGGGACTGAAGAGCATGGGGTACGTGGCCGTCATCGGCATCAGCGCCTGCATGCTCGCTGCCGTTATCGTGCTTCCGGCTATTTTTTCGATACTTAAACCCTAATTGAGCGATTGTCGAGTTTGCCGAAATTGAAGCGGGCTGCGGGAAGCTTTAATGTTAAAAAAATGTCGGAATTGACCATCTGCTATTGACATTTGCTCATGCTATTGAGTAAATTTGCTCATAATATTGAGTTAAATGTGTCATGGAGAGGCTTATATGTATAAGCGATTGATTTATAATGAAATAATTAAGAGGATCGCCGAACCCAGGCGTTTCATACAGGTACTCTCCGGTCCCCGCCAGACAGGTAAAACGACGCTTGCCCAACAGGTGTTGCAATCACTTGATTGGCCGGTACATTATGCCACTGCAGACGAGCCTGCCTTGAAAGGACCGGACTGGATCGAGCAGCAATGGGAAGTTGTTCGCACCCGGCTAAAAACCAATTCGAAAGCCCGACCCGGCCTTCTGGTTCTGGATGAAATTCAGAAATTACCTCGATGGTCGGAAACCGTCAAACGCTTGTGGGATGAAGATAGCACCTCGAATCTGCCACTTCATGTTATAATTCTAGGTTCTTCACCATTGCTGGTTCAAAAAGGGTTGACCGAAAGTCTGGCCGGGCGATTCGAAATGACGCATATCACCCATTGGTCCTATGCGGAAATGCAGGCGGCCTTTGGTTTTGGAATGGACGAGTATATCTATTACGGCGGCTATCCGGGAAGTGCTGCATTGATTGATGATCAGACGCGTTGGGCCGGCTACATTGTTGATTCACTGATCGAAACGACCATCTCAAGAGACATTTTACTGATGACCCGGGTCGACAAGCCGGCTTTGTTGAGAAGACTTTTTGAACTCGGATGCTCGTATTCAGGTCAAATCCTGTCTTATCAGAAAATGATCGGCCAGTTGCAGGATGTCGGCAACACGACCACTCTGGCGCATTACCTGAATTTATTGCAAGGGGCGGGACTGCTGGCCGGTTTGCCAAAGTATGCCGGCGAAAAAGTTCGGCAGCGTGCATCGAGCCCTAAGTTGCTGGTTTTAAATACCGGTCTGATGACAGCGACTGCCTATCGGCCGCTGGAAGACATCCGCACAAACCCGAAGCTATGGGGGCGACTGGTTGAAACGGCGGTTGGAGCATCGCTTTTCAATTCGGTCATCGGAAAGAACATCGATCTGTTTTACTGGGCCGGTCGCAATCGAGAACTCGATTTTGTTTTGTCCAGAGGAAGCGAATTGATAGCTATCGAGGTTAAAACCACGTTACATAAAACGAAATTGCCGGGAATTGTCGAATTCTCAAAACAGTTTTCAGTCGCAAAAAAAATTCTCGTTGGCAACCAGGGCATTCCGCTTGAAGAGTTTTTGATGACACCGGTGGAGGCATTTTTTTAACCCGATCCGGAAATTTACAGTTGTTTTTAGACGGGATGCCCCCCGTTTGATTTGAGTTTGATCAATATAGTCAACAAGATAAAATGACACTTATTATTTGAGGGGCGTCTTGGAAGCCGTCCTACACAAAGTGTTAGCGCGTAGCACCAAAAAAATAGTTAAATTGTATGACCGTCCCGGACTTCCTTAACGGATATGCCACAACCGCCATGTGTGTTCAAAAACTGGGGTTCTCCCGTGATACGGCGTGGCGTCTGTTGAGCCGCCTGACAAAGGAGGAGGTTCTGAAAAAAACCGGGTCCGGCCGAGGAACCCGATATTATCTGACCAAAGCGCCCGGTCAGGCGTAATTCAGGCAAAAACAAATTAAGCAGGCGAAAATCAGGCGCTATTCGGGCGCAAAAAAGTAGAATCAGATACGAGTCGGGCGAAAAATTTGAATCATCCGCACAAACAGGAAAAAACCCTGAGCCTGAATTTTTCACGCGCCTGATGCGCTCATTTGCCCCGGTAACGGGATTTACGCCTGAGGCGTACAAGTCCGCTGCGCTCCAACAAGTATCCAATACCCAGCACCGAGTAACCAGGGATCAGTGAAAAGTAAGCAGTAAGCAGCGACAAATGACCAGAACTAACCATTGATTTTTTTAATTTTTTCATTTAAGGTCAAGCAGTTATTTTGCCGGGACAGCGAGACATAAACATCTTACATTGTCAGGCGGCCGTATGGCTCCAAAAATACTAAACGCCCCTCTCTTTCGCTTTCGCGAGATGAGGGGTTTTTGTGTTTATAGTTAGTACAAAAAAATAGCTAAATTACTTGACCGCCCCAGACGTCTTCCAGTTGCTGTCAGGATCATATAATGAAATCGGAAAAAATCACACTCTCTCAGCTCGAATCATTCCTCTTCAAGGCGGCCGATATTTTGCGCGGCAAGATGGACGCCTCGGAGTTCAAGGAATTCATTTTCGGGATGCTCTTTCTTAAGCGCCTGTCGGACGAATTCGACCGCAAGCGCATGCAGCTCAAAAATACGGATTTTGCCCACTTAAAGGGCCAGCCGGATCTGTTAAAAGAACTCCTTGAAGAAAAAACATCCTATGGCGAGACTTTTTTCGTCCCGCCCCGCGCTCGCTGGCATGAGTCATGGATCGATGAAAACGGCGATGAGGTCCCCCCGCTCAAGCACCTCAAGCACGACATCGGCAATATGCTCAACAAGGCCATCGCCGCCGTTGAAGACGAAAACGACGCCCTGGCCGGGGTGCTGAAAAACAACATCGATTTCAATGCCGTCAAAGGCAAGACCAAGATTCCCGACCAGAAGTGGAAGGACCTGCTCGACCACTTCAACCAGCCCCAATTTGTCCTGGTCAACGACAATTTCGAGTTTCCCGACCTGCTCGGCGCGGCCTATGAATACCTGATCAAGTTCTTTG
>JACKQG010004022.1_pt1 | contig 17399 bp, 12 predicted proteins | sample 8237621 | NCBI WGS metagenome assembly JACKQG01 (sample SAMN15677084, study PRJNA649215) | marine metagenome | biome: marine; feature: Black Sea; material: saline water; isolation source: suspended particulate matter (SPM) from the Black Sea western gyre | collected 2013-06-09/2013-06-10 | depth...
CGTTTATCTGCTTAATCTGTGAAAATCTGCGTTCTATTACGTGTGCTATGACATTATGCTAAAAAAGAAATCTACACTCGTTTTTAAGATCATTATCAGTATTCTCTTCCTGATATTTCTTTTCTTTATAATAAAGCCACAGCAAATACTCGGTGCACTTCGGGATGCAGACATTCTCTGGATTCTCCTTGCTCTTTTACTTCTGCCGCTTAATCTGTTCCTGCAATCCATGCGGTGGAAATTTCTCGTCACTTTGAGTAAAGAAAAAGTTTCTAATAAAGAGATAATTTATTCTATACTTTATAGCTTTTCCTACAGCATTTTTACACCTGCCAGACTTGGCGAGATCGGAAGAGCTTTTCATATTGCGAACTCAAAAAAAGACGAGATGGTCGTACTTGCATTCTATGAAAAATTCTTTGCATTTTGCTCTCTCTTGCTTTTCGGACTCATTTCTCTTAGCTTTTACCAGAGTTTTTATTATTTGATCTCAGTGGTTGCTGTGCTTCTCCTCATGTCCTTCTCAAAATATATTGCACAGCATCTTCCATACTTTAAGAAGTTTACATCCATTTTACAAAAAGTTCACATTGCAAAAATATTCCTGATCTCTCTTCTTTTTGTTTTTGTGTATATCTTCCAATTTTATCTCATCCTGAATGCTTTCCGACAAGTGAACATCTTCAGTTCATTCTTCTTCATTTCCATTGTGATGCTGGTGAATGCCGTCCCAATCACGTTTAGCGGACTTGGATTGCGGGAGCTTGCTTCTGTGTATTTCTTTAAGCAGCTTTTAATGAGTACGGGGCAGGCAGCAAGTGCGTCATTGCTTCTCTTTGCAATCAATATACTCATTCCCACACTTTGCGGATTTATACTTCACCTGAGACCGACGCATGTCAAAATAGCAGAAAGTGAAGGACAATGAAAAAGATCTGCCTCCTGGCTCTTATAATTATTCTATTCTCCATAAATCTTATTGCAGAAGAAAAACCATATAACACAGGACGTAGTTCCACAAAAGCATTGCTCTGGTCCATCATACCCGGCGGCGGGCAGATATATAACAAGCAGTATGTGAAAGCAGGCATAGATATTCTGGCAGAATCGCTGCTACTTGGAACAGCTATTCAATATCATATCGAGATGAATGACGCTTATTCATTGTATGAGCAGACACACAACCAAGCATATTATGATGAGTACAATTACTACTATCAGCAGCAGCAGAATATGCTCTGGTGGTGGGCGACAGTGAAGCTACTTGCTGTGCTCGATGCCTATGTAGATGCAAGGTTGTTTAATTTTAATGAGAAAAAGAAAAAATTAGATCTGGAATTTGAGGGTTTGGGAATGTCATTGAGGTATAATTTTTGATTTTTACAGATATGGATATTAACCACAGAGAGCACAGAGAACACAGAGATATATCCACAACTAAAAAGAGATGTCATTCCATCAAAAAAGGGAATCCAGTATTCTCGCATAGACGTAAAACTGTAATGAGGAAGAGAGCGTTGTAGAATCATTTGTACTCAAATGATCACATTCAATTATTTCTATATCTTAATTCATTAATTTCTGCAAACTTATTGACAGATTATAAAAATTTATATGAAAAATACATTAAATAAAATTAAGACTCGTTTTTAACGAACTGGAGTTGAGTGATAAATAAATATCGTTATATAAAATGACGGATAAAGTGATAATATGCAAATAGATATAGCGAAAATAAAGCAAAAAATTCTTCCAATTTTACTCCGCTATGGAGTTACAAGGGTAGGATTATTTGGCTCTTATGTTCGAGGGGAGATGAGAGATGATAGCGATATTGATATATTGGTAGAGATTGAAAAAGATATTAGTCTACTAGATTTTGTAGGACTTAAACTTGAAATTGAAGAAGTGTTGGGGAGAAAAGTAGATTTAGTGGAGTATAATACAATCAAACCTCTTCTTAGAGACAGAATCTTGAAAGAACAGGTCGTAATCTTATGAGAAGAAATATGCAAGTACATATCGAGGATATTTTGGAATGCATTGAGAAGATAGAGGAATACACAAAAGAAATTGGTAGGGATGAGTTTTTAGAGAATACCCAAATTCAGGATGCTGTTTTAAGACGATTGGAAATTATAGGTGAAGCAGTAAAGAATATTCCACAGGATTTCAGAGACAGATACCCAGAAATACCATGGAAGAAGATTGCAGGAATGAGGGACATTCTTATTCATGAATACTTCGGAGTAAATTTAGAGCGAACTTGGAAGATTATTGAAGATGACATTTTTGATTTGAGGTTAAATATACTAAAAGTGAGGAAAGATTTAGGAGAGATCAATTACCAATAAGAATTGCACCTTAACTTCATATAACAGAGTGTAACTAACTTCTCCTGATAAATCGGGATCTGCTTAATTTACCCCCTGTACGCTGTCGTTCCACAAACTTCAGATACGATAGTGAAGCTATATCGAAAACATATATTCCGAAAATCCTCCATACCGATAACTCACCTGAAAAATTTCCTTTGTGAATAGATCGATCGCACTTAATTTTTTGAAATATCCCGCTCCTGTATCTATACCAATTTTATCAACTGTAATAAGCACTCTGCGCTGTGGGCTATGTCCGAAAACAACGATCTTACCCAAACCGGTTGGATAATTAATAAATTGATGCCGTATCCATATAAGCACTTCCCGTTTCTGCTCACCAAAAGGAACTCCCGGCATCACCCCGCCATGTGCAAAATAATAATGATCTGTTTCAAAAAATATCTTCGTGTCCTTAATAAATTCCAAATGCTCTTGTGGTATAAGATGTCCCAAATCAGCGACTGTCGAACCGACATCTCCATATGATAGCGCAGTAAATATTCCTCCATTGCCCTCATAATACAAACCGTAAATTGCTTCCTCATCCAATCCCAGAAGATCCAGGAGCATATCCTCATGATTGCCCCGAAGAAAAACCGATCTATATTCCTTTTTGAAATTTATCAGATAGTCAACCACTTCGCGGCTTTTTTTTCCTCTATCGATATAATCTCCGATAAAGACAAAAAAATCTCTATCAGAAGGATCGATCTTTCCCATCAACTCTTGCAGCATATCGAACTGCCCATGAATGTCTCCGACTGCGATCAGACGGGAGTAGTCTTTTTCCCTCATTTTAGAATTTGAATTCGACCCAGATATTAATAGCTGTAGTCGTGGTCGAGGTTCCTTCTTTCAGGTTTTTCTGGGCTTCGTAACGGGCTGTGAGTCCTGCATTGATATCTCTGCTGAAATTGTAAGCCACCCTGGGCTCAACCTTAAATGTATTCTTATTATTGGAATAATCCCACTCGTTGGTTACGGTATTAAATATTTTGGAACTATTCGAAGTATAACTTATATCAAGGTCAATATCGGTTTTATTAGTCATATTCAGACGTCCAAGCAGAGGTATTTTCACCCCTTTTGCAGACTGGAATGTGTAGCGAAAAGTTGCACTGAAACCTGCTTCGTCAGTTCTTAATTTCTGATTATTTTCACTATAACTTGTCTGGTTGCTGAAACTATAATTGAAACCAAGATTTGCATTTACCTTATTGAACAGTTTTGTATTAAATGAGATGAGAGGGCTAAACTGGAATTTTTCGGTCTTGCGATCAGGAGTATTCCAGAATCCTTGTCCTGTATTAGATATCATGCGGGAAAAACTCGTCGAGAGATTGCTTTTCTTCATGAATTTTACTTTTAGGAAATCATCGAGTCCATTGAAGCCAAGAACGATTCCCGGCAGAGTTATTGATTCTGATTTTGTCTTGTTGCCGGAATTTTGATTCAGATCAATAGCGTATTTTGCATTAACTTCTGCGCTTAAGAACTTCGTCATCTCAAATCTGGTACGCGTATTGGCAGAGAATGCATCGACCTGACCTGTTGATTGTATCTGTCCAAAGGTAAAATCACGTAATCCAAGCTGATAATAAAGATCTGGTAAAGAATCCGGCGGAACATAGTATTTTGTTTTATAAGTTCCTGAATAACTGAGATCCACAGAACCAATCTTATTGACACAGAAGCCAACTACTTTTGTGGCATACATTGCGATCCTTTTCAATCCTAAGGAAGGAGCTTCCTCTTCTTCAACAATGACTTCTTCCTCACCTTCCGGTGTTTTCACCTCGATATCCACAGAATCAATTATTACTTCGATCTCCTCATTTTTTAGATCTTCCTTTTCTCTTTCCATCTCCTGTTCTTCAAATTCTTTTTGTCTCTCAATATCTTCCAATTCCTTCTCGTCGATCTCTTCTATCTCCTCCTCTATTATCTCTTCTTTTTTCTCATCGATCTCTTCTATTTCCTCCTCTATTATCTCTTCTTCCTTGTCTTCACCCTTAACTTCTTTGACAACTTCCTCGATCTCGATAAGTCTCATAATATATTCACCCCATTTATTAAACTTCAGTGTTATGCTTGCGGAAGTTCTACGTTCATTTTCAACTTCATATTGAATACTCAATGAGTCATTTTGAAGATTTTCTCTGCGGTTTTGTTTATATCCCGTTTTATACTGTGTGTTGAAACTAAAATATTTCAAATACTGAGGTACATATTTAAGCGTTACGTCCTGATTTCTGGAAGTCTCCACACCGATATTCAGTTTTCCAACCTTATTTTTCTTTCCAAGATCACGTGTCATATTCAGCGTATAATCAGTGTCAAAATCTGTAAACAATTCATAATCCACACTAAGTCTTGGATTCAACGTGTGTTGCGGCACCTTATCATCTTTTATGAATAGCGTATCCTGGCTCTGCTTGGTCCATGAATTGTATCTTGTATAGTTATAATCAGTATTGATGGTGATCTTCTGCGGGAGGAAGTACACTTTGAATTTTTCAAAAATTTCGATATCATGAGTATTTTTTGCGAAATTCAATGTATAATTCAACGTTCCTGTATATTTGTAAGTGGTATCCTGCTTTGTAGGAGAAAGAGATTTGCTGTGCTGAACCGTTGTTTTGACAAAGGTATTATCGAGAAAAAGCTTTGCGAAAAAGTTGGTTGATTTTTTGTTTTTTCGCAGTGAAATCGATGCTGATTTTGTTTCGCTGAGAGTTTTATACTTATTCCTTTCTTCCGGTGTGGTGAGTTTTACGTCTGAACTCGGCTGAAAGCGCGGCTTACTTTCACTAAAAGTATAATCGAACTTCAGCGGGATATCAAAGCCCCATTCGTCAGGCATAAATTTATGAAGATAAAGATTATTTCTCAGGGCATAGGAATAACTGTCCGAACCGCTGCCTGCATTTGCACCGAGAGAATAGAAATTCGGAGTCTTTCTTTCGAAATTGATCCGTACATCAGCAAAGTCTGCAATTTTTGCATCGAGTGTTAATCTGGCTGCCATACCCATCTCACTGTATGGATCACCCACACGAATATCATCAAAGAAAATGCGACCACTGAATTCAGTCTCTAAAGTATCAGGACGAATAAGTCCGACTGCTATCTGCTTGATATAACCAAGAGAAGGATTACCTACTATTCTCAAACGAGCAGTTGTATCAGGCACATCACTCTTTTTCATATTGGTAAATTCCGTAAAATCGATCGTGATATTTTGCCAGCGGCTCTCAGTCATTTTTGAGTCGATATCATCATACACTTGCACGGACTGACGATATTCGTAGTAGTTTGATGTATCTGCACCAAGACGGAAAATAATTGTTTCGGTACCCGACGCATATGGCGGCGGTCCTGTGGCATGCTGAGCATAAACCCATAACATTACTTTGCTGTAATTGAGCAGGTCTAATTTTTCTGAAAAATTCTCCTTCGCATAGATGTATCTGTTCTGCTCAAGATTTTGAATTTTCAGTACAAGGGACTGCTCGATCTCTTTTTCTTTATCATCGTCACCGGTAAGAGAACCGGGAGGTGGAGTATAATCGAGATTATTAGAATTATTTTCTGTTGCCACCTCGAATGCCTCATCGGGCTGCAGATCGGCAGGTTTGTGCAGCGTGGTATCCATAATGGCAGAAGCAGTCCATTTGTTGCCAACCAGCTCGAAGGTCTCGATATCAATAACCAGATCGTCCGAAGTTTCTGTCTTCATCCACAAACGAGCGCTTTGAATATAATTCCACGCAATATTTCCCTCCCCAAGAGGTTTAAAGAAAAGTGAATCCTGCAAGGGAATACGGATGAATTTCCACTCGTTATTTTCGGAAATAAGAATCTCCGGATCTACGTTTTTAAGGTCTATAGCATATTGAAAATAGTTGTTTTTAGTATCAAGTTTAAAGTTTTTATTCAGGTCTTCTGTATCCAGACGTCCGTTGACTTCATCACCGTTTATTCCACTGTAATTTGATGATCCCGCAGTATAATTATAATCATCATTTCCATCATCGACTTCGGGAGTATCATCTTCATCATGATTTTTGGGAGGTACCGGGTCTGTGCCAGGCACATTATCAAGTCCTACGTCTTCACCCACATCGAGCACTCCATCCTGATTGATATCCTCATAGTTCAGAATGCCATTTGGTTTGAGAATTGGATAATAATCTTCAGTCATGGTTCCCAGGTCTATGAATAAAGAATCTCCTATTTCAGCATCATCTGCTTTAAGAGTGATCTCAAGGTATCGTTTCTTGGAAAAATCCTCTGCGGTTCTGCCAAAACTTTTCATGATACCCCCCCAACTAGGAAGGGGAGTAAGTGGAAGTGGTTTTAATTTACATTCAAGAACAGACACATACTCTCTTCCCTCATCTGTGGGAAGATCCGGATAGATGTCTTTTTTCTGGAATATATTATGAGGATTATACCAGCTCAGATCACCTCTTGAAATAAGGGTAACAAGTGTATCTGCCATAAGAGAATCGATTCCAATAGGATGGCTGGCAAAATCATACTCAGTTCGGCTAATACCAACAGAAAATATTTCGTTGATCGCTTCCATATCATCGATGTATGCCTCGCTGTTATCAGTTGCATTAGGATCAGGAATGTTCATTGCAACTTCACCGGAAAGCGAAACGCTTGATGTCTTATTTGTTTTCACCAGTGGTATCATATCAACGAGATCGGTCACAAAAGGTAGATCCGCTTTAACAGATCCATCAATATCACCAATGAAAATCTTAGTTGGCTCGGCTCCTACCCTTACATGCTTATTGTCCGAGGAACCTCCTTCATACATGAAGGTTGCACCGATCTTTGCATTATTATTGAATTCATAATCTGCCCGAAAACCGAACATGCTCTTCTTGTCCATACTGAAGAATGGTTCGTATTCAAAATCTATTTTCACGTCAGCATTAGGATCGCTTGCAGCATCGCCTTTGAGCCGTACTGTACCGCCGAAATAATCAATATCATAATCCGTTCCCTTTTTCATAAGTACGCCGTCAATATAGACTTTCTCACTTCCTTCAATTATATTAATGTGTCCCAGGTTGATCGTGCTGCCGACTGTATTTGATTTCACGCTAAGGTAAAATGGATTATAATTATCTTCAGTCGGGTCAGGATTTCGCTCATTATAGACCATCGGATTTCCGAGTGTGCTGCTGTATTCCGAGAACCAGTGCGGCTGGAATGGCTCCCACATACGGAAGACGGCAAGTCCTTTTTCCAGATCAATTGTCTCATCGCTACCGTTCACAACACCGTCTCCATTTGTATCTAAATTAAGAATATTTATAAATTTATGCTGTACATTGTTAGAGTCTGCAATGCTGTATTTTTTTGTTCCTCCATCATTGGGATCTTCATAAAAGATCTTAATTTCAAAGCCCTGGGAATCGATATTCTTACCCCCAAGACTGTAAATATTTTTAAATTGATAACCCCACAATGCTTCAGGCAGATCCTCATTCGGAACATTGTAGTTCTTTTTTATCATTTTAACAATTGGAACCCCATCTACATAACTTCCCCACTTCTTCCCGGATTTTTCTTCATAGATCACACCAATTGCATAATTATCCGAAATCCCCACTCCGAATTGGATCATATAAGGTGAGTTCAGATAGTCTATCAAAAAATCATTTATCGGGTCGTTAAGCTCATAAAATTTATATTCATTTCCATCCAAGTCATAGCCGGTTATATCACTTGGATCAACACGTCCGTCATCGATGAAGATTCTCACTGAGGCATCTTTGGGCATCTTATTAAGAATATAGTACCACTCGGTCATGGGCAGTGTGTCCGGATTTACAGGCAGATTATCAGGACCTACAAACAAGCTGTCAGGTTCGTTGAACAGGAAATATTTATTTCGAACAAAATATTTGTCCATATAGTCTGTTTCATGTTCAACCGCACTACCTGTGGCAGATGCAGATGCCTGTTTGCCTTCCTGCTGGCTGACAATGGTGGTGAGTTTTAGCTTCCCAAATTCAAATTCACCTTTTATGCCAAAAAGGTCTTCCGAAGAAGCAGAATAACTTATAAATTGTGAGCCCGAAAGTGAGAGCCGCGTATCGCCTGCCTCTATCAGCTTAATGGGATCATCTTCATCACCCACATACTTAATGCTGATCTTATTTTTCTCAAAGATAGATGCATCAGAGGTTTGTTTTACATCGACCTTTATCTTTTTACCGATAGTTCCGCTGATGCCAAGATTCAGCTTTTGCTCCATTTTCAGGTCTGGGAAGAATCCAGCATTTGAGCTTTCGTTTACTGTTTCCGGCTTGCGTTTTGTTGATGAGCCACCAATAGTAATCGTTTGAGAACCGGTCACTTTGAGCCGGCCAATATTATCACCAAAGAAACGCCTCATTGCTTTTGGCATTTTTATCTTGGGAAATTCAATATCCGGAATAATTCCCTGCCCCTGCTTATCCTGAACACGAAGTCGTTCGGCTTCTTCGATGTCTTCGTATAAATATTCATAAAGCTGCTCACGGAAGCGAACATTCACATAGTTTTCCAAGCCCAATGCAAAAGGTGCATGGATACGGGCTCCTCCAAAGGAACTTTTAACAAGCACCCTGTTCTTTCTGATATCAATTTCATCCGAGTGTTCGTAGAGCTTGGAATTCACAAAATACTTATTGAATTTCTGTTGTGGAAATGCTTCTTTCTTGAGGTATTCTACTACCTCTGTAGAGTCCTCTTTTGCCATAAGAGGCATGGAAATAGGATGATGGAACAAACTGGGAAAAGACGACACTTTTTGGGGATGTATTTTTTTCTTTTCTATAACTGTTTTTGTAGTATCTTTTTGTTTCTCGTGCTCCTCAGTAAGATTTAATGTATCAGCAAAAGGAATTTTATCAACAATACCGAGTTCCGGCTTTTCAATAAACAGGGTGTCAGTAACAATGAGAAGCGTATCTTTAGTCGTTTTTCCGGTGCTATCTGTGACCTCGATTGTTTGCTTGCTTACCTTCTCCTCACCTTTTTTGATGATGGTCTGTGCCTGTATCGCATTATGCTGCAGGAGTGTATAACCTGATGCAACTAAAAACAGGATGCTTATAAAGAAAACAGATTTAATCTTCATACCTATTAAACTTATTACTATCCTTAAACATATTTATTCAATTATTTACAGTGTTTATCCATTAATTGGCGGATTGCTCGCCTTAAGCGAATTTTCGATAGTATCAAAGTATATAGGCAGTCTTCCTCTTTTGATTGCCAAAATGTAAATCCATTCCCGTCTCGGTCAACATTTTATTCATTCCAAGCTTAGCGCATTCGATCTTTTTCATAGGAAGCTCTTGTATGCGCAAAGTCATTTTTATCGTCAAGGAATTGATGATTGTTGACAAAACATCACTTAAAAATAGTCTGCTCACATCAAATTTTGGGAGGTGCTATGCGGCTGCTTATTCAGCGTGTGAACCGTGCTTCTGTCTCAGTTAACAGAGAACTTATTTCAAAGATAGGAAAGGGACTGCTCATCTTTCTTGGAGTCGGGCATAATGATAGTGAAGCTCATGCAGACTTTCTTGCAAAAAAGGCAATGAACCTGCGCATCTTTGAGGATGATGAAGGTAAGATGAATCTCAGCGTGAAAGATATTGGTGGAGAAATTCTGCTGATCTCGCAATTCACTTTGTATGCAGATACAAAAAAAGGTAACCGTCCCGGCTTTTCTGACTCCGCTCCTCCCGAAAAAGCAGAAGTGCTATATGAGTATTTTGGAAAGTGTTTGAACGAACTTGGAGTTCCGACAAAAATGGGACAATTCGGTGCGCTCATGGAGATCGACCTTCTGAATTTCGGACCCGCAACCTTCCTTTTGGAGAGAGAATAGACACCAAAATAAACCGGCACTCCCAAAATCTTGACACGCTTTACCCCATCAGGAAATTTCCCCCTCAACATGAATAATAACTCCTATCTCTATGAAATTGGAACAGAAGAACTGCCGGCTTCTTACATACTACCTGCGATAACTTTTTTACAAGAATATTTTTCCACCCGCTTGCAGGAAGCTCAAATTGATTTTGATGAGATCAAGAACTATTCAACACCACGCAGATTATGCATAATGATAACAGGACTTCCTGCTGCTCAGGCAGATTCCTCTGAAGAAATTGTCGGACCTCCCAAACGTATTTCCTATGACGAACATGGAAAACTCAACAAGGTTGGGCTGGGATTTCTAAAGAAGCAGAATCTTAAAGAAGAAAATATTATTATTAAGGAACTTCCAAAAGGTGAATATCTCAGTGTTATAAAGCACATAAAGGGAAAGCCGACTGAAGAAATTCTCAGCACGATTTCTGTCGAATCCATTCCCAAAATCCTCTTCCCGAAAAAGATGCACTGGGGAAACGGCACGCTTCTCTTTGCCCGTCCTATACGCTGGATTCTTGCTTTATATAATGATAAGCTTCTCGAGTTTGAGATCAATGGAATAAACAGCAACACATGCACTTTCGGAAACCGCTTCCAAAAATTGCATAATATTATTAATATAACTATAATTAATATATATATTACATTATTAATAGAACACTTTGTCATTGCAGACAGAGATGAAAGAAAGGCACGGATCAAAAATGAAATTCAGCTCGCTGCTTCGCAAATCAGCGGCATGCCTGTTGAGAATCCCGAACTGCTCGAAACCGTGACCGATCTTGTTGAATTTCCCTCTCCAATTGTTGGAATCTTTGACAAATCATTTTTATCTTTACCTCCCAAAGTGCTGACAACAACTCTTTCAGAAACACAAAAATCCTTTTCTGTACAGAATAAGGACAATGAACTTATGCCATACTTTATCGGCATTGGAAACAGCAATCCGAAGACAATAAGTAAAGTACTATATGGCAACGAGCGGGTTATTAATGCACGCCTTAGTGATGCAAAATTCTATTTTGATACGGACAAAGAAATCCCACTTGCAGCAAGAGTTAATGAGCTGAAAAAGATCACTTTCATAAAAAATCTCGGCACACTTTTCGATAAGATCGAAAGAATGAAATCTCTCGGACAATGGTGTACAGATGCTCTTTCTTATGATGAGGAAAAAATTGAAAGAGCAGTTTATCTGTGCAAATCCGATCTGACCACACTTATTCTCGGAGAAAAGGAATACACAAAATTGCAGGGCTACATGGGCTGGCAATATGCGTTGAATGACGGGGAAGATAAAGAAGTGGCAAGGGCGCTTTTCGAGCAGTACCTGCCGCGTTTCAAGGGTGATATTCTGCCCGAAACAAAAACAGGAACAGTCCTCTCGCTTGTTGATAAGATGGATACAGTAATTGGATGTTTTTCAATAGGATTGCAACCCACCGGCACAAGCGATCAACTCGGGATACGAAGAGCAGGGAATGGTATTATCGCGATACTGGCAGAGCAAAAGTTATATCTGAATCTCGATAAATTCATTTCTCAAAGTATTGAAACTTTTGAAGATACCAAAAAGGAATTGAAAGAAGAAGTAGTTGATTTCTTTATTCAGAGAATACGCACTTATCTTGAAAATATTGGCATCGATTACGATGTTATAAATGCTGTCCTTGAAGCAGATCACACCGATATTCCCGATTTGATAATTCGAGCCAAAAGACTGCAGGAATTCAAACTGCATGAAGATTTCAAGAAGTTCATCATCGGGTTTAAAAGAGCATCAAATATACTGGAAAGCTCGCAGAAGACAGTTAGTTTGAATGAATCGCTTTTTGAGGAAAAAGAAGAATCTGAACTCTATAAAAAACTCACTGAGATCATACCTCATTATGAAGCTCATTTCGATAAGAAAAACTACAATGCCTGCTTTAACGACCTTGTTGCCTTGAAGGATTTTATTGATTTATTTTTCGATAATGTGATGGTCATGGTTGAGAATGAAGAGCTTAAAGAAAACCGCATGGCGCTCCTTCGTTTGATCCATTCTACCTTCACGAAAACTGCTGATCTTTCAAAGATCGTATATGAATTATAGGCATTCGGAGATACAATGAGCACAACACTTTCCCACCGCGCACGAGCGATCAAGCCTTCCCCGACACTAACCGTTTCTGCCCTTGCCAAAAAGATGAAATCGGAAGGTCATGATGTAATAAATTTCGGTGTTGGAGAGCCGGATTTCAATACTCCGGACTACATCAAAAATGCTGCCAAGAAAGCGATTGATGAAAATTTTACCCGCTACACTGCTGCTGCCGGCATTCCTGAATTGCGAGAAGCAATCGTAGAGAAATTCAAAAAGGATAATGATCTTGACTATGCTGCCGATCAAATCTTTGTCTCTCCCGGTGCAAAAGCTTCGATCATTCACATTCTCATGGCAATATGCGATCTTCGCGACGAGGTACTGATCCCCTCTCCCTATTGGGTGAGCTATACTTCACAGGTAGAAATGGTTGACGGACACCCTATTCTGCTTCCCACGAATATGAGCACAAATTTCAAGATAACAGCTCAGCAGCTTGATGATGCACTTAACTCTCTCGGTAATCCGAAAGCACTCATTTTGAACTCCCCGAATAATCCTACAGGAAGTGTATATTCCAAAGATGAACTACTTGGCATTGCAGAAGTTTGTGTGAAGCATAATATTTTTATTATTTCTGATGAAATCTATGAGAAGCTCATTTATGACGGCGAAAAGCATGTATCCATCGCATCGCTTTCCCCTGAAGCAAAGGAGCTCACAATCGTGATAAACGGCGTTTCCAAAGCTTATGCTATGACCGGCTGGCGTCTCGGGTATGCTGCCGGACCAATGGAAGTCATCAAATATGCAAGCAGAATTCAAAGCCACACTATCTCAAATGTAAACTCTATGACCCAGAAAGCTGCCATCGTTGCTCTCACAGAAGATGACGGAAGCATTGAAAATATGCGTAAGCAGTTCGAGAAGCGAAGAAATTTTCTTGTAAAAGAATTGAATAGTATTCCTAATGTGAGATGCACGCTCCCCAAGGGTGCATTTTATGCCATGCCAGACATCTCTTATTATTTACAAAACAATAATAAGAACATCACCTCTTCGGCAGATCTTTGCACGTACATTTTAAAGAATTATTATGTCGCAATCGTTCCAGGCTTAGCATTTGGCGCAAATAACTATGTTCGCTTTTCCTATGCAAATTCCATGGAGAATATTGAAAAGGGACTGAAGCGTTTTGCTGAAGGATTGAAAAATATTATATAACATGTCTTTTTTCACTGATGAATGGAAAAAACGAAGAAACTATCGAAATAAAGACCTTACCTCGGTCTGGAAGCTCATCATCAGGATCATACTGCTCATCTTGCTGATCCTGCTTATTCGGTTTTTTTCTACAGGCGGAGTTTCAAAATTCTGGGACTATCTTCTGAATGAAAAGAACAAACCTGCCACTGTGATAATTGAAGAAACGGAGACAGGATAATGAGTTTACTGATAGTCGGCTCCATTGCTCTCGACAGTATTGAAAATCATCACGGAAAAGTGCATGATGTGCTTGGTGGTTCTGCAGTTTATTCATCAGTTTCAGCAAGTTTTCTTTATGATAAAGTTTCCATTATCGGAGTGGTCGGTCAGGACTTTCCAAAAGAGCATGTTGAATTGCTGGATAAACATGGTGTAAATACGTCAGCTTTGCATTTTGCAGATGGAGAAACCTTTCGCTGGAGAGGGCGCTACAACAACCCCAATCAAGCGATCACGTTGGAAACCCACTTGAATGTATTCGAAAAATTCAATCCTATTATTCCTGAAAATCTTCGTGATTCCCCGTTCGTATTACTAGGAAATATTGATCCCGAAATACAGCTCAATGTGATCTCTCAAATGAAAAAACCGAAGATCATTGCTGCAGATACGATGAACTACTGGATCATCAAGAAACTCGATAAATTGATAGAAATGTTTCAGCATATTGATATTCTTTTTATTAATGATGAAGAGATCCGTTTGCTCACGCAGGAACATTATATATATGAAGCTTACCAGAAGATACTCACTTACGGACCAAAGATCGTAGTCGTCAAAAAGGGCGAACACGGCGTTATGATCGTGAAAAAGGGCTTCTATTTCTTTGCTCCGGGCTATCCACTGAAAAAGGTAATGGATACAACGGGTGCGGGAGATTGTTTCTCCGGTGGTTTCATGGGTTATCTTGCATCCTGTAAAAAACTCAATGATAATATTCTTAGGCAGGCAGCCATAATTGGAACGATCACTTCAGCATTCAATGTTGAGGGTTTCAGTCTGGATTCTCTGACAGAGCTCTCAAAAGAAAAAATAGATTCACGCTTTGACGAACTCAAAAAATATACACAATTTGAATAATGAATGATAAAATAGATTACAAGAAAGCAGGTGTTGACATCAGCGCAGGAGAAAAAGCTGTCGAACTGATAAAACCACTTGCAAAAAGTACTTTCTCAAGGAATGTAGTTACGGATATTGGATCATTTGGTGCGCTATTCAAACTCGATCTAACCAAATGGAAACAGCCAATATTGGTATCAAGCACGGATAGTGTGGGCTCAAAAGTGCAGGTCGCAAATCTTGCACAAAAATGGGACACAGTCGGGCAGGATATTGTGAATCACTGCGTGAATGATATCCTTACTCAAGGTGCATACCCGCTTTTTTTTCTTGATTATATTGGCATTGGAAAAGTTGTTCCCGAGCACGTTGAAGACATCGTAAAAGGTATCGCTCTTGCATGCCGTGAAAATGACTGCTCACTTATCGGCGGAGAGCTTGCAGAAATGCCATCTCTTTATCAAAAAGATGATTTTGATCTCGTTGGCACAATCGTTGGTTGTGTTGATGAAAAGAACGCAATCTCTGGCAAGACAATTTCCGATGGAGATGTGCTGCTTGGATTTTCTTCAACCGGACTTCACACGAACGGCTATTCTCTTGCTCGGAAAATCATGTTTGATATTTTGAATCTCAAACCGGACTCATATATAAATGAATTAGGAAAACCAGTTGCTGAAGCACTACTCGCAGTGCACAGATCATACTATCCAATACTGAAACCTTTTATTGACGAGCATATTATTAAAGGACTCGCTCATATCACAGGCGGAGGAATTCCTGGAAACCTCAAACGAATTATTCCTAAGGGAATGTCTGCAATCGTTACAAAAAATTCTTGGGAAGTTCCTGCTCTCTTCAGATTTCTTCAGCAAGGAGAACAAGTGGAGGAAGCGGAAATGTACCGTACATTCAATATGGGAATCGGCATGATCGCTGTAGTCAACGAAGAAAATGTAAATCAAATTTTAAAAAAAACCGATGCAAAAGTTATCGGTACTATAATAAAAGGTAAGCAGAAAGTGGTTCTACAATAATGAAAGAAACCTGGCGTTTTATTAATTCCGGAAGACTCAAGCCCTATGAAAACATGGCAATGGATGAGGCGATTTTATTCGGAATTATTAATAAAAATGATCCTCCTGCACTTCGTGTATATGATTGGGATCCGCCGACTGTTTCTTTTGGATATCATCAAAAGATAAAGGAGCATATTCTGCTGGATAAAGTAAAAGAGTATGGTTTTGGACTTGTTCGCAGACCGACAGGCGGAAGAGCAGTACTTCACTACGACGAAGTTACCTATGCGGTTATTTCAAGAACGGATGGAATCCTTGCCGGCTCAGTTCTGGAATCATATCAAAAAATCGGAAAAGTCCTTCTTGCTACACTCCATGAAATAGGTATTGATGCAACGATGAAGGACAGTATGCCTTCAGATAAAGAGCAGAAAACATGGGTGAATCCCTGCTTTACAAGCGCTTCAAAATATGAGATTAATTATAAAGGTAAGAAAATAATCGGCAGCGCTCAGATACGTAAGGGCAGTGCCTTACTTCAGCATGGTTCAATTTTGTTAAATCATAACCAGGAACTCATGGCTGAGCTGATGCCCACGAAAAGTAATAAAGAAAAAGAAACAATAAAGAAATTATTATTTAGAAAAACTATAGCAGTGAATGATCTTATCGAGAATTCGCTGTCATTTAATGACTTTGTAAACATCTTAAAGAAAAATTTCCAAAAACATTTTGGAATATGTTTCTCGGAAAACGGCGATTTAACCATTTACGAGAGACAATTGTATGAAGGTTTCAAAAATAAGTATAACATCAATTAAATATATCGTTTTATTGATTTAAAAAAAAGTTGACACATGTTTTAACCCACTCGAAATTAGCCCCGTGTCTTAGTACCTAAGACCAATTTTTTATGAAGGGAGAAGCTATGAAAAGGTACGTATTTGCTTTTATATTCGTTGTGCTTTTTCTACTGGTAACCGTGCTTAATGCAGGTACAACAGGTAAACTTGCAGGCCGTGTTACTGATGTAGATTCGGGAGAACCCGTTATCGGTGCAAATGTGATCATTATTGAGAAACAGATTGGTGCTTCCACGGACGACAAGGGTCGTTTCATGGTTATAAATATTCCTCCTGGCACCTATGAGATCCAAGCATTCCGAATGGGATATCAGGCAGTAACTGTCACAAATGTCAAGATCAATCTTGATTTGACCACAACACTGAACTTTGAACTCAAAAGTACTGATACTGAAATCGAAGGTATTACAGTGAGAGCACAGCAGAAACTTGTTGAAAAGGATATCACCGGTTCAGAGAAGATCATTACCGCTGAAGACATTAAACAAATGCCGGTGCAGTCCATTCAAGAAATCGTTGCTGTTACTGCCGGTGCTGTTGGATCTGGAGAAAATCTCCACATCAGAGGAGGTCGTTCAGGTGAGGTTGTATATACTGTTGACGGTATGTCCGTTTCCAATCCTGTTGATCATGGATTTGGAATGCAAATCGATATGGACGCTGTAGGCGACATGTCGGTTCAGACAGGTGGCTTTACAGCAGAATTCGGTAATGCACAATCGGCTATTATTAATCTTGTTACCAAGTCCGGTGGTCCTCAATACTCAGG